>Ga0208587_1000450_pt1 | contig 22652 bp, 19 predicted proteins | sample NGESurdeep092012_7_FD_184472 | JGI IMG/M metagenome (GOLD analysis project Ga0208587, IMG submission 184472) | Arctic peat soil microbial communities from Barrow, Alaska - NGEE Surface sample 210 deep-092012 (SPAdes) | ecosystem: Environmental > Terrestrial > Soil > Wetlands > Peat ...
CTTCGTTCGTACCGGCGGAGATGTTCATCTCCGTGATGAAGACGTTCGCCCCGAAGAGCGGCTGCCCTTTATTGGAAAGGACCCGCCCGGTGATCACCGCGCTCTGCCCCTGGGCCTGTGCCGTCGCGCCGTTGACGACGCCGAGCACTGCGGCGGCGACCAACGGAACGAGCCGGCGGAAACGAGAGAAATGCGTCATCGTGCTACCTCAAGCGGTGGTGTTGATTTCGCCAACCGATCTGTTCTGTCCAGTTGCAACTGGACAGGGCGGGGCGAATGAATTCGCGGGTGTTTCATTGGCAGCGAACTACCCTCCTTGCAGCGTGGGAGTGCTTGGGTGGAGTGGTGCTCTTCCGAGCACGCTGGCGGGTGCAACTTCCCTCGGGCCTACGACCGCTGCGAGCTTTCGCGGCCTAGCCTGCTGGTTCACGGACCTCGGGATCCGCCGGAGCGTCACGCGTGGCGCGCAATTCGTCGCGGTGGGGAGGCCCGCGCTTTCCTGCGGGTAACAAGTCCGGCAATTCTGTACCCGCGCCCAACGAGGCGCAAGACCGGGCCAGAAACAATTCTTCCGGGCCCCGGATCCCCTCCGCTACTTGCTCAGCGGCTGGAACTCGAACGGCTGGCGCACGAGCTGCCGCACCGCCTGCCCTCCTCGCAACGCCGGCCGGAACGCCGCACCGCGAATCGCGTCCTGTACTGCCGCCATCAGCAGGGGGCTCGTTGAGGAGAGGATATTGAAGTTCTCCTCCTCCACCCGTCCCCGCGCGTCGACCACGAACTCCGCGATCACGAGCCCGCCCACCCCGGCGGCCCGCAGCGACGGAGGATAGGTGATGGCCGGCAGGCTTGCGCTGTCCAGCGCGGCGGGGAGATCCACTTCGTCGGCCGTGTACACGGTGTGTGCGGCGACGAGCGCCTCGAGCTCCGTCGGCGACGCCGCGGCGCCGCGCCGGATCGGATCGGTGTCCGGGCCACGCGACCAGAGCAGTACTGTTCCGCACTCCGACCTTCCGCGCGGCCCCTGATACCGCTGCGGCGCGCTCGCCGCGCCGAGATAGAGCTCGATCCCCTCGAGCGACTCAGGCGAGAAGCTGTCCAGGTCCACGTCCGCGGCGCTCATCGGCGCGCCGTCTATCCAAATGAGCGGGCGACAGTCGCGGCCGCGCATTCGGACGCTCTGCGCGCCGGGCCGACCGCGCGTGATGCGAATGCCCGGACTCCGCTGCAGCATGTCGGTGAGCTGCGCGGGGTGCTCCCGCTCGAGATCCGCCCGGGTGATGAACTGCCCCTGCGTTCGCCGCTCGAGCCGCTCGTAGTAGCCGGCCAGGCGACCGGTGTAGCGTCCGCGCTCCGCGCGCACGATCACGCTCGCCAGCATCTGCACGCTCGCCGAAAGTTGCACCTGAACATGATCGGCAGCGCCCCGCACGAGGACCGATTTTGGATGAAAGCCCAACCGCCGCACTCGCAGAGTGCCGTCTCCCTCTGGTGTGCCTTCGAGGCGAAACATGCCCTGTTCGCCTGTCACGGTGCGCAGCGAGGTCCCCTCCAGCAGTACTTCCGCCCCGTTAATTCCGACGCCTGCCACCGAGTCGGTCACGACCCCAGTGATCGGACGCGAGGCCGCCTTCTGAGCTGTCGCAGTCGGGCAGAGAGCAAGGAGGCTGCAGGCGGCGGCAGGCACCGCATACCAACAGGAACGAGACATGACGGCGACCAGGTCAGCGGCGCAGCTCGGCGTTCAGGATGTCGAAGAACCGCTTCTCGAGCCCGCCCTTTGAGCCGCAGTGAACGTACTCGGCGGAGAGGAACACGGGCCGGCCCATCGCGTCGACGGTGGTGGAGATGGTCGTGGACTCGGGCGTGCCCGAGATCACGCGCGTGTTGACCGAGAGCAGGATCTCGTAGCTGTCGGCGCTCGGCGTGCCTTGAGTGCTGCCGCAGTCGAGATAGCGGCTGAGCGGCACGTCGCCCAGCTTTCGGCGCACTTTGAACGACGAGTTGCCGATGGTGTGGACGGCGGCGTCGCGGTCGGTGACGGGAATGCCGAGCGAATCGTACACCGCCGGCAACACGCTCCAGATTCGCTCAGCGGACGCCGGCACCATCTTCACTGATGGTGACGTGCTCTGGGCGATGGCGAGCGTCGTCGCGGCGCCGCCGCCCGAAGGGGGGATCCGAACCGTCTGCTCCGGCATCGGTGGAGCGGGCGAGCCCTGCGAGGAGGCACAGGCGGTCAGCAGGATAACCGACAGGGAGAGGGCGCGACGCATCATGACTCCGGGAGGAGGTGAAGCGGAGACGATACCCGTCAGGCCGAGCCGTGTCCAGAATCGGATCGAGGAGTCAAACCCCCGACGCTTTCTCCGTTACCACGCGCACCGTGTCGTCCACCACCTGGAGGAAACCACCCTCCACGCGAAACCGTTGCTTCGATCCTTCCCCGCCGAGCCGCAGTTCGCCCTTCCCGAGCAGCGTCATCATGGGTGCATGCCCGGCGAGAATTCCCACCTGTCCATCGAACGCCGGGGCGACAACCGATTCCGCCGTCCCCTCGAACAACACGGCTTCCGGCGAGATGACCGAGACGGTGAGCATCGGGATCAGCCCTGCATCTTCTTGGCGTTCGCGACGACGTCGTCGATGCCACCAGCCATGAAGAACGCCTGCTCCGGCAGGTGATCGAACTCGCCGGCGACGAGACGCTCGAAGCTGCCGATCGTATCCTCGAGCTTCACGTACCTGCCCGGGATGCCGGTGAACTGCTCGGCGACCGAGAAGGGCTGCGACATGAAGCGCTGCAGACGGCGCGCGCGGCCGACGATCTTCTTGTCGTCTTCCGAGAGCTCGTCCATGCCAAGGATGGCGATGATGTCCTGAAGCTCCTTGTAGCGCTGCAGAATTTTCTGCACGTCGGTGGCCACCTTGTAGTGGCGCTCACCGAGGTACATCGGATCGAGGATGCGGCTGCTCGAGGCGAGCGGATCGACGGCGGGATAGATGCCGAGTTCCGTGATCCCGCGCGAGAGCACGACGGTGGCGTCGAGGTGAGCGAACGCGGTAGCCGGCGCCGGATCGGTGATGTCGTCAGCAGGGACGTAAATCGCCTGCACCGAGGTGATCGAGCCGTTTTTCGTCGAGGTGATACGCTCCTGCAGATCGCCCATCTCCGTCGCGAGCGTTGGCTGATAACCCACGGCGCTCGGCATGCGGCCGAGCAACGCCGACACTTCGGAACCCGCCTGCGTGAAGCGGAAGATGTTGTCGATGAAGACGAGCACGTCGGCATTCTCGACATCGCGGAAATACTCGGCGACCGTCAGTCCGGACAGACCGACCCTTAGACGTGCTCCGGGTGGCTCATTCATCTGGCCGTAAATGAGCGCGCACGAATCGATGACGCCGCTCTCCTGCATTTCCAGATAGAGATCGTTTCCTTCGCGCGTGCGCTCGCCCACGCCGCAGAACACGGACTTTCCACCGTGTCCCTTCGCGACGTTCCTGATGAGCTCCATGATGACGACGGTCTTGCCGACGCCGGCGCCGCCGAAGAGCCCGATCTTTCCGCCCTTCACGAAGGGCGCGATGAGATCGACGACCTTGATGCCCGTTTCGAAGACTTCCGTCTTCGGCTCGAGGTCCACGAAGTCGGGGCGCTTGCGATGGATCGGCCAGCGCAGCGCGTCCTTCGGGATGGGAGCGCCGTTGTCCACCGGCTCGCCCAGCACGTTGAGGATGCGGCCGAGCGCCATGTTGCCGACCGGTACCGAGATCGCACCCCCGGTGTCGGTGACTTCCATGCCGCGGACGACCGCGTCCGTGGAGCTCATCGCGACAGCACGAACCTGGTTGCGGCCGATGTGCTGCTGCACCTCGACGGTCACGCGAATCTTCTGACCGGAGTCGGTCGTCGCGTTGATCTCGAGGGCGTTGTAAAGCTCGGGCAGGTGTCCGGACTCGAACTCGACGTCGAGCACCGGGCCGATGACCTGAACGACCTTGCCGGTGTGTGTGGAAGCGATTGCAGTGGCCATGGCTATCCCTGGAGAGCAGCAGCGCCGCCGACGATTTCGGCGATCTCCTGCGTGATCTGCGCCTGACGGGCGCGGTTATAAGTACGGCGGAGCACGTTCAGAATGTCGCCCGCGTTGTCCGTGGCGTTTTTCATCGCGGTGCGGCGGGCCGATTGCTCGCCCGCCACGGTCTCGACGAGCGCGCGATACACGGCATTGCGCACGTACGAGGGGAGCAACTCGGTGAGAATCGCTTCCGCGTTCGGGAAGAGCAGATAGTCGCGCTGCAACCCGCCTTCCTTCGCCGCCGGCGGCGTGACCGGAAGAATCCGGTCCGTCGTCGGCGGCGTGTTCAGCGCCGAAACGTACTTGGCGTAGGTGACGTACACGCCATCCAGCTCCCCGGTGATGTATTCCGCCATCAAGCCATCGACGATCTCGGAGGCGTTTTCCGCCGTCGGCCGATCGGTGACGTCGATGCGCTGCGAGGCGAGTTCGCGGCCGACGTACTTGAAGTAGCCGATGCCCTTCTTGCCGATGACGTGGACTTCCACCTTCGTGCCTGCCTTCTCGAGCTCGACGATCCTCGCTCGCGCGGCCTTGATCAGATTGGCGTTGAATCCGCCAGCGAGGCCACGATTGCTCGTGAGCACGATGAGGGCGACACGCCGCGGCTGCGCCGGCTGGCGGAGGAGCGGGAAACGCTCGGCGAGATCAGGCGAGTAGAGACTCGAGATGACGTCGGCGAGCGCGAGCGCGTACGGGCGCGCGGCGACGACACGGTCCTGCGCCCGCTTCATCTTCGAGGTCGCGACCATCTCCATCGTGCGCGTGATCTTGCGCGTGTTCTCGACGGACTTGATGCGACCTTTCAGTTCGCGTCCTTTAGCCACGGATCACGCTCGTAAGAGCAGGTCCTTCGCTTCGCTCAGGACGACAACGCATTCTTCTTGTACTCGTCGATCGCGCGCTTGAACTCCGCTTCCGTTTCCTTTGAAAGCGCCTTTTCCGAGCGAATGCGCTCGCCGACCTGCGGAAACTGCGCGGACATGAACGCGTGGAAACCCTTCTCCCACTCGCGGAGCGCGCTGACGTTGACGTCGTCGATGTAGCCGTTGGCCACCGCGTACAGGATCATGACCTGCTGCTCGACGGGCATCGGAGCGTACTGGCCCTGCTTGAGGATCTCGACCGTGCGCGCACCGCGATCGAGCTGCTTCTTCGTCGTCGCATCCAGATCCGAGGCGAACGAGGCGAAGGCTTCGAGCTCGCGGTACTGCGCGAGGTCGAGACGAAGACGGCCGGCCACGCCCTTCATCGCCTTGATCTGCGCCGAGCCACCGACGCGGCTCACGGAGATACCGACGTTGACCGCGGGGCGGACGCCCGCGTAGAACAAGTCGGCTTCGAGGAAGATCTGTCCGTCGGTGATCGAGATGACGTTGGTCGGGATGTAGGCGGAGACGTCACCAGCCTGCGTCTCGATGATCGGAAGGGCGGTGAGTGAGCCGCCCGGCTTCAGAATGTTCACGCCGTCGACGACCTTCGGATCTTCCGACAGCTTCGCCGCGCGCTCGAGGAGACGCGAGTGGAGATAGAAGACGTCGCCGGGAAACGCTTCGCGGCCAGGTGGGCGGCGCAGCACGAGCGACAGCTGACGATACGCCGCAGCCTGCTTGGAGAGATCGTCGTACACGCAGAGCGTCGGCTTCCCTTCGTTGTACATGAAGTACTCCGCCATCGCGCAGCCGGAGTAGGGCGCGATGTATTGCATCGGCGCCGGATCGGAGGCCGTGGCGGCGACGACGATGGTGTACTCCATCGCACCCGCTTCCTTCAGCCGCGCGACAACCGACGCCACGGTCGACGCCTTCTGTCCGATGGCGACGTAGACGCAGACGACGCCCTGGCCCTTCTGATTGATGATCGTGTCGACGGCGATGGCCGTCTTGCCGGTGCCGCGATCGCCGATGATCAGCTCGCGCTGTCCGCGGCCGATCGGGATCATCGCGTCGATGGACTTGATGCCGGTCTGGAGCGGCTCTTTCACGGGCTGGCGCACGATGATGCCCGGCGCCTCGCTCTCGACCTTGCGCGCGTGCGTTGCGGCGATCTCGCCCTGTCCATCGATGGGACGCCCCAGCGCGTCGACGACGCGGCCGATGAGCTCCGGACCGACCGGGACCTCGAGCACGCGGCCGGTGCGGCGCACCTCGTCGCTCTCCTTGAGCTGGAGGTAATCGCCAAGGATGACGGCGCCGATGTTGTCTTCTTCGAGGTTCAGCGCGAGGGCGGTCACAGTGTTCCCCGTCTCGCTCGAATGGACCTCGAGCATCTCGCCCGCCATGGCCTTCTGGAGGCCGTAAATGCGAGCAATTCCATCCTTCACTTCGAGGACGGAGCCAACTTCCTCCACATCGAGCTCGTGGAGGTCAGCGGCTTCGATTTCCCGAAGCAGGATGTCCTTGATCTCGCCGGGGCGGAGCGTGGTATCGGATGCCATGCGGTCGGTCTTAGAGGGCGGATTGGGGTTAGCTTGTGAAAATTATCACAAGCTGGGATGGTAAGCAACCCGGGCGTACCAAGACTCGCGGCGGCGGGGACTCGTGCGCCGAATCTCGGTCGATAGGCGGAGAGTCCACGAATTCGCACCGCAGTGCCGCATTTCGATGTCTCTCCCGACTCCGGCCCCCGTACACTGCGCCCTATGTCATCCGGCGTCCGCGAGCTTCGTGTCTGGCAGGAATCCGTGTCACTTGCTGGCGATGTCATTCGCGCCCTTCGCCAGAGCATCCGCCGCGAGACCAAGAGCGTCAGCGACCAAGTCATGACCACCGCGATCGCGGTAGGGACGCACATCGCCGAGGGCTACGGCCGACACACCGTGCATGAACAGCGTGCTTCGTACATCGCGGCCAAGTGTGCCCTGCTCCGGCTCGAGACGGAGCTCGCGATCGCCCGCCACGCGGAACTGATTCCAGCCGGCTCATTCACCGAGCTCACCTCGCGCTCCAGCCAGGTCGCTCGGCTCCTCGCGGGCTACATCGTCTATCTCGACCGCCAGATCGCGGACCGTGAGACGCCGCCTCGTGCGGCCAAGGGCGCGACGCCGGTCGTCACCCCCGACTCCGCCCGTGTCCCTTCGTGAAGCGCTCCACCAGATCCACGGCTCGCAGGCGGGCGAGCGAGGCCGGCTTCATGCCGACGACGCGCTGCGCCGTGCTCGACAGGTGCGATGAGCTCGCGAAATCGAGGACGGCCGCGACGTCGCGCACGTCGTAGCCGGGGTTCTTCGCCAGCTCTGCCGCCGAGATCAGCCGCACCAGGTCGATCACGCGCTTGAGATTGGGGGCGCCCGCAGCGGCGAACGTGCGGCTGAGATGTTCACGCGTGACACCGATTGCATCGGCGAGGAGCTGCGTTCGCACCGGACGACCCGACCACGCAACGATGCAGTGCCACGCGGCGCGCTGCAGCGGCGTGTCGAGGCCGAGCGCTTCCGGCGGGTTTGCGAGCGCGGAGGCGAAGCGGGTCGAGAAGGCGTGGCGCAGCACGAGGTCGCGCACAACGCCGTCGTCGACAGACTCGACGAGCACGTCCGCAAAGTCCAGCGCGGCGCACTGGGCAAGCGCGGGCGACTCGGCGGCGCGCAGGGCCGTGAGGCCGAAAAACGGTACGCTTGAAAATTCCCGCGCGAGCGCCGCGGCGCGCCAAGTCTCCTCCTGCGCGCCCGCGAGATCGACGACGACCGCATCGACGAGCGAGACGCGAAACGCGGCATCGAGCTCCTCGGGGGTGCGGGTCATGACCAGGCGTGCGCGGCGGCGCGGGAAGGCGGCGCGCATCAACGCGCGTGCGCGCTCACGCGTCGCATACAGGAGAACGGTCGGGGGCGGCGCGAGCGCGCGCGTCGTGAGCACCGCCGGTAGGGCGGACGCGGACTCCTTCGAGACGGTCATTGTGCGTCGCTCCCGCCGGAGCCCAAATCGACGGGCGCGCCGGTGATCATCGCCTGCGCGCGACGAAGGACGAGCCGAGCATTCGCGTACGAGATCGCCGACCTGGCCGCATCGTAGCCAACCCACTGGCAGGCGGTGATTCCCTCGGCGCACTGCGGCGACGTCTGCGCTTGCGCCGTCTCCATGAGAAAGAAGTGACACACCTTGTGAATGAGACGGCCACGAAAGCGGAAATACCAATCGATCGTGTCGATCGTGCCGCGCAGCGCGACGTCCTCGATGCCCGTTTCCTCGCGGACCTCGCGCAACGCCGCCGCCTCCGCGCGCTCGCCCGACTCGAGATGTCCCTTCGGAAATCCCCAGTTCTGATAGCTGTCGCGGATGAGGAGAAAGAGCGGATCGCCGCCGTCCAACCGGTAGACGACACCGCCCGCGGAGGTTTCCTGTTGCGCTCGGGCACGCGTCATCTGACGAGAGGCCTCAGACCGTCGCCGCGAGGGCGTCCGGCACGCCCGGTTCGTCCAGGTTCGGACGGCCCTCGACGAATTGCCGCACGATGGGATCCGTCGTCTTCTGGATCTCGGCGACGGTTCCTACCCAGCGCACGCGTCCCTCGTACAGCATCGCGATGCGCGTGCCGACGGTGTAGGCGCTGCGCATGTCGTGCGTGATGACGATGCCCGTGACGTGGAGCGTCTCGCGCATGCGCACCATCAGCTGATCGATCACCGCGCTGGTGACGGGATCGAGGCCGGTGGTCGGCTCGTCGTACAGGATGTACTTGGGACGAAGGGCGATCGCGCGCGCGATGCCGACGCGCTTGCGCATGCCGCCGGAGAGCTCGGCGGGGAAGTGCCCGCGCACACCGGGGAGATCCACGAGGTCGAGCGCTTCGTCCACCCGCGCGACGATCTCGCGCTCGTCGAGCTCGCCCTGCTTTCGAAGTCCCATCGCGACGTTCTCGCCAATGGTGAACGAGTCGAACAGCGCGGCGAACTGAAAGACGTAGCCGATGCGCGAGCGCAGCGCATAGAGCTCGCGCCGCGGCAGCTCGGGGACGTTGAGCCCGTCGACCCAGACTTCGCCGGAGTCGGGCTCGAGCAGTCCGACGATATGCTTGATCGCCACCGACTTACCGCTACCCGAATATCCGATGATCGCCATCGTCTCACCCTCGTGAACATCGAGGGTGAAGCCGTCGAGGACGAGCTTGTGACCGAATGACTTGTGGACGTCCTTTAGTTGGATCACTCGACCGCGGGACGAAGGAGAAAGGAAGAAAGAAAGGAAGAAAGGAAGAAAGGACATCACGTGCATGAACGGAACTGGACAGCAGAAAAGTGATGCGCGGGTCCGGTGCTCACCAGACCTTGCGCTTTCGCCATTACATCGCCGGAGACGCAGAAAAGGGCGGCCATTGGCCGCCCCTTCCGTATTCTCCTTTCCTCTCTTCCTCTCTTCCTAGCTTCCCTGTCTCTCAGGCCGCGAAGCTTCCCAACGCGCGCCCAACATCGCCCTCTCTCAGGCGTTTCAGAGCACGATCGCGCAATTGGCGGACCCGCTCGCGGGTGACGCCGAGCATGCTCCCGATCTCTTCGAGCGTGTGCTCGCGCCCGCCCTCGAGGCCGAAGTAGAGACGCAGCACCTTCGCGTCGCGCGGCGGCAGTGTCGACAGCGCCTGCTCGATCTCGTCGCTGAGGAAGCGGTTCATTGCCTCCTCCTCGGTGTCCGGCATCTCGTCGGCGACGAAGCGCTCGATGAGGGAGCGATCGCCTTCGGGATCCATCGGCGCGTCGAGTCGCACGTCGCTCGTGTTGAGCGCGGCGAGCGACTGCACGACGTCGACCGAAAGACCGGTGAGCGTGGAAAGCTCTTCGGGGCTCGGCTCGCGATTCAGTTTCTGGCGCAGGATCTCGCTCGCCTTGATGATGCGGGAGAGATCCGCCGTGCGGTTGAGCGGAACGCGAACGGTGCGGCCCTGGCGCGCGAGGGCCGAGAGAATCGCTTGGCGAATCCACCACACCGCGTACGAGATGAACTTGACGCCCTGATCCGGATCGAACTTCCGAGCCGCAGTGAGCAGGCCGACGTTTCCTTCACCGATGAGATCGATGAGGGGGAGTCCGCGGTTCTGGTATTTCTTGGCGACGGAGATGACGAAGCGCAGGTTGCGCTTCACGAGCTCCTGCAGCGCGTCCTGATCGCCGGCGCGAATTTTCTTCGCGACGTCGATCTCCTCCGTCCCCTTGAGGAGGGGATAGGTGGAGACTTCGTACAGGTACTGATCGAGGATATCGCGCTCGGGCTCGCTGGGCGCGATTCCGGTGGGGGCCGCGCGACGGCGACGCACCGGCTTCTTGAGTTCTGTCATGGGTGCCTCGTACAGGTCCTACGCGTGAGAGTAGGCATCTATGAGCTGCGACGAACCGGACTGTTGTAACGCCGAATTCCGAATCGAGAACGGGTCGAGCGGTACGTCGCGTGGCTACGTTGATAGTGATTGCCCGCGAGCGACGCGCAACAAAAAAAGCGCGATGTCGAGGCTGTTTCGTGCACTCCGAGCCTCACGGCCCCGAGGCGGTGCAAAATACCGGCCGACTGCGATTCCGCTAGCCCCCGTTTTCTTGACATGACATATACCCGCGGCTATATATGGTGGTTCCTGCGGGAACGAGTGTTTCAGTTGGTGACCCACGCGTTTCTACAGGACCTGGGGGCGTAGCTCAGTTGGGAGAGCGCTTGAATGGCATTCAAGAGGTCAGGGGTTCGATTCCCCTCGCCTCCACTGGGCCGGCGGCAGGCAAGCATGCAGCTCCTGCATCAGTGCGGCGTCGGGAAGACGTGCGGGAATAGCTCAGTTGGTAGAGCACAACCTTGCCAAGGTTGGGGTCGCGGGTTCGAGTCCCGTTTCCCGCTCTGTTGGGCGGTTAGCTCAGTTGGTTAGAGCGCCACGTTGACATCGTGGAGGTCACAAGTTCGAGTCTTGTACCGCTCATTGGGTTGCCCTCGGCCACATGTCGGGGGCTTCGTTTTGGCGAGATGAGTTGGGGGCACAAAGCGTGCTTGGTGTAGGAGTGACAGGTGGAGGAGTGACGGGTTGACGAGTGGAGCGGGGGGGTCTATTTTTCGCGTCTGCATTCGATTGACCGCAGTAGTGGATGCAGCCGTCGTATTTCGTGCGCGCTCGTAGCTCAATTGGATAGAGCATCTGACTACGGATCAGAAGGTTGGGGATTCGAGTTCCTCCGGGCGCATGGGCGGTTGGGATTGTCGGCGGGGCGTAGCGTAGCCCGGTAGCGCGCCTGCTTCGGGAGCAGGAGGTCGCCGGTTCAAATCCGGCCGCCCCGACCATTCAGTAAAGCAGCCCCCACTATGCTCTTACGCGATAGTGGGGGCTGCTGTATGTGCGTCCGTCGCTTCGAATGCTACCGACGGCGAACACATACGGTGGAAGGCAACGCAGGACTTCGGTCTGCTTCAAGAACACGACGCGACGCGACTCATTGATTCTCGGCGAAGATCTTTCGTATCTGAGCGGGATCGCTCGTGCGGGAGAGTGCGAGCATGAGCAGAATGCGGGCCTTCTGCGGGTTGAGATCGCCCGACCCGATGGTGTTGCCGCCCGTACCCACCGGAACGCGCCCCGATCCCGTGCGCGTCGACGTCACGACGAGGACACCCTGCGCCGCCGCTCGGCGCACCGCGCCGCTCTGGGATCCGGTCATGCCGCCGCGCCCCACGCCCGCGATCACGAGCCCTTTCGCGCCGGCACCGACGACGGCGTCGATCGCGACACTGTCAGCCCCGGGATATGAATAGATCACATCGACGCGCGGCAGCTCGCGCACCGCGCTGACGTCGAACTGCGCCGTCGCGCGTCCGCCGGACTTGGCGCGATAGAACACACCCTCCGGGTCCACGATGGCGAGCGGGCCGCGCTCGGGCGCCTGAAAGGTCTCGACGCGCGTGCTGTTCGTCTTCGTCACGTCGCGCGCCGAGAACAGACGGTCGTCCATCATCACCATCGTCCCGCGCCCGCGGCTATTGGTGTCTGCGGCGGCGCGGACCGCGTTCATGAGGTTCGCCGGCCCGTCGGCGCCCGCCATGTTGGACGGACGCATCGAGCCGGTGACGACGACTGGACGGATGCCGCCGACGGTGAGATCGAGGAAGTATGCCGTCTCCTCCATCGTGTCGGTGCCGTGCGTGACCACGATTCCCCGCAGCTCGGGCCGCGCCTGGTAGACGTCCGCGATGCGACGCGTCAACTCGAGCCAGCGCGCCGGCCCGATGGAGCTCGACGCCACGTTGAGAAACTGCTCCGACTCGACAATCGCCACCGAGTCAATGCCCGGAATCCTGACGAGCTGATCGATCGGGACCCGGGTGACGTTGCCACCCCAATAGTCCCCCGCTGATCCGATGGTGCCACCGGTGCCGAGTACGAGCACCGTCGGACGTGGGCTCTGGGCGGCAGAGCCGGAAGCGAGCAGCGCGCTGGAGAGCGCGGCCGTGAAGAGAGTTGTGCGCATGGGCGCCGAAGCTAGCGAAGGGCGGACGGGGAGGCTACTGCACAACGTTGGAAACGCCATTCGTTGTTGCACTGCTGAGCCAACGGCTCCGGGCTGTCAGCCGTGAAGCTTCCGGCAGTCGGCGTGTCGCTCGCAGCTTTCAGAACAAGTATCCCAGCCCGATGTAGATGGCCGCCGCCGACTGCGACGAATGTCCGACATCCGCCGCCACGACGAAGCTCGGCCCGATCGCCAGCCGCGCACCGCCTCCGTATCCGACGTGAAGGTCCGACGCGACTTGCGAGAGATCCAGTCCGTCCGTCCACACGCGACCGGCGTCCACGAAGCCGCTCAGAACCACCCCCGTTGGCCTTCCAAGAAGCCCGAACGACGCCGCGGACCAGCGCAGCTCCGAGTTCGCGAACGCGACCCCCTTGCCCACATACCGATTCTTCGGAATGCCGCGAACGGACGTTGCGCCGCCGAGTACCTCGTCATCTCGGAACGAACTCTGCACGGCGAAAATCTCCGAAATTGCCGGATCGCCGCGAACCGTTTGCATCACGACTCGCTCCGCGAGCGTGATGCTCGAGGCGAGCGGCACGTACTGTCTCACGCTACCAGTGATGCGTGTGAACACCTGGTCGCCGCCGAGCACGCGACCCGCACGTTGAACGAGCAGTTCCGACCAGTTGCCACCGTGTGTACCGATCTCCCGATCGCGCGTGTCCCACACGAGTCCAACGCGCGCATAGCGCGCCTCGGTCGTCGGAAGTGTCGCCTTGCCCGTCTGTTGAGCGAGCAGCGTCGTGCCGGAATCGTACGGAACGGTTTTCACCTCCGCCGTGCGCGTGCCGACGCCGACCAGCAGCCTTAGAGCTGGAACCACGAGCTCGTGTTGAAAGTCGGCGTTGGCGCGAACCACCGTCCGTCCGAAGCGGTAGTAGTAGGGATTCGGACTCTTCGTTGCGCTCTCGAGGGCGATGGTGTTGTTGCCCTTGCCATAGTACGGCGCCGTGAGCTGCTGCTCGCGCGCCAATTGCGCACCCAGACGCCACCCATCGGGCAACAGATGTGGGGCGTCGAGGAAGAGAGTTGCATCGCGCCGGCCACGCGTGGTGAGGAAGAGCGTGGGCTGAAGCGAGAAGCGGTACGGCTCGGCTCCCGCATCGCCGTAGTCGTAGTACTGAAGGATGGCGCCGTAGCCGAACCCTTCGTCCGCATCGAAGTTGAGCGCGGGCAGGCCGGTGAGGCTGTGTCCAGTGGGACGCGCGATCGGTTGCTGTCCGTCGGCAGTCGCAGCGACGACGAGAAGCAGCGTGGCGATCGAGAGCGAGCGCATAATCGAGTGTGGTGTGGGTGAAGCAACGCGCCCAATCTGCGATGCGGGGGTCAATGACTGGTCACCGGCTAGTCAACTCTCTCGGCGGCAGCGAGTTAAGGAATGATTGCGGCGCCGTCGCGGGGTCGTACGAGCTCACGGAATGCCGGGTCCTTCCATAGCCCAGCGAAGTCGCCCTCCTCGTGCAGCGTCACGATTCCGAGATCCATTGGCCGATATCCTTGAGCGATGGCCCCGTGCAACAGTGAGACCGCTTCGCTTCCCCGCCCCGAGAGCGCGGCGAGATGCGCTCGCCAATATGACGGTTGCCCAAAGGCGTATGCGGAAGCCCGTTGGGTCAATCGTTGATCGATCGTTCTGGCCGTCGCCGAGTCACCCGTTCGCGCGGCGATCGCTCCAAGCCGACCGAGCACTTCGAGATCGCTGGGCTTCGTCGAGGCCAGGGACGTGTACGCCGCGCGCGCTCCGGCGAAGTCTCCCGACTCGTACAATGCGAGCGCGTGCTGCAGCAGCTCGTCGCGCGGGGCATTCCGGCCAGGAACGGCGGACGCGACACGCGCGAAGAGCGAGGCGGCGGCGCGATCGTGACCATGCGCACGGAGTTCGCGCGCCGCGAGGAGAGCGAGTGCGCGCGCGCCCGTGCTCGGACTCGGCGCGCTCATCCCCGTTCGCGCGAGCAGCGAATCGAGTGCGCCCATATCGCCGCGAGCCGCATGCGCGCGGGCAAAGGCCATGGCGGCGGTGGAACTCGCTGGAAAGTGACGCGATTCCTGTGCGGCGGACGCCAGCTCATCGTCGAATCGGCTCAGTGCGTGCTCGCTCGCGGCGCGCCACGCCCAGTACATCGGAGACACCAGGTTGATACCGCGATCCGGACTCGCTCCGCTCAACGCTGCATGCGCTTCGGCCGCGCGGTTGAGGTACGACGCGGACACGGCGAGCAAAAGAGCCATGTCCGTCGATCCGGGACTCAGCCGCGCCAGCTCGCGCGATGCGCGAAGCCGGCCAAGCAAGTCGCCGCGAAGATCCGACTCGAAGAGCGCCAGTGCCTCGCGCTCGGTGCGTCCCATGCGAGCGCGACGCGGCTCGAGCTTCTTCACCATCTCGGCGAGCGCAGACCACTGCTCTTTCACGTCGAGCACGTAGGCGCGCATCAGCAACGGTGCGGCATACGCAGTGTCAACGGCAGATGCGCGCGCGAGCTCGGCGAACACGGCCGCCGTGTCCGTCGGGCGCTCGAAGAACATCTCCCACGCTCGGCTCGTATGCTCGAACGCCTCGACCGAGGGCGGCTCGACGAGTGACGCCGTGCTCGCCCCGGCAGTCGAATCGGCGGAAGCGGCCATCGCCGCGGTGACGCGATTCGCCAGCGCGCCGACGAGCGACGTCGCCGCGGAGGTGGGACCGCGCAACGGACCGATGGCATGCAGGATCACGCCCCGCACTGGATCCAGGATGTTCGCCTCGAACTGAAGCGAGTCACCCTGCCGGTAGTAGCTCCCCGTGACCACCGTCGCGGCACCTGTTTGCGCGGCGAGGGCGGCGGCACGATCGTGCGCCGTTCCCGCTGGCGTGATGCGAGCGATCATTCGGGTGAGGGTGGCAGAGGTCCGCGAATCGACGACCTCGAACTCCGCCTCGAGAAGGGTTCGCGTGAGCCAATCGGATGCCAGCTCGCCGAGCGGATCCAGAGATCGATCGCCCGTGCGATTGTCGAATGTCGCCACCACGATGCGCCGCCCCGACCGCTCGGCATGCGCCCCGGGAAGCATCGAGCCAATTCGCGAACGCGCGCCGGGTACGAGCGTCGCCGCGAGTCCGACGCCGAGCAGCACCACCAGCGCGGCGAGAGCCCGTTGGCGCCAGCGCGCAGCCGCGGATGTCGGCACGCGCGGCAGCGCAGCGCTCGCGTCCGCAATCATTTCGAGGAAAGCGTGACTATTGTCCGCTTCCTTGTTGGTGTTCGCCTCGACCTGGTTCGCGGTCGGCGTTGCGGCAGACGCGCGCACGGGTGGCACATACTCGCCCCGACGGAGTACTTCGGCAAAGGCGAGCACCGCATCGTCCGCTGGCGAGTCGAGCTCACCGCGCACCATCGCGTCGTGAACGCGCGCGTGCTGGATCGCGGCGCTCACGTCGCCGGAGTCGGCGAGCGCACGCATGAGCGACAATGCCACCCGTCCACTCACCGGCTCCGCGGCGGCCGCGCGGCGCCACCATTGTACCGCCGTTGGCGCGTCACCCACCGCTTCGGCTGCGCGCGCGAGACGTCCTATCGCGTCGAGGTGCGATCGCTCGAGACGACTGCGCTCATTGGCTGCCCACTGATCGAACTCGGGGGCCGCCTTGATGAACACTCCGTCGAGAAAAGGGCCGGCGTACATCGCGATCGCCGCCGCGTCGTCGCCTCGCGCGATGGCGTCGTCAAACTCGCGGATGTCGCTCGCCACGACCGACGAGTCGAGCGACAGCGTCGCGGTGCCGGCGATGGCGTTCTCGTTGCCGAGGTCGCGCCGCAGCGCGTACACTCCCTGCTTCAGGGCGTGGCGCGCCCGCTCGTCTTCGCTCTCGGGCCAGAGAAGCGCGAGCAACTTGTCACGCGCCACTCCCGCCGGCCCAGCGGCGGCGAGCACCGCCAGAAGTGCCAGTCTACTGCGCTGCGAAGACGCCCCGGTGACGGGCACGCCATCGTCAACGAGACTGAGACCGCCGAGCGTCAGCAGCCGAAGCATAGCTCGCCGGCTGGGAACGAACGTGGGAGGCTGGGCTCGCCATGGTGCATGAACAAACATGTGTCGGCCCGATCGCTTCTGCTATAGTGGGCAGTTTCCGAATTGCAGATAGCGTCTGCCTCGGCGGTCGGTTAAATTGAGGAGTTCGCGCGTTGGTTGCGCGAAGGGCGGACGAACGCCCCACTGCGTGCGTAGCTCAGCTGGATAGAGCGCTTCCCTCCGAAGGAAGAGGTCGTGGGTTCGACTCCCGCCGCGCGCATCGACCGCACCGAAAGCCCCTCGATTCTCATCGAATCGCTGGGGCTTCGTCGTATCGATTAGTGTCACGCTGGCACCGTATTATCCGGTCATGGCACCTGCGCGTCGCCCGATGGTCCAGCACTTGCTTCCAGTGGAGCGAAACCCCTCCTGCCACCGCTCTCTCTCCCCCTCCTCACGCCTGATGGCGCGTCGGCTCTCCTGGTCTGACGTCCGCGGCGGCACCGTCGCCGTCTTCGCAATCGTCCTCATCGCTGCCGTGACGCTGAAGTACTCGCGGCTCGGCACCCTGCACGGCGAGACGATGCCGCTGTACGCGCGCGTCGGTGAGGCGCGCGGACTTCTCGTCGGCTCCGAGGTGTGGCTCAGCGGACAGAAGATCGGAAAGGTGACGGGCATTTTCTTTCGTGCCCCGACGCTCGCGGATACGTCGTCCCGAATCGAGATCAAAATGGAGGTGCTCGCGAAGTATCGCGTCGCCATCCATCGCGACGCCGTCGCCCAGATCAGAGCTGGCGGTTCGGTCATCGGCGCGCCGGTGGTCTACCTCACGCCCGGCACCGTCAAGACAGCGATGATTCAGCCGGGCGACACGGTGTCCACGCATCCGCAGGCCGACGCCGAAGGCGCCACCGCAGAGTTCAGCGTCGCGTCGCGAGAGTTTCCGGTGATCATCAACAACGTGAAAGTGCTTGCCGCCCAGCTTCAGACCACCCAGGGGACGATCGGCGCTTTCATGAACGCTCCCGGCGGTACCGGTTCTGGAGAGATGGCCCGCTCGCGCGCATTGGCGACCGAACTGGGCGCTCGGCTCAGCGGCGGCGGGACAGTCGGACAGTTCATGCAGAGGGGCCTCACGACGCGCGCCAGGCAGGTCATGGCACGCGCCGACTCCGTCCGCACCCTGATCGCGTCGCCAAACACCTCGCTCGGACGCTATCGCAAGGACAGCACCCTGGTCGCCGAGGTGCGCGACATCCGCGACGAACTGTCGATCGTACGGTCACAGCTGGATCAGTCGCGGGGAACCGCCGGTCGCGCGATGCATGACAGCGCGATCACCAATTCGCTCACCGAGGCGCAGCGCCAGATGTCGCTCCTTTTCGCCGACATCAAGAAGCACCCGCTTCGGTACATCGGCTTTTGACCACGCGGCGCGCACTTGACCCTCTTGCTTGCCGCTCCTAGCTTCCCATGCCGCACGGGACAATCCGTTGACCGCCCATCGATCCTCTCGGTGTGGCCTGCCTCCCGCTGCAGATCGCCGATCGCCCCGCCGCTCACGTTGTGCGTGCTCGCTGATCGCCACGCCCTCCTTCCGCGCACGACCGCACTGTGAACATCGCTGAGCTCAAGCGCAAATCGATGCCCGAGCTGCACGAGCTTGCCGACAGCCTCGCGCTGCCCCTCGGTGACGCGCTCGATCGCCAGGCCCTGACCTTCCGCGTCGAGCAGAAGCTGCTCGAGCAGGGCGAGATGCTCGCTGGAGAAGGTGTGCTCGAGGTCCTGCCGGAAGGCTACGGCTTCCTGCGCAGTCAGGACTGGAACTACCTCTACAGCCCCGACGACATCTACGTTTCCCCGTCGCAGATCAAGCGCTTCGACCTGCGCACGGGCGATACGGTGAGTGGCCAGGTGCGCCCGCCCAAGGAGTGGGAGCGGTATCTCGCCCTGCTCAAGGTGGAGTCCGTGAACGGCGGCGAGCCCGACGCGGCCAAGACGCGCATCGAATTCGACAACCTGCGCCCGCGCTACCCCGACGGACGTCTCCGCCTCGAGACCAGCGAGGGCGATCTCAGCATGCGCGTGATGGATCTCATCGCGCCCATCGGCAAGGGACAGCGCGGCCTCATCGTGGCGCCTCCTCGCGCGGGCAAGACCATTCTGTTGCAGAAGCTTGCCAATGCGATCGCCGAGAATTATCCGGAGGTCACGCTCATCGTGTTGCTGATCGACGAGCGACCGGAAGAGGTGACCGACATGCTCAAGGTCGTGAAGGGCGAAGTCATCAGCTCCACCTTCGACGAGGAAGCGACGCGCCACGTTCAGGTCGCCGAGATGGTGATCCAGAAGGCGAAGCGGCTCGTCGAATCCGGCAAAGACGTCGTCATCCTGCTCGACTCGATCACTCGGCTCGCGCGTGCCCACAACGCCGTGATCCCGAGCGGTGGCAAGATCATGTCGGGCGGTCTCGACGCGAAGGCGATGGAGAAGCCGAAGAAGTTCTTCGGCGCGGCGCGCAATGTCGCCGGCGGGGGGTCGCTCACGATCATCGCCACGGCGCTCATCGAGACCGGCTCGCGCGCCGACGAGATGATCTTCGAGGAGTTCAAGGGCACAGGCAACATGGAGCTCGTGCTCGCGAGAGAGATCGCCGAGCGTCGCATTTATCCCGCGATCGACATCAATCGGTCCGGCACGCGCAAGGAAGAGTTGCTGTTTACTCCAGAGGAGCTCAATCGCGTCACCCTCCTGCGCACCTTCCTCGCCGACATGCCGGAAGCGGAGGCGATGGAGTTCCTGCTCAAGCAGATGTCGCGCTCGAAGAACAACAAGGAGTTCTTCGTGCAGATGCGCGAGGGGTGAGCAGCAGCGCGATGATGCCGTTGATGCGCGGCCGCTGGATGGCGATCGACTGGGGCGAGCGGCGCATCGGGCTCGCGATCAGCGATCCGACCGGCACCATCGCCTCTCCAGCCGGCGCGATCGAGCGACGCACGGGCAAGCGCGCGCCCGTCGCCGAGCTGGTTCGACGCGCCACCGCACTCGAGGCACTCGGGATCGTGATGGGACTGCCGCTCGATGGAGCGGGAGAGGACACGCCCCGCTCGCTCGAGTGCCGTCGCGTCGCGGCTGAGCTTGCCCGGCGCACCAAGCTTCCCGTCGCGCTGCTCGACGAACGCTTCACCACCGCCGTCGCGCTTCGCGCCGTGCGTGAGATGGGTGGCAGCACGCGCCACCGCAAAGCCGACGTCGACGCGCTTGCCGCCACCGTGTTGCTGCAGCACGCCATGCGCATGCACGAGCTTCCTGTGGTCGACCCTGACGCAGCACCAGGTGCAGATGCTCCGGGCTCGTAGTCGCACACGCGCCGCGGTCGCGGCAATCGCGCTGCTCGTCGCGCTCGCGGCGTGCCGCGACGTGAACACGAAAGACGTTCGAGTCGTCGTGCCGCGCGGCGCGAATCTCCGCGTTGCCGCGGAATCGCTCGCGAAGGCGCACATCGTTCGCAATGCCACGGCCTTCCGCTTCTACGCGATGTTTCGTGGGCGCCACCGGTCGATCCGCGCCGGCACGTACGTCATCAACCCGCGCCTGACCTGGGGCGACGTGCTCGACGTTCTTCAGGGCGGAAAGAGCGTCGAGCAGCGCATCACGATCCCCGAAGGATGGTCGCTCGAGCAGATCGTGCCGCAGCTCGCGCGCGTGTTGCGCGCGCCGGTGGAATCCGTGCAAGCCGCCGTGCGTGATACCGCGCTGCTGCATGCGCTCGACGTCCCCACGCCGACGCTCGAGGGATATCTCTTCCCCGACACGTACGTCTTTCCCGAGGGAACGACGCCGCGCGCCGCTGTGAAGGTGATGGTTGGACGTTTCCAGCAGGTGTGGCAGCCCGAGTGGGATCAGCTCCTCCAGGCGCGCGCGATGAGCCGCAACGACGCGATGGCACTCGCCGCGATCGTGGAGAAGGAAGCTCGGCTCCCCGAGGAGCGTCCGGTCATCGCGGCGGTCTACCTCAACCGGCTCAAGGCTGGAATGCCTCTGCAGGCGGATCCCACGGTGCAATACGCGATCGGCCATCATGTCTCACGGGTGTTCTACAAGGATCTCGAGATCGATTCGCCGTACAACACGTACAGGATCAAGGGTCTGCCGCCCGGACCGATCGCGTCGCCCGGCAAGCCCTCGATCGTCGCGGCGCTCAATCCCGCGAACGTGCCATATCTGTACTTCGTCGCGCACCCGGACGGTCATCACGAGTTCACGAAGGACTTCGCCGCACACGTTGAAGCCGTGAAGCGCGCGCGCCGCGAGTGGAACTCGGTCGCCGTCGTGCATCGCGACACGTCGCGCGTCGCCCCGGCGAATGTGCTGCCCGGCGCGGTCTCATCACCCGAAGCGATGCCGGCCACCACCGTCCCGCCGCGGAAGCACTAAGGACGTGTCGCCACGAAGGGAGCAGACTACGTGGCCATCGGTCCCGTTTTCGGGACGGGGAGCAAAGCCGACGCATGCTGCCCGCGCCCTCCGCGACGCCCAGGACGCCAGCGGAAGCTGATATCGGGGACGTTGCTCTCCTCTTCGCCGGTTCGCCGTTGGTGCACCGGCACCCTCCACGTCGCCACTTCGCGCTCCGTGGCGCGGATGCGCGCGAACACCGGCGGGAGGACGAACAGATCGACGAGCTCGGGGTCGAACAATTCTCCGCGTCCCTCGAGGATGATGTCGCGCGCGATCTCAGCCGAGCGTCCGCGGATGTAGCGGCGGTGAAAGGTGATTGCGTCGAAGGTGTCGGCGATCGCGACGATACGCGCTGACAGCGGGATGCGACGTCCCTTCAGTTGGCGAGGATATCCCGAGCCGTTCCAGCGCTCGTGGTGCGAGAGGACACCTCGGGGAAGCTCCGGATAGAAGCCATTCAGTGGCGCGAGCACCTCTGCGCCGCGCTGCGGATGTGTGAGGATTGCCCGTCGCTCCGCTGGCGTGGGTTTGCGGTCGTCGTGAATGATGTCGAAGAGTGCTTCGTGGATCTTGCCGATGTCGTGAAAGAGCGCGATACGTTCGATGATGCGTTGATCGCGCTCGTCCAGACCGGCGGCATCGGCGAGAATGAGCGCGAAGGTCGCCACGCGTCGAACGTGGGCGCCGGTTTGCGAATCGTTCGCGTCAATCGCGTTGAGGAGCGCCTCGAGAGCCGCGGCTGCGAATCGCTCGGCGCTCTTCCGGCCGGAGTGCTCGTGCGTGAGGAGTAGCGCGGTGGCCGCAACGGCTCCGGCGGTGGCGACGGTCGATGTCTGGATTCGCATGCATGAGTCCGAGGCAAGAGCCGGTCCGGCCTGATAGTCGGACTATCAAACGAAACGCCCCCGTTGCAAAGCAACGGGGGCGTTTCTCAGGGGTGCCGGCGACGGCCTACTCTCCCGCGTCCTCTCGGACGGAGTACCATCGGCGCTGTAGGGCTTAACGACCGTGTTCGGGATGGGAACGGGTGTGGCCCCTACGCTCTAGTCGCCAGCGAAATCCTGGTAAATCGGGTTCTCGGTTCTTGGTTTCTCGGTGACTACCTGCCGGGGCGCGTTGCGCAGCGAAACTGCTGCGATCGGGCTTGCCGACGAACCGATGGACTGACGAACCGACGAACATGCAGCAATGCATGCTGACACCGAATGTAATGGTAGATCGTGGTCTTCTTTGAATCCTGAAACAATGGGTTGCTCTGCTTGCAGTTGACCTACTTAGGAAGTAGTCAAGCCGCACGGGCGATTAGGACCGCTGCGCTCGGAGTCGATCGCTCGACGTCCACGGGCGGCCTATCGACGGGGTGGTCTTCCCCGGCCCTTCAGGAGGCGCATGGCCTCGGGAGTGTTCATCTTGGGGCGTGCTTCCCACTTAGATGCGTTCAGCGGTTATCACAGCCGATCATCGCTACCCGGCGGTGCCCTTGGCAGGACAGCCGGGACACGAGCGGATCGTCCGACTCGGTCCTCTCGTACTAGAGTCCGCTCCCCTCAACACTCCAACGCCCACGACGGATACAGACCGAACTGTCTCACGACGTTCTGAACCCAGCTCATGTACCACTTTAACCGGCGAACAGCCGGACCCTTGGGACC
>Ga0208587_1000458_pt1 | contig 22464 bp, 19 predicted proteins | sample NGESurdeep092012_7_FD_184472 | JGI IMG/M metagenome (GOLD analysis project Ga0208587, IMG submission 184472) | Arctic peat soil microbial communities from Barrow, Alaska - NGEE Surface sample 210 deep-092012 (SPAdes) | ecosystem: Environmental > Terrestrial > Soil > Wetlands > Peat ...
GTCGGAGTTGTCGGCTGCGCGAGCGGCAGATCCGGGTTCCGAAGTAATTTGCTGCCAAAGTGAGCAATTCTGGACAGACATGCCGCCGTCCAGGATGGTTTAATCGGCGCTTTTGGGCTTCAAAAACAGAAATTCAAGTATCGTGTGGGCTGTTGGAAGCCAAAACGGAAATTCCGGCTGATTATACCGCTCTCGGCGGCCCGTTACAGCCCGGGTTGGCCGCAGGAATCGAAGGCGAGGAGCGCGACTGCTCGCTTTGAACCACAGAGACCCAAGAGACACAGAGTTTTTGAATTCGAGCATTTCTCTGTGCCTCTGTGTCTCTGTGGTGAACAATTACTTCCCTGCCGCCTCGCTCTGCGGCTTCCAGCGCAGGATCGGCTTGCGCGCCGCCATGGTCTCATCCAGGCGCGAGATACGGGTGTTGTGCGGCGCTTCGGCGACAATCTCCGGATGCTGCTCGACTTCCTCGGCGATGTCCTTCATCGCCTCAATGAAAAGGTCGAGCGATTCTTTCGACTCGCTCTCCGTTGGCTCGATCATCAGCGCTCCGTGTACGACGAGCGGAAAGCTCACCGTGTAGGGATGGAATCCGTAATCGATCAGACGCTTGGCGATGTCTCCGGTCTTAATGCCCTTGCGCGCCTGTAGGCGGTCGCTGAACACCACCTCATGCATGGTAGGTGTCTTGTAAGGCAGATCGTAAACGCCTTCCAGCTTCTTGCGGATGTAGTTCGCGTTCAGCACCGCGTCTTCGGTGGTCTGCCGCAGTCCGTCGGGCCCATTGGCCATGATGTACGCCAGCGCGCGCACATGCATTCCGAAGTTGCCGTAGAACATACGCACCCGGCCGATGGACTGCGGACGGTTGTAGTCGAAGCCCAACGTGCCATCCGGCTTGGTGACCACCACCGGAGTGGGCAAGAACGGTTCGAGAATCTTCTTACAGGCCACCGGCCCTGAACCCGGGCCGCCTCCGCCGTGGGGCGTGGAAAACGTCTTGTGCAGGTTCAGGTGCATGACGTCCGCGCCAAAGTCGCCGGGACGGACCTTGCCGACCAGCGCGTTCATGTTGGCGCCATCCATATAGAGCAACGCTCCCTTGGCGTGCAGCACTTCGGCAATCTTGTGGATCTCCTGCTCGAACACTCCCAGGGTATTCGGGTTGGTCAGCATCAGCGCAGCCACATCTTGGTTGACCTGCGCCTCCAGCGATGCAATATCGACCATGCCTGCGGCGTTCGACTTCAGGTTCTCCACCGCGTACCCGCAGATCGCCGCAGTCGCGGGATTGGTGCCGTGCGCCGAATCTGGAATAAGCACCTTCTTGCGCGGGTTGCCCTGCGACTCCAGATACGCGCGCACCAGCAGAATGCCGGTAAGTTCACCGTGCGCGCCGGCGGCGGGCTGCAAAGTGATCGCATCCATGCCGGTGATTTCGATAAGCTGCTCACTCAGCATCTTCAGGATGCGCAGCGCGCCCTGCGAAATGCGCTCCGGCTGATAGGGATGCGCCTCCGCTAATCCGGTCAACCGCGCCACCGCCTCGTTCACGCGTGGGTTGTACTTCATGGTGCACGATCCCAGCGGATACATGCCGTGGTCCACGGCATAGTTCCACGTGGAAATACGCGTGTAGTGGCGGATGATTTCGATCTCGCTCACCTCCGGCATCTGGCCGAGGTCTTCACGCGCCTGCTTACCCAGCAGTTGCGCCGCATCCACCTCCGGCACGTCGAGCGGAGGAAGCTTATAGGCCTTCTTGCCCGGCGATGACTTTTCGAAGATGAGCCCTTCGTTCTGGCTGATATGAGTGGTGGCTTTGCGGATCTTCTCGTTCAAGTTCACAGTGCCACCTCCTTCGCAGCCGCGTCGATCGACGCCTTAGTCGTGGTCTCCGTGCAACACCACAGCGACGCATTGCCCAGGTCGGGATAAAACTTCTTCAGCGGAAAGCCGCCGATAATGCGCTGCCCCAGCAGCTTGTCATTGATGGCGTAGGGATCGGTTTTCGTTTGGATGACAAACTCGTTGAATCGCGGAGCGCCCTCGAACAACAGCGTGGCGCCACTCTTCTTGAATTGTTCGGCCGCGTAGTGGGCCTTTGCCAGGTTATACTTCGCCAAATCCTTGAGACCTTCCTTGCCGTACACCGTCATGAAGATGCCGACCATCAGCGCGACCAGCCCCTGGTTGGTGCAGATGTTCGAGGTCGCCTTTTCGCGGCGGATGTGCTGTTCGCGCGTGGAAAGCGTCAGCACAAATCCGCGCTTGCCGTTACGGTCGGAGGTCTGTCCGACGAGCCGGCCGGGAATCTGGCGTACGAACTTGTCGCGCGTGGCCATCACCCCGCAGTAAGGACCGCCGTACCCCAGCGGCACGCCGAACGACTGGGCCTCCATGCTGACGATATCGGCCTCGGTCGGCGGCTTGACGATGCCCAGCGAAACCGCTTCCGCGATGGAGACAATCAACAGCGCGCCCTTCTTGTGTACGATGTCAGCTATCGCCGCCACGTCTTCGATGGTGCCGAAGAAGTTCGGCGACTGGATCAGCACCCCGGCGGTCTGGTCGTCGATCGCCTGATCCAGCGCTTGCAAATCAACCCGCCCGTTCTCCAGATAGGCGACGATTGAAATCGGCATTCCCTGGTGGCGGGCGTAGGTGGCGATGACCTCGCGATACTCCGGATGCACGCTGGTAGCGATCACCGATTTGTGCCGCCCCGTCAGACGGGCCGCCATCATCAACGCTTCGGCGGCGCCGGTTGAGCCGTCATACATGGAGGCGTTGGCCACATCCATGCCGGTCAACTCGCAAATCATCGTCTGAAATTCAAAGATGGATTGCAGAGTCCCCTGTGCGATCTCTGGCTGGTAGGGCGTGTAGGCCGTAAAAAACTCGCCGCGCGAGACCAGCGAGTCGATGACGACCGGACGGTAATGGGAATACGCACCCGCGCCGAGGAACGTGGCGTAACCTTGCGCGCTCCCGGCCGCACAATCGCGAAAGAACTCTACGATTTCGCTTTCCGCATAGGCGCGCGGAATCTTGAGATCGCCCTTCAGGCGATACTCGGGGGGAATGGCGGCGAACAGATCGTCGATGGATTTGGCGCCGATCTCGCGAAGCATGACCTCCCGGTCGGGTTCAGATTTAGGAAGATAGCGCATGGGTACCTGTAGCTTTCTTGGGCGACTGTATGAAGAGCACCTCCGGAGAATACCGGAGGGTGAATTAATTAGGTGCTACACATCAGAATTGTCATCCCGAGCGAGGTCGCCACGGCGACCGAGTCGAGGGACCTGCTTTGTGCCGTCCCCGCGAAAATCGCCAGTCGATGATCGCAGGCCAACCCGCCTCAGTGCCCGCCTTCGGCCGCGACGAACTTTTCGTAATCGCCGGCTGACAGCAACTGATTCGCCTCGCTTGGGTCTTTCATCGCGACCTTGACCATCCACGCCCCGTGGGCGTCTTTGTTCACCTGCTCGGGCGAGGTGTTGAGAGCTTCATTCACTTCGGTCACGGTCCCGGAAACTGGCGCAAACAAATCCGAAACCGCCTTCACCGATTCAACCGTACCAAAGGTCTTGCCGGCCGTGATCTCGGTTCCCACCTTCGGCAACTCGACGAACACGATGTCCCCGAGCGATTCCTGCGCGTGATCGGTGATGCCAACGGTTCCAGTGTTGCCTTCCACCTTCAGCCACTCATGTTCTTTGGTGTACTTGTAATCCGCGGGATAAGCCATATGACTGCCTCCTCAACACCGAGCGGGTGCATCGGCGAAAATTAAATACGAATTAAATTCAATTTCCTCTATTCAAGCGGATGCTCCGCGATTTCCGTTCCGTCTGCGTGCAAACCCCGATGGCGTCACAGCAGAGCTAGAAACCAAGAGTCACGTCCGCCGAAGGACCATAAATGGCCGGAACTTTTTCCTCGTTCAGGCGCAGATAAATGCCAAGTTGGGCGCGGTGATGCACAATGTGATTGAGGAACATTTGGCGGTACGCCAGGAAACGGGAGCCGTCGAAGATGCTCTTACCCTGCATCAGAAGCTTCCAGTTCTCGTTCCATGCCTCATCGGGCAAGCCGGCAAGTGCGCTCCTCGTCTTCGCTGCGCCTTCATCGAAAACGCTGACCAGTTGGGCCGCCGACTCCAGCGGCACCGGTTTGAAGCTGCTCTTTGCAAAGTCCAGCTCGGGAGTCGTCAAGATGATAAGGCCGAAGCTGGCAAGCTGAGCTACGTGGGGCGCGAGCTTGCCCAGCGGCATGGACCTCGGATGGGGTGCGAATTCCGGCCTGTCTGCTGGAATCCGTTCCAACGTGACGCGCGTCTTCTTCATTTCTTCATCAAATTCCGGCAATAACAATTCGCTGATAAGCACTTGTCCTCCACCTCTTTCACAGCTGCCTCTTCGGACGCTTGTAAAACGGCGTCGGAATTACCTTGCACTTCACCGGCTGGTTCCGGATTTCCACGGCCACCTCGCTGCCGATCGCGGAGTGCTCGATAGGCACATAGGCCAGCGCGATGTTCTTCTTCAGAAACGGCGCGTACGACCCACTGGTGACGTAGCCGATCTCCTTGCCATTCAGATCGAGCACCTTGTAACCGTCGCGGGGTATGCCTCGGTCCACCGACTCCAGTCCAACCAGCGTGCGCTTGATACCGTCAGCTTTCGCGCGCTCCAGCGCCGCGCGGCCGGTGAAGTCGCCTTTCTCCATCTTGAGAAAGCGCTCCAAGCCAGCCTCCCAAACATTGATCGTGTCGGAAATCTCATGCCCGTAGAGCGGCAGCCTGCCTTCCAGGCGAAGCGTGTTGCGCGCGCCCAGCCCGCAAGGCACGATCCCGAACTCCTTGCCTGCTTCCATCACGGCGTACCAAACGCGGGCGCTGGTTGCTTCGTCGGTGGGAACGTAGATCTCGAAACCGTCTTCCGCGGTGTAACCCGTCCGTGCAATCAGGATGTTCGGCAACCCTGCCACGGTCCCGTGCGTGAACCAGTAGAACTTTACCTTCGACAGGTCTGCATCGGTCAGCTTCTGCAGCGTATCGACGCCCTTCGGCCCCTGGATCGCGATCTGGGTGTAATTGTCGCTCAGGTTCTCGACCTTGCAATCGAACTGGCGGGTGTTCTCGGTGACCCAGTTGACGTCCTTCTCGCGCGTGCCGGCGTTGATCACCAGCATGTAATCGTCTTCGCCGAGACGATGCACAATCACGTCATCGACGAATGTCCCCTGCGGATAGAGCATGGCCGAATACCGGCATTGGCCGATCGCCATCCCGGCAGCGTCGTTCATGGTGATGTGCTGTACGGCGGCGAGCGACTGCGGCCCCGAGATCCTGATGTCGCCCATGTGGCTGACATCGAAAACTCCCACGCCGTTACGGACCGCCAAGTGCTCCTTCATCAGCCCGCCCACCGGAGGGTACTCCACTGGCATGTCCCAGCCGTTGAAATCGACCATCTTCGCGCCCATCTGGCGATGGACAGCATTCAAAGCAGTCTTGCGCATTGGCGTGGCCGCCACGGTCTCAGGGGACAAAGGGGAATCCTTTGGCGCACAGATCGCGCAAATGAGGTTGGTGTAACTAAGTACGTTACCATGCGCGATTTAAGCGGTCAACTCGCTGCCCCACGCTGTCAACATGTACACGGCGGTGAGTGGCTGAATTTCAACCAGCAGATTCAGCCACTACCCACGGCGGCCGTCGAAAGAAACCGGCGCGAGTGAGGATCGCAGCTATGGCGACACCCGTCGGGGGAGATTTGCCAGCAGCAACCGGGGCGGTCTGCGCGCGGGAAGGCGTGCACGATCCTGGATGCATAGGCCGGCAAAGTCCTGCATTGCCCGTTGTCCCTGCCGAGCGTTACATGGGCCTCCGGCCCCACCCATAAGGACCGCCGCCCCATAGAGATTAGGTAACCGCCGAGCGCTTGCTTTATCCTCATCTCCTATGCCCGCACTCATAGAATGTGTGCCCAACTTTTCTGAAGGGCGCGACAAGTCCAAAGTTGATGCCATTCTCGAAGCCATGAAGATGGGCGGCGTGTATCTGCTCGACCGCGAGATGGACGCCGACCACAATCGCTGTGTCATCACCCTCGTTGGCGATCCGGTGAACGTGGCGGAGGCCGCGATCCGCGGCGTTGGCAAGGCCGCCGAACTCATTGACCTCACCAAGCACACGGGAGCGCATCCCCGGCTTGGCGCTGCCGACGTAATTCCTTTCATCCCGATTGAAGGCTTGACGCTGGAAGACTGTGTGGCCATTGCCCGGCGTGTCGGCGAAGAAATATGGAAGCGGTACCAGGTGCCCGTTTACCTGTACGAGGCAGCCGCGCAAAAGCCAGAGCGCCAGAACCTGGAGAACGTGCGTCGTGGCCAATTCGAAGGCATTCGCGAGGAGCTGAAGACAAATCCGGCGCGCAAGCCAGACTTCGGTAATGCCGAACTGCACCCGACGGCGGGGGCGACCATTGTGGGTGCGCGCAAATTTCTGGTCGCCTACAACGTCTATCTCAATACGTCCGATGTCGAGATCGCGAAGAAGATTGGCAAGGCCGTGCGCTTTTCCAATGGCGGCCTGCGCTACGTGAAGGGCATGGGCGTGCCCGTGCGCGGGTTGGCACAGGTTTCCATGAACCTGACCGATACCGACCAAACGCCGATCGCGCGCGTCTACGAATATGTAAAGCGCGAGGCGGCGCGCTATGGGGTGCTGCCTCTGTCAAGCGAGATCGTCGGCTTGATACCCAAGAAGGCGCTGGAAGACGCGGCGGAGTGGTTTCTACAGATCGAGAACTTCGACTCGTCGCTGATCCTGGAGAACCGGCTGGCTGCGGTGATGAGCGGGAAAATGGCAGTCGGCGGAATTCGCGCCGGGGTCGAGCCGTTCATCGAGCAGCTGGCAGCGCCGACGGCTGCTCCCGGAGGCGGTTGCGCGGCGGCTGCCACGGCTGCGATGGCTGCGGCGTTGGGCAGCATGGTCGCCGGAATGTCGCGCGGGAAGAAGGCTTACGTCCAGTACGAGCGTCGGTTGAGCGATGCCCTGGCGCGGCTGGCCGAGCTGCGCGAGCAGTTCAAAGCTTCGATTGACGCTGACGCGGAGTCGTTCAACGAGGTGATGGCGGCATTCAAGAAGGCGAAGGACCATCCCGAGGCGAAGGCCGAAGTCGAGGTGGCGACCAAGAAGGCGACGCTGGTTCCGCTGGTGGTTGCCGAACGGGCAAGGGAAGTGCGCGACATCGTCGAATCCTTGCGTCCCATCACCAATCCGAAAATGGCCTCGGACTTGACTGTGAGTGTAAGTTTGGCGCGCGCAGCCGTCGAAGGCGCTCTGGCGAACGTGGAGATCAATCTCGGGGACATCAAGGACGAGGCTTTTATCGCGGATGTGCGGAAGCGGGTGGCGGCGTTGCGGCAGAATGGATAGTCAATCGCAAACGCGTACCTGGTGATCTCTTGTGCCGTAGCACGTCCAATCTAGGTCAAGCGGGGCAGCCCGGAAAGCAACGGACGCTAACAATCCCGCATCTCCCATGAATTGTCGGTTAAAATTATGAGCATGAAGCAGTTTCTCACCGGCCTTTTTCTGAGCGCTGTCGTTTGCCTGCCGGCATTCGCGGCGCCTTTGAGCAGCAATGCCCGTACCGTGGTTCCATCGGCGGTCCAGCAGATCATCTCGGTCGATTACCGCGCGCTGCGCGATTCGCCAGCGGCGCGGGCTCTCAAGGACCGCGTCCTGCCCGACAACCTGAAGCAATTTGAGACCGCTTTGAAGGGCGCCGGGATCGACCCTGAGAAAGATGTGGAGGAACTCACATTCGTCACGTATCGCCCTGCCAAAGGCGGCCTGCGCAGTATCGGCATTGCCCAGGGTTCGTTTAAGCAGAAGGAATTTCTGCAGAAGATGCGCCTGAAGAAGATCAAGCCGGAGAAGTACCTGCTCTCCTACCTGTACCCGATGGGCTCGGGCATGCAGTTGGTATTCCTCGATCCCAGCACCATTTTGTTTGGCGAAGGTTCTTCCATCAAAGGCGCAATCGACGTGCGCGACAACGGGGCCGAGTCTCTGGAATCCAACAACACGATTGCCGATCTGATCGGCAGCGTGGACAGCTCGCCGATTTGGAGCGTGCTCGATCAAGCCGGCACGCAGAACATGATGCGGTCAGCGCTGGGGCAGGCGGCATCGATCGGTGACTACGACGTGGTGAAGAAGCGGCTGCTGGCATCGGATTACACGATGAACTTCAGCAATGGCGTCAGCTTCGACCTGAATGTCAAGACCTCCGACACCATGAGCGCGGCGACCATGGCGACGCTGCTAAAGGCGGGAGTGTTGTATCGCAAGATGAACGCTACTCCGACCGAGAAGCTGGCGCTCGACAACACTACCGTGGACAACTCCCACGACATGTTGCAAATGCACTTTAAGACCGACGATCAGCGCTTCACGTCGCTGCTGAACTCGGACCTGTTTGCGGCAGTATCGAAATAGGAGCGACGGCGGCAGTCATCAATTCGTGCAAGCTCCTGGCAGAGCCAGCCTTCAGGAGTGTGCGTCAGGATCAACCTTGGTATCTGCTGGGGAAATTTAGGTGCCGAAAATCCAGCGCCGTAGGCGCGGCTCAGTTTAGCCCAGCACGCAGCCGCAGGCGGAGTGCTGGGTAGAGCGGGGAATAGATCCGAGTCCCGTAGGGACGACAGAAGTTCTTACGCAGTCTCTCCGGCCTGCAAACACAAGTCCGACTTTTCCAGGCCTTGCTAATCCAAGCCATCCGCCGTCCCGACGCGAAAAGCCTTTCTCCCACCATTTATAATCGAGATACTTTGCCATACTCTCTCATTCGTTTCAGTTATCGCGGCCTTCTTCTATTGGCCACGACCTGCTTTATTTGCCATCTGGGCGCGGGCCAGGCGCTTCCCGGGACCCGCAGGGTGATGGTCATGCCCTTTGAAAATCAAACTACCGCTCCGGGACTGGAGTGGATCGGTGAGGCTTTTCCCGAGGTCCTGTCGCAGCGCATGGAGTCGCCCCGGCTGTACGTCATCAGCCGCGATGATCGCAGCTACGCCTTCGATCACAGCGGCATTCCGCTGACCGTGCGGCCATCGCGGGCAACCGTCTATCGGGTTGCTGAGCAAATGGACGCCGACTACGTTGTGCTCGGCAACTACAATTTCGATGGCCAGACCTTCAAGGCCAATGCGCAACTCCTCGACATGAAGAAGCTGCACCTCTACCCGGAGGTCCATAGCAGCGGCGCGTTGACCAACCTGATCGATTTGCAGACGGCGTTGGCGTGGGATCTGCTGCGGCAAATGGCTCCGCCGCCCGCCATCACCCGCGATCAATTCCTCAAAGGCTCCCCGCCGATCCGCCTCGATGCCTTCGAGAACTACATCCGCGGGATTCTGGCCACCGACCCGCAGCAGAAGATCCGCTATCTGCGGAACGCCGTAAAGCTCAATCCCAATTACACTCTGGCCATGCTGCAATTGGGCAAAACCTATTACGGCGACCACGAGTATGAAGCGGCAGCGGCTTGGTTCAGCCGCATACCCAAGGATGATCCGATCGGTGGGGAAGCGAACTTCCTGCTGGGCATGTCGGAGTTCTATCGCGGAAGTTTTGAGAAGGCGTTTACCGCGTTCAATTACCTGGCCACGCGCTTGCCGCTCACCGAGGTTTACAACAACCTGGGCGTTGTGGAAGCCCGTCGAGGCCGGCGCGCGTCGGCGGTGGAATACTTTTCCAAGGCCGTCAGTGCCGACCCAAACGACGCGGACTACCGCTTCAACCTGGCAGTGGCATTGTTCAAAAACGGAGATAGCTCGGGAGCCGCGCGCCAATTGCGCGAAGAGTTACAACGGGGCCCGAGCGATGGGGAAGCCAAGGCCCTGCTTGACTTGATCAACCGGGGAGGTGCGCCGCCTCCTCAGGTGAATCCCAATGCGACGGCAACCTCCGGCAACACTTTGCTGTCGCCAAACCAGCCTCGCATTCCTATGGAACGCATCAAGCGCAACTACGACGAGGCGTCTTATCGTCAGATCGAGATGGAGATCGACAACCTTGCCGAGTTGCGGCTGGCCAAGACCGATGGACGCGCGCGCGCAGCCTACTACCTAGAGCGCGGCAAGGAGTTGTTGGCGCAGAACATGGCGACCCAGGCCGAGAGCGAATTCCGCGCTGCAATCGGCGCCGACCATAGCAATGCCGCGGCGCACGCTCAGTTGGCGATTCTGCTGGAAAAGAAGGGCGATCTCGCCAATGCGCGGGCGGAAGCGCAGACTTCGGTGCGTTTGCAACCCAACGTTGACGGCTTGCTGGTGCTGGCACGGCTTGACCTGAAACAGAGCCAGTTGGATTCAGCCGCCAGCGAGGTGGACCGCGCCCTGGCCTTGCAGCCCGCCGACGCAACCGCGCAGGCGCTGAAGCGCGACATCGCAGCGAAGCAGACAGTTTCAAAGTAGCGCAACCTTGCAACCATCCTCCGGAAGGAGGCACTCATGTCCCGGACCCGTTTTACCCTCTGTTGTGGGCTGCTGGCGCTTCTTGCCACCAGCCTGGCTTCGGCGAACAGCATCGTCAAGATCCGCGTGGATGACACCATTCACCCGATTACGGCCGAGTACATCGATCGCGCCATCGAACACGCTCGCCAGACCAACGCCGACGCCGTGCTGATCGAGCTGAGCACGCCCGGCGGCCTGCTGGATTCCACTCGTACGATCATCCAGACGATCCTGGCTTCGCCTGTCCCGGTCATCATCTACGTGGCTCCCAGCGGAGCGCGAGCGGCTTCGGCCGGCTTCTTCATCCTGGAAGCCGCCGACGTTGCGGCCATGGCTCCCGGGACCAACACCGGTGCGGCTCATCCCGTCACCCTCGGTGGCGAGAAGATGGACGACACCATGAAGACCAAGGTCGAGAACGACGCTGCCGCCTTCATGCGCTCTTACGTCGGGCCGCGAGGACGCAACGTGAAAGTGGCGGAGACCGCCGTGCGCGAGTCCAAGTCATGGACCGACCAGGAGGCTTTGCAGCAGCACCTCATCGACGTGGTCGCTCGCGATCAAAACGACTTGTTCCATCAGCTCGATGGCCGTACGGTCAAGCGCTTCGATGGCAAGCCGGTGAAGCTGCATCTTGCCGGGGACTCCGTGGACGAATTGCCCATGACGTTAAAGCAGCGCATCCTCGACTTTCTCCTCGATCCCAATATCGCCTTCCTGGTGCTGGCAGTTGGCGCCCTGGCGCTCTATGCCGAGTTCAACCATCCCGGTGCGATCGTGCCCGGAGTGGTAGGCGTAGTTTTTATCCTGCTGGCGTTGTTCGCGCTCAACCTGCTGCCCACGCGTTACGCTTCGTTCACCCTCATCATTGCGTCGTTCGTGCTGTTTGCCCTGGAAGCTAAATTTGCGACCCACGGCATCCTCGGCCTGGGTGGGATTGCTTTGCTCACGATAGGTGGGCTCCTGCTGGTGGATGGTCCCATTCCGCAAATGCGCGTGCAGCTCTGGACGGCGCTTGGCGTGAGCGTGCCGCTCGGAGTCATTACGGTCTTCTTGATGACCATTGCCCTCCGGGCGCGACGTAGCAAAGTCGTGACCGGACTGCAAGGCATGATCGGCGCGGTGGGTGAAGCGCGCACCGACATCGATCCGGAAGGCAAGGTCTTCGTCCAGGGCGAGCTGTGGAACGCGCACGCCCCGTCGCGGGTCGGCATCGGCGAGCACGTCGTGGTGCGCAAAGTGGAGGGCCTCGAGCTGGAAGTGGAGAAGCAGTAGTCAGTAGTCAGTAGCCAGTAGCCAGTAGTCAGTAGTCAGTAGTCAGTGGCCAGTGGCCAGTAGTCAGTTATCAGTTATCAACAGTTCGGTTGCGTGCCCTCCGCCCCAGACTTTCCGGTGATGTGTGGAGCACGCCTTCCCAGGCTGCGGAAAAAGTCCGCGCACAATCCGGGGAGTATACTTCTGAGTGGGAGCCCCCGCATTTATGCGGGGGAAGGAGCGCTTCAGCGCTCCGGGAAACGTTCGACTTCGATCCTGCGCTTTAGCGCCGGGATGGGGAAACCCGTGGCTAAAGCCCATCTTAAAAAATGGAACGCTTTTCCGCTGGACTGAAGTCCAGCTCCCCCCGCTGAAGCAGGGGGCTTCCACCAAAAGCCTGCACGAGTTTTTCACAACCTCGGAAGGCGGATTTATAGGCAACTCTCGAATGCGCCGCTGAAGCGGTGCTCCACCCGGATACACCAACGCAGAACCTGCTCTAGGTAGGCTTCCCCTAGGCTTGCCGCCCACCTGCCGTACTCCGGCAGTGGGGACAACCCTTCTCAGCGTTTTGGCGGACGGCTGATAGCTGAACGCTGACGGCTGCCTTGTTGCCAACTTGGGTTCCTCGCCACTTGGGCCTACAATCCGCAGTAGTACCCGTTCTACACTTCTGAATAGCTGGAGGCATCTCGTGCCCGGTATAGCTGGCATTGTCGTCATCGTCATTGTTGCTCTCTACATCATCAACTCGATCAAGATCCTGGCCGAATATGAGCGTGGGGTTATTTTCCGCCTCGGGCGTCTGCTTGCGGTGCCGAAGGGCCCAGGCATCATCCTGGTGTTTGCTCCGATTGATCGCATCGTGCGGGTTTCGCTGCGGCAGGAAGCGCTGGAGGTCCCGCCGCAGGACATCATCACCCGCGACAACGTCACCCTGAAGGTGAACGCAGTCATCTTCCTGCGCGTGGTCGATTCCAACAAAGCGGTGGTCGCGGTTTCCAATTACATGTATCAAACGTCGCAGTTTGCGCAAACCACGCTGCGTTCGGTGCTGGGCGAAGTCGAGCTCGACGAGTTGCTGGCACACCGCGAAAAGATCAACCTGCGATTGCAGTCCATACTGGATCAGCACACCGATCCCTGGGGCGTGAAGGTGACCAATGTCGAGGTCAAGCAGGTGGATCTGCCGGAAACGATGACGCGCGCCATGGCCAAGCAGGCCGAGGCCGAACGCGAGAAGCGCTCCAAGATCATCCACGCCGAGGGTGAGTTTGCCGCGGCCCAGCGCCTGATTGACGCTGCGCACTTGCTGGCCATGGAGCCCACAAGTATCCAGTTGCGATATCTGCAAACTTTGACCGAAATCGGAGTGGAGAAGAATACCACCATCATCTTCCCAGTCCCGGTGGACTTGCTGGCCGGACTGCTGAACCGGGTGCAGGCGGCCCCGGCGAAAATCGCAGGCTCCGGGCCGCCAGAGAAATAGCGAGGAACATGAGGACCATGGCTTCTGACGACACTGAAATAACCTTGGGTACGGGAAAGCTGCTGGGGTTGTTCTTTCTGCTGGCCGCCATCTGCGGGGTTTTCTTTTCGATTGGCTACTCGCTGGGCAAGAGTACGGGGCGCGAACAGGCGCTGAACGATCAGCCGGCGGCCGCTGCGACGGAGCCGGCGGCGGCCAGCGCAGGCGCTAGTCAGAACAAGCCTTCGGCCGTGGTGGCGGTGAAGGCAGAGGCTGAGCCGGCGCCGCAGGAGCCGCCCGCAACCTCCAATCCGGAGGGCAATCTCACTTTCTACAAGGCGGTGCAGCAGACCGGCGATGGCGCGCAATTGCCGGCCAAGGAAACCCATTCCGCCGCTTCCGCGAACCCGACAGCCGCCCAGGAATCGGCTCCCGTCGCGACGGCCAAGAGCGCCACGCCGCCGAGTGCAGCCTCCTCCTCCTCCCCTGCGCCGCCAGTAACCCACTCCGCTCCCGTGACCGGGCCGGGGACCATCGTGGTGCAGATCGCCGCAGTTTCCCGGGAAGACGACGCGGTCGCGCTGGCGGGTGCGCTGCGCAAGAAGAACTACAACGTCTTCGTGGTGAACAATCCCATCACCAACGACAAGCTCTACCACGTACAGGTTGGCCCGTTTGCCTCGATGCAGGACGCCGAGGCCATGAAGTTGAAGCTGACTGGCGAGGGCTACAATCCGATTGTGAAGAGGTAGCTACGGAGTCAGCGGTCGCACCACCGATAAGCGCGCTCAAGACCCACTGCCATCCTGAGTGTCATCCCGAGTGTCCCATGGGCCTGCGGTCCACCCATAGGAATGAAAAATTATAGATCGCTGCACAAGTAATGTCCCAGGTGGGTCTGTTCGCTGATGTACGATTCGTGGTTCAATTGAGGTATCCGATTATGGCATCACCTCATCCAACAACACATATGCCTGTGAATCGCTCATCTCCCAAAGAAATGGCTGCGGCTGGCGAGGCCATCTACAACGAGAAATATCGTGCTGCATTTGAGGTCGAACACCCCGGGAAGTTTGTCGCAATTGATATAAACACAGGAAAGGCGTGGGTAAACGACACTCCCGAAGGAGCGCTTGGAGTTGCACAAGACGAGTGCCCCAACGGAATGTTCCATCTCATCAAGGTGGGGTCCCCGGGGGTTTACAGGGTCGGTTACTCACAGCAGGCGTCGTGTGACTGGTTCATTTGATACCTCTGGTTGCCCAACAATCAAGATCAAGGTAAGCGGAATAACCGGGAAGCCAACCGAGTTCACGGCTTTGGTTGATACGGGATTCAGCGGATTTTTGTCCCTGCCGATGCTGTCAGCTTTCCCCTTGGGGCTGATACTCTACCGGTACGATGAACATCACACTTGCTGATGGCAGTGCTCATGTCCGCCTTACGTGTCGGGGAATGGTCGAGATAGATGGGATCAAAAAAATCGGGCTCATTACCCTGGAAACCGGAGCATCCGATGTACTTGTAGGCATGGAGTTCATTGCGAAGTTTAACAAGCAGCTCGTCGTGTGCCCGAAGAACTCCTCGGTTGAGCTCATAGATTCGCCAGTCTCCACTCCAGCCCCAGTCCCTACCAATCAACCCAATCCAACTCCTGCTCCGGTTCCGCCAAGCTCTCCCGCTGATCCAAATTAAGCCACTACCCGTGAGCGAGTAGTGTCTCAGTTTGGTTTTTTGGGTCGAGGCCCAAATTTTTTCGACAGCCAATCCAGCAACGCTTGCTGATCGTAAATCGCAGTCGACGGATCGACCTGCGCCGCGCGCCAAGCGGGCATCCCTCATGCGGTCCCCGACACCGCCCAGCCCATCGCTACAACCGTTCTATTTCCGCGACCCCAGCAACTCGACCACTTCCCGGTTGCCATTCTGCGCTGCCATATCGGCCGCAGTCTGCCCCTCATCGCTTTTGATGGCCGGATCGGCGCCCGCGTCCAACAGGGCCTGCGCCCTCTCCACACTGTTGTGCATAGCCGCTTCGTGCAACGCGGTGTAGCCACGTTGCTGTTGCAAGTCGGGATTGGCTCCGGCGCGTAAGACCAGCTTCAGGAGCGCGGCGTTGCGCGACGCCGCCGCGCTGTGAATTACCGCAATCCGGCTGGGCGACACCGCATTGCTGTCGGCACCGTGGCGGAGCAGGGTTTCCGCCGCTTCGAGCTGCCCGAAGAAGCATGCGAGATGCAGCGCCGTGAAACCATCGCTGCTGCGCGCCTTGGCCAGTTCGCCATCGTTCGTCAGCAGCTTGTTGAGCCGTGCGACATCGCCTAAGACCGCGGACTCGAAGATGTCGAGCTCACCCGCTGCCGGCCGCAACAGGTCAACGATCTCCAGCCGGTTTTCGTAACGCGCCTGCATCAGCGCAGAAATGCCGCCCGCATTACGGGCGTGCGCCACGGCCGCGTTTGCGGCAACCAACTGCGCCACTCTCTCTTTATCGTTGGCGGTAATCGCCGCGAATATGTCCTGCTCCATCTCAAACTCCTGCGGTTAGTTATTGAGTGCTGCATAAGTTATGTCCGGCTTTCGCTATCTCTGAGTTGTCATCACGAACGGCCTTTAGGCCGCGAGGGATCTGCTGTTTTCCCCATCCGTCGTTCCAGGCGCAAACAACAGCAGGTTCCTCGCTTCGCTCGTAATGACAATTTCAGAAGTGTCAATTCCAAACGACCCACGGGACATTACTTGTGCAGCGATCTATAGCCAGCGTACACAACCATGCCGGCAACGCTCAGAACGCGGCCGCGCCAGCTTCGGCGACGGCGTGGTCCTGCTCGCCCGAACCACCGCTCACGCCAATCGCGCCCACCACTTTTCCGTCGCGCTTCAGCGGAATGCCTCCAGCGAAGATCATGATCTTGCAATCGTTGGAGACATGAATGCCGAAGAACTGTCCGCCCGATTGCGAATGCGTGGCCAGGTCCTTGGTCCCGATATCGAACGCGCGCGCGGTGTAGGCCTTCTTCATGGAAATATCGATGCTGCCGATCCACGCGCCGTCCATGCGCACGTGGGCCACGATGTTACCGCCCTCGTCGGCCACCGCGATGTTCATGGGTTGACCGATTTCCTGGGCCTTCTTTTCGGCGGCCGCGATCACGCGGCGCGCCTCTGCAAGATTTACTCCCGCCATTCTTCCTCCCCAAATGAGTCATAAATCACGCGCCGCATTAGGCGGCGGCTTTCGACAATAACGGGCTGCAGCGCCTTTGACAAGCGCGCACTGACCTTCACCCGCTCGATCCGATGAGACTGTACAGCAGAATTCCCAGGACGATCAAGGTGATGACCACGTACATGTAATCGCGCTCGAGGGCGAAGGCGATGGCTGAAAATAGGACCCGCGCCACCGGGGTGGCGATCAGCAACAGCAATCCGAGTTGAATTATCGCCCGGCCGCTCATACCCAGCGCGCCATGGACGATGGCGCCCACGCTTTTCAAATTCTCGGGTTCGCCGTGGAACACGGTGTAGTTCGGCACTTCGCTACCGTGGCGAGCGAAGTACACCACTGCGCCGCAGAGAACGACAGCAGCGGCAAGCATCACTCCAGTACGCAGCAGCGCGCCGATAATGATTTCAATGCGTTGATCGTTCCAGTTTTGCGCGCTCATATACGCCCGCTTATCCCCTTGTAGATCATTTCAACTCCCAACACCACGATGACCGCGGCGAACAAGTAGCGCAGTACCTTGACTCTGGCCTTCACCAGCACGCGCGCCCCCATGAGCGAGCCCGCCAGCACACCCAGCATCACCGGCATTGCCAATCCCGGCGCAATGTAGCCGCGGTGAAGATACAGTCCTGCGCTCGCGGCCGCGGTCACGCCGATCATGAAGTTGCTGGTGGTGGTCGAGACTTTGAACGGAATCTTCATCGCCTGGTCCATGGCCAGCACTTTCACCGCACCCGAGCCGATACCCAGCAATCCGGAGAGCACGCCCGCGGTGAACATCAGGCCGTATCCGGCGGGAACGCCGGTGACGTTGTAAGACAGCTTTCCGTGTGGACCGGGATAGGATCCATTCAGGCGCAAGCGCGCCGCCAGCTTCGAGGAAGGCAGATGAGCGTCATCAACATAGTGGCGGCTTGACAGATATGCGGAGTACAGGAGTACGACCCCAAACACAATCGCAATCGCGTTGCTGGAAACATAAAGAGCGATGGCGACTCCGGCGAGCGCGCCAACCGTGGTTGCGGTTTCCAGAAACATGCCGATGCGAATGTTGGAATAGCCGTCGCGCACATACGCGGCAGCCGCACCGGAAGAGGTCGCGATCACGGAAACAAGAGACGCGCCAATGGCGTAGCGGATGTCCACGTGGAACAGCAGCGCCAGCATCGGCACCACCACGACTCCGCCGCCCAGGCCGGTCAGCGCTCCGAGAAATCCCGCGAGCAACGAACCGAGCCCAATCAGCGCGCTGAATTCAAAAACGTTCATGCACCCTTAACGCAGTTTCACTTCCGATATATGGGTCATGGGTAATATATAGGTCATGGGTGGAGCACGCCTTCAGAGGCTGCGGAAAAATGCTGTACAAAACCCAGGCAGGATACTTCTTGGTGGGAGCCCCCGCATTTATGCGGGGGAAGGAGCGCTTCAGCGCTCCGGAAAAGTCTCGACTTTGATCATGCGCTTTAGCGCTGGCCTCGGGAAATCCCGCGGCTAAAGCCCATTTCAAGAGTGAACTCTTTTCCGCTGGACTAAAGTCCAGCTCCCCCCCTGCTGAAGCAGGGGGCTTCCACCAAGAAAACTTCCACAGACTTTTTCAGCAGCCTCTTCAGCTGAAAAACTCTGTGCCAAACCCGTGGGGTGTACTTCTTGGTGGAAGCCCCCGCATTCATGCGAGGGGAAAGGTTTGGCTTTGATCACGCGCTTTAGCGCCGGGATCGAGAAATCCCCGGGGCTAAAGCCCATTTCAAAATCGTCCCCTTTTCCGCTGGACTAAAGTCCAGCTCCCCCTGCTAAAGCAGGGGGCTTCCACCAAAAGGCTCCCACAGAGTTTTTCCGCAGCCTCTAAAGCCGATTCATACCCGAATCTTAATTGCACCGCTAAAGCGGTGCTCCGCCCTATACACCAGGTGTGAAACTTCCGATGGCAGCTTTCGAATCCCTCAACCACAGGAAGGTGTATGGATTGTAAATGCAGGGTGGGCGTTGTCCAGCAGCGGCGCTCAAGCTGGATTTTAGGCGCGCAACGCGTTACGTTAGAGTATTGGTGCGGCGCGGTACCCAAGTGGTAAGGGAGAGGTCTGCAAAACCTTTATGCGTGGGTTCGATTCCCACCCGCGCCTCCAAGTTTTCCTACATAATCCTGCGGTCCGGGTCGCTCAAGGCTGCGCCGCATTGTCGCCACTGTAGTAGCCTTCTCTGGCTTGCACCACGAGGTCTTTCTGGGTCGTGGTCAGATGGATCTTGTGATATCCCGGCGCGGCATCGGACTTGTCCGGCGAGTAGCCCAGGCTGTACTGATTGCGCAGCTCTTCTTCAATACTCGCGTAGATTTGATCGATCGATTGCTTCTTGGAGACCTCAAAGAAGCGGCCGCCAGTTTCCCTTGAAACCTGCTCCAGAACTTTCTTGCCATCGGGAAGGGATTCCCGGGGATATCCCTGAGGTCCGCCGCGCCCCATGCCGCCTCCGCCGGGACGACCCATTCCTCCGCCCATTCCGCCGATGTGGACGCCGTAGCCTCCGTTTCCATAGGCCTCCCGGTCGGAGAACAGGATGGAATAAACCAGCGTGTTTGCACGCTGGGCCGCCTCGATCGCTCGGGTCAGCGTCAGTTTGCTTCCAGTATCCACACCGTCGGAGAGGATGATAAGCGCCTTGCGGCCTTGCTGCTTCTGCATCAACTCGTCCGAAGCCAGGAAGACGGCGTCGTAGAGCGTGGTGCCTCCGCCCCGGCGATGGCCTCCCGAACCGGGCGGGCCGCCTCCGCTGCTCTGCTCGAACTGCGGATTGTCCAGCTTCTCCAGAGCGATGTTCAGCTTCTTACGCGAAGCGGTCAGGTCCTGCAGGAGTTCTATCTCCCAGTCGAAATGGATGACGAAGGCTTTGTCCTTGTCTTCGCGCATCAGGTGTTCCAGAAAGGCGTAGCTGGCGATGCGCTCCTGCTCCAGGATGCGCCGCTGACTCACGCTGGTGTCCACCAGCAAGCCAAGGGTGAGCGGGAGATCGGTTTCTTTGGCGAAGTAGCGAATCGTCTGCGCACGACCGTCTTCCTCTAACTTGAAATCGTCTTTGGTGAGGTTGCTGACGATTTGTCCGTGTTTGTCGCGCACCGTCGCCAGCACATTGACCACTTTGACGTCGGAAGAGAACGTCGGCGTCTGTTGACCACGCAGCGGCAGATAGCACGCCACGAGAGACGTCAGCGTCGTCAAGAGAATCCAGCGTCTTGGGGCAGCCGCGCGCGATTGAGTCGGCAAGGTAACTCGCTTCGAGGGATTTGGATTCCTATGAAAACCTGCGTAGCCGGAATGCTTATAAACCCGCGAGCAGCCCGGAAGTTGCTGCAAGCCCCGTCGCGCTCCCGCGGCTGGATTATTCATGGACGCAAGGTGTCATCTAGGATTGCTTGGCGGCAAAGGGGTCCTTCGACTCCTCGCTGCGCTCGTCGCTCAGGATGACACCTAAAAAACAGCCTTGATACGCACGCCTGAAAGGCGGGATCCATCCCACCCGTAAATATGAACTGCTCCAGTCCGCGTCAAGGTATGACGGCCGTCGGCGTGACATTCACAAAATGTTTTCGATACCACTCGATAGACCGATCGATGCTGTCAACAATATGCTTGCTCTCGCTCAATCCATGGCCTTCGCGGGGATAGCGGACAAAAACGGCCTCTGTGCCGACATCCTTGAGCGCGATGAAATACTGCTCGGCCTCGGCAATGGGCACGTCGTTGTCATTCTCGCCATGCAGCAACATGGTGGGGGTGTGGGCCGCCGCCACATGCTTGAGGGCTGAGCGCTCCCAGAGGATATTCATCAGGTCATCCTGATGCGGATAGGCTCCCCACTCCATGGCCTCGTATTGGTTGTAGTAGGTCATGTAGTTATAGCTGACCAAATTGCTGATTCCCGCCAGCGGTATCGCGGCCTTGAACTCATTGGTCTGCGTGATAAGCCAGTCGGTGAGCTGACCACCGTAACTGATGCCTTCGATACCCATGCGGTCACGATCGATCCACGGATAGCGCCGCACCGCGGCACTGACGGCATACAAAACGTCATTGCCTTCATCGCCGTCCTGATCGCGAAAAATGGCATCGGCAAATTTCTGTCCGTAGCCGGTTGAGCCGCGATAGTTCACCATCAAGGTCGCCCACCCTTGCGCCGCGTAGACCTGGTTCTTGAAATAGAAGGTTGGCCCCTGTTGACCGTGCGGGCCGCCGTGGATGTTCACGATCATCGGGTACTTGGAAGCCGGGTTCCAATTCAGGGGCTTGGTGAGAAAGGCCTCCACCTCCCACTTGTTGTCGTTGCTGATGAAGGTGAACGTCTCGACTGGGGCAATTTGCTTGCCGCTTAACGTCTCGGCATTGAGATTGGTAAGTTTTCGTACGGCCCCGGAAACGGACCTCAGAAACATTTCCGCCGGTTCGACCGGACTGGAAAAACTGTAGGCGACATTGCCGCTCCGGTCCACGGAAAAGCCGTGAAGAAAGCCAACATCGTTCACCACGGTTTCGGGTTGTCCGCCGGAAATCGGCAGGCGGACCAAGTGAATGCTGCCGCGCTGCTGCACCGAAAAATACAGCGCGCTGCCATCGGACGACCACGTGGGCGGACCCTGACGATCGTCGATGACTGCACCGATCTCGCGCCGGTCGCTGCCATCGGCATTCATGACCCAGACGTGCGAGTCTTCCATATTGGTCTCGCGGTCGGTGAGGCCCCGCTTGGTCGCGCTGTAAGCGACCTTGGTTCCATCGGGCGACCAGCGCGGATAAAACTCGCTGCCTTCGGTATTGGTCAGGCGCCGAATTTTGCCATCGGAAACGCGCACCACGAAGAGATCGTCGTCGTAGAACTGGTCGGCATCGGGCTCGCCTTCGGAGACGAAAACGATCTCATCTCCTTTCGGCGACCAATCGATGGAATGCTCGTAGGTGTTGCGGTTGGTAAGCTGGCGCACCTGCCCAGTGGCGACCTCCGCCACGAAGATATGCGAGCGCCGATTGTCGTTGAAGCGACTCAGCCCTTCGCTGTAATCGGGCTTATAGAGGTAGCGTCGAATGACCACCGGATCTCCCGTGGCCTCCGCGGCTTCAGGGCCGGGAGTCGCGGAGACAAATGCGATGCGCTTGCCATCGGGAGACCAGGCGAGGCTTCTTCCTTCATAGGGCAAGGGTGCATTGGTGCCCTGGGTCTCGGCGATGAAGCGCGCCCCGGTTCCGTCGGGATGCGCGATAAGGATCCCCGATTTCTCGCCCTGTTCTCCCCGATATGCGATCCAACTTCCATCTGGCGACCATTCCGGATTGCCGCTCGCACCCTCGGAGCTGCCCAGACGCAAAGACCGTCCACTGGCCACATCCATGATCCAAACCTGACCGTAGAAACGTCCCGGGCGATCATTGTTGTCCACAACGTAGGCAAGGTGGGTTCCATCCGGCGAAAACCGCGCGGTCCCGACCGAATGTAGCTTGTACAGGTCGGCGCTCTGCAGTTGCGCGTGCAGAGCGGGAACCATCGTCAGAAGCATGGCAAGGCATGAGATAGCTCGAACTCGAAGCAAGTGATTCTCTCCTACGTGGACCTGCGCGAGGAACATAACACTGCGAGGCACTGGATGTGAAACATCAAATGGCGACCGTCTCCAGCGCTGGGCGTGCACGGCCAAAGCATTTTCACCTTTGATGTATTGGCGACGGGTGGAGCGCCGTCACCTGCCCACGCTTTGAAGGGGCACGGCTTCAGCCGTGCCGTAAGCTGATGTCATTATGATGGCTTTAGCCACTGAGGGATTTCGGTGTTGCCACGAACTGCGAATTCCCTCAGGGGCTGAAGCCCAACTCTTCACGGCCACTTAACGGCCCGGCTGAACAGGCTGCGGAAAAATATGCGCAAAAACCCGCAGCTTGCACTTCTCGGTGGGAGCCCCCGCATTTATGCGGGGGAAGGAGCGCTTCAGCGCTCC
>Ga0208587_1000459_pt1 | contig 22459 bp, 7 predicted proteins | sample NGESurdeep092012_7_FD_184472 | JGI IMG/M metagenome (GOLD analysis project Ga0208587, IMG submission 184472) | Arctic peat soil microbial communities from Barrow, Alaska - NGEE Surface sample 210 deep-092012 (SPAdes) | ecosystem: Environmental > Terrestrial > Soil > Wetlands > Peat ...
TTTCAGACACAGCAAGGTCAGCCCGTTGAATTCCTCGCTGCCCTGTCGTTGCCGTGGATGTTGAAGAATGTTCTTATTTCGACTCCGTTGCCGACACTCCAGACGCTCCACCTCGGCGCCTATTTTGTAGATGTGCTGACCTTTTACTTTTTGCTCTGCTATCGGCCGTTTGGAATACAGTTCCACGTGGAAACATCGTTATTCAACGTCTACTTCGCAAAGTTGGACCGCGGAACTGTGAAGCCAGTGAGATGGGGCGTCACAGACGAGCATCTGGATCAGGTGAAATCCTTCGGCGTAAAGACGTTCGAAGACTTTACCTGGAAGCACATGCTCGATTTCTATTCCTGTGCCGACTGTGGGCGGTGCTCGGACCAATGCCCGGCCAATGCGGTGGGAAGGCCGCTGTCGCCAAGGTTCATCACCATCAAGGCCAGAGATTACAGCTTCCAGCATTATCCGATGTTCGGCAGCGCAGGCAACGGTACGCCCTTGATCGGCGGCATTTATTCAGAGGATGAAATCTGGTCTTGCACGACCTGCGGCGCCTGCGAAGAGGAATGCCCGTTGCTGATCCAGTACATCGACAAGATCGTCGATTTGCGGCGGGGCATGGTCGACGATGGCAACGTACCCCAGTCCTTGCAGAAGCCGCTGAAGGCCCTCGAGAGCCGCGGCAATCCTTACGGCAAGATGGAGAAGAAAAGGGCGGAGTGGACAAAGTCCAAAGAGTTCTCCCAGACTTGCGCCGTCAAGACCGTGGACGGGAAGAGCAATGCGGACACGTTGTATTTCGTCGACAGTATTACCTCCTACGATGACCGGATGCAGTCGATTGGGCGCGCCACGGCGAGGATTCTCGACGCGGCCGGCGTGAATTTCGGAATCCTGGGTGCTGCGGAAAAAGATAGTGGACATGACGCCCGGCGATTCGGCGAAGAAACGTTGTTCATGGCGCTGCGGGACCACAACGTGGATGCCATCAAGGCGTCGGGAGTCCAGCACATCGTCACTTCCGATCCGCACGCGTACAACGCGCTGAAGCATGACTACAAAGATGTGCCGCCGGTCGAGCACATCAGTCAGGTCATTTGCCGGGAAGTGAAGTCCGGCAACCTCAAGCTCGACCCCGTGGAAAACGCAGACAGCGTTTACGCCTATCACGACCCCTGCTATCTGGGACGGCACAATCAGGTTTACGACGATCCTCGGGATGTGCTGGACGCGATCCCCGGCTTGAAGAGGGTAGAAATGGACCGCTGTCGCGACCGCTCATTCTGTTGTGGCGGTGGCGGGCTGATGCTGTTCTACGAGCCGAAAGAAGATCAGAGGATGGGCGTAAAGAGGGTCCAGATGGCCGCCGAAGCCGGCGCCAATGTGATCGTGACTGCCTGTCCATTCTGCATGGTGAATATAGAAGATGCGATCAAGGTCGCGGGTCTGGAAGGCAAGATGACCGCCATCGACTTGGCGGAGTTGGTCGACAAACAGCTCGTGCGCCCAGCGCCAGCACAACTGGGATACGACAAGCTGACGAGTGACGTTCTCGCGTAGAATCTCGTCAATAACTTTCGAACCAAAACAACTCGGGGAGTGCGACTGTGGAGATTCTAGTTTGCGTAAGACGAGTACCTGACACTTCGGAAAACGAAATTCAACTCAACCCCGCCGGTAACGATATCGAGCGTGACGACCTGGTGTATTCGATCAACGAACCCGACAACTACGCCGTCGAAGAGGCGCTTCAGATGGTCGCAAAAGCCGGCGGCAACGTCACGGTGGTTACGGTTGGCAGCGACGATGACGAGGAAGTGCTGCGTCGAGAGATGGCCATGGGCGCCAATCACGGCGTGTTGCTCTCCGACGAGGCCTTTGACGGGTCCGACGGCAAGGGCATTGCGACAGTCCTAAAAGCCTTCGTGCAGAAGGGCCATTACGACCTCATCCTGACCGGGGTCCAGGCCGAGGACGGCGGCGCGCAGGTGGGCGGGATGCTGGCGGCCATGCTGGACTATCCGTTCGCTTCGCTGGTGAATTCCATTGTCGTTGACGGCGGCAAGCTGAAGGTGAGCCGGGAAATCGAAGGCGGCAACAAGGAGATGAACGAGATCGATCTCCCCTGCGTGCTCTCGATTCAGACCGGCATCAATGAGCCGCGTTACGTCGGCATGCGAGGCATCCGGCAGGTAGCGTCGGTCAAGGTCCCAACCTTCGGTGCGTCCGACCTCGGTGTAGATGCAAGTGCGGTCGGGGATGCCGGAGCGAAGGTCAAACGGATGGACTACTTCATGCCCGCGCTCGGCAAGGGAGCCGAGATGCTGCAGGGCGACCGGCAAGAGGTCATCGCCAAACTGATTGAGTTGATGAAAGCCAAAGGAGGGTTGAACTAATGGCACGCATCTTCGCCTACATCGTACACAAGGGCGGCATTGCCGACGATTCAGCGGCCGAACTCGCAGCCGCCGCAAAAAAGATCGACGCGGCCGCGTCGCCGGTCGCGGTGGTTACCGGTTGGGGCGCGGAACTTGACGCCGTCTGCGAAACCCTGTGTGGCTCCTACGCTGAAATATGGAAAGTTGCGAATCAGGCACTCGTTTACCCCAATGCCGAACTGGTCCGCAAAGCTCTGCTCAGCGTTCTGCCGAACGATGGCATCGTGCTCGTCCCTCACGCTCATTTTGGAATCGACCTGTCACCGGGTCTTGCCATCAAGATGAACTCGGCTTTTGTCTCCGATGTGTTAGGTATCGATGGGGCCGAAGGGTCCAATCTCAAACTCGTCCGGCAGGAGTTCGGTGGACAGGTGAGCGCCCATGTGCGTTGCGATGCATCATCGGGCGCGGTCCTTAACCTACGTCCCGGCGCATTCAACCCGCAGGAAGGCGCCCCCATCAATGGCGTCATTGTCGACAAGTCTGCGGAGGTCGGCGCTCTGACGGCGGGACGACGCTATCTCGAGACGGTCGTAGCCGAGGCGGGCGATGTGGATATTACAAAGCACGCCGTTCTGGTTTCCGTCGGCCGTGGCATCCAGGAAAAGGACAACATCGCCATCGCTGAGGAGTTGGCCGACACGCTGGGCGCGGCGGTGAGTTGCTCCAGGCCGGTGGTCGACGCCAAGTGGTTGCCGAAATCCCGCCAGGTCGGCTCGTCCGGCAAGACGGTCAAGCCCAAGATTTACATGGCATGTGGCATCAGCGGTTCGTTCCAACATCTGGCCGGACTTAAGGGCAGTCCCTTCATCGTGGCCATCAACAAGAACCCCAAAGCTCCGATCTTTCAGGTTGCAGACATCGGAATTGTGGACGACATCCTGGAGTTCCTGCCGGAGTTGACCAGCAGGGTCCGTGAGATGAAACAGGTTTCGGCCTGAGAAAAGAAGAGAGGCACCGACAATGATCACCAAGAAGACATTGCAATTGAGTTTGAAATCGCTCCGGGATTTCGCGAAGAAACGCCTGCCTGATGAAGAGCTGATCGCGTTGGATGAACGCGACGAATGCCCACTGGAGATCATCCGGCATATGAGCAACCCAGACAAACTGGGCATTCAACTCCTGTTCATTCCGGAAGAGTTCGGCGGCATGGGGGGAAGCACCTTCGACGTCTATTGCATCTGCGAAGCCATGGCGCGGATCGACCTTGGCGTTGCCACCTCCTTGTTCGCGACATTCCTTGGCAGCGATCCCATAACTTTCGGCGCCACTCCTGAGCAGAAGAAGAAGTGGTTGGGTCGCATTGCTGATGAAGGAATTCTGTTCGCCTACGGCGCGACGGAGCCGGAAGCGGGCAGCGACTTGGGCGCGCTGAAGACTACCGCCGATCGCGTCGAAAAGGACGGCCAGATCGTCGGCTACAAGATCAATGGCAGCAAGCAGTGGATCAGCAACGGCGGAATCGCCGACGTTTACACCATCCTGGCCAATACGCCCGCAGGGCCAAGCTGGTTCATCGTGGACGCGGGCACGAAGGGCTTTGCTCACGATAAACCCGAGGACAAGCACGGCATTCGTCTGAGCAACACGGCAGCGCTGGCACTCAACGATGTGTACGTTGACGCCGACCGGCTCGTCGGCGGCGTCGAAGGCCAGGGCCTGGTGCAGGCGCAGATGGTCTTCGGTTACACGCGTGTAATGGTCGCGGCCTTCGGACTGGGCGCCGGCTGGACGGCGCTCGATCGCGCGATTCCGTATTCGACGAAGCGCATCCAGGGCGGCGCGCCGCTCTCCGAAAAGCAGGGTTACACGCATAAGCTGATTGTGCCGCACGTGGCCAAGTTGGAAGCTGCCCGTTCCTATATTGAAGAAACCGCGGAGCGCATTGACGCCGGCGAAGGAAGCTTGAACACCGAAGGCGCTATCGCGAAGTACATGGCAACCGAAGCTGGAGACGCGGCCGCGGACGCCAGCATTCAGGCGCTTGGCGGCTACGGCTACACTCACGAATACATGGTCGAGAAAATCAGCCGCGATGTTCGCATCACCAGGATTTATGAAGGTACCTCCGAGATCATGGAGATGACCATCAGCCGCGACCGTTGGCAGCTTCACTTGAAGACGCGCGGGCAGTATTATCACGAGCGGGCCCGCGAGTTCGAGACGCTGCACGTTCAGCATCCGGAGGTGGGCGCCAATGTCGCTGCATTGGCCTTGCACGCATTGGCCGAGGTGATGGAAAAAGCGCGGGCCGCCCGCCTGACCCGCTTCCAGCACATTCTCCTGCGGCTGGGCGAGCTGATCGCTTACGCTGAGTGCGCGGGTAGCCTATCGCGCCGCGCCGCGCGTGCGTCTGAAAACCAGCTCAACGAAAAAGCTAATATGCGTTTCGACACGCCAGCATTGGCGGCGCTGGGCCGGATCTTCGCCCGCGAGGCGGCTCTCAAGGTAGCCGAAGAGGGTTTGCGCTGGGTGACTGGAGCCGGTGGCGTGAGCGATGCGGAGATGGCAGCGTTTGAAGTGGACTTGGGACTGCCCGCCATCCACCGCGCACAGGCTGGCCTGATTTCGGACATGGATTACGTTGCCGACGTACTCTATAGCCGGGTGAAGAAAGAAGCGGAACAACCCGTCCTGGTTTAACGCGTGGCACACAGGCATTCGGTTGGCTTTTCGTAAACCGGATGCCTGTGCTGTTTACCGGCAAAGCGAATAAAATACGAAGGTGGGCGGGGTCCGAATCGGCCAGCGCAAGTTATTTTATGCGTTGTAACACGTAGTTTGCATGTTGTGACACATAACGCGTCACTCTGCTTTGTGGCACGCGTCACCACCCCCCCGCACGTTACATCACTGACAAGGTCCCGAACTCCCTGTCACAGTAGTAATGCTCTCGGGCGCTCCCGGGTCCAGGCCGTGTGAGTGTCTCATCTCTCTCCTCGTGGAGAAGAATGAAACAAGACCCAACCTCCGAACGCCTGCTTCTGCGTCGCCCGATGGTCGTCATCTTCGTCCAGGTTTAAGAATTTCCAAAGGAAGTGACCAGCTATGGAAGACACTGCTTATCGCGCGATTGCGATTGTGGGGGCAGGGGCGGTTCTGCCCGATGCCGTGAACGTACCGGCCTTTTGGCAAAACGTAAAGAACGGCCGTTACAGCATCAGCGAAGTTCCAGCCGGCCGTTGGGACCCGGCGCTGTACTACGATTCCGATCACAGCGCACCCGACAAGACTTACTCGAAGATCGGTGGCTGGGTACGCGAGCACGTGTGGGAGCCTATGAAGTGGCGCCTGCCCATTCCGCCGCGCGTGGTCGATGCCATGGACGGTGCGCAAAAATGGGCCATCGCTTGTACACGCGAAGCGTTGGAAGATTACGGCTATCCCAAGCGGCCGCTGAATCTCGATCGTACGGCGGTGATCCTCGGCAATGCCATGGCCGGAGAAAGACATTACCTCACATCGTTGCGCGTCCACTTTCCGGAATACGCCCGTGAGCTGGCCGGAAGCGCGAGTTTCGCTGCGTTGCCGCTCGCGGCCCGCCGTGACATCACCCGCGAATTGCACGACCGCATGGCCAAGCTTCTCCCCGAGATTACGGAAGACAGTATGCCCGGCGAATTGGCTAACTGCATTGCCGGCCGCATCGCGAACATCTACAACTTCCACGGGCCCAATTATGTGGTGGACGCCGCCTGCGCATCGGCGATGGCGGCAATCAGTTCGGCAGTCGAGGGACTGGTAGCGAACGATTATGACATGGCGGTCTGCGGCGGGATAGACCGCAACATGGGGGCCCCAACCTTCGTCAAGTTTTGCAAGATCGGTGCGCTCTCGGCAACCGGCACTCGGCCCTACGCCGAGGGGGCCGATGGTTTCGTCATGGGCGAAGGCGCTGCCATCTTTTTGCTCAAGCGTCTAGCCGATGCCGAGCGCGACGGGGACAAGATCTACGCCGTGCTGCGCGGTATCGGCGGTGCGAGCGACGGCAGGGGAAAAGGGATTACGGCGCCCAACCCGATCGGCCAAAAACTCGCCATCGAGCGCGGCTGGCAGAACGCCGGGTTATCGCCCGCTACCGCGACGTTGATGGAAGGCCACGGTACATCGACCAGCGTGGGCGACGCCATCGAGTTACAGAGCATGGCTGAAGTGCTCGGCAGTTTTCATCTTCCCTCCGGGTCGGTGGCGCTAGGCTCCGTCAAATCGAACATCGGGCATCTCAAAGGAGCCGCGGGCGCGGCCGGATTACTGAAAGCAACCCTGGCGCTGCGCGATAAGGTATTGCCGCCCAGCTTGAATTTCGAGCGTCCCAATTCGGCTATCGACTTTGCTCACTCCCCGCTGTATGTCAACACCGAGTTACGCCCCTGGACGGTCCCAGCAAATACCCCGCGGCGCGCCGGCCTCAGCGCCTTTGGCTTTGGCGGCACCAACTTTCACGCTGTGCTCGAAGAGTACATTCCCGGCAGGCTCAACGGAAATGGCAAGCGGTCGGTAGCTGTCACTGCACCATCACCAGTTGTAGCGGAAAAGAGTGTCACCATGGCAACTGTTACGCCTTCGTCAACGGCGGCCGTCTCCTACAAAACTCCGTTACGTGGCGCGCTGGTAATCGGCGCCGCCTCCGATGCGGCGCTGGCCGAGCGTCTGCAGGCAATCCAGAAAGATGCTGCGGCGGGTCGCGCACCGGCACCTGCCGCTCCGGCGGAATCCGACCTGAGATCTCCTGAACGGCTTGTGATTGACTATGCCGACGCTGTCGATCTGGCGGACAAATCGGCCAAGGCGCTCAAAGCGCTAAAAGCCAACCAGGCCCCCATCTGGAAGGCCCTGCGTCCGCAAGGTATCTTCCGCGGACGCGGCACTGCGGGCAAAGTAGCGTTCCTTTACACCGGGCAAGGCTCGCAGTACGTCAACATGCTTGAGCCGCTGCGCGCCGCCGAACCAATCGTGGCCGAAACTTTCGCCGAAGCGGATCGCATCATGACTCCGCTGCTCGGCAAGCCGCTGAGCGAGTTTATCTTCGTTGATCAAACCAACGCGGACGCCGTAGCGAAAGCTGAAGAGGACCTGCGCCAGACCGAGATCACTCAGCCTACCGTGCTGACGATCGACCTGGCCCTCACCCGGTTGTTGGCCGCCTACGGCATCCAGCCCGACATGACCATGGGACATAGCTTGGGCGAATACGGCGCCTTGGTTGCCTCCGGTTCCCTCACCTTCGAAAACGCGCTGCAAGCCGTTAGCGCCCGTGGCCGCGGCATGACCAAGGTGGCCGTGAAAGACACCGGAAAGATGGCGGCGGTCTTTGCGCCGCTTGCTGAAGTCGAGCGAATCCTGAAGACCATTGACGGCTACGTGGTGATCGCCAACGTAAACAGCGGGCAGCAGTCGGTCATCGGCGGCGCCAGCAAAGCCGTCGAACAAGCCACACAGATATTCCTGCAAGCCGGCTACGACGTGGCCCCATTGCCGGTGAGCCACGCTTTCCACACCTCGATTGTCGCTCCCGCCAGCGAGCCTCTGCATGAGATGCTGTCCCACCTGCACATCCAACCGCCGCAGGTGCCGGTTGTCGCCAACGTGAATGGCGAGTTTTATCCGACGGGAGCTGGTGTCATCCCGCAGATGCTGGACCTTCTCGCGCAGCAGGTCGCGTCGCCGGTGCAGTTCGTGAAAGGCCTGAAGACGCTCTACGATGCGGGGGCTCGTGTCTTTGTTGAAGTTGGGCCGAAGAAGGCGTTGCAGGGATTTGCCGAGGAAGTGCTCGGCGAGCGCGGCGACGTTGTTTCGCTGTTCACGAACCATCCGAAATTCGGGGACATTCCTTCCTTCAATCAGGCGCTGTGTGGACTTTATGCGGTGGGACTGGGCCGTGGGCGGGCCGAAGTGGCGATCGATATCCCGGTGAAACCTGCGCCCTCGCAATCCGCAATTGCCACCCCAGCGAACGACACGAAACCAATGCCGCTGGCGGCAACTGCGCCGGCCACTTTCACGGCACCGGCAAGCCCGACGCCTGGTAATGGATACAACGAACTTGGCCGTCTGTTCGCCGAGACTCTGGAACGCAGCGGCTGGCGAATTAACCGCGCCGAGAAGCCTGCCTCGACCAGTCTCCCGGTCGGAATCACTGGAGCGTCTTTAGGTCTGCCTGGAACCGAGCGCATTTTCGACGATAGCAACGTCGAACGCATCTTGCGCGGCGATCAGTTCATCAGCGCTATTCCCGCGCGCTTCCGCCAGGAAATGGTGGACAAAAACATCAGGCGGCTGGTTAAGAGTGAGCAGGGAGAGCCGACGTTTGAGTCTATTCACGATGTCGCGGATGTCATCAAGCTCGCGGGCCGTGGAGGCGCCTTCGATCTGGAAAGTGAATTCGGCATCTCCTCCGATCACCTCGCCGCCTTCGACCGCGTCACCCAACTGGCCATCGGCGCGGGAATCGACGCGCTGCGCGATGCCGGCATCCCGCTGATCATGCGCTATAAGACCACGACCAAAGGCACGCAGTTGCCGGATCGCTGGGGATTGCCTGACGCCATGCGCGACGATACCGGTGTGATTTTCGGCTCCGCCTTCCCCGGTTGTGACTCCTTCGCTGACATAATGTCGAGCTATTACGAAGACCATGAGCGCCGCGAGCAGTTGGCCATGCTGGAAGACTTGCGCCTTCGCGCGGCGGGCAACGGTCATTCGAACCTTGGGGAAGAACTGGACCGTCGCATTCAGGAGTTGCACATCGCAATCGAAAAGAATCCCTACGTCTTCGACCGCCGCTTCCTGCTCAGGGTCTTGTCGATGGGACATTCGCAATTCGCCGAACTCATCGGCGCACGCGGTCCCAATACGCAAATCAACGCAGCTTGCGCGACCACCGCCCAAGCGGTTTCGTTGGCCCAGGACTGGATTCGCGCCGGACGGTGCCGCCGCGTGATCGTGATCTCGGCAGACGATGTCACCTCCGACAATCTGATCGATTGGATGGGCGCCGGTTTTCTGGCCAGCGGGGCAGCCGCCACCGATGAAAAGGTCGAAGACGCCGCTATCCCGTTCGACCGCCGCCGGCATGGCCTCATCATGGGCATGGGCGCCGCCGCCCTTGTAGTCGAGAGCCTGGATGCCGCGCGTGAACGGGGAATTCGGCCTATCTGCGAAGTGTTGAGCGCGGTGACGGCCAATAGCGCGTTTCATGGAACTCGCCTAGACGTCCAGCACATCGGCCAGGTAATGGAAGGCCTGGTGGCCGAAACCGAAACCCGCGGCGGTGTTGCCCGCAATGAGATAGCGCCGCAAATGGTTTTCGTTTCCCACGAAACCTACACCCCCGCGCGTGGCGGCAGCGCCTCGGCGGAGATCCACGCGCTGCGTCGCGTCTTCGGCGACAACTCCGATCGAATCGTGATCGCTAATACCAAAGGCATGACTGGCCACGCCATGGCCACCGGCATTGAAGATGTCCTGGCGGTGAAGGCGCTGGAAACGGGATTGGTGCCGCCTGTCGCCAACTTCAAGGAAGTCGATCCGGAGTTGGGTCTATTGAACTTGTCGAAGGGCGGTGCCTATCCCGTGCAGTATGCAATGCACCTGGGTGCCGGTTTCGGTTCCCAGATCAGCATGATGTTGTTGCGCTGGGTGCCGACGAAGGACGGGATTCGTCGCAGCCCCACTGCTCTGGGCTACGCCTATCGTATTGCCGACGAAACCGTCTGGAACGCTTGGCTCAGCCGGATGGCAGGCCGTCCGGTCGCCGATCTGGAAGTGGTCCACCGTACGCTCCGCGTGCGCGATCAAGGACTGGCCGCGCGGATCGCTGGAGCCGTCAAGGATTCCGTGCAGGCGCCAGCACCGACGCCTAAGCCCGAAGTGCGGGTTCAAGTCGCTGCGCCCGCACCTTCCGCACCGCCAAAGGCTGCGGTGAAGAGTGCACCGGTAAAAGAACAGATAGCGACCGTGATGGTCTCGGCCCCGCCGGTGAAGGTGAAGGAAGAAACGAAAGTTCCGGCGCCGATACCAGCGGTGACATCTCCTAAAGACGGCGGTGGCGATGACGTAAAGGAACGCATCCTCGCCTTGATGGTGGAAAAGACTGGCTATCCGCAAGACATGCTGGATGTCGATCTTGATCTGGAAGCCGACCTCGGCGTCGACACCGTCAAGCAGGCGGAAATGTTCGCCGCCATCCGTGAGATCTACAGCATTCCGCGCGACGAGAACCGCAAGCTGCGGGATTACCCCACGTTGGCACATGTGATTCGGTTCGTATACGAGAAGCGGCCCGATCTAGCCGAGGCTCCTTCGTCACCGAAGACTGCCGAGATACCCGCAGCCGTACCGACTCCCGTCGCGACCCAATCGACCCCACAACCGCCGCTGGTGACGTCTCCTAAAGACGGCGCTGGCGATGACGTAAAGGAACGCATCCTCACCTTGATGGTGGAGAAGACCGGCTATCCGCAAGACATGCTGGATGTAGATCTCGATCTGGAAGCCGACCTCGGCGTCGACACCGTCAAGCAGGCGGAAATGTTCGCCGCCATCCGTGAGATCTACAACATTCCCCGTGACGAGAACCGCAAGCTGCGGGATTACCCCACGTTGGCACATGTGATCCGGTTCGTGTACGAGAAGCGGCCGGACTTGGCCGAGGCTGCTCAGCCCGCGGCGAGTGCGAGCAAACCACCCGCAGCCGAGCCGATTCCCGTCGTCACCCAACCGACCCCACCAACGCCGCTGGTGACGTCTCCTAAAGACGGTGCTGGCGAGTCGGTGAAGGAACGCATCCTCGAATTGATGGTGGAAAAGACCGGCTATCCCAAAGATATGCTGGATGTAGATCTTGATCTGGAAGCGGACCTTGGCGTGGACACCGTCAAGCAGGCGGAGATGTTCGCCGCCATCCGTGAGATCTACAACATCCCTCGTGATGAAAACCGCAAGCTGCGCGATTACCCCACATTGGCGCATGTGATCCGGTTCGTGTATGAGAAGCGGCCTGACCTGGCCGAGACTGCTCAGCCCGCGGCAACTGCGAGCAAACCACCCGCAGCCGAGCCGGTTCCCCTCGCGACTCAACCGACCCCACAAACGCCGCCAGTGACATCTCCTAAAGACGGCGCTGGCGATGACGTGAAGGAACGCATCCTCGAATTGATGGTGGAAAAGACCGGTTATCCAAAAGACATGCTGGACTTGGATCTTGATCTGGAAGCGGACCTCGGCGTCGACACCGTCAAGCAGGCGGAGATGTTCGCCGCCATTCGCGAGATCTACAACATCCCCCGCGACGAAAACCGCAAGCTACGGGATTACCCCACATTGGCGCACGTGATCCGGTTCGTATATGACAAGCGCCCCGATCTGGCCGAGGCTGCCCAGCCCGCGACAACTGCGAGCCAACCATCCTCACCTGCACCGCGTGCCGTTGCGGCCGAACCGCCACCACCGGCGCCAAAAGTGACATCTCCCGGTGACGGCGCTGGCGATGACGTGAAGGAACGCATCCTCGAATTGATGGTGGAGAAGACCGGTTATCCAAAAGACATGCTGGACTTGGATCTTGATCTGGAAGCGGACCTTGGCGTGGACACCGTCAAGCAGGCGGAGATGTTCGCAGCCATTCGCGAGATCTACAACATCCCCCGCGACGAAAACCGCAAGCTACGGGATTACCCCACCTTGGCGCACGTGATCCGGTTCGTGTATGAGAAGCGGCCCGACTTGGCCCCAACGGCTTCCTCCTCGCCAGCCATCGCTGTACCAACCACTCCCGAGCCAGCAACTGTCGCAGCCCCAGCGGTCACCGACGACTCCATTAAGGACAAAGTGCTGGAGATCGTGGCTGAGAAGACGGGATATCCCAAGGACATGCTGGACCTGGATCTTGACCTGGAAGCCGACCTCGGCATAGACACCGTTAAGCAGGCGGAGATGTTCGCCGCCATTCGAGCGGCGTATAGCATTCCGCGCGACGAGAATCTCAAGTTGCGCGACTTTCCGACCTTGGCCCACGTCATTCAATTCGCACATGCCGGGCAGCGGGCAACGGTAGCCGCCGCAACTGTCCCGGCAAAACCTGCTGCGGCGGAGGTCAAGCCTGCGCGCCCGCCAGTCGCGAGTTTCGATGCGGCAAACCGGATTCCACGCCGCGTGCCAGTACCCAACCTGCGGCCGCCGCTCAACGTTTGTAAGCCAACCGGTGTGACCCTGGCCCGCGGAAACCGCGTGGTGATCATGCCCGACAAGCGTGGAGTGGGACAGGCACTGGCGCAACGTCTGGAGACGATGAGGGGTGTAGAAGTCCTATGGATCAAGGATGCGCCGGACGCCAACACGCTGAGCAATCGCCTCAAGGAGTGGATGGCATCCGGCCCGGTGCAAGGAGTTTACTGGCTGTCCGCGCTGGACAACGAGGGCAATCTTGCCGGCATGGACCTTGCATCCTGGCACGAAGCCCTTTGGGTTCGCGCGAAATCGCTCTATACCACCATGCGTGTTCTGTTCGACCAGGTTGCGAAGCCGGGCACATTCCTCGTGTCGGCAACACGGTTGGGCGGGCAGCATGGTTACGATGAAGCGGGAGCGGTCGCGCCCCTGGGCGGCGCAGTCGCGGGCTTCACCAAGACGTATAAACGGGAACGGCTGGATGCCCTTGTCAAAGCGGTCGATTTCGAAGCAGAGCGCAAGACGTCGGAAGTCGCAGAAATCCTCATTGAGGAAACCCTGCGCGACCCCGGAGCGGTAGAGATCGGCTACAAGGACGGACAGCGCTGGACGGTTGGACTGCAAGAGCAGCCCCCGGCCGACGGACAGCCCGGATTGAAACTCGACAGCGACACCGTTTTTCTCATCACCGGTGCGGCGGGAAGTATTGTATCCGCCATCACCGCCGACTTAGCGGCAGCTTCTGGTGGCACGTTCTACTTGCTTGATCTGGTACCCGAACCTGATCCGGCTAATCCCGACCTCAAGCGCTTCGTGAGCGACAAGGAAGGCCTTAAGCGCGATCTATTCGCGCGCATCCAAGCGAGCGGCCAGCGCGCTACGCCGGCGCTGGTGGAAAAGGAGTTAGCGGGCCTGGAGCGAGCACAGGCTGCAAGGAGCGCAATCGACGCAGTGCACGCGGCCGGAGGCACGGCGCACTACTTCGGCATCAACCTAACGGATGCAGACCGTGTAGCCGATATCATCCACCAGGTGCGCGAGCGCAGCGGGCGGATTGACGTGCTGCTGCACGCTGCGGGAATCGAGCGCAGCCATTTCCTGCCGGACAAGGAGCCGCGGGAATTCGATTTGGTATTTGACGTCAAGAGCGACGGCTGGTTCAATCTTCTGCACTCAATCGGCGACATGCCTCTTGGGGCGACGGTGGCATTCAGCTCGGTCGCAGGGCGCTTCGGCAACGGAGGGCAGACGGATTACAGTTCCGCCAACGACCTGCTGTGCAAGATCACCTCGAGCTTCCGCACGACCCGGCCGGGTACGCGCGGCATTGTCATTGACTGGTCGGCGTGGGGCGGTATCGGCATGGCTACACGCGGCTCCATTCCGAAAATGATGGAACTAGCGGGCATCGACATGCTGCCGCCTGAAGCGGGCATTCCTTGGATTCGCCGCGAACTCACCTCGGGAGGGACATGCAATGAGGTTGTAGTCGGTCAGCGTCTCGGCGTTCTGCTGAGCGAGTGGGACACGACCGGTGGCCTTGACACTGACGCGCTCGCCGCCGCTGCGAAGAAGCGAACAACGGCGCAAGGGCCGATGGTCGGCAAGATCACAGGAATGGGTATTCACTACGGCTTGACCATGGAGACGACGCTCGATCCAAAGGTCCAACCGTTCTTGAATGATCATCGGATCGACGGCACGCCGGTGCTGCCCGGGGTCATGGGGATCGAAGGCTTCGCGGAAGCCGCCCTATGCGTGCATCCCGGCTGGAATGTCGAAGCGGTGGAAGAGGTTAATTTCCTGGCGCCGTTCAAGTTCTATCGCAACGAGCCCCGGACGGTAACCATCCAGGCTGTGTACTATCCGCAAGGTGACAGGTTGCTCGCAGATTGCCAATTGATTGGCCGGCGCATGCTACCCAACCACCCGGAGCCGCAAGAAACCCTCCACTTCAAGGCCCGGGTGCGGCTGTCGAAACAGGCGCCAACGGCTGTGACTGGGAAGGCCCTGGTCACGTCGTCCGACTCCATCATAGAAGCTGCGGAAATTTATCGCGTTTACTTCCACGGACCAGCTTACCAAGTGCTGGAGCGGGCTTGGTGGGATGGAAAGCGGATGATCGGATTAATGGCAGCAGGCTTGCCCAGCAATCACCAGCCGTCCGACCAGCCGACGCTTATGGCGCCACGGCTGATCGAGCTTTGCTTCCAGACCGCCGGGCTCTGGGAAATGACTATGCAAAACCGGTTTGGTCTGCCCCAGGACGTTCATCAGGTGTCTTTGTTGCGTGCGCCGGCCCTGGCTGAAAGCCAGTTGTACGCTGTGGTCACTCCCAATCCAGACCAAGGAAGTTTCGACGCGGAAGTTGTGGATACGAAAGGGAACTGCTACGTGCAGCTAAGCGGCTACCGTACGGCATCGCTCCCCAACAGTCTCGACGCCGAGCCCTTGAAAGTACTGCACACCGTCATGGCGTAAACGAAACTAACTTGCTCAGCTTTACGATCGGTTGATCGGAGAAATTATGCAGCACGAATTTCAACGCGTGGCCATCGTGAACCGCGGTGAAGCCGCGATGCGTTTCATACACGCAGCGCGTGAGTTCAATCAAGAGTACGGCGCATCGTTGTGTACCATCGCCCTCTACACCGAGCCCGACCGTCACGCTATGTTCGTTTGCGAGGCGGACGAGGCGGTGTCTCTAGGCGCCGCCATGCTCAAGGACCCAGCCACGGGTCAATCCAAGAGCAGTTACGTCGATTATGACCTGCTCGAACAGGTGTTGAAGAGCGCGCGCGCGGAGGCGGTGTGGGTGGGATGGGGTTTTGTCGCCGAGCACCCTGGGTTCGCGGATCTTTGCCGCAAGCTCGGTATCGTGTTCATCGGCCCGGATGGCGACGTTATGCGACGGCTGGGCGACAAGATCAGCTCAAAACTTCTGGCCGAGCAGGCCCAGATACCGGTAGCGCCCTGGAGCGGCGGGCCGGTGGAGACGCTCGCCGACGCTTGGGGTCATGCCGAGCGCCTGGGCTATCCGCTTTTGATTAAGGCCACGGCAGGAGGCGGCGGTCACGGGATTCGTCGCGTGAATTCCGCAGACCAGCTTGCCAACGCCTTTGAAGGCGCCCGCGCCGAGGCGTTTAAATCTTTCGGCAATGCCACGGTTTTCATGGAGCAACTGGTTCTGGCGGCGCGCCATGTGGAGGTGCAAGTTATTGCCGATCATTACGGGACCACATGGCCGCTCGGGGTGCGTGACTGTACCATTCAGCGCCGCCACCAGAAAGTCCTCGAGGAAGCGCCTTCGCCCGCGCTCACTTCGCTGCAAGATCAGGCGCTACGCGAGGCGGCAGTGCGCTTGAGCCAGGCGGCGGGATATCACAACGCCGGTACCGTCGAATTCCTGTACCAACCGGAAAGCCACCGCTTCTCCTTCATGGAGATGAATACCCGGTTGCAAGTCGAACATCCGGTGACCGAATGCACCACCGGTTGCGACCTCGTCAAGCTCCAGATTCACGTTGCACGCGGCGGACACTTGGAAGGAGAATCGCCCCGAACCAGCGGTCACGCGATTGAAGTACGGCTGAACGCCGAAGATCCGGGAAACGGTTTCGCTCCGGCTCCAGGTGTAATTGAGCGGTTCAGGCTAGCGACCGGCCCGGGGGTGCGCATCGACACCGGTGTCGCGGTAGGCGATGCCATCCCACCCGACTTCGACTCCATGATCGCCAAGATCATTGCCTACGGGCAAAACCGGAAGGAAGCGCTCTCCAGGCTGCAGCGAGTGCTCCGTGAGAGCGTTGTCGTCATCCGGGGAGGAACCAGTAACAAGGCGTTTCTGCTGGAGTTGCTGAACCGCGCTGAGGTGCAGCGTGCGGAAGTAGATATCGGATGGCTGGACCGTCTGGCCGCGGATGGCGGGCATTGTTCCAGGCGCCACGCCGATGTGGCGCTGGTGCAGGCGGCAATCGAAGCTTACTCTGCCGAGTTGGCGGTAGAGCAGACGCAGTTCTATGCCTCAGCCGTCCGCGGGCGGCCACACGTTCGCAATGAGCTAGGCCGGACGGTGGAACTACGCTATCGAGGCCAAAGATACTCTCTCAGAGTTTGTTGCCTCGGTCCCCACCAGTACCGCGTAGAAGTGGATGGATCGCGCATCGAGGCCCTTATCCACCCTCTGGGCCGGTTTGAATATTGGCTCACCGCCTTGGGGCGCCGCTTCCACGTCGTCTCCGTGGTTCAAGGTCTGAATTACCGTATCGAGGTGGACGGCGTCTCGCACTCGATTGATCGCGATGCAGGCGGATTGGTGCACGCGCCGGGGCCGTCGGTAGTCGTCTCCATTGCCGTGAAAGCGGGCGACATGGTTTCGGTCGGGGATACCTTGGCGGTGCTGGAAGCCATGAAAATGGAGATGGCAGTCGTCGCCCCATTTTCCGGAAGAGTCCGGCAGGTGATGACGATACCCCATGTGCAGGTGGACGCCGGAGTTCCGCTGCTGCAAATCGAAGCCCTCGCGGATGACCAGACGTTGGCAACCACGGAGCGGCTGGTATTTGGCGAGTCGCCCACTGCCAGCGAACCTGGACAGGACAATCAATCGCACTGGCGCCAGGACCTGGAAGAACTGCGTCATCTCATGCTGGGCTTCGATGCTGACCCGGACCAGACGGCGCGGCTGTTCGGGCAATGGAGCCAGTTCCAGGAAGCTCCAGCGGATAGCGACGAAATAAGACGCCGCGAAGATGAGGTCCTCAATATTTTTGTGGACATATGCTCGCTGTTTCGCCGGAAGCCGAGCGTGCACGATCCCGCCAGCGGTGAAGCGCCCAGCACCGAGGCCTACCTCTTTTCCTACTCGCGCATGCTCGAAACGCACGGCGAGGGACTCCCGCCCGCGTTTGTGGAGGCGCTCCGTCGCACTCTAGCTCATTATGGCGTACAGACGCTGGACCGCTCGCCCGAACTGGAAGAGAGTTTGCTCTGGATCTACAAGTCGCATCAACGGGTGGAGCGGCAAGTGCCGCCTATTCTGGCCTTGTTGGAACGGCGTCTGGCGCATGTCGACGCCCTGGCGCCATACGCCGACGAGTCATTCCGTCTACTGCTTGACCGGATTATCGCCATCACCCGCGGGCTTTTTCCCTCCGTCAGCGACCTCGCCCGCGAACTGCGCTACCGCTGCTTCGAGCAGGCGCTGTTTGAGCAGGCACGTAAACAGATCTACGCGCAAGCCGAAGATCACCTCGCCTATCTGGCCGCCAATCCGGAGGCGGCAGGCTGGCGCGAGAGAGTAAATGCGTTGATCGAATGTCCACAACCCTTGGCGAGCTTCTTCTCCGGCCGATTTGCCGCCGCGGATCATCGCTTGCGTCAATTGATGTTGGAAGTAATGACGTCTCGATATTATCGCGGGCAATCACTCGAAAACTTTCGCACCATGCCTGTGAACGGGCACTGCAGTATATCGGCGGAATACGTGCAAGAGGGAAAGCGCGTCCACGTCTTCGCCGCTCATGCTGCGTATCAACGGCTCTCGGAAGCGGCACGGGCGATGTGCCCTTGCCTGGAGGAAGTGCCGGCGGGGGATGACATTGTCATCGATCTGTACCTTTGGAATTCCGGTTGGCTGGCCGATCCGGAGGTCACGCAGCAAGAGGTTAACTCCGGACTCAACCAGGCTCGCTTTCCTCGGCCCATTCAGCGCATCGTGGTGGCAGTCTCGGGGCCAGGTTGCGGTGAGGGCATGGCCGGCATGCAACACTTCAGCTATCAGCCGTCCACGGATACCTACGAAGAGGTAAAGCTCTTCCGCGGAATTCACCCGATGATGGCTGAACGGCTACATCTGTGGCGCTTGAAGAACTTTACCGTTGAGCGGCTGCCGTCCGTGGAAGATGTTTACCTCCTGCATGCGAAGGCCAACGATAACCCCAAAGATGAACGTTTGTTCGCGGTTGCGGAAGTGCGTGATTTGACGCCGGTGCGCGACGGGACCGGCCGCATCGTGCAACTGCCGCACTTGGAGCGCATGTTCGCGGAAACAGTAGCAGGCATCCGGCTGTTTCAGTCGCGGCGCGATCCGCGGGAGCGGCTCTATTGGAATCGGATCTTCCTCTACGTTTGGCCGGTGTTCGACCTCAAGCCGGATGAACTCAACGACATCGCTCACAAACTGGCCCTGTCGACGGACGGATTGGGATTGGAGCAAGTGGTGGTCCAGGCCCGTGTTCCCAATCCGCAGACCGGCGAGCTACGCGATACGGTGATACGCATCTCGGCTCCCGGCGATGCCGGTTTGCTTATGACCTTCCGGCCGCTCAGCACTTTACAACTGATGAAACCGCTGACCGAGTACAACCAGAAAGTTGTGCGGATGCGCCGGCGGGGACTCATTTATCCCTACGAAATCATCAAAATGCTGACCCCCGCCCGCGAGGATACCCGGGCCGAATTCCCCCACGGCGATTTTGTCGAGTGCGATCTTGACCCACAGGGCCGTCTAGTACCGGTTGATCGTCCGCCTGGGCAAAACAAATCCAATGTTATCGTTGGCGTCATCCGCAACTTTACCGCCAAGTACCCTGAGGGCATGACCCGGGTGTTGCTGCTGGGAGACCCGAGCAGGGACCTGGGCGCACTTGCCGAACCCGAATGCCAGCGCATACTGACGGCCCTGGATCTTGCCGACGAGATGGGAGTGCCGTTGGAGTGGTTTCCCATCTCGGCCGGCGCGAAGATCTCGATGGACAGCGGCGTGGAAAACATGGATTGGATTGCCCGCGTCCTGCGTCGCTTGGTCGAGTTCACGCAGGCAGGCGGCGAAGTGAATCTGGTGATCAACGGGATCAACGTGGGGGCGCAGCCCTACTGGAACGCCGAGGCGACCATGCTCATGCACACCCGCGGCATTCTGATCATGACCCCGAAAGCGGCAATGGTGCTCACCGGCAAGCGCGCCCTGGATTACTCGGGTAGTGTTTCGGCCGAGGACAACGAAGGCATTGGCGGGTACGACCGCATCATGGGTATCAACGGCCAGGCGCAGTACTGGGCGCGAGACATCGATCAAGCCTGCCACATCCTCTTGCGCCATTATGAGCATACCTACGTAGCGCCGGGCGAACGGTTCCCGCGGCGGGCCGCCACCAACGATCCCATCGACCGGGATGTGCAGGGGTATCCGCACGCTAGCGGTTCTGACAACGGCTTCGCTCGAGTGGGCGAGATCTTCTCGGACGACACTAATGCAGGGCGGAAGAAATCGTTCGACATTCGCAGCGTGATGAGGGCCGTAGTAGACCAGGACCATCATCCCCTGGAACGCTGGCCCGGCATGCGAGGCGCCGAGACTGCGGTGGTCTGGGATGCCCATCTCGGGGGCTATCCCCTTTGCCTCATCGGCATCGAATCCAAGCAGGTACCCCGGTTAGGATTTGTCCCGGCGGACGGACCCGACCAATGGAGCGCCGGGACGCTGTTTCCCCTCTCCTCTAAGAAGGTGGCCCGAGCGATCAACGCGGCGAGCAACAATCGACCGGTAGTTATTCTGGCCAATCTGTCGGGGTTTGACGGATCGCCAGAGTCAATGCGCAAGCTGCAGCTTGAATACGGCGCCCAGATCGGGCGGGCTGTGGTGAACTTCAAAGGTCCCATGATCTTTTGCGTTATTTCCCGCTATCACGGGGGCGCGTATGTAGTTTTCTCGCGGGCGCTGAACGAACAGCTCGAAGTGGTAGCGTTGGAGGGAACCTACGCTTCCGTTATTGGTGGCGCGCCAGCGGCGGCTGTCGTGTTTGCCAGCGAAGTCGACGCCAGGGCCCGCAAAGACGAGCGACTGGAGGCGCTAACCCAAGCGATGGCTAAGGCCGACGGCAAGGAGAAAGTCCGGTTGCGCGCTCAATGGAACGAACTCTTCAAAGTCGTACACTCCGAAAAGCTGGGCGAGATGGCTGTGGAGTTCGATCGCGTGCATAGCGTACATCGGGCGCTCAAAGTAGGTGCGCTGCATCATATTCTTCCGCCCGCTAGTCTTCGCCCTTACCTCGTCGATGCCGTCGAACGCGGTATGAAAGGGACGGTGCAATCCATACCCAAGAAGCCACACATCAAACATCCGATCCAAAAAGAGGTCAACGTCGAGGATATACTCATGGTTTCTCCCGTCGGGCAAGCATGATAGACGTGTATTGGCTGGAGCAGACCGAAGCCGACCTGCCCACGGAGAATGACTGGTTGAGTGCCAGCGAAGTGCTCCGCCTGGATGGCATGCGTTTTGCCAAACGCCACGCCGACTGGCGGCTGGGACGCTGGACCGCGAAGCGTGCGCTAGCAGCTTACTTGAACCTGCACAGTCATCCGCCGGCGCTTGCGGACATAGAGGTACGCCCGGCGCCATCCGGCGCGCCGGAGGTCTTTGTCGCGAACGAACCAGCGGGGATCGCCATCTCACTCAGCCACCGCGCCGGCGTGGCCGCTTGCGCTGTCACCCTGTCGGGGGCGGAACTTGGTTGTGATTTGGAGATCGTCGAGCCGCGCAGTGACGCATTCATTGCCGACTACTTCGCGACTGAAGAGCAAGAGTTGATTGAGCGGACGTCCGCAGCGGACCGTTCCCTGCTCTTGGCTCTGCTCTGGAGCGGAAAGGAAAGCGCCCTGAAGGCGTTGCGCACCGGGCTTCGGCTCGATACCCGTAGTGTGACAGTCAGTCCCGTCCGTTCGCCGGGGGACGAAGGTGCGGGCGCAAAGGGTATTGCTTTCACATTTCGGTCCTCATACGGGCCCACTAACTGGCGGCCGCTGCACGTGGTTTGTGAGGGTGGGCGAGTCTTCCATGGCTGGTGGCAAAATACAGGTGAGCTCTTGCGGACCATGGTCGCCTCTCCACCCCCGGCCCCGCCCATTTTTCTAGAGGTCCCGGCTCATTCTGCCCACCGCGCTTCTTAGAGCGACTTCAACCTGAAGGCTGGCTCTACCCGGGGAACGCCAACTCTGAAACTGGTAAGACATCATAGTTGTGGCTGTGATAAAGCCACGAGTGAAACGTGACGCACGGCACAGACTTGGATGGCGCTCCCATGAGATAGATAAGATAACTGGTGTGAATACCGGTCCATCGCTGAGCGAATTGGTCAAGAAGGCCCAGCTTTCGCGATGCAGCTTCGAAAGGAGATTGTCTTATGAAACCGGATGGATACTCAACGGCATATCTTCGCTACGGACGAACGCTAGTTAAGTCCGGAGTATCGGGGCTGCGGAGCGGTCGAGAATCCCATCTCCATGGACAACCTCTTTCCGAAGTCCTGACCCAATCTGCGCGTGCGTCGTTAAGTCTGGCTACCATTGGAGCCTGCGCCGGCATCCTGCGGTTGTACGTGAGTGGCCGTCGCGGTCGCCTTCCAAAAACTATTGCGTGGAGTGTGGTCGGTAGCGCGATCGGATTTTGTGCCGGCTTTGCCTGGAAAACCCGTGAACTCACGGCCAGCATGGGCCGCTCCTCCCTGAAGCAAATGGGGGCGGTCCGCGATCAACACTGGCTCGAGCGCCATCCGATTGATTATGCCTAGGAAGTGCCCATCGCCGGGCCGCCATAGCGCACAAGTAATCACCGCCGAACGCAAACCACGGCACCTAGTGGCGGGCAGTGGATCTCAGGAGAGCCTAGTGGAGAAGAATTCGCGGCAGCCATCAGGTGGCCGCGGGCTTCTTGCGCCGTCCTAGATTCGTATTCCGGGCATCTTGATCTAAGCTGTGTTAGAGCGGTTCCGGGGTAGCTGTATCCGATAATAAATACCCACAGTGGCGAAACCAAGCGGTGGCGTTGTGAGGCGTAACGGCGGCGATCGCTGTCG
>Ga0208587_1000460_pt1 | contig 22451 bp, 24 predicted proteins | sample NGESurdeep092012_7_FD_184472 | JGI IMG/M metagenome (GOLD analysis project Ga0208587, IMG submission 184472) | Arctic peat soil microbial communities from Barrow, Alaska - NGEE Surface sample 210 deep-092012 (SPAdes) | ecosystem: Environmental > Terrestrial > Soil > Wetlands > Peat ...
CCGGCGCGCGACATAGGCTGAATCCATGCCTGTGCCTCCGTCTGCCGCCCCCCTCAACCCGCTGGACTACGAACAGGTCGCGTACTGCCACGACGAGGCCACGGGCCTGCGCGCGATCATCAGCATCTACTCCACGGCTCTCGGGCCGGCTCTGGGGGGCACACGTTTCTACCCGTATGAGACGGAGCAGGCCGCCCTCCAGGACGTCCTTCAGCTTTCGCGCGCCATGGCCTACAAGAACGCGTTGTGCGGCCTCGACCACGGAGGCGGCAAGGCCGTCATCATCGGTGACCCAGCAACGGACAAGAGCGAGGCGCTGCTGCGTGCGTACGGCCGCTTCGTGGAGAGTCTGGGCGGCCGCTACGTCACCGCCTGCGACGTGGGCACCTACGTCGCCGACATGGACATCGTCGGCAAAGAGACCCGCTTTGCCACCGGCCGCAGCGAGGCGAACGGCGGCGCTGGTGACTCCTCTGTGCTGACGGCATACGGGGTGTTCCAGGCCATGCGTGCGAGCGCGGCCCACGTCTGGGGCAAACCGAGCCTGGCCGGCAAGACGGTCGGCATCGCGGGGGTGGGCAAGGTGGGGCATCTCCTGGCCGCCCACCTGCTGGAGGACGGCGCCCGCGTGGTGGTGACCGACGTCAAACGCTCTGCCGTCGACGCTCTGCTTGAGAAGCACCGCGAGATCGACGTCGCAGCCGATGTTTCGGCACTGGTCCGATCCGAGCTGGACGTCTACGCCCCGTGCGCCCTCGGCGGTGCCCTGGACGACACGACCGTCGAGGTGCTGAGCGCCAAAGTGGTGTGCGGAGCCGCCAACAACCAGCTCACCAACCACGGCCCCGGCGGAACCGCTCAAGCCTTGATGGCCCGCGGAATCACCTACGCCCCGGACTTCCTGGTCAATGCCGGTGGCGTCATCCAGGTCAGCGACGAGCTCCATGGCTTCGACTTCGCACGGGCCAAACAGCGCACCGCGGGCATCTTCGACGCGACAGCCTCGGTGCTGCGCGCGGCGGCGGACACCGGAATCTCCCCGGCAGCTGGTGGGAACGCTTCCAGCGGCGTTGCCAGGCGCAAGGCGTGCCACCCGGCGCCTGGCAGACCGAGTGGGTCCGTGACTACAAGGTCATCGTGGATGCCCAGATGCCGGTGCTGGACGAGCTCCAGCTGTTGCCGCGCACGACCGGGGCCCTGGAGAGCGTGCTGTTCCACACGATCAAGCCCAGCATCCTGGGCCGGGCCAAGGCATTCGGGAACCTGGCGCGCACCAACCGGCTGATGGACCTGATGGTGCTGCACGCCAACGGCCAGCTGAACTCGGTGGCGAAGATCAGCGAGCAGCTGCGCGCCGATGCCATCGCCGGAGGCGGGTACGCACCGCAGGTGCGGACTATCGCCGATCCCCGGATGTACCGCTCACTGACCGACGCCAGCCAGCTTGACCAGCTGCTGCGTGATGCGGGGTTGGTGTGACGACGCCCCGGCAGCAGGAAGCTCAGCTACGCGCGTTGATGGGCGGGCGCCGGTTCGTCGTCTGCGACTGCGAGACCAGCGGCGTGACCGCCGACGCACGCATCCTGTCCATCGCCTTCGTCGAGCTCTGGCATGACATCAACGGCGAGAGCCGCGTCTGGTACGTCAACCCCGGCCGCTTCACGATGGCGCCCAAGGCGGCTGAGAAGAACCGGATCACGGCCGAGCACCTGCGGGGGCGACCCTCGTTCGCGCAAGTCCACGCCGATCTCGAGCCGTGGCTCACCGCCGGCGCCGGCGTTGAGCACGTACTCGTCGGGCACAGTGCCGACTTCGACGCCAGACGACTGGCCTACGAGTACGAGTTGCTCGGCCTGGTGCTGCCACCGCTGACGTTGCTCGACACGGGCCATCTGGCCCAAGCTGCCGGCATCGTCTGCGGGCCATCCCTGCACGAGCTGCTCACCAGCGTCGGGCTGACCAACCCCGCCGCCCACACCTCCCAAGGCGACGCCCTCATCACAGCCCAGGCCGCCCGGCTGCTCCTGGCCCGGCTCGCTGGGCAGCTCCAGATCGAACAGCTACACACAGCCCTCGACAAGCTCCTGGTGCCCTTCGACCCATCGTCGCACCCGAAGCGCCGAGACGGCCGTGACGACAGCGCCGGAGATGAGCCCGAGCTGATCGGGGACCACTTGCGCGCGCACTCAGCTGACCTGCGCGACGGACGCCGACGCCGACACGCCCTGGACACCTGCCTGGCCGAGCGCTGCGCACAGCTGGCCACCCGGATGGAGGACGGAATCGTCAGCACCGCCAGCGCCCAACAGGTGGTCGAGTGGTCACTGGGCCACCTGTTGGGCGCTGGTGAACTCGATCGCCAGATGACCGGCCGCGTCCTGGCTGGCCTGGGACGGGCGCTGCGTCGCTGTGAGAAGCCTTCGTACGCCGAGCGGGTGCTCTTCGACGACCTCGGACCGCTGCTGTTGTCCTGGGGACCTTGTACGGCCGCCGAGCAGTGTGGCCGGTGCCGGCACCAGGCCGGGACGTGCCGGTTCAGCGAAGCAGGCCGGCAGGCCGTCGAGGCGTTCATCTATGCGAGCAGCGAGGCACACGCCGAAGTCTGCAAGGCAGCAGCAGAGGCCTACCTGCCCGGGTTCGACCCGGCACAAACACGCAGTGCTGGCAGACCACCAGAGGGTCTGTACCAACGGCTCCGCCGGCTCGGGTTGCTCGATGCCGCCGGCTACGGCGCCACACGCATAGCGCAGTTCCGACGCGACCAGGGCAAGCGCGACTGGGGCTACGCCGTCGCCCGCAAGGCGTGGGACGACGGCTGCCGCACCCCACATCTCGCGGACCTGCTGGCATCAATGACCGTTCTCGACGGCATCGGTCTGAACCGTCGTGGGGCTGACCCCAAGGCGCATCTGCGTGCGGCCCTGGACATCATCGACACCTGCCTCGCGGACCATGCGGGACAGGCGGGCAGCACCCTGCGCCGGCTCGAGCGTCGTCGAGAGCGAGTACTGAGCCAGCTCGCCACCACGCCCCGACATCAGGCCCAGATGCCACGGAACGTCCGCGCTCCCCGGAGTACGAGGCCGGGGACGGCGCCGCTGGTCGGACACACCTCCCACCCGTAGCGCGCTGAGCGTCGTCAAAGTCGCAGCCGAAGCGCCAGCCAGGAGAGTGTCGAGTCACGCCACCAGGCCTGGTGAGTGCGCAACCACGGCGAGTTCGGAAAGGCCGGCCGGGCCGCCGCCTCTGTGAAGTACCCGGCCAGGGCACTGAGGAGGGAGTTGATGGCCCTGGGCTCGACACCCTGAGTCAGCGGGTGATCGGCCAGAATGAGTTCGGCGTCCAGTCCGTCGCCGTGGACGCTGACGAGCAGGCCAACCATGTCCACCCAGGGTGCTGCCAGGGCCAGCCAGTTCCAGTCGCAGACAAGGACCCTGCCGTCGTCTGTGATCAGCAGGTTGTCGTCTCGCATGTCGAAGTGAACGGCAGTCTGCCCAGCTGCCAACTCGGCCCAGTCGCTCTCGAGGGCCGCGAGGTCCTCCAACCGCCTGAGCCAGCGTGCGCCAACGAGCTGCGGGTCGGCGCTGACATCTCCCGCGACAAGCCTGCGCCAGAAGGAGAAGTCGCGGTCGAGCCCGACGGTCGTGTCGAGCTTCGGGAGGCCCGCAGGTGCGGGGGTCATCGCGACGGCAAGCGTCGTGAGCATGTCCAGGACAGCGCGCAGTTCGTCGTGCTGCCAAGGACGGTGCGGGGTCCGGCCGGCGATGTCGTCAAAGGCGAGCACCAGCCACTCTTCCTGCTCGAGAACCCAGCGGAGCCTGGTTGCCGGAACGTGTTCGGGCAACGCGCGGGCGACGAGGATCTCCTGCTGGTATGAGGAGAAGATCTCGGGGCTACTCAGACGGGATGCGGCCTTGAGGAACACCCGTGAGCCGTCAGCCAGCAGTAGGCGGCTGGCGAAGCCGTTGGTGAAGCCGCCGCCCTGGGTGACCGCCTCAGCTACCGGCTGGCCGAGACGCTTCTCTACGAGGTCTCGCAGACGTGCGGGTAGCGCGGGCCAGGACGGTCGTTGCGCCGTCGCACCGTAGGGAGCGGCGTACGGCCGAGGCTGGGCGGGCAAGTAGGTCACAGTCTGATCATCTCCTGCCCCTGTCCGAGCCGTTCCCGGTGTCAGGACCTCCACTGTGCCCAGCCAGCCACCGAGAGCACTCACCCTTCATCCTGCGACACGCCAGACGCCGATGTCCCACACTTCGCCGAACTCCTGCGGAAGCCTTACGGGTAGCGGTGTTTCGCGGGCTCCTCAGTGAGTCTGGCGGTGTGGCCGGCAGGAAGAAATCCCCGGTCGACATCAGCGGAGCCACGCTCAGCGGAACGCAACATCAACCCTGGTATCCCGTCGCAGCCGAGTACTGCGGACACATTTATGTGAGGCACGCGCAGCAGCTCCCGGACCTTTTAGATGAGTCAAGTCGCCCTCTTGCGCAATATCCCCGCTGAACTACACTTCGAAGGCGGCCTCGATGACAGCGTGGCGGCGCGGCCGGGGCCTTTGTCCGGGCACGCATAGAACTGACCTCCCGAAAACCGCCCGCCGGTTCCGATCAGCGGACGATGGCCGGCTGACAGTTAGGCGGATCACGGAGGGCTCGCCCTATGGAGCAGCTTGACGTTCGCCACCTGATCGATGTCGAGCGCCTGCAGCGCATGGAGGACAGGCTCGCGGCGGCCACCGGCTTGGCGATGATCACCGTCGATTACCGCGGGGTGCCCGTGACGGAGGCGTCCAATTTCACCGCCTTCTGCGCCGCGATCCGGGCGGACCCCGAACGCAGGCGCGGCTGTTTCAAGTGCGACGCGCACGGCGGCCTGCAATCCGCGATCGAGGGGCGCCCCTACATCTACACGTGCCACACGGGGCTCGTCGACATCTCCGTGCCGATCATGCTCGGGGACCAATACGTGGGCGCGATCCTGGCGGGGCAGGTGCAGCCCACGTGGGACTCGGGCATCACCCGCCTCCTGCCGGAGGACGACTCGTGGCGGGACTACGAGTTGCTGACCAGCCTGCGCGAGCAGATCCCGACGGCCGGCGCGGAGAAGCTCGACAACGTCGCGCACGCGCTGTTCGAGATGGCCAGTTACCTGGTGGAGAAGGAGTTCCTCAACCGGTTCCGCGCCGCCCTCCAGGAGGGGACATCCGCGATGGGCGGCGTCGGCCCCGTTCTGCAGGCGGTCGGCGACGCGACCCTTCCGGCCGGCCTTGCGGTCCCGCAGGAGTCGACCTCGGCCGCCGCGACGCCGCCCCCCCCGCCGCCGCTCCCCAAGGACGGCCCCATGGACTTCACCCTGCTGGGGACCGCGATGGACGCCCTCGACCTGGTGACCGCCGTGAACGCGCTCCACGCCGCCCTGAAGCAGGCGCTCGAGGGGCAGGGGAAGTTCGTCCGCCGTCTCCGGCTCGCCGACATCGAGAACAACCTCGTGCTGATGGCCCAGGAGTCGTCGGCGCAGGCGGTCATGGACCTGCAGCAGCGGGTGCTGCGGCACCGCGCCGTGCCCTACGCGCACGTGAATCGCTTCGACTGGCACGTCTACCTCGAGGGCCTGCTCTTCGCCCTGTTCGACACGCTCAACAAGCAGGCTCCTCCCCGGCAGCGCACGCTCGACGCCCTCCTCAACCACGTCGAGCGGAATATCGACCGCGCGCCCACGCTCACCAAGGCCGCGGAGCTCGTGAGCATGTCGGCGTCCCACCTGTCGCGCACCTTCAAGGCCCACACCGGCGTCACCTACGGCAACTACGTCAACAACAAGCGTCTTGACCGCGCGAAATTCATGCTCGAGCACTCGGACCTGCCCGTGCTTAAGATCGCGGACATGCTCGGCTTCCGGCCCCTCAACTACTTCTCCCGCGTCTTCAAACGGCACACGGGTTCCACACCCACTGAGTTTCGCGCCCGCGTGCGCGAGCGCGCCACGTCCTGAACTCGCCCTACTGGCCGCTGATGGCCGCGATCGCGTCCATCGCCGCCTCGCGGGCAGCCAGGACGTCGGACTCACGGCCCGACATCCACAGGCGCCCGAAGACTCCGACGGACGAGAAGTGGTTGAGGGACACCGGGGCCGCCTTCTCGGCCTCGTTCGCCGCGAGGGTGATGTACGCGGCCGGCTCGACCTCCATGACCAGCATCGTCTGGCCGGCGACCAGCATCGTGCCCCGGTTGAAGCGGTTGAGCAGCTGGGCCTGGTAGGGGTTGATGTTCCGGATAACCTGCTCCGACGCGAGCTTCGGCTTCAGGCGGGCGGTCACAGGCAGGCCGAGCTCGGCCAGGACGACCTCACCGGCCCGCACAACGTCGGCCTGGGCGAGCGAGTGCACCTCGAACATGCCGAACTGCCGCTCGACGATCTGCGAGCCCGGGCGGACGTCCGTGGACTTGACGACCTTGTCGACGACGCGGAACACCCAGTTGCCCGGCGCCATCTCGACGTACAGGCTTGACATGCCCTCGACGGCCGGGTCGCCTTGCGTGATCTTGCCGATGAACGCTGCGAACTGAGGCTGCATCCTATCCAGGTGGCAGAACGCCCGAAGTTGGAAGTTCTCGTGATCTGGGCTCATGGGGTCCGTCCTTCGCGACATCGGGTTGTCCGTGGCCGAGGTCGTGCCGCGCATGTGTGTATGTGTGCTGGTTTCTCGGTCGACTCAGCATTGGCCTCACCCCCGGATGCCGTCAATGTTCGCGCGTTCGGCCGGCTCCGCGACTGTGACACAGGATTGACAGGTGCGGACGGCGCCTTCACGAACGAACGCCTCCCGGAACTGTCATCCCTAGTCGCAAAGCTATTCGGGGCGCCCGGGAGGGCCGAGAACGGGCCACCCTTGTTACACAATCATGTTGTCGATAGGCACCTTCCTGCGCATGCGGACCGCTCAGGACGCCGGACCGACGCAGTGAAACCGCGCAAATTCACGTCACAACATGGCGGAACCGTGTACGGGGCTCGCTCCTAGGATGCTGGGGGACAGGTCCGCTTAGTCCGCAACGAGGAGACGCACATGCAAGAAGCCCTGGGAATGGTTGAGACGAAGGGACTGGTCGGCGCTATCGAAGCCGCCGATGCCATGGTCAAGTCGGCCAACGTGAAGCTCATCGGCAGCACGAAGATCGGCTCCGGCTTGGTCACGATCATGGTCCGCGGCGACGTGGGCGCAGTGAAGGCCGCCACGGACGCCGGCGCCGTGGCCGCACAGAACGTGGGCGAGCTCGTGTCCGTCCACGTGATCCCCCGACCCCACAGAGACGTGGAGATGCTCCTCCCGTCAGCGGGCAACTAGCAGGAAGGGTCAAGCCATGGCACAAGAGGATCTCACCGACAAGATCATGGCGGAGGTGCTGCGCCGCGTAGGTGCCGCCGAAGCCCCGGTCGACAAGGCCGCCCCCGCATCGGCTGCACGGCCCCAGCAGACGCCCGGCCTGCGCGCCGGCCTCACCGAGTTCGTCGGGGTCAACCCGCTCGGTGACACCATCGGGCTCGTCATCGCCAACGTCGACCCCACCCTGCACAAGCTGATGGGAATCGACCCGAAGTTCCACACCATCGGCATCCTCGGTGACCGCACCGGCGCAGGCCCGCAGATCTTCGCGGCCGATGAGGCGATCAAGGCCACCAACTGCGAGATCGTCTCGATCGAGCTCCCCCGCGACACCAAGGGCGGCGCGGGCCACGGCTGTCTGATCATCTTCGGCGCCGAGGACGTCTCGGATGCCCGCCGCGCCATCGAGGTCTGCCTGACCGAGCTGGACCGCACCTTCGGTGACGTCTACGCCAACGACGCCGGCCACATCGAGTTCCAATACACCGCCAGCGCCAGCTACGCCCTCAACAAGGTGTTCGGCGCCCCCCTCGGCAAGGCCTTCGGGATCACCGTGGGCGCCCCCGCGGCCATCGGCGTGATGCTGGCCGACACCGCGGTCAAGGCCGCAACGGTGGACGTCCTCGCCTACTCCAGCCCCTCCAAGGGCACCAGCCTCACCAACGAGGTCATCTCGGCCTTCACTGGGGACGCCGGAGCGGTTCGAATGGCGCTCATCGCCGCGCGGGAGGTCGGCAGGCAGCTGCTCGGCACGCTCGGTGCGACGCCCACGTCCGTCACCACGCCCTACATCTGATCGGGAGTACATATATGAAGTCAAAGCGATTCGAGGCGCTGGACGAGCGCCCGATCAATCAGGACGGGTTCGTCACTGAGTGGCCTGAGGTCGGCCTCATCGCCATGGAGAGCCCCAACGATCCACGGCCGTCCATCAAGGTGGTCAACGGCGTCGTCACGGAGCTGGACGGCAAGAAGCGGGACGAGTTCGACATGATCGACTCGTTCATAGCCGACTACGGCATCCGGCTCGACAACGCGGAGCGCGTCTGCGCCACGGACTCCCGCGAACTGGCGCGCATGCTGGTCGACATCAACGTGCCGCGCTCGGCGATCGTCGAGCTCACCACCGCGATGACGCCGGCGAAGATCACCGAGGTGGTCAGCCAGATGAACGTCCTCGAGATGATGATGGCGGTCACGAAGATGCGGGCACGCAAGACGCCCGCGAACCAGTGCCACATCACCAACGTCAAGGACAACCCGGTCCAGATCGTGGCCGACGCGGCCGAAGGCGCCCTACGCGGCTTCGCCGAGGAGGAGACCACCGTCGGAGTCGCGCGCATGGCGCCCTTCAACGCGTTGTCCATCCTGATCGGCTCGCAGGTCGGTCGCCCCGGCGTCCTCACCCAGTGCGCGGTCGAGGAGGCCACCGAGTTGCAGCTCGGCATGCGCGGCCTCACGTCCTACGCCGAAACCGTGTCGGTCTACGGCACGGAGGCGGTCTTCATGGACGGCGACGACACACCATGGTCGAAGGCTTTCCTGGCGTCCTGCTACGCCTCGCGCGGCCTGAAGATGCGGTTCACGTCCGGCACGGGGTCCGAGGTGCAGATGGGCTACGCCGAGGGCAAGTCCATGCTCTACCTTGAAGCCCGCTGCCAGTTCATCACGAAGGGCGCGGGCAGCCAGGGCACCCAGAACGGTTCGGTCAGCTGCGTCGGCGTGCCGGCGGCAGTTCCCGGCGGCATCCGGGCCATCCTCGCCGAGAACCTGATCGGCATGATGCTGGACCTGGAGTGCGCGTCGTCCAACGACCAGACGTTCACCCACTCGGACCTGCGCCGGGTCGCCCGTACGCTCATGCAGTTCGTGCCCGGCACGGACTTCATCTGCTCCGGCTACGGCGCCATCCCGAACTACGACAACATGTTCGCCGGCTCCAACTGGGACGCGGACGACTTCGACGACTGGAACATCATCCAGCGCGACCTCAAGATCGACGGTGGCCTGATCCCGGTCGTGGAGGCGGACGTCGTCGCGGTGCGCAACAAGGCCGCACGCGCCCTGCAGAGCGTGTTCCGCGAGCTCGGCCTCACCGAGATCACGGACGCCGAGGTCGAGGCCGCGACGTATGCGCGCGGTTCACTGGACATGCCGCCCCGCAACGTGGTCGACGACCTGAAGGCGGCGGGTGAGATCCTGAAGCGCGCCATCACGGGCGTGGACGTGGTCAAGGCTCTCTCGAAGGGCGGCTTCGACGATGTCGCGGCGTCGGTCCTGAGCCTGCTGCGTCAGCGGGTCGCGGGCGACTACCTGCAGACCTCGGCGATCTTCGACTCCGAGTTCCACGTGATCTCGGCGGTCAACCAGCCGAACGACTACGCGGGACCGCGGACCGGCTTCCAGGTCTCGGACGAGCGCTGGGCGTTGCTGAAGAACATCCGTCAGGCCGTCAGCCCCGAGAGCATCTGAGGTGGCAGTCATGCCAATCGACGAGAAGACCCTCAAGAGCATCATCGACGACGTCATCCGAGAGCTCGCGGCCGCGGATTCGGGATCGGGCGCCGCAAAGGCGGCCGCCGCCCCGGTCGAGGCCCTCCGGCTGACCGAGACGGGGCCCGTGGCGCGCGGGACCAATCCCAAGGAAGTCGTGATCGGCCTGTCCCCGGCCTTCGGGGTGACGCAGTCCACGACGATCATCGGCCTGCCGCTTGCGCAGGTCCTCCGCGAGATCACCGCTGGTATCGAGGAGGAGGGCCTGACCTACCGCATCATGCGGGTGTTCCGCACGGCGGACGTGGGCTTCATCGCGCACGAGGCGGCCAAGTTGTCGGGCTCCGGCATCGGCATCGGCATCCAGTCCCGCGGAACGACTGTGATCCATCAGCGCGACCTACCGCCCCTGTCGAACCTGGAGCTGTTCAGCCAGTCGCCGTTGATCGACCTGGAGACCTTCCGGGCGATCGGGAAGAACGCCGCCAAGTACGTCAAGGGTGAGCAGCCCTCCCCTGTCCCGGTGCGCAACGACCAGATGGCGCGCCCCAAGTACCAGGCCATCGCCGCGCTGTGGCACATCAAGGAGATACGGCTCTGCGACCCGGACAAGAAGAGCGTCGAGCTCCGGCTCGAGCGATGAGGAGACGGAGCTATGGACTCTGAAGAACTGATCCGCACGATCATGGCAGAGGTCATGAAGCAGCTCGACGCGGACGAGGTCGGAATCGCCAAGGCGTCTCCCTCGACGCCGGCCGGGTCGGCGTCCACCGGGGGCTCCGGTGCCTCGGCGCGACGGGCGACGGCGGCGAACTATCCGCTGGCCGAGAAGATGCCCGAGGCCATCAAGACGTCGACGGGCAAGAGCCTCAATGACATCAGCCTCGACAAGGTGAAGTCGGGTGACATTGGCCCGGATGACCTTCGCATCTCGCCCGAAACCCTCGAGCTGCAGGCCCAGGTCGCCGAATCCGTCGGCCGTTCGGCCCTGGCCCGCAACATGCGACGGGCATCGGAGCTGATCGCCGTTCCGGACGAGGAACTGCTGACCATCTACAACGCGCTGAGGCCGTACCGGTCGACGCGTGTCGAACTCATGGAGATCGCGGCCGGGCTGGAGAAGAACTACGGCGGCACGATCAACGCCTCCTTCATCCGCCAGGCCGCGGAGGTCTACGAGCGGCGCGGCCGCCTCAAGCGGGCCGAGTAGGCGGAGGTACACGGTCATGCGGTTGATCGCGGGTGTCGACATCGGGAATGCCACCACGGAGGTGGCGCTGGCGGACGTCGCCGGCGCCACCCCGGTGTTCCTATCGAGCTCGATCATCCCCACGACCGGCATCAAGGGCACCCGTGAGAACCTGCACGGCGTGCTCCAGGCACTCAACGTGGCCCTGGACCGCGCGGGCAAGACGATCCAGGACCTTTTGCTGGTGCGCATCAACGAAGCCGCGCCCGTGATCGGGGACGTCGCGATGGAGACCATCACCGAGACGATCATCACCGAGTCGACGATGATCGGGCACAACCCGGCAACCCCGGGCGGGCTCGGGATCGGGGTCGGGACGACGATGCGCCTGGAGGGTCTCGCCTCGGCCCGGCCGGGGATGCCGTACATCGCCGTGGCCGACCGGTCCCACGACCACGAACGGATCGCCGACGCCATCAACGCGGCGCAGGGACGGCTGGAGGTGACGGGCGCCATCCTCCAACGCGACGACGGCGTTCTCGTGAACAACCGCCTCACAAGGAAGATCCCCATCGTGGACGAGGTTACCCTGATCGATCGGGTGCCCCTCAGCATGCTCGCGGCCATCGAGGTGTCGCCTCCGGGCGGCATCATCGAGACCCTGTCGAACCCCTACGGCATCGCCACCCTTTTCGATCTGTCGCCCGAGGACACCAAGTCGATCGTGCCGCTGGCCAGGTCGCTGGTGGGCAACCGGTCCGCGGTGATCATCAAGACGCCCGCCGGCGACGTCACCGAGCGTCGGATTCCCGCCGGCACGCTCACCTTCGTGGGCCCGCCCCGGGATGCGGTCGCCGACGTCGACGCGGGCGCGGAGGCCATCATGGCCGCGGCCGGGACGATGCGGGAGATCCACGACGTGCGTGGCGAGAGCGGGACGAACGTCGGCGGCATGATGGAGAAGGTCCGCGTCGTGATGGGCCGCCTCACCGATCAGAGCCCCGCCGACATCCGGATCACCGACCTGCTCGCGGTCGACACCGAGGTCCCGCGCGAGGTCGCGGGCGGCCTGGCCAACGAGTTCGCGATGGAGGCCGCCGTCGGGATCGCCGTCATGGTCAAGGTGGACCGTCTGCAGATGGAGCGCATCGCGGCGGAACTGGCCTCCCGGCTCGAGATTCCGGCCGAGGTCGGGGGGGTCGAGGCCGACATGGCCATCCGTGGCGCGCTGACCACTCCCGGTACGTCCGCCCCCGTCGCGATCCTCGACATGGGCGCGGGCTCCACCGACGCCTCGATCATGCACACCAACGGCAGCGGCCGCTCCATCCACCTCGCCGGCGCGGGCAACATGGTCACCCTGATGATCCAGTCGGAGCTCGGGGTCGCGCTGTTCGACACGGCCGAGGACATCAAACGGTACTCGCTGGCGAAGGTGGAGACCCTGTTCAACATCCGCCACGAGGACGGCACCGTCCAGTTCTTCGATGAACCCCTGCCCCCCGGTGCCTTCGCTCGCGTCGTCGTCGTCAAGCCCGACGGCCTCCTGCCCCTGGAAATCAAGCAGCCGCTCGAGCAGATCCGGCAGGTGCGCGTCAGGGCGAAGCACCGCGTGTTCGTCACCAACGCGCTGCGCGCGCTCCGCTCGGTGAGCCCCAGCGGGGACGTCCGCGGCATCGACTTCGTGGTGCTCGTCGGCGGCTCCGCTCTCGACTTCGAGATCCCGCAGCTGGTTACGAAGGCGCTGGCCGAGTACCGTGTGGTCGCGGGCCGGGCAAACATCCGCGGCACGGAGGGCCCGCGCAACGCGGTCGCGACCGGCCTCGTGCTGGCAGAGAGGGGCTGACATGGATACGAATCGCCCGGCGCTCGTGCTGCATCGGCATCGCTCCGTCGAGAACGACGCCCTGCGCGAGCTCCTGCTCGGCATGGAGGAGGAGGGCGTCCCTGTGCGGATGGTCCCCTCGGGCGAGCTCAACCCGCTCGAGCTGGCGGCCGCGGCCGCGCTCGAATCGCGGCTCGGGGTGGGCATCGGCGTCAGCCTCGACTACGTGGTCGTCACCACCGAGAAGCTGCCGGCCGGACGGCCCTACATCGCGCGCCGGTTCAACGCGGATGCCGCGCAGGACCGCACCGTCGGGGCCAACGCCGCGCGGCTCGTGAAGCGCCTGCCCCTGTTCCATTACCCAACTGCACGGTGAGAAGGGAGAGAACATGATCAACCAGGCGCTCGGCCTGATCGAGGTGGTGAGTCTCACTGCCGCGATCGAAGCCGCCGACGTGGCCTGCAAGAGCGCCAACGTCGAGTTGGTGGGCTATGAGCTCGCCAAGGGAGGCGGCTACACCACGATCAAGGTGCTCGGCGACGTCGGTGCGGTCAACGCCGCGGTCGCGGCTGCGGCCACCGCCGCGGCCCGCATCAACCACGTGGTCTCCATCCGGGTGATCCCCCGCCCCAACGAGCAGCTCGACCGCTTGGTCCTCACCCGGGACACGGTCGGCCGCCGCGTCACGTCACCGCAGCCCAGCCAAGCGGACGTCCAGGCACCTTCGGGCGTCCCCGCCGCCCCCGATACCCCGGCAACACCCGAGGCTCCGGCCGCTCCTGTTGCCCCACCTGCCGTGACCGAGCCGCCCAAGCCGGCCGCGGCCGCACCGAGAAGGACGACCCAGACGGGTCAGCGAACGCAGCAGCGCACAACCAACAAGGAAGGGAACCACCATGAATGAAGCCCTAGGCCTCGTCGAGACAAAGGGACTCGTCGCCGCCATCGAAGCGGCTGACGCGATGACCAAGTCCGCGAATGTACAGCTGATCGGCTCCGAGAAGATCGGCTCCGGCCTCGTCACCGTCATGGTGCGGGGCGATGTCGGCGCCGTGAACGCGTCCGTGGCAGCCGGTGCGGCAGCCGCCCAGGCGGTTGGCGAGCTCGTGAGCAAGCACGTGATCCCGCGCCCGCACAGCGACGTCGAGATGCTCCTTCCGAGGCCCCCAGTACTCGTACACCTTGAGGAAGTACAGGTCCAGAAGGTCCAGAAGGTCTGAGATGGTCGACACGACACAGGCAGAACTCATCGAGGAGATCACGCGCCGCGTGATCTACCGAACCTTGGGCCTCGACGATCCGTCCGTGGTCGTGGTGGGGATCTCGAACCGTCACGTCCACCTGACCGGGGAGGACTTCCGCACCCTCTTCGGTCGGGAGGATCTGACCCGCGTCAAGGACCTTCGCCAGAGGGGTGAGTTCGCGTCGGGCGAGACCGTCACGATCAGGGGTCCCAAGGGCAGCATCGACCGGGTTCGCATCATCGGCCCCTTCCGGTCCCAATCCCAGAGTGAGATCAGTCGCACCGACTGCCGAGCGCTCGGCATCGACGCCCCCGTCCTCGACTCCGGGCACCTGGACGAGGCCGCTCCGATCACGTTCGAGGGTCCGGCGGGGACCGTCCACCTGGACCACGGCGTCATTGTCGCCGGGCGACACGTCCACATGAGCGTGCCCGAGGCAGCGACCCTGGGCATCGCGGACGGGGAGCGCGTCGGCGTCCGGTTCAACGGGCCCCGGGGCGGCGTGCTGGAGAGCTTCCTCGTTCGCGTGAAGCCGTCCTTCCTGTCCGAGATCCACATCGACACCGACGAGGGCAACGCCCCTCGACGTGGCCAATGGCGACGTCGCACGCATCGTGAGGAGCTGAGCGCCATGGTGAACGCGAAGTCCGGATCCTCCCCCGCCCGCCTTCTGGGCACGTTCGCTCGCCAGGTCCGAGAGGGGGAGGTCGCCGCCTCCCGCCAGGGCCTGCGGCTTGGGGTGGACCTGGGCACCGCGAACATCGTTCTCTCCGTCGTGGACGGGGCGAACAAGCCTGTGGCCGGCGCCTGGCAGCATTCGACGGTCGTGCGGGACGGCATCGTCGTGGACTGGCAGGGCGCGGTCCGCGCCGTCGGCAGCCTTCGTGACACGCTCGAGCACCGCCTCGGCATGCGCTTCACCAGCGCGTCCGCGGCGGTCCCGCCGGGGATCTCCCCCGCGACCATCAAGGTGTTCACGAACGTCCTGCAGGCCGTCGGGCTGGAGACCGACGAGGTCGTCGACGAGCCCGTCGCCGCGGCCCGCGTCCTGCGCGTCACCGAGGGTGCCGTCATCGACGTGGGCCACGGCACGACGGGCGTCTCGGTGCTGCACGATGGGCGCGTGACCGTGTCGATCGACGAGGCGACGGGCGGCCACCACATGACGCTCGTCATCGCAGGGGCCCTCCACCTCCCCTACGACGAGGCCGAAGCCTTCAAAGTCGACCCTCGTCATGGGCGCGAGGTCTTCGGCATCGTCCGGCCGACGCTGGAGAAGATGGCGACGATCGCCGCCCGGGCAATCGCGGGCGCCGGCGTGACCCAGGTTCACCTGGTCGGCGGCGCGAGCTCGCTCCCCGACGCTCCCGCCGTGTTCGCCGACGTGCTGGGCCTCCCGGTCGAGCGACCTGACGAGCCACTGTTCGTCACCCCGCTCGGCATTCCGATGGTGCCGGGCCGAGTGGAGGAGGTGGCATGAACGCCGAGGACCTGCGGGCCATGATCCGCGACATCGTCCAAGAGCTGCTCCTCCGCCCGGCCGCGGCCCGCAGGGCGCTGGTGGCCTTCACCGGGTCCGACATCGGCTACGACGAGTCACTGGCTCAGCTGGACGCCCTCCGCCGCGAGGGTTTCGCCCTCGACTGCGTGGCCACGGACGCCGCGGCGGGCGTCCTCGACCTCGGCCGCGCCCGCGCGACCGGCCTGACGCCGCTCGCCCCCGACGCGGCGGCCGACCACCCGCTGCTCATCATCCCGACGCTGTCCACGAACACCGCCGCGAAGGCTGCCGCGCTCATCGCCGACACCCGGGTCACCAACCTGATCGCCGAGTTCCTCCTGACCGGACGGCCCGTGGTCGCCGTTCGCTGCGGCGCATGCCCCGACTCCGCGGAGCGGCTCGCCCGGTACCCCCACGCGCCGGAGGCCTTCAAGGCCGCTCAGCGCCGCAACCTCCAGGCCCTGGCGTCCTACGGCGTCCGGTTCACCGAGCCGGACGGACTGCGGCAGGCGGTCCTGGACGCCTCGGCACCCGCCTCCCCGGCAACCGCCCCGGCGACACCGGTGGTCCCCCACCCCGCCACCCCTGGCGCGCAGCCCGCGCGGGAGCAGGGCCGCCTGATCAGCCACCGAACCATCGACGGACTGCCGCCGGGCTTCGTCCTGCGGATCGGGACCAGCGCCATCGTCACCAGCCTCGCGCGCGACACCGCGCGGGAGCGCGCCATCACCATCGAGCGAGGGTAGGAGAAGCCATGTTCCTGGCCAAAGTGGTCGGCACGGTCGTGTCGACGAGTAAGGACGAGCGGCTCGTGGGGTGCAAGCTCCTGCTCACCCAGCGCATCACCCCGGAAGGCGCGCCTATCGGCGAGCCGGACGTGTCGATCGACAACGTGGGCGCCGGCAACGGGGAGATTGTCCTCGTGGCCACCGGCAGCGCCGCCCGCCTGGCGAGTGGGCGGGCCGAGGGCCCGATCGACGCCACCATCGTCGGCATCGTCGACGTTGTGGAAGCGGTCAGGTAGCGCCCATGCCCGCTGTCTACACCCGCACCGGCGACGCCGGGGATACCGCCCTCTACGGCGGCACCCGGCTGGCCAAGGCGAGCAATCGCGTCGAGGCGTACGGCTCGCTTGACGAGGCCAACACGTCGATCGGTTTCGCCCGGGCCGAGCTGCCGGAGGGGTGGATGGCGGACCGGCTCAAGGCCATCCAGGTGCGGCTCTTCACCGTGGGCGCGGAAGTCGCCAGCGACGATCAGGGGCGCGCCCGGCTGACGGATACCGTGACGGACGAGGACGTCACGGGCCTGGAGCGCCTCATCGACGAGTGCCTCGCCATAGCGGGCGCCCCGCGGGCCTTCGCGGTCCCGGGACGGGACGTCGCCTCGGGGGCCCTGCACGTCGCTCGCACCGCCGTCCGCCGCGCCGAACGCCGACTCCTGGTCCTCCCGCAGAGCGGCTCGGACTCGATCCGTCCCGTGCTCGTGCGCTACATCAACCGGCTCTCGGACGCGCTGTACGGGCTCGCGCGGGTCGCTGAGTTCCGTCACGACGAATTGCGCGTGGAGAAGATCGTGCGCCAGGTCGTCGCGGCCGCTCTCGGGCAGCCCGCGAGCCAAGGGGGCGGCCCTGACGCGAAGCCCCGCGCGCTCTCCCTCGAGACGGCCAAGGCAATGTCCGCCGCCGCCGAGGAGTCCGCGACGCGGCTGGGCGTCCCCATCGTTTTCGCCGCCGTGGACGCGGGCGGGAACCTCGTCCTGCTCCACCGAATGGCCGACTCCTTGTTGGGGAGCCTGGATCTGGCCGTAGGGAAGGCCTACACCTCTGCGGCCTTCCGCGTGTCGACCGACAACCTGCGACCGCAGGCCCTGCCGGACGGCCCCTTGTTCGGCATCGAGGCGTCCAACGCCGGCCGGATCGTTCTCTTCGGCGGCGGGGAGCCGCTGTTTACTGCCCGGTCGCTCGCCGGCGGCATCGGCGTGTCGGGAGGCACGGTCGAGCAGGACATCGTCATCGTCAAGGACGCGCTGCGCGCGGGATGGGAGTGACCATGAACATCGACACTGCAATGGTGGAGAAGCTTGTCCAGCGGGTGTTGGGCGAACTGTCGGCCACCGGCAGCGCCACGGCGCAGCCTGGCTCCACGGCGGTCTCCGACGGGATCTTCACAGACATGAACGCCGCGGTGAGCGCGGCGGCGAAGGGCCAGAAGGACTACCTCAACTGCACGATGGCGGACCGCCGCCGCTTCGTGGCGGCCATCCGCGCGATCGTGACCAAGCCCGAGAACCTGCAGATCATGGCCGAGCGTGCGGTCGAGGAGACCGGCATGGGCAACGCGCGCGACAAGTACATCAAGAACAAGTACGCGGCCGAGCTCTCCCCCGGGGTCGAGGATCTCGAGACGGGTGCATGGTCCGGCGACGACGGCCTCACCACGGTCGAATACTCGGCATTCGGCATCATCGGCGCCATCTGCCCGACGACCAATCCCACCGAGACCCTCATCTGCAACACGATCGGGATGCTCGCCGCGGGCAACAGCGTCGTGTTCAGCCCCCATCCGCGCGCCAAGGGCGTCTCGGTGTGGCTCGTCCAGCTCATCAACTCCGCGCTCGCCGCCGAGGGCGCGCCCGCGAACCTCGTCGTGACCGTTGGGGAGCCCAGCATCGCGTCGACGCAGGCGATGATGGAGCACCCGGCCGTCCGGATGCTCGTCGTGACCGGCGGCCCCGGCATCGTCGACTTGGTCCTCAAGAGCGGCAAGAAGGCGATCGGTGCGGGCGCCGGGAACCCGCCCGTCGTGGTCGACGCCACCGCCAACCTGGAGAAGGCCGCCCGCGATATCGTCAGCGGGTCGTCCTTCGACAACAACCTGCCCTGCATCGCCGAGAAGGAGGTGCTCGTCGTCGACTCCGTCGCCGACACCCTGATCCTCCACATGAAGAAGTCGGGTGCCTATGAGGTCCGCGACGCGGAGACCGTCGCGAAGCTCGTGGCCCAGCTCATCACCCCCAAGGGCGGTCTCGCGGTCGACTGGATGGGCAAGTCCGCCGTGGCGATCCTCGCCGGCCTCGGCATCGAGGCCCCCGCCGACACCCGGCTCGTCATCGTCCAGACCGACAAGGATCACCCCTTCGTCCAGCACGAGCTGATGATGCCGGTCCTGCCGATCGTCCGGGTCAAGGACGTAGACGAGGCCATCGACCTGGCGGTCGTGCTAGAACACGGTTACCGCCACACCGCCTGCATGCACTCGCAGGATGTTTCCAAGCTCACCAAGATGGCCCGGATGATCCAGACGACCATCTTTGTGAAGAACGGCCCTTCGTACGCCGGCATCGGTATCGGCGGCGAGGGCTACTGCAGTTTCACCATTGCCGGACCCACCGGCGAGGGGATTACCTCGGCGCGCAGTTTCGCCCGTCGCCGGCGCTGCGTCTTGGTTGGCGACCTCAATGTCCGATAGGGCAACCCGCCCGTCGGCAGGATTAGGAGGAATGATTCATGGCTATTCGTGCACTCATCGCGCCCAGCCGTTACGTTCAGGGCAAGGACGCACTGCTCCACCTGGGAGAAAACCTCAAGCGACTCGGTAACAAGCCGCTTCTCGTGGCGGGTGACACTTCCTGGAAGGCCTCCGGCGAGAAGGTCGCCCAGTCACTGGAGCCCGCCGGCTTCGAGGTGGTCCGCCTTCCCTTCGCGGGCTACACGACCGCGAAGGTGATCAACGAGATCGCGGACGAGATCAAGCGCGGCGGCTACGACATCGTCGTCGGCTTCGGCGGCGGCTCCTGCCTCGACGCCGTCAAGTCTGCCGGCCACATCGCGAACATCAAGTGGGCCTCGGTGCCGACGATCGCCTCCACGGACGCCCCGTGCTCGGCACTGGCGGTGGTTTACACCGAGGACGGCGCCTTCGAGGAGTACCGGTTCTTCCCGCACAACCCCGACTTCGTCCTCGTGGACTCGCAGCTGGTGGCTGACGCCCCCGTGCGCTACCTGATCGGCGGCATCGGCGACGCCCTGGCCACGTACCCCGAAGCTCTCGCGGTCTACTCGTCCGGCGCGAACACCATGGCGGGTGCACTGCCGACGGCCTCGGCGCTCACTCTGTCCAAGCTGTGCTGGGACACCCTGCACGAGTACGGCATGCAGGCCGTCGACGCGGTCAAGCACCACGTCGTCACCCCGGCGCTGGAGCGGGTCATCGAGGCCAACACCCTGCTGTCGGGTATAGGCTTCGAGTCCGGCGGCCTCGCGGCGGCTCACGCCATTCACGACGGCCTCACGGCCGCTACTGAGACGCACGGCATGACGCATGGCGAGAAGGTCACCATCGGCACGATGGCGATGTTCGTGCTCGAAGGCCGTCCGGACGACGAGGTCGCCGACTTCGTCGAGTTCACCACGCGGATCGGCCTGCCGAACACGCTGACCGAGGCGAACCTGCGCGACGTCGACGATGCAACCCTGTGGAAGTGCGCCGAGGCAGCCACCGCCGAGGGCGAGACCATCCACACCATGCCGTTCAAGGTGACCGCCGAGGACGTCTTCAACGCGCTCAAGGGCATCGAGGGCTTCTCGCGGAGCGTCCGCGCCGCCCGCGGCCTCCCCGAGCCCAAGCCGATCGGGCACTGAACCCTACGGTGGCCGGCCCGCTGGGTCAGGGCCGGCCACCGTTTTCCCCCACCGACACCCCGACGAACGTCGACAGAGACGCGGCGGCTCGTCCAACGGTAGGCACCAGTTCCCGGCGCCTGCGCATCTCTGGCACATGCAGTGCCCATAGCATGCGTTGCCTGCTTGCACGATTGACCAATTCGCTCAATGAAAGGAATATCCCAAATGAAGAAGACACTCCTATTGGCGACGTCAATCGCCGTCCTCGCGGGAATCTGGACCGTCATCGTCGTCAACGTTGGAGCCTTCGGCCCGGTGCCGTTCGTCCTCTGGCCGACGTTCATCGGATGGGCCGCGTACTTCTACCTGGGCGCCACCGGCGAAGGAAGCCGTAACGCTATCGTGCAGCTCTTCACGGGCGCGATCCTCAGCGGCATCTTCATCGCCATCTACAGCGCACTCAAGCTGAGCGACCCGCTGTCCATCTGGCTCGGCGTCTTCGTGGTCATCATCGCTTGGCCGCTCACCGCCCTCAGCGGCGTCAGCAAGTACTGGGCAGCTGTCCCCGCGGGCTTCTGCGGTGCGGCCGCCTGGTTCGGCGTGAGCGCGATGGGCAAGGATCCGCTCATCACGACGATCGCCACGCTGATCCCGCTGCTGTGCGGCGTCATCCTGGGTTGGCTGTCGAACATCATCGTCCGCAAGGTCCCGGCCTGATGCACAACTGACCCGCCCCTTCAACGATCCCTGCTGGCGGGTGCGGTCGCCGATGACCTTCTCCATGTCCTCCTGGCTCGTCACGAACACCCATGCTCGACCGTCGCACTTGGTGTTGAGCGACTCTGCGATGGTCTGCAGGTTGAGCATCAGCTTGGTGTCTGAGCCGATGAACTGCCCCACCTCGTCGACGAAGAAGTTCAGGCGGAAGGTCGGGTCTGACTGCTTGTCCAGCCAGGCCTTGACCTCGTCGGCGAAATCCTCGATCGAGACCGAGTACGAGGCGCTGTACTGCTGGATGACCCCGTTGTGGGTCTTGCCGTCGACTTCGGTGAAGGCACGATCGATGCTCGGCCCTTCGAGCGCTGTCTGTTCGCGCCCCTGGACCCAAGGGATGCCGGCGATGCGCTCAATCGCCTTCTGGAAGGCGTGATACTGATCGCGGTTGTCGAGCTGGCGCTCGAAGCGAGCGACGTGGCCTTGGTTGCCGTAGTGCCCTGAGACTCGTCAAAGACCTTCACGAACACCTTGAGCAGGGCGTCGGTTTGGTCCTTGCTGATCAAGGTGGCCTTCTGGTTGAACCGCCCCGGCGAGTCCGGAGACTCAGTGGTTTGAGAGCTCCAGTTCCTGCTGGGCTCGTGTTTGAGCGTAGTAGGCGGCTTCGAGGTCGGCCGGTGGGATGTCACCGCAGTACTCGTAGAGGCGACGGTGGTTGAACCAGTCGACCCACTCCGCGGTCGCGATCTCGACGGGGTCCAGGGTGCGCCACGGCCCGCGTGGCTTGATCAGCTCGGTCTTGTACAACCCGTTGATCGACTCGGCCAGAGCGTTGTCATACGATTAACCGGCTAATCGGAGCTCGGTTCCGTTGGCTGTCAGTGGTCTTCGTGACTTCGGTTACATGGCGGGCCCGCGCGCGTCGGCGGCGGTGATGAGGTCGTTGATTCGGCGGATGAGCTTGAGGTGTCGCTCGGTCTCGGAGTCCCAGCCTCGGCTGGTGGCGTCCTCGGCCAGGGCTGTGGCGTCCTGGCGTTGCTGGGTCAGCACCGGGATGTAGTCGCTGGTGGTGTGGAAACTTGGGCAGTGTTCGCAGATGTTCGCGTACGGGCATGATCCTTGTACCGGCGCGCGGAGGCAGTACCCGCCGGCAAGGGCGGTCTTGACGGTTGGCGTGGTCCGCCAGTTCCGGGTGTCTGCTTCGGCGCGGGGCGTTGGGGTGGGTGCTGGCAGGGCGCCGATGCGGGTCTTGGCCAGGTCGAGAGCTCGTTCGTACTCGGCGCGGATGGTGGTGTCGAACAGGTGCCCGTAGCGCAGGCTCATTTCGGCGGAGGTGTGACCGAGGATGGCCATCAGGGCTTGCAGGGATACCCCGGCGTTCATACTGGTAACCAGCAGTGTTCTTATTGTGTTGAATAGGTTCGCGCTGATGACGTGCTGGCGGGCTATTCGTCACATCTGGTGACTGCGTTCCCTGGC
>Ga0208587_1000463_pt1 | contig 22416 bp, 19 predicted proteins | sample NGESurdeep092012_7_FD_184472 | JGI IMG/M metagenome (GOLD analysis project Ga0208587, IMG submission 184472) | Arctic peat soil microbial communities from Barrow, Alaska - NGEE Surface sample 210 deep-092012 (SPAdes) | ecosystem: Environmental > Terrestrial > Soil > Wetlands > Peat ...
ACCGAATCCATGAACTTCAGGAAGGTCTGTTCCACGTCTTCCATATTGCGATAGCAGTCCATGTGTTCACGGTCAATGTTGGTAACGACGGCGAGAATCGGCGAGAGTTTCAGGAAGGAGCGGTCGCTCTCGTCGGCCTCCGCCACCAGGTACTGGGATTTTCCCAGTCGCGCATTGGAACCCATCGCATCCACGCGGCCTCCCACGACGACGGTCGGATCGAGCCCACCCGCCGCCAATACCGCCGCGATCATCGAAGTGGTTGTGGTCTTGCCATGCATGCCGGCGACCGCAATCCCGTATTTCAGGCGCATCAATTCCGCCAGCATTTCGGCGCGCTGAATGACCGGAATATGCTGTTGGTGCGCTGCGACGACTTCGGCATTGTCGCGACCGATGGCCGAACTGGTAATCACAACTTCGGCGCCAATCACGTTTTCCGGGCGATGTTCGCCGCAGATGATGGCTCCCATTCCAACCAGGCGCTGCGTGACCGCCGAGGGCTTCAGGTCAGAGCCAGAGACCTTGTAGCCCAGATTGAGCAGCACCTCGGCGATGCCGCTCATACCGATGCCACCGATTCCGACAAAATGAACGCGCTGGATTTTCGCAAACATGCGGGAGACGAGTCTCTAGGCTACAGCGTGCTGGCTCTGGATGCCAGCGGCCCGAGCCGCAAGCGAGGCGATTCTGGCTGCTGCGTCCGGATGAGCAAAGCGGCGCGCCGCCTCCGACATCGTCGCCAATCGCGAGCGGTCGCGCAATAGAGAGGCAACCTCGTTCACCAGGCGGTCGCTGGAAAGTTCAGACTGCGGCAACAAGCGGGCCGCACCCCCATCGGCGAGCATCGCTGCATTCTGGCTCTGGTGGTCATCGGCGGCGCTCGGAAAAGGAATGAAGATGGCAGGCTTGCCGGCCGCGGTGATCTCGGCGACGGTACTGGCTCCCGAGCGGCAAACCAGCAGGTCGGTGCGGGCGAATGCCCCCGGCATGTCATCGATGAAAGCCGAGACCTCCGCCGAAATCATGGTGCGCAAATAAACTGATTGCGCGTGAACGTAGTCCTTCTCGCCAGTCTGATGGATGACGTGAATTGCCGGCACTGCCTCCATCAGCTTCGGCAAAGCATCCAACACCGCCTCATTGATGGCATGGGCGCCTTGACTGCCTCCAAAGACCAGCAGTGTAGGGCGGGCATCCTTGGGACGGGTTGGAACGTGGAAAAACTCCTGCCGAACCGGTACGCCGGTCACGTGGCAATTGCGAAAATAGTGGCAGGTCGCTTCGAAGTGAACCGCTGCCACGCTCACCATGGGAGCGACGATACGATTGGCAATACCGGGGACCACGTTAGGCTCGAACGCGACGGTGGGTATGCTCATCATCGCAGCCGTCAGCATCGCCGGCCCTGAGGCATAGCCACCCACACCGATCATGACATCGGGTCGAAATTCGCGGATTAGCTTCGCTGACTCGATGAAGGCACGCGGGAGGTCCAGCAGAGTCTTGAGGCGGGTCGCGAGATCCACGCGGTTAAGTGCGCCAACCTGGATGAGATGGAGTTCGAATCCCGCCGCCGGAACCAGCCGCGTCTCAATGCCACGCTGGGTGCCGACGAACAGCACCTGCGCCCGGTAGCGCGAACGCAACTCCTGCGCGATTGCCAGCGCAGGAATGACATGTCCGCCGGTGCCGCCTCCAGCCACGATCACACGCATGGCTAGTCCATCTGCTGGGTGATGTTGAGCAGGACTCCGACACTGGCCAGAGTGATGAAAAGCGAAGAGCCGCCATAGGAAATGAACGGCAGCGGAATTCCTTTGGCCGGCATCATGGCAAGTACCACGCTGATATTGAATAGCGCCTGCACCACCACCATCGCGGTGAAGCCGGTCGCCAGAAACTTCCCGAACATGTCTTCCGTGCGAAGTGCAGTGCGGATGCCGCGATACAGGAAAATGCCGAACAGAGTGACCACCAGCAGCGAGCCCCACAATCCCATCTCTTCCGCGGTGACGGCGAAGATGAAATCGGTATGCGGCTCCGGTAAATAGAAGAGTTTCTGTTTGCCTTCCATCAGCCCCAGCCCGGTCAGGCCTCCCGTGCTGACGGCGATCATGGACTGGATAATGTGGAAGCCTTTGCCCTGCGGATCCTTAAAGGGATCGAGGAATGCCTGCATGCGCGCCCAGCGCCAGGGCACGCGGACCACGAGAAAGTACAGCGGCAGCAGCGACGCGGCGAGGGCGTACCACAGATACTTCATGTTCATCCCCGCCACGAACAATACGGCGGCGGCGATTGCCAGGCACGCGATGGCGGTACCGAGATCGGGCTCCTTCACGATGAGCAACGCAAACAAGATTACCGGGGCGGCGGCCGGAAGCAGCACGTTCTTCCAGTCGGCGATTTGCTGCCAGCGTGACTCCAGAAAATACGCGAGGTAAAAAATGATTGCGGGTTTCGCCAGCTCCGAAGGTTGCAGGGAGAAACCGCCAAACTTGATCCAGCGGTGAGTGTTGTGGGAATCGCGAAACAGGAAAACGGTAATTAGCAGCAGCGAGGTAAATCCCAGCAATGTGAAGACCACCGACGCTCGCCGGTATTTCCGGTAGTCGATGTTCATAATGACGAGCATGGCCGCGATGCCGGCTCCGGCCCACGCCATTTGCCTTAGGAGGAAGCCGTAGGGCGAACCGAAGCGCTCCTTCGCCATTACCGCCGAGGCGCTGAACACCATCACCAGTCCGATAAAGACAAGCAACAGCGTAACCGTGAACAGCCACTTATCCACGCTCACCCGCTTGGCCATTATTCGCTGCCTCCGCCAGCAATGCTGCCGACATGCTCTCGCTGCTGTTCCTTCGATGCCAGTTGGCGAACCAGGTCCTTGAAGATCCGTCCGCGGTGTTCATAGCTGTCAAACTGATCGAAGCTGGCACAGGCCGGAGCCAGCAACACTACATCGCCCGGACTGGCGGATTCGCTGGCGCGCTTGACCGCGTTCTCGAGCGTCCCGACGCTTACGATCTCAGTTCCTCGCACCTGCGACTCAATCTTTGCCGCTGCCGCGCCGATGGTGTACACCCGCTTCACTCGCTCTTTGAGCAAAACATTCAGCACACTGTAATCGCTGCCTTTGTCTTTGCCGCCCAGAATCAGGTGAATACGGCCGGAGAACGACTCCAATGCCTTGATGGTCGCATCCACATTGGTGGCTTTGGAATCGTTGTAGTACTCAACGCCACGGACCGTAGCCACGAACTCCAAGCGATGCTCCACCGCTTTGAACTTAGAGACCGCGCGACGGATCTGTGCCGGCTCGATTCCGGCCAACATTCCGACACAGACTGCCGCGAGCACATTTTCGAGATTGTGCGCGCCCTTCAGCGAAATCTCCTTCGCAGGCATGATCTCGCGGTCGCCGCGACTGTCGCGCCAGACTATGTGCCCTCCGCGCACGAACGCCCCGCTCGCGACTTCTTTCAACCGGCTGAACCAGGACACGGAAGCTTTCGCGGCCGAGGCCATCTCGATGCAAGGCTGGTTGTCCGCATTCAGAACGGCGAAATCGTTCACGCTTTGATTTTCGAAAATACGAGCCTTGGCCGCGGCGTAATTCTCAAACGAATAGTGCCGGTCAAGATGATCGGGGGTGACATTCAACACCACCGCAATTCTAGGATGAAAGCTCTCGATGGTCTCCAGTTGGAAGCTGCTAATCTCCAACACCACCCAAGCATCCTCGGTGGAACTCTCGACGAAGGTGATGGCCGGGGTTCCTATGTTTCCGCCGACCAGCGCCTTACGGCCTCCAGCCGCAATGATTTCGCCCGCCAGCGTGGTTGTGGTGGTCTTCCCGTTGGAGCCGCCGATGGCGACGATCTGGCCTTTGAGGAAGCGCGCAGCCAGTTCCACCTCGCCGATAACAAGAATACCCAAGGCACGCGCCTGCACCAGTTGCGGAACATCGAAGGGCACGCCCGGACTGATTACGATCAGGTCTTGATCGCGGAAGGTGCGCTCCCCATGCTGTCCGGTTTCTACGCTGATGCCGTGATCGAGCAGTAAAGGAATTTCGTGACGGAGTTGCTCTGGCGACTTGGCGTCGGAGACCGCAACCCGCGCACCGCGCTTCTCCAGGAACAGAGCGATGGCCACGCCGGACTTGCCCAGCCCAACCACCAGCACACGTTTGCCTCTAACGTCCATCAAGATTTCCGCTCGCGTCGCCATTGTGCCACGTTTGCCGCGCCTCTAGCGTAACTTCAAGGTGGTGAGAGCAAAGAGTGCAAACACCAGAGAGGCAATCCAGAAGCGCACGATCACCTTCGACTCGCTCCAGCCCATCAGTTCGAAGTGGTGGTGGATGGGCGCCATCTTGAAAATCCGCTTCTTGCGCAGCTTGTACGAGCCCACTTGCAGAATGACCGAGAGCGCCTCAATCACGAAGATGCCGCCGATGAACGGAAGCAGGAGTTCCTGCTTGATGATGACGGCCACCGTCCCAATCGCACCGCCCAACGCCAGCGATCCCACATCGCCCATAAAGATTTCCGCGGGATGGGCGTTATACCAGAGAAAACCGATTGCGGAACCGACCATCGAGCCGCAGAAGATGGTCATCTCCGAGACCTGGGGCATCTTGGAAAGCTCGAGGTAATCGGCAAATACGGCGTGGCCGCTGACGTAGGTGAGCACCGTGAGCGCTCCCGCAGCAATCACAGTGCAGCCAATCGCCAGTCCATCGAGACCGTCGGTAAGATTCACGGCATTGCTGGAGCCCACAATGATGATGGCCACGAACACAAGGAACGGCAGGAACGCCAACGGCGAAAGGTAGCCGTGGTGTAATCGGCCGATCACAAGGTCTGGCCGGAAATGCTTAAGGAAGGGCACGATCAGACGAGTGGAGTAGAGTCCATGGGTTTCCAAAGCACTCAAGATCGCGCCTATCACAAAGGCCGCTAGAAACTGGTAAAGCAGCTTGGCCCGCGCGGTGAGACCGAGGTTGCGGCGGTGTACCACTTTCAGATAGTCGTCGGCGAAGCCGATCGCCCCGAACGACAGCGTGGCCAATACCGCAATCCACACGAAGCGGTTGCTGAGATCGGCCCACAACAAGGTTGGGACAATCATGCCCACCACAATGAGCAAGCCGCCCATGGTAGGGGTGCCCGCTTTTTTCAGGTGGTCCTTGGGCCCATCCTCGCGGATGTACTGACCAATCTGGAATTCGCGCAGGCGGCGAACCACCGCCGGGCCAATGATCAGGCCGATGAACAACGCGGTCAGGCTGGCGAACACGGTGCGGAAAGTCAAATAGCGAAAGATTCGGAACGGGCCGATATGAAAGACGAGAAAACCCTTCTGGTAAAGCAACCAATAGAGCAAATTCTTCCCCGTTCTGAAAGTTATGCGGGAGCTGCAACCCTAATGTGCAGCGTCCGGCGTTTTGCCAACCCAAGCTTCGAGCGCACGCTCCAGACGCACTCCGCGTGACGCCTTGAGCAGAACTACATCGCCGGTTTTGACCTCGCGCTGCAGCCAGTCACCGGCCTCTTGCGGCGTATCGACGAACTCCGCGTTCATCCCCGCCCCGGCTGCGGCTTCCACCATAGACTTCGCCAGTCCCCGGACCCCCAGCAGTCTGTCGATTCCATAGCTCGCCATGTGCTGTCCGCAATCGCGGTGCATGACCTCGGCCGCGGGACCGAGTTCCAGCATCTCGCCGGCGACAACAATCCGGCGCCGGGCAGGAATCTGGGCCAGTGACCGGACCATATTGTCGAGGGCCTTTGGATTGGAATTGTAGCAATCGTTAATAATAGTCGCGCCCGCGTAGTTCAGGATTTCTCCCCGCTTGTCTCCAGGCGCGAGGGTCGCAAGCGACTCGGCAGCCATCCGTAGCGGCACCCCATACTGCAATCCAACCGCGACCGCCGCGAGCGCGTTGTAGATGCTGTGCTCGCCCAATAGCGGTAGCGCAGCCGGGACATGCTCGCCATTCGCCACGATTTCGAACACCGAGCCTAGCGGACCACGCGTTTCAATTTTCCGCGCCGACACGTCAGCCGGCTTGTGCAGTCCGAAGGTGATGACCTTCCCGTGGAAGTCTCGCCCGAACTGCGAAACGTATTCATCGTCAGCATTCAGCACAGCGACACCGCCCGCGCGAAGAGACTGTATCAGCTCGTACTTGGCGCGCGCGATCGCCGCGACCGACTCGAAAAACTCCAAGTGGACAGGAGCGACCATGGTCACTACGCCGCAATCTGGCTGTGCCAGCCTCGCCAGTTCGGTGATCTCGCCGGCATGCGACATCCCCATCTCGACCACCGCGATCTCATGCTCCGGCTCCAGTTTGAGCAATTGCAGCGGCATGCCGAAATGATTGTTCAAATTGCCTTGCGATTTCAGCACCCGATCCTTTGCGGCCAGTACATGCGCGATGGCTTCCTTGGTCGTAGTCTTCCCCGCCGAACCCGTCACCGCGATGAGAGGCTTTCCCCACAACCGGCGGACGGCAGCAGCGAGCTTTTGCAATGCAAGGAGCGGATCCTCCACCGCCAACAGTTGATTCTTTTGCGCGAACCGCGTGCTCTGGTCCTTGGCAATGACAGCGCCGACTGCGCCCTTGGCGAGTGCCGCCTCGACAAAATCATAGCCATCCAGCCGATCGCCGCGAACCGCGAAGAACAGATCGCCTGGCAGCAAGGTGCGCGAGTCGATGGAATAGCCGCTGGCGACGGAGGCTGGGGCAAACTCGCCGGTGGCCTCCATGAATTCGGCAGCGCGCGACAGGCTTAGCTTCATGACGTTGCTGACGGCGTTGGCTGAACGGTTGCGTAACCGGAGTCCCGCAGTGCATTCCGCGCCATTTCGATATCGTCGAACGGGATGGCGCCTGCGGCCGTGATCTGGACCTTCTCGTGACCCTTTCCAGCGATGAGAACGATGTCACCGGCCTCGGCCTCGTGAATGGCCAAGCCAATGGCTTTGCGGCGATCAGGTTCCAAGGTGTAACGAGTGCCGGAACGCTGCAACCCTGGTAGCGCGTCGTTCATGATGTCGAGAGGATTCTCGCTTCGGGGATTGTCGCTGGTCAGCATCACGAGGTCGCTGCCAGCCCCGGCGGCCTCGCCCATTAGGGGACGTTTGCTGCGGTCGCGATCTCCGCCGCATCCGAATACGGTGATGACACGTCCGGAACCTCCACGCTGCGCCAGGAAGTCGCGTGCCACTGCGGTCAGGTTACGCAGGGCGTCGTCGGTGTGAGCATAATCCACAATCACAGTGAAGGGTTGGCCAACCTCCACACGTTGGAAGCGGCCTGGCACCTGGGCCAGTTCATCAGCCGCTAGGACGATGGCGCTGGGCTCGACATTGCGCGCATAAGCGGCAGCGGAGGCGGCAACCAAGTTCAGCACGTTCACCCGCCCCAGCAGCGGACTCCAAACTGGATATTGGCCCGTCGGCGTCACCAGGGTGAATTTGGTTCCGCTCTTCTCGATGCTGAGGTCCCTCGCGCGGAAGTCACCGCTATCAATGCCATAGGTGATCAGCTCCTGTTGCTTCTTAAGCACTTTGATAAGCCGCTGACCGTATTCGTCCTCAATGTTGATCACCGCCGCTCTCGGCGGTTCGGTACCCAAACCCTTAAACAAAATCGTTTTCGAAGCGAAATACTCTTCCATGGTTCCGTGATAATCGAGGTGGTCACGAGTGAGATTGCTGAATACGGCCACATCGAACGGCACTCCGTAAACTCGCTGCTGCTCCAAGGCATGCGAAGACACTTCCATGACTGCCTCGGTGCAGCCTGCCTCCAGCGCACGCGCAAAGAGCTGGTTCAATTCCATCGCCTCAGGAGTCGTGTGGGGAGCGGGAAGGACCTCTTCGCCGATGCGATACTCCACAGTGCCCACCAGGGCAGCTTTACGTCCGGCATTGCGCAACATTGCGTTGAGGATGAACGCCGTCGTCGTCTTGCCATTGGTGCCGGTGAGACCGGAGATGAACAGCCGTTCCCCAGGACGACCGTAGTAGTTTGCGCTAAGCCGCGCCAGCGCTCGCCGCCCATGTGGGACCTGCGCCCACGCGACATCGGGCCGGGGCGGTAATGAATCACTGACAACGGCAACTGCTCCTGCATGGAGAGCTGCATCGATGTAGCGATTGCCGTCGGTAGTCTCGCCGCGGATAGCCACAAAACACCAGCCCGGCTGCACCCGCCGGCTGTCATAGTTGAGACCGGCGATCTGCGGATTGCCTTGCTGCGCGAGATATTCCGCACCGTCCAGCAACTGAAGAAAGTCCATTCTACCCGCATTATAGCTACGCTTTACGCGCGGGAGGGCAGCGGAATCGCTGACGTGCCTACTAAGGAACTAGCCGCTGAGGGCTGTAGAAAACCCGATAGATCGAATTGGTATCGGCCTGGCAACGGCAGCCTTGCTCTGAAAATTTACGGCTTGGCGCTTGGGCCGCCAATTCCGAGAAAGACGAGTATGGCGCGGTTCAACCTGACGATGTCGTCGTCGGCAAGACGGCCAATTCGGGCGCCGATCTTTGCCTTGCGAACAGTAGTGATTTTGTCTATCATCAGCCGGCACACCGAACGCAACCCGTTGCTATCGCTGGGCTCGATGGGCAGCCGGAACAGAGGGGCCTCCGTTGGATTGGTGGTGAATGGGCACACTGTAACGGAACTCGTCGTGTGAAAGCGATCGTCCTGGAGAACCACGACCGGGCGAGGCTTGCCAGCATAGTCTTTGCCACCAGCGACGGTCCAAATTTCGCCGCGCTTCACTCGCCGCCCCAAATGGAGATTGCGTCGACGAAATCCTGGTCGTCTTTTTCTTGGGGACTGTTTGCGACCGCCAGCGACTGGCGATGCGCCTCAGCGGCGAACTCCGGCGAACGCACGTCTGGCACCCAAATTTGAATGGGCCGCAGTCCCTGGCGGCGCAGCTTTTCCCGATGCGCTCTGACCTTGTCCCGCGATGGCTTGGATCGGGTTCGTGTCGCCATATTTGCCTCCCTTTAAAAGACGAAAGGTTACATGTAACTTATCAAAGATCTTGGACGCAAGCAACCGTGCAAGGAATGCAAAGGAATAGAAACCACAACTGCGGCTTAATGTATTCGCAGAATCGGACTCATCAAGGTCGCAATCGGCCGCGCCATGAACCGAGCGGCGGTGGTCCCGCCGACCCAGGTTGACATCAGCGGGACTCGGTATTACATTTTTAATAAAGTAATGGAGCCAGCATGGAATCTGCAATCACCAGCAAAGGCCAGGCAACAATTCCCAAGGCCATCCGCGAGCATCTCCACTTGAAGCCGGGGGACCGAGTCAAATTCTTCCTCCATCCCGACGGTACTGTTTTTCTTCTGCCCAAAATTCCGGTGTCGGCGTTGCGCGGTATCGTCAAGGCGCGCCGACGCGTGACCTTGGAGGAGATGGAAGAAGCCATTGCGACCGGTGCCACCGAAGCTTATCGGGGTCGCAGCGGACGAAAATGATCGGCCTAGACACCAACGTTCTGCTTCACTACCTAGCGCAAGATGACCCTGTGCAATCGCCAAAGGCGACGGCTCTCATCGAGGGGCACCTGACGGAGAGAAACCGGGGGTTCGTCAGTATTGTCTCGATGGCCGAGACAGCGTGGGTACTGAAGCGCAGCTATGGTCTCACAGATCACGAAATTGCCGCCACGATCGAGCGGATTGTGCAGGCCGAACTCCTGATCGTGGAAAACGAGCAGGAAGTAGTCACTGCTATGGTTGGGCTTAGAGAGGGCTACGGCACTTTCTCTGACGCCCTCATCGGCGCATTGGCCGTCAAAGCAGGCTGTTCACGAATCCTTACCTTCGATCGGAAAGCGCTGCGGCTTCCAGGGTTCGAGCTTCTGTAAGCCGCTGCCCAACCTTTCGGCGCCGTAACACGGTAGACAAAGACCGAACCTCGACGTGCCCAGCTAATGCGTAAACCGCACTGTGATCTTTTGTCCCGAAGGCAGGTGGCTGCCAGGGGCAGGCCATTGCTGGCGCGCGATCCCGCTCCCAATCGCATTGATTTCCAATCCAGACTGCTCGGCGCTTTCCACCGCCGACCGTAGCGGCTTGCCCAGGAAAGACGGGACCACCACTCCGCTGTCCACATCGAGAACCACTGTTCCTTGCCCGGCGGCCTGCTCGGCCGGACTCGGCGGCTTCGGTGGCGGGCCCGCCTGCGCTATCTCCGTTCCAGTCGAGTGCTGGGCTTGCTGCATTGGCATACCCGAGGCTGGTGAAACGAGGCCCGCGCCGGTTCTGGCCAAGGGCTTCACGCCCGCCGCCGGCGTCTGCGGACTCGTCTGGGGGCTTGCGTTGCCGCTCGCATCCGCTTCCGCTATTTGCAGGGGAGGGCTAAGCCGATCGGACGATTCATCCGCCAAATCGCCATCTTTTGCCGATGCCCGCAGGTTCTGTCGTTGAGGGTTCTTAATATCCGCATCGTGTGGCACGTGCATGTATTCGAGCACCTGCTCCGCAATGCGCTTAAATACCGGGGCGCAAACCTGGCCGCCTTGATGCAGTCCTATCGGCGAATCAAGAATTACGGCAATGGTTATCGCCGGACTGTTGACCGGGGCAAATCCGATAAACGAAGCGACATATTTGGTCTTGGAATACACGCCCGTCGCCGGGTCAACCTTTTGTGCCGTACCGGTCTTGCCGGCGTCGGTATAGCCGTTGAGGACCGCTCTCCTGGCGGTTCCGAATAGCACCACGCCTTCCATCATCTTCTTCATCTGGGCCGCGGTCATCGCCGAAACCACGCGGTGTTGCTGCGCGGGATGAAACACCACCGGTTTGGGAGTCCCGGCAGGGGGGAGTTCGCCGGCCACAATGCGCGGAGGCGTATAAACTCCGTCATTCGCGATCGTGGAAACCAGCGACACGGTTTGCAGGGGCGTCACGCCGATCTCCTGCCCCATGGAGATGGCGCCGATCGAGACCTTCGACCAGCGGCTCACCGGTCTGGCCAGTCCCCGGGTCTCGCCGGGAAGTTCGATGCCGGTCTGCTGGCCGAAGCCGTAGTCGTGGATGTAATGGTAGAGACGTTGGTCGCCCAGCTTCATGCCGACCTTGATGGCGGCCACATCGCTGGAATGCGCCAGCGCCTCGGCGATGGTGACCACGCCCAGGCTCTCGTGGTCGTGGATCTTCATGCCGAACACGTTAATCGAGCCATGCTGGCAGTCGATCTTATCGTCCGGCGTCACCACATGCTGATCGAGGGCTGCGGAATAGGTGACGACCTTGAACACCGAACCCGGCTCATAAATGTCGCTGACGGCGCGGTTCTTCAGCGCCTCGGCGGGGACGCTGTTAAACACGTTGGGATTGAAGGTTGGACGATTAGCCAGCGCGAGAATCTCGCCCGTTCGCGGATTCTCCACGACCACCGTTCCAGCGATCGACTTGGTATCTTCCATCCCCTGCTCCAGTTCCCGCTCGGCGATGTACTGGATGGTCTGGTCGATGGTCAAGACCAAATTCTGCCCCGGATCGGGCGGCTTCTCCACCCGGCTGAACCACTTGCCGCGTGCGTCGAGGGAGACTAGCTCTGTGCCGGGAATGCCGCGCAAATCGTCGTCGAATTCCCGCTCCAAGCCGCCCAGGCCTTCGCCGTCCATGCCGACATATCCCAGGACTTGGGCAGCCAGGTCGCGCTTGGGATAGAAGCGTTTGGGTTCTTTGCGAAAGCCAACGCCGCGCAGGTTCAACTGGCGAATGCGAGTGCTGGTTTCGGCGTCAATCCGGCGCGCGATGAAGACGAAGGGACGGGCCATCTTGAGCCGCACCAGGAGGTCCTGGGGATCAAGATTCAGCACCTTGCCGAGCATGGCCGCCGTGGTTTCTTTGTCGTGAACTTCGATCGGCACTGCGTAAACCGAATCGACGTCGATTGACATGGCCAACGGATGGCCATAGCGGTCGTAGATATTGCCGCGGCGAGGTTCGACGGGAACGGTGCGAGTGCGTTGCCGCTCGGCAAGGTCTTCGAAGAAGCCGAACTTAACGACCTGCAAGCGAACCAGGCGGAAGCAGATGGCAAAGATCCAAACGAATAGCAGTACGGCAAAGATGTAGAGCCTTCGGCTTGGCGTCTTGGGAGAGATGGCCCGCATTCCCTCTTCACTACTCCGTTCTGCTGGGCTCCGGCGTGCGCGCCGAAGTTGAATGATCGCGCCGTACCGCTGGCGGCTTGCATGGAGAAGGCGGCCCGCTGCTGGCGGACCGCCGCTTTACTTCACCCGTGCCTGGTTCAGCCGGTTTCGTACGATGTCTTGAGCGGCCTCATCTTAAGGGTTGCGCCGAAACCACCATAATTCCGTTCGCCTGCGCCATCACAGGGGTGGATGGATCGGCGATCGCCGTGTCCATGGGCTGCAATTGTCCGCCGGCCGGGCGCTGCATACCCATCTGCTTGGCCAGCCTGTCAATTCGCGCCGGGTCCTTCAATGAGGCCTCTTCCAAGCTCAACGCACGGTTCGACTCGGAGATGGTGTTGCGCTGCGCGGTCAGTTGCTCGATGCGATAGCCGTACTCGATCGCGCTGAAGTGTTGCCACAGATACACCATCACGAACAGGAACAGCACGCTCAAGGCGATGCCGAACGAAATCATCTCGCGGCGGCGCTTGGGGTCGGCCACCTTGGCCACCCGCGAGTTGTCAATGCGCTTGGCAAAATAGATCTCGGGTGTGCCAATGAACATGCCGCGCGGTCGCTCCGCCGGCTGCTCATTCCATTCACCAACTTGCGCCATGGTCGGGTAAAGAACTCCGGCTGCCATCACTCTCTCCTGCCGAACGGCCTGACGTCATCGGCCTTTGTCCGGCTTCATCTTTAAGACAAACCAACAGAATTTCAGGGCCCGCAGTTATTCACATTCTGCACAGCTTTTTCCGCAGCCTCCACGAACATCGCTTTGGAGAGTTGCGAAATTTCGAAACCACTTAACCGTGACGCTTCGAGAACTGTGCCGTCCCTAAAGGAACTCGGATCTATATTTCGCCTTACCCAGCACTCCGCCTGCGGCTCCGTGCTGGGCTAAACTGTTCCGTCCCTACGGGACTCGGGCGTTGCGGTTTCCACCGTTGCTCTGACACCAGCATTTCACTCATGCCGTGAAAACTAACGGTTGCGCTCGCCACAAGCACTGACCAAAATCCTCCTTCGCTTACTTTGAAGGGGCGTACCTTCAGAGCCTGCCCTGAGCTTGCCGAAGGGTACGCCGTTACAAGGTCAGTAAAATCCCGAGCCGGCTTCAGCCGGCGGCACAATCACCCTTACGTCCGCTCCGCGGCGCGCAGCTTCGCGCTACGCGAACGCGGGTTGCGATCGACTTCTTCCTGGTCAGCCGTCTGCGGCTTCTTGGTCAACACGCGATATACACCGTCGCGCGCCCCATCGCGCAGCGCATCTTTCACGATGCGGTCTTCCAGCGAGTGGAAGCTGATGACCACCAATCTGCCGCCCGGCTTCAGCACCTGCGGCGCCGCGTCTGCACTCAGCAGCTCCCGCAGGTCCTCGAGTTCACGGTTCACTAGAATTCGGAGTGCCTGGAAAGTTCGTGTCGCCGGATGAATGCGCCTCTCAGCCTGGTTCATTGGCCGGGCCGCGGCCGAAATCACTTCCGCAAGTTGTGCGGTTGTATGGATCGGCCGCGCCCGAACAATGGCTCTGGCGATTCTCCGCGACCTCCTTTCCTCACCGAATTCGTAAATCGCGTCGGCAAGCTCGCGCTCGTCGAAGCGGTTTACCACTTGTTCGGCAGTCAGCCCGGAATGCGGATTCATCCGCATGTCTAACGGGCCGTCTGCCTGAAAACTGAATCCACGCGCGGCGTTCTCCAATTGCATGGAACTGACGCCCAGGTCGGCCAGCAGTCCATCCGCGGTTGCCGCCGCCACGTGCTGCGCCACCTCCGCGAACGAGGCATGAACCAAGTCAACCTTTGGCCACTCGCCCGCCGCGGCGGGCGGTGGCGGGTTTGTCAACTTCTCGCGCGCCCGCTCCAATGCTGACGGATCTTTATCGATGCCAATCAAATGACCCTTTGCGCCCAGGCGTTTTGCGATTTCCCAACTGTGCCCGCCTAAGCCGAGGGTTGCATCGATATAGGTCCCGCCGCGCCGTACGGCCAGGAATTCGATCGCTAGTTTTAAAAGAACCGGCACATGGCCAAACTCTTTGCTCTCGCCATGTCCGCGCCCAGGGGCGCTGTTCGTTTCTGAAAACCCGTTGTCCATTCACTCCCATTCCGAGATCGCGAATGGAACCCGAAACCTGCGTCGCTCTAAATACCCAAGCTGCTGAGGCTCGCGTCATCTTCGTCAGTGAACGGCTCCGCCGCGATTTCCTTGCGAAGCTCCTCGGCGTTCCGCACCAAAAGGTGCTTGAGGCTCCCCATCACCACAACCTCGCCTTTGAGGTTGGCCGTATCTCGCAGCGTGGCCGGGAGCAGCAAACGGCCTTGCCCGTCCATCTCCACCACCTGGCCGTAAAAGTTGGTGTACTTCAAGAACTTTTTCTTGACCGGATGCGAGTCCGGTGCGGCCGCCAGCTTGCGCTCGATCTCCTCCCACTCCTGCATGGGATAAACTTCGGCAACAGTGCCCGTGCGACTGGTGATGTAGAATTGGGCGCCATAGTTTTCGTCGATCTGGCGCTTGAAGTCCGCCGGCACCTTGAGGCGCCCTTTTTCGTCCAGCCGAGTTGTGTGCGTGCCGCGAAACATAACTTTCGGCCCCGAATTGCAGGGCTTTCACCTTGGAGGTGAACATTAACGACCCCAATTGGCAGCTACGACCCGGTTGCATGGCGTTCTGGGCGATGAAACCCTTTCGCGCACTTTGCTCCCACTAGGGCCAACGTTCATACCACTACGTCCCACTTTTTACCACTTTGGACGTATCCTACTCCTAAACCGCTGCGTGTCAAGAGGAATTTGGGGTTTTTTGCGACCCGCCTGATTCGGAACGACCCAATACAATTCCTAGTGGCGACTGAGTCCTTGCGACCCAACAATTTGGGTTTACTCTGAAGGTTCCGTCGCGGCGATTTCCGGAGAAAACAGGTAAGAAGGCATGAGCCAACGGTTTGAAACCGAACAATGGATCGTGGCGCCCCTGCCGCGCGTGTTCGCCTTCTTCGCCGATCCACACAATCTTCCACGGATCATGCCACCCAGCCAGGGGGCCCGGCTGCTCAAGCTAAATCTGGTTCGCCCGCGCTTCCCTGCCGGTGAAACGCCTCCCGGTGCCGAGCGCATGGCTGGCGTCGGCACGGAGATCATCTTCAAGTTCCGCGCAATTCCCCATGTTCCTCTCCACGAAAAATGGACTGCGCTCATCACTGACTTCTCGCTCAACCAATCCTTCCGCGACACTCAGAAGCAGGGACCGTTCCGTCACTGGGTGCACACTCACTCCTTCGAAGCAAAGATTGCGGATGGCCGCGAGGGCACTCTCCTCCGCGATGTGGTGGAGTATGAAGTCGGCTTTGGCGCGATTGGGATCTTTCTGGAGAAGATGATGTTCCAGCGCATGGTGCGCTCAACGTTCGAGTATCGAGAGCACGCCGTGGAGAAAATCCTTCAGGCGGAATAGCGTCCCGCAGTTGTCGCGCGCTGCGTGTTAGCGGCCACGGTCGACGATACTTACTTGACTTACTTGGGGCTTGCGAGCATGTGTGAGAACTCGCTCGGAGTTGGCACGGTGGAACGATTGCGCAAAAATCCAGCGCCGTATCCGGGGTCCCCAGTTCGCGCCCCGCCGTGGCGGGCGAACTGGGGTGGAGGTAGGCGCGGAATAGTCCGGACGGACGAGGACTGTTCGCAACCGGACGCTCATGGTCACTCACGAACACGATCCCATCGAGCTAAGCGTGCTGCGTCTTGGCGCCACAGGTTGAGGCCACGATCTCCAGCGCCTGCGCACACTGTTCGCGGCTCACGTCGAGATGCGTGACAAAGCGGATGATTTGCGGACTGACTCCATTCGCCAGCACGTTGCGCTGCCCCAACTTGCGCGACAACTCGGTGGACGTCATGCCCGTGCCCGAAATGTCGCAGATCAAAATGTTGGTCTGCACTTTGTCGGGATCGATCTTAATGCCGGGTATTTGTGCCAGACCTTCGGCCAGCAAGCGTGCATTAGCGTGGTCCTGCTTCAGCTTCTGCGGCCCCTGCTGGAGCGCGATGACGCCAGCGGCTGCCAGGATTCCCGCTTGCCGCATGCCACCGCCCAGCGCCTTGCGATAGATTCGACCGCGGTCCATCAACTCCGCACTACCAACCAACAGCGACCCCACCGGCGCGCCCAGTCCTTTGGACAGGCAGAACATGACGGTGTCGGCCTTGGCCGTCAGTTGCGCTACCGGAATGCCGAGCGCGACAGAAGCGTTAAACACGCGCGCCCCGTCGAGATGCACCGGCAGGCCCGCGGCATGTACCTGGTTGCAGACTTCGTCGAAAATGTCGAGCGGCGTGATGGTACCGCCGGCCATGTTGTGCGTGTTCTCCAGCGAAACCAGGCCGGTCTTGGCGGCGTGGTAGCTCTTGGTCTTGAGCTTGGACTGCACATGGTGCCAGGTGAGAATGCCGTCTTCCGCCCACACCGTGCGCGGCACCACGCCGGAGAAGTGCGCCATCATTGCCATCTCGTAGTTGAAAACGTGGCCGCGCTCTTCGCAGATCACCTCCTGGCCATGATGCGTGTGCAGTTTGATCGCGATCTGGTTGCCCATGGTCCCGCTGGGAACAAACAGCGCCGCCTCGCGCCCGAAAATGTCGGCCGCCATCGCTTCCAGACGGTTGATGGTCGGGTCTTCGGCGTAAACGTCGTCACCGACTTCGGCTTCGAACATGGCCCGCCGCATCTCCGCCGAAGGCTTGGTAACGGTGTCGCTGCGCAGGTCAATTACAGGAGCGGAAAGGTGCATGCATAGTCCTCTGCAATTAGTGTAAATCCACCACAGAGACACAGAGGCACAGAGAATTCTTTAGTTTTGAAATGGTTCCACCCCACCACTTGAAACTCGAACCTTGAAACTCGAAACTAAAAGATTCTCTGTGCCTCTGTGTCTCTGTGGTGAATCGTTTCTTCGAGCAGAAATCGTGCGAACACTTCGTTCGACAGCAGACGGCCTCGCGATGTGAGGCATAATCGGTCAACGGCATCCCCCAGTAGCCCATCGGAAACGAGTTTGGCGATGACTGCGTCGTAGCTACCGATCACCTCGTCGCCAAACCGTGCTTTCAACGTAGCCAGCGAGACGCCGCGATTCATCCGCAATCCCAGGAAGAATGACTCCTCGAGCGCAGCCTGCGCGTTGATCAGAGTCCGCGACGCCAGAAGTTGTTCTGCGCGAGCAGTGCTGGGATTCGCGTCGTTGGCCGCCGCCGAGTAGCCCTCCAGCGAATCTGGAGTGGCAAAACGCACGGCATCAACGCCCGTTGCCTTCAGGTCATCTCCGGCGACCAGCATGGAGTGCGCATCCACGCCGAATCCGAGATATGGCTGGCGCGTCCAGTACTTCAGATTATGTTTCGACTCGCGCAACCCGATGCCATGTGCGACCGGCCGCGCAAAGTTGGAGATCTCGTATTGCTGCACTCCGTCCTTCTCCAATCGCTCGCACGCGGCGAGGTAGAGGTCGGCGGTGAGATCGTCGTCGGGAACGAAGTGGGCATGGTAGCGGCCGCCGCCCGCGAGCACCTCGGTGCCCAGGCGCGAGTCCTCATCCACCTCCAGCATGTACACGCTGACGTGAGGCACGCCGCTGGTGAGTGTCTCACCAAGCGAAAGCTCCCAACTCTCCTCGGTTTGGTGCGGCAGGCCCGCGATCAGGTCAATGCTAATGTTGCCGATTCCGCTAGACCGCAGCCGGGCGATGTCGTCCAGCGTAATGGTCCGCGTGTGCACACGGCCTACCGACGAAGACTCCTTGTCCACGAACGACTGCACGCCCAGACTGACCCGATTCACTCCGCAGCCAAGCAGGACCTCAATAATCTCGCTGGGGATGGTGCTGGGCGCGCATTCGACTGTGATTTCTGCCGTGCGCTCGACCTCAAAGTTCTCGCGGACAGCCTGAAATAAGCGTCGCAACTGATCGGGTGCGAGCACCGACGGCGTGCCTCCACCGAGGTAGATCGAATCCACGTGATGGTCCAACTGCCCGCCGAGTTGCCGCGCCATATCATCGGCGGCCTCGATCTCAGCGCACACCTGGCCGACATACCGGTCGAACAGCGCGCGCGAAAATACGCCGGAAGCGAAGTTGCAGAAGCTGCACTTCGTCCGGCAAAACGGCACCGAGATGTAAATTCCTTGTGACAAGTGACTCGCGGAAACCACGGTTGAGGTAATAAAGTAGCAACTAGCCACTTGCAATTAGCTGTTAGCATCTGGCACGTGCCGAATACCAACAGGGTCGGGATGGCGTCTACTATTGGGGAACGCAAATCAGAGTGACACAACGGTGAACGAAAGAGATCGCTCGTGATTTATGAATTGTCATTACGAGCGCCGGACTTTGGCGCGAGGAATCTGCTTTTTCCATATCCACGCAAAAGCAGGTCCCTCGCTGCGCTCGTGATGACAAACCCGATGGGCATGTCACTATATTCTTTGAACTCAATAGTTGCCAGTTGCTAGCTTAGCTTTTGTGCAACCGTCCGGCAAATAACACCGTCTCAGAGCCACTTCATGAAAAAACGGGTCGTCATCACGGGAATGGGCGTGGTCAGCCCGAACGGCATCGGCAACGAGGCCTTCTGCCGCGCGATCCTGGCCGGAAGCAGCGGCGTGAAGCGGATCCGCAGCTTCGATCCCAGCAACCTGCCGGTGCAGATCGCCGGCGAGGTACAGGATTTCGACGAGTTGGCTTGGGTCGACGCGCACGAGCGCAAACACGTCTCGCGCGTTGTGCCGCTGGCATTGGCCGCGTCCACGGAAGCCTTGAGCGATGCCGGCATTGATACCGGCAAACTCTCGCTGGAGCAGCAACGTGAAATTGGCGTGGTGCTGGGCTCTGGCGGTGGCGCGCAGGAATTTTCCGAAGAGCAGGTTCGGCTGTGGCTGACGGGAAAGGTGAAACAAGTCAGCCTCTTCTGCATTCCCAGCGGGACCATGGGCACGCTCTCCAGCGAAGTCAGCATGCGCTTCGGCCTGCGCGGCATGAGTCACGTCATCACCACTGGTTGCACATCGTCGACCGACGCCTTCGGTTACGCGTTGCGGCAAATCCAGTTCGGCTTTCTGCCCGTGATGGTCGTCGGTGGCGTGGACGCGCCCATCGCTCCGGGAATCATGAAGGGCTTCACCCTGATGAAAATCATGACCTCGTCCTGGAACGACGAACCGGAGCGCGCCTCGCGGCCCTTCTCGGCGGATCGTGACGGCTTCGTCGTCGCCGAGGGTTCGTGGATGTTCGTGGTGGAAGAATACGAGCATGCGCGGGCGAGAGGGGCGCGAATCCTCGCCGAGGTCGCTGGCTATGGTTCCACCTGCGAAGCCTTCCATCGCGTGCGCTTGCAGGAGTGCGGCGAAGAACCGGCCCGCGCCATTCAGATGGCGATGGAAGATGCCGGTATCGACGCCGCAGCCGTCGATTACGTCAATCTGCACGGCACCTCCACGCAGTTGAACGACCGCATCGAGACCCGCGCATTGAAACTGGCGCTAGGCGAAAAGGCGCGCCAGACGCCAATGTCCAGCCTGAAGTCACAGATTGGACATCCCCAGGGGGCGTGCGGCGCAGCCGGCATTGCCGCTACAGTGGTGGCCATGCATCACGGGCAAATTCCACCGACCATCAATTTGGAGAAGCCCGATCCCGAGTGCGACCTGGATTATGTCCCTGAATCAGGCAGGCGGGTTGAGATCGAACATGCGGTCTGCAATTGCATCGCGTTTGGGTCGAAGAACTCTGCGCTGGTGCTGAGGAAGATAAGCTGAACTTTTGGGGTGTCATCCTGAGCGACGAGCGCAAACGGGGTCCCCAGCAAGCACTGGGTTTGTGCTTGCTGGGGTGTTGGAGCGAGGAGTCGAAGGAACCCTATGGCCGCCGGAAATCTCAGATTTGTTCTGTGCCGGGTGTCCACAGCGTGATTTGTTGCAGCTATAGGGGTCCTTCGACTCGCCCGCCGCGGCGGGCTCGCTCAGGATGACAGACAGAAAAGCAGATCCTCAAAAATGGGCCTCGTTCAACCGCTCTCTCGCCAACTTTTCCATCCTGCCGCCGTCCGTTCTCGTCTATATGACTTCCGGCATTTGTTTACAATCCTACAGGGGACATGGCTTCCATCCACGACGAAGAGGTACTAGGCAAAGCATATGACAGCAGGCTGATGAAGCGTCTGCTGACCTACTTGCACCCCTACCGGGTGCAGGTCGTCATCGCCCTGATCTCCATTGTGCTGAAAGCGGGCGCCGACGTGCTCGGCCCGTATCTCACCAAAGTCGCAATCGATAAATATCTTGCCAGCCACACCGAATCGCACTCGCTGCTGGATCGATTTCTCAGCCCGCGGCCGCTAACCGGTATTGCGCAGATCGCCGGCATTTACGTTGGCCTGCTGCTGTTCAGCTTCGTGCTCGAATTCATTCAGACTTACATCATGCAGTGGACCGGACAGAAGGTGATGTTCGATCTGCGGGCGCAGATTTTCCGCCACCTGCAGGACCTGCATATTGCGTTTTTCGACAGGAACCCGGTCGGACGTCTGGTGACCCGCGTCACCAGCGACGTGGACGCGCTGAACGAAATGTTCACCGCCGGCGTGGTCTCCATCTTCGAAGACATCTTCGTGCTGCTGGGCATCCTGGTCATCATGCTTAATATGAACTGGCGGCTGGCCCTGATCACCTTCGCCGTGCTCCCGCTCATCTTCTACGCGACTTCGATTTTTCGCCGCAAGGTGCGCGAGAGCTATCGGCGTATTCGTATCGCCATCGCCAAGATCAACGCCTTCTTGCAAGAGCATGTGACCGGCATCGTCGTTCTGCAACTGTTCAATCGCGAAAAGAAAGCCTACGAACGTTTCGAGAAGATCAACCGCACCCACATGGACGCGTTCAAAGACGCGATCATGGCCCACGCTGTGTACTACCCGGTGGTGGAAGTCCTGTCGGCGACTGCCATCGCGTGCGTGGTGTGGTTCGGCGGTGGCCAGGTCATGCGAAACATGGTCACCCTCGGCGTGCTGGTCGCGTTCATGCAGTACGCGCAGCGCTTCTTCCGCCCCATCCAGGACCTCAGCGAGAAATACAACATCCTCCAGTCAGCCATGGCGTCAAGCGAGCGCATCTTCAAGCTGCTGGATACGCCACCGGAGATCGTCTCACCGGCCTCGCCGAAGGTGCCCGCGGGAGCGGGGCGCATCGAGTTCGATCAGGTGTGGTTCGCCTATCGCACCATGGCGCAGGCCGCGGAAGAAGCCGCCAGCAAGGGAGAAAAGCTCAAGTCCGCCGTGGGAGGAAACGGCGATCTCGCCCTGGAGTACGACTGGGTGCTGCGCGATGTGTCATTCACCATCGAACCGGGCGAGACGGTTGCCATCGTCGGACATACCGGCGCGGGAAAGACCACGATCATCTCGCTGCTGCTGCGTTTCTATGACGTGCAGAAGGGCGGCATCCGCATTGATGGCGTCGATATCCGCGACATGAACCTGGCCGATTTGCGGCGGCGCTACGGCGTGGTGCTGCAAGACCCGTTCCTGTTCTCCGGCACGGTGGCGGACAACATCCGCCTGGGCTCGCACTGGATTGAAGACCAGGCGGTCGAGAATGCCGCTGAGCAGGTCAACGTTGCGGACTTCATTCGCTCGCTGCCGGGCGGCTTCGGCGAAGAAGTACGGGAGCGCGGCAGCACGCTTTCTACCGGACAGAAACAGCTCATCTCGTTTGCGCGTGCATTGGCGCACAATCCCAAGATCCTCATCCTCGACGAAGCTACTTCCAGCGTGGACACCGAAACCGAGTTCCGCGTCCGCGAGGCGCTGACCCGCATGGTGGAAGGCCGCACCTCGATCATCATCGCCCATCGCCTGAGCACGATTCAGCGCGCCAACAAGATCATTGTCATGCACAAAGGCAAGGTGCGCGAAATCGGATCGCACCAGCAGCTTCTTGCCAACCGGGGTATCTACTGGAAGTTGTATCAACTCCAGTACAAAGATCAGGAGGTCCCCACGGCTGCGGCAATTGCGGCGAACGAATATTCCACGTCGGGCGTCAACGTCTCGGCGGACGACTAGAGCAGTTTAAGAATTACTGTAGTCGAGCGAGCACGGGTAGAGCGGCGCTTCAGCGCCGCGTTCCCGCTGATCCTTCACCTCCGAGCCGGCTTC
>Ga0208587_1000464_pt1 | contig 22415 bp, 14 predicted proteins | sample NGESurdeep092012_7_FD_184472 | JGI IMG/M metagenome (GOLD analysis project Ga0208587, IMG submission 184472) | Arctic peat soil microbial communities from Barrow, Alaska - NGEE Surface sample 210 deep-092012 (SPAdes) | ecosystem: Environmental > Terrestrial > Soil > Wetlands > Peat ...
GCGCTTCGACAAACTCGACCTGGTCTTTCTCGGCTTCCTCCACTTTGCTCTTATCGTCGAAGCGCTCAGGTATCTAAGTAGTGTTAACACGCCCTAGCGCAGATGCAAGAGCGGTTCCGCAATAGATGTGTCTGGTTTGCATGGGTAGTACGGGCCTTCAGCTGGATTATTCATGAATGTGAGGTGTCACCCTGAGCGGAGCGCCCGCAAAAATTTCCCGACCCGCTGTTTTCGGGGTCCCCAGCGAGCGCCGCCTTTGCGCTCGTTGGGGTGATTGTGCGGGTCGGGCGGGCGCGCAGTCGAAGGAACCCTATAGCTGCGAGAAATCACCGTGTGGACGCAGTACAACAACAAGTCTGGGATTGCTTGGCGCCAAAGGGGTCCTTCGACTCCTCGCTGCGCTCGTCGCTCAGGATGACACCCAACAAACTACGTGCGGTCATGAATAACCCAGGTTCAGGCTCGCATATAGGGCAAGAACAAAAATCGCTAAAGCCGCTGGGGTCGACTGCGCGCGGATTTCGCCGCGGTTTACAGCGTTCCTTCTTTACCGTGCGTCCGCACCAGCACCGTGCCAAAGCGCGTTCCCGAACCACGCGGCTCGATCGCCACCAGGTGTTCGTTGTCGCTGGTGCCGGTCTTGAGCTCCCATCCATCGCCGTGCGTGTCCTTACAGGTCAGCTTCTGACCTTCCTCGCCATGCGATCCCATGTGAACATCCGAACCACCGCTGTGGCCGCTGCACACCAGCACGTCGCCGAAACTCTTCAGTTTGTCCTGATAGAAAGCTTTGACCTTCTCGGGCGAGTCGTCGGTCTCGTACTCCGCTGCGATCACCTTCAGGCCAAAACTCGCGGCGCCAATATTGATGTTGGCGGAATGGTTGTCCCCGTTTTCCGCGGGACGCAAGTGCGCACCCGGGTAAACCGGAATGCCGTTGTCTGCCGCCTGTTCACCGGTGTCCACCTTCAGGTTGGCGAAGGGAGTCTGAATATCGACCTTCTCGTTCTTCTTGTCTTTATCGTCCACGTTGATCGAGCAGGCGGCCAGCAGCAGCGCCAGGCTCGCCATTACAAGCGCGAATGAAAACTTCGTAGTGACCTTCCTCATTGTGGTCCTCCGCTGGAATCTTGCGCCGCGCCCGGCAGTTTTGCGCCAGGGCCGGCGATGTTCGGGATGGTTACAGGCAAGCGGCCAGTCATCGGGATTTCGCCAAACATTGCCTTCACCGCACTCAACTCAGAAACGCGACCGCTGGAAAAGGTACAGATGTAGGTTTGTACCTCGGGCAATTGGGCGGCAATGTAGGGACTACCCACGGCCACAACGATCGCCTTCTCCGCTGCGCTTCGCAAAACCTGCTGCAGCAGTGCCGCGGACGACCCCTGCACAGCTATTGCGTTGACGGCTGCGCCCTCCTGCGTACGAACCACCCGGCCCGCTACGGGGAACTCGTACACTGCGGCGATCACCACTTGCGACTCTTGCACGGAAGCCATTACCGGCTGGGCCATCCCTGCCGCGTCGCGTGGATCGATGTAATACACGCGCGCGTCAGGAATTCTCGCCCTGACCTCGTGATCCAGCATTCGCCCTGAATCGGAACGGCTATCGTCCGTAAAAATCAACAAGACAGTGTTATTGCGCGTCTCCGCTACTGGCTGATACGCATTCGGCGGAGGCTTAGTTCCCTTCGCTGTTGCTTTTAGGGGAAGCACACGGTGATTGTCGCGAACCAGCGTAACTGCTCTGTCAGCGACCTCTTGCGCAGCCTCCAGGTTCGCGGGTTTGGCTACGATCTGATTCACGGCATTGATATCGACGAGTTTGGCCTTGTTCAGCCCAACGGAAGCCTTGGCGCGCAGGATCTTCAACACCGATTGATCGATGCGCGATTTGGGAATCTCCCCACTGCGGACCGCGCGCAGCAATCCGTTGTACGCGCCGTCGAGATCGAAAGGCAGCAGCAGCATGTCATTACCCGCCTTCACGGATTCGACGGCGGCCCGGCCCGCCCCTTCGGACCCCTCTTGCGGAAATGACTGCCGCAGCCCACCCATGTCGAGCGCGTCAGTGACCACCAATCCGTGGAAGCCCATCTTCTGCTGCAAAAGGCCGGTCACTATAGCGGGCGAAATTGTGGCCACCCGATTGGGATCGGAATCCAGCGCCGGGACCAGCACATGGGCCACCATCACCGCGTCAACGCCGGCCTGGATGGCAGCGCGGAATGGCGGCAGCTCAATCGTGTCGAGGTGGGCCGCATCTCCTTTCACCACGGGCACGAACACGTGGGAGTCGCTTTCGGTGTCGCCGTGACCGGGAAAATGCTTGGCGGTGGTCATCATGCCGTACTCGTGGGCCCCTGCGACGTAGGCGGCTGCCATCTCGCCCACCAGCTTCGGATCTTCGCCGAACGACCGGGTGTTGATGATGGGATTCGCCGGATTGGAATTCACGTCAGCATCGGGAAACCAGTTCCACTGCACGCCGACGGCGCGCGCCTCCTGGGCACCGATGCGGCCGGACTGGCGCGCAAACTCCACGTTGCCGGTGGCGCCGAACGCCATGGCTTGCGGAAAATCGGTGGTCCCATTAAGGCGCATGCCCAGTCCGTGCTCGAAGTCGGCGGCGAAAATGAGCGGAAACTCGGAATCCTTCTGCAATCGATTGATGACCATCGCGGCTTCGAGCGGTTCATTTTTGTAGAGAAAACCATCCTCCCAACGCACCGTCAGCCCGAATCCCCCGAGGTGGTACTTGCGCATGGTGTCGCGCAATGAGATGTAGTCAGGACTGTTCACATTGGTGAACTGCGCCAACGCGCGGACCATGAACATCTGGCCAATCTTCTGCTCCAGCGACATTTTCTTCAGCGATTCACGCGCCCACTTCTCGCCTTTCTTGTCGAGATGGATCGGGCCGGGTGTTTGAAACCGCTCTTTGGCCTGGCTCATGGTTGACATACAGACGGCGATCGAAAGCACGGCAAGAAGCACTCCGCGATTCATGACGAACCGACGATATCAGAAGTCTTGCAGCGATTTTCGTTTTTGTGTAGACCGGGGTAGAGTCGGCCTTCAGACTTTTGTTTCGGTAGCTTTGAAGTGCACGGCTAAGCCGTGCCCCTTCGAAGCGTGAAGTCCTCATGAATAATCCAGGTTAAGCGCCGCTCTACCCGAAACCAGTTCGGCAGCTTCTCTTGCGACGTCGGGATCATCTCCGAAGCCTGCGAGCCAGGTGACGCCAGGCTCGTGGCGGAACCAGGTCATCTGCCGCTTGGCATAGTTGCGATGCCCTTGCTGCGTCGCGGTCAGCGCCTGCTCGCGCGTAAGCTCTCCCCGCAAGAACTGCGTCGCCTGCTTGTAGCCGAGCGAATCTAGCGGCGTGACGTTCTTCTGTCCGCTGTAGCGCGCGAGCAGAGATTTTGTTTCCTCGATCAAGCCGTTGTCGAACATTTGGCAGGCCCGCTGATTGAGACGGGCATACAGCGCCTCCCGATCCGGATTGAGCCCGATCCGCAGAATACGAAATCCGCGCAAGGGATCGCGCCCGCGTTGCTCCCACAACTCGCTCATCGGCGTCCCCGAAGCCAGGCACACTTCCAGAGCGCGAATGATCTTGGGTGCGTCGTTGGGATGGATCTTCGCTGCCGCCGAGGGATCCAGGCGGGTCAGCAACTTGTGCAGATAAGGCGAGCCGCGTCCCTCCGCACGTTCACGAAGGCGTTCGCGCAAAGCTTCCGAACGTTGCGGTCCCGGGAAGAGCCCATCCAGCAACGCCCGCAGATAAAGACCCGTGCCGCCAACTACGATGGGAAACCGCTGGCGGCCAGCGATGTCCTCGATGACTGTTCTCGCCTGCCGCGCATACTCACCTGCGGTGAACGGCTGGTCAGGCTCTGCGACATCGAAAAGATGATGCGGCGCCAGCGCCCGTTGTTCGCGGGTTGGCTTGGCCGTTCCAATCTCGAAGTGCCGATAGATGGCCACTGAATCGCAATTGACGACCTCGCCGGCAAACCGCTGCGCAAGAGCGATGGCGAGAGCCGACTTGCCCGAGCCTGTCGGACCCAGGATGACGACCAGGAGTGGTTCAGATTGGGTCGGAGGCGGAGTGCTCATTCAACGCGCACCCCAGGGGATGGTCCGGCCAAAACGGAAGAACGCCAGCACGAGGATGAAGATCACGAGAACCAGAAGGCCGAAAACTTTCGCGCGCTCACGCGAACGATATCGCGCCTGCCAATCTGCATCATGCTCGCGAGCATCGGAGTCAGGCGTTGGTACGGGCTGCTGGCTGGGGGTCACAGCCCCATTCTACGCGTGGGAGTTGGCGCTGGTGTGGTTTGAATTCCAGGGGGACGTTCCAGAGCGACCGCAGATTGAGTGAGAACTGTGTCGTCCCTGAAGGGACTCGGATCTATTTTTCACTTTACCCAGCACTCCGCCTGCGGCTGCGTGCTGGGCTAAACTGAGCCGCGCCTACGGCGCTGGATTTTCGCCCATCGAGTTTACTGGCAATGTCAATTTTGTTTCTCACCCCACGCTCTGAAGGCCCGCACTACCCTGCCAGCGGATTTCAGACTGCACTACCATGTCGAGCTATTCGATCTCGCCCTTTTGCGGGTTGTAGTAGAAGCGGAAACGCAACGCCAGATAAGGCGCGTGATATTCCGAGGGCAAGGGAGCGAATGGATTCGACGCGGTGATTCCGCCCCAGGCGGCGCGATCCAGCGACACGTCGCCTGACACTCCGGTGATCTTCATGCCTGCAACTTTGCCATCCGGCAGGATGGCGAACTCAATGGCAACTTTGCCGCGTTTGAGCAGGGGAGGGCGCGCGGCTTCCGGGATCAGCGTGTACCAATTTCTGCGCACGGCATCGACGACACGAGAGAGATAAGGGCCAAAGTCCACACCCTGGGTGTCGCTCAGGACCTCAAGGTTCCCCAAGGTCCGCGCCCTGCCACCGGGACCGGACCCGTAATCGCCACCACCGCCGCCGTACGAGCCTCCACCGCGATGCTCCGCAACCGCGCGGGCAGCCTGCGCCGTGAGGTCGCCCGGCGTCTTCATCATTTGTGCAAAGTCAATCTGCTTGCCGCCTTGCTCCGGCATGGGCAGCCTGGGATTCGCCTGCGGCGTGGCCGGCTGCATCTGCGCCATCTGTTGCGACGGGTTCGGCTGCTGGCTGCCTTGTGGCGGCGTCATCTGCGCCGACTGTGCGGGAGGCGCCGGCGGTCCCGCGCGTCGCAATTCTTCCAAAGTTTTCTTGTCGATCGACGGATGCTGGCTCATGGCGACGCGGTTCTTATCGGACAGCTTGTCCGTCTTGGGCGCCACCTTGGGCGCTTTCTGCAAGTCAGGCGGCAAATCCAGGTAGGTCATGTTCTGGTTCTTCATCAGGTCGGCAGTAGTGGCCAGATCGATGCCTTTGTAGCCAAAAATTTTCGGCGACATGACGAGAAAGATCACCACCATCATGTGCACCACGACGGAAATCCAGAAGGCCTCGCGCAGACGCGAGCGCTCCAGATCATCCTCTAGTTGGAGCAGCAGATGTGGCGTGAGGTCTAAGCCGGCAGGACCGTTGTCAGCCCACAAGGCGAGCCGCTGTTCTTCCCTGGTAGGAAGTTCTGTCGGTGTGTCTGGCGGTATTAAGATTGAAGCCATCCGTTTGGATCAAATACGCCCTGAGCTCAACCACTTAGACGCCTTTCGACCCTCCGGAAGTGCAATACTTCCCCGGTGATGGCGCAACCGTAGTAAACCCGGTGGCCTGTTGCAAGTTTCTAGCTTCTATTTTCGCACAGGAAGAGTCCTTAATGCGATTCGCCCGCTGGCTTCCGAGAGTTCCACAAAAGGTACTCGTGGGTCAGTTTCCGAGTTGCCGATCATCTGGGAGTAATAGGTTCTCTTTTTCTTGCTGAAAAAGGGCCGCCTGACAATACCACCCAGTCCAGGTGGCCAAAAATTCATGCGGATGTCACAGACCTGCCACGAGCCTTTGCGCTACTGTGAGAAACAAACATTACTGAATGCTGAGTAAGTTCTACCGCCCCACGGTTTTGAGCTGTGGGTTGTATCGTCGATTGTGGAGCGCGAAGGGCAGGCGATGGATGGAATGCACCTCTAGCAGCGTCCCCTTGCTTCTTTCGTAAACACTCGCGCGATGCAGCGGCGCTGAGCGTGCATGAACCAATTGGTCACAGAATTGCACATACTTAGTGCAAAGCTGACGCGAATGGAAGAGCAAATGGGGCGCGCCGTCAGCAAAGCCTTGTCCAAATCTCAATCTGGGCAAGCGCTAGGTCGTCCTGCGCCTCTTCAAACCACACGGGGGCAAGGATGACGGAAAGCCATGCGTTCTCTCAGAGTACTCGTTGTCGATGACGACCCAGATACGTGTTCGTTCCTTCAGGCTGTTTTTGAAGCCGAAGGGCACCAATGTGACGCATTCCTGTGCGCCTTTGACGCCGAGCAGCACCTCCGCAACCATCGCGCGGACCTGGCCTTGGTGGACGTGTATTTAGGGGACGACAATGGAGTGGATCTGGTGCAGCGGTTCAGAGGACTGCAACCTGATCTCCACGCAGTAGTGATGACGGCCCAGGTGAGCCTGGAGACTGCGGCCCGTTCGCTAGCCGAGGGGGCGGTAGATTACATCAGCAAGCCGCTGGACATCAGCCGCATTCGCGAGCTGTGCCGGCGGACGGCGGAGTTGGCAACGCATGACGCACGCCGGTCGCGGGCGGAGTTGCCTCCACAAGTCTCCACCACCGCGATGGTAGGCAAAAGTCCGCGCATGCTGGAAGTCTTCAAGGACATTGGGCGGGTCGCTTCCAGCAACGCCAACGTGTTGATCACCGGGGCCAGCGGCACCGGAAAAGAACTCGTAGCGCGCGCCATTCATCTGCACTCGAAACGTGCGGAACAGCCATTTGTACCTGTTAATTGCGGGTCCCTCACCGAAACCATTCTGGAAAGCGAGTTGTTCGGACACGAGAAGGGAGCCTTCACCGGCGCCGACCGGCTGCACAAAGGATTGGTGGAAGCCAGCACCGGCGGAACTCTGTTCCTGGATGAGGTGACGGAAACCGCTCTGAGTTTTCAGGTAAAGCTGCTGCGGGTCATTCAAGAGCAGCAAGTGCGCCGGGTCGGCTCCAACTCCAGTATCCCGGTGGATGTCCGCATCATCGCTGCGTCGAATCGCGATGTTCCCGACCTCATGCGGCGAGGACTGTTTCGCGAAGACCTTTATTACCGGCTCAGTGTGGTGCAGATCGCGGTGCCTTCTCTGGAGGAGCGGCGGGAAGATATCCCGCTGCTGATCGCGCACTTTCTGCAGCAATTCACCCTCAAGAACGACCGGGCGGTCGCCATTGACCTTGAAGCAATCGAGTGCCTGCAAGCCCAGAGTTGGCCCGGCAACGTTCGCGAATTAGAGAACACCATCAATCGGCTGGCGATATTTGCCAGGACGGGGCGGATATCCGTGGTCGACGTGAAGGCCGAGGCGCAGCGTGTGGTGCGCGCCGATCCTCAAGTGTGCGGCCTCGGCGCCGCCGCGCCCGATCGCCTGCTTGAGTTGGAGCGGCAACACATCATTCACATGCTGAAGGCGACGCACGGTAACAAGTCCGAAGCTGCCCGGCGGCTCGGCATCGAGCGTAAAACGCTATACAAGAAAGCGGTGCGTCTGGGCATCGATCTGCAAACCGTGGAAGAGCCATGACTACTGCGCGGCGTCGGCGACGAAAGCGGTGGCGCATGTTGTCGCTGGCTACCATCCTTTTTCTAGCAGTGATGGCGGTCACCGCAATCCCGGTGGTGCGGGATTTTCAGATGCGGATTGCCGACACCTATTTCCGCACCGCGCCTCCGCCGCTACAGCCTTCGCCGGTTGTGCTGGTGCTGATTGACGACGAAAGCCTGCGTGAGTACGGCCGCTGGCCGTGGTCACGAGCGAAGGTCGCAGCGTTGGTACGCCATCTCGATCGCGCCGGGACTCGGGTGATCGGACTCGACATACTCTTCTCGGAGCCGCAATCCGCGGGCCTCGATCGAGAGTTGGCCGATGCCTTCCGCGAAAACCGGCGCACTGTCATCGTGGACAAAATCGGGATGTATCCGGATGGACCGCGCTGGCTCGAGCCGCTGCCGGTATTGGCCGATGCCGCCGTGGGTGTCGGACACGCTCAAGCGGTCCTCGACAGCGACGGGCTTTGCCGCCGCTTCCCGCTCCTTGAGCTGACGATTGATGGGCCCCGGCTGGCGTTTGCGCTGGAGGTGGCGCGCCACCTCGATGCGCCGCGGACCGCACAATTTCTTGCCGCCTATGGCATTGCTGGGCGGGACGATGGTCCGGCGATCATGACCGCAGCGCCTGCGCTGGCGCCAATTGCATTCCGCCGCGACGCATTCCAAAGCATTTCAGCAGCGTGGGTGTTGCAGGGGCGCGACCTCGGCAACTTGCGCGGCCGGCCCGTTCTGGTCGGCTTTGGCCCCACGGAGATCGCGGACCGGCTAAGCACTCCGTTGACCGGGCAGTGGCCTGCCTCGGGGGTCGAAATTCACGCGCAAATCCTGGACAGCGTATTGAGCGGCCGCACCTTGCACCCATTGCCGCAATTGGCAACCCTTGTGCTGCTTTTTGCGACGTGCGTTGGTGCTGTGCTTTTCTTCCGCAGCCGGAGAGGTTGGTACGTCGTCGTCTGGGTGGCGTGCTTAGGAGCCGTCGTCTATTTCGCCGGATGGTCGGCGTTTGTGCTGGGATCGAGAATTCTCGCTGTCGGCCCCATGCTGCTGGCTGTCATCTTCGCGCCGGTGACCGTTTACGCCGCCGACTTCGTCCTGGTGGAGCGCAGCGTCCGGAAACAAATGCAGCTGCTGCGGCAATGGCTGGTGCAACATCGGCGATACGAATTGCGCGAGGATCCCGACGATATCGCCCGGAATCTCGAGGTGCTTCAGGAGCTGCAAGTCCAACTTGGGTCACTTTACGAACTGCACGAAACCTTGCTCGATGCTACCCGCGATGCCATCGCGATCTTCGATACGGACGGCAAGTTGATCCTGCAGAACCGAATCTTCGCCAGAATATTCCGAAGCCATCGGCAACTCACGAGCATGCACGAGGTGGAGGCAGAGGTCCAGTGGCTGGAGGAAGAAGCCCGCCTGAAGGAAGGAAACACCGTCGAAGGCGAGGCTTACGTAGGAAACGAGCTGTATTCGATTCGTCTTGTGCCACTTCCGCCAACAACGTTGTCGCCGAAAGGCGGGACGATCTGGATCCTCACCAGCTTGAAAACTCGCGATGAGCGCGACCGGTCGCGCGCCGAGGCGCTGGGCTTCATCACCCATGAATTGCGCACCCCGCTCACTTCCATTCAGGGGTTCGCTGAACTGATGATGGAATATCCGAATTCCCCGCAATGCGCGGGCGCTCCGGAAACGATCTTTCGCGAATCGAAGCGATTGCTGGCGCTCATCTACAGTTATCTCGATGTTCTGCGGCTTGACGCCGGCGCCAGGCCACTGAAGCGAGAAGATGTTCCCGTCAAGGAAGTTGTGCATCAGGTATTCGAAATTCTGCGTCCGCTCGCCGCTTCCAAGCAGATGAAATTGACATGGCAGGGTGAAGATGCGATGACCGCGTCGGGCGACAGCGCTTTGCTGAGCGGGGCAGTGCTGAATGTGGTCAGCAACGCGATCAAGTATGGCGAAAAAGGAAGCGAGATTCGCGTGTGCGGGGTGCCGGACGAGGACCAGGTGGTAATTTCTGTCCACAACTACGGCAAGCCCATTGCGACCGACGACCTGCCCAACCTGTTCTCTCCCTACTACCGGGGCGGCCATGGGCGTGACAGCGTACCGGGATGGGGACTTGGTCTTGCCTTTGTCAAACGGATCGCGGAAAAGCACGGAGGCAGCGTGCATGTGGAGAGCTCCGGCGCCGGTACAACCTTCACGATCCATCTGCCGGCAGCAATGCCGATGGTTGCGGTAAAGGATGCTTGATGAAAACGACCCGGCTTGTCCATCTCACATTACTACTGTTTGCGCTGACCGGTTTGGCCACCGCACAATCAACCCAAAGTGAACCGGTGGCGCTTGTGTCCGGCTCCGCCGTCATCGCGGACCTGAAGGGTGAAGTCATGCTGCAATCCGCGCAAGGCGCCGCATTGCCGGCGCAAAGAGGCCAGGTGTTGCCCGCGGAATCCAATATCGAAACGGCGAAGGGAAGCCTCTTGTTGAGCCTGCAGGATGGATCGCAGGTGCTGGTCAAGCCACATAGCCGCGTGATCCTGAAAGCGCCGGAACAGTCGCAAGGAAACTTTCTGCAACTTTTTATTGGCAACATCATGGCGAAAGTCCAGAAGCGGCTCGGCAATGCTCCCTCTTTTCGCCTGGGAACACCGACCGCGGTGATCACGGTCCGCGGAACGCGCTTTTCGGTCGAGGTCACCAAGGAGAACAAGACGATCGTGCAGGTATATGAGGGATTGGTCGAGGTCACCGGAGTTGGCATGCCGAACCACCCGATCCTAATCAAACCAGGTTTCTACACCCAGGTCGAAAACGATCGTCCACCACAAAGTCCTCGTGAAGCGCCGGGCGTTGAGGGACCAGGCGGACGAGGTCCTGAGGGCGAAGGCGAATCACCGTTTCAGCGCAGCCAGGGGACCGGAGACGCAGGAGAACGCAACGTTCCGCAAGGAACGAATCAGGGTCAGCAGGGCGAACGCGCACAGCAACCCAAATCCGAGGGTCCGGATTAGCTACGTCGGGGCGCCGACAACACAACGTCAATTTCTGCCAAAGGCGGATGGGTTCGTTGCGGACCCAGAGTGAGTCCAAACGACCCACCTTCACCTGATTCTTAGACCGCCCCATCGCGATTATTGAGTGCTACACAAGTAATGGCCAGCTTCGCGATTTCTGAGTTGTCATCACGAACGGCCTTTAGGCCGTGAGTGACCTGCTGTTTTGCCAGGTGTCAGTTCAGCCGTAAACAAGAGCAGATTCCTCGCTTCGCTCGTAATGATAATTCCAGAAGTGAACTGTCAATTCCAACCCCACACGGGACATTACTAACGCAGCAAGCCCTAGCCACCCGGCCTGTCTGCGCGAATTCTCGATCTCCTCGGGCAATTCTCAATCCGCTCATCCTCTCTTCGAATGGCCACGCAAGTGCAATAACCAAGTTGCACGGCATGATGTGGTTCCCTGGCCAGCCATAGCAAGCTCCGACGATTTGCCTTGATCACAAGAAAAATGGTACTGCCCGGCGGTACAAACAGTGCCAAGAATCACTCGCCAGGGGATTGAATTGAATTCGCCGAAAGGAGAGGTGCAGAAACCGCAGACCGCGACGCCTTCGTCCGCGGAGGCGTGGTTCTGTGTACCCCGGACCTGGTGGGTCTTCTGGCTGTTCGTACTCGGGATCATGCTGGTTGTCCTGGGCATCCTCTCCTCTCCACTCCACGCGCAGATCTCTCCCGGGGCGCTTTCCCGAGCGCATCACAACTTGGACGGCCCTGCCGGGTGCGTGCGCTGCCACGCCGTTTCGCCCGGCTCGCCAACCTTTCTTTGCCTCGACTGTCACCAGGAAATCGCTGTCCGGCTGAAGCAGAAACGCGGCATGCATCCGATCTACATGACGGAACCGAAGGCCTCGTGCGTGCGCTGCCACTCCGAGCACAATGGGGCGAACTTCAGTCTGCTGCACTGGGATCCCTCGCCGGCGAAATTCGATCACGCCAAGACGGGCTTTGCGCTCGATGGCAAACACGCAGGCCTCGCCTGCGCCAAGTGCCACAATGGCGCCCACGTCGGCCAACTGGAACGCACAGCGTTACAGGTGAAGGACCCCAACCGAACTTACTTGGGCCTCTCTCGCAACTGCGTCACCTGCCATGAAGACAAGCACAAGGGGCAACTTGGCGCCAACTGTCAGCAATGCCACAACAATCAAGACTGGAAAGAGGCACGCAGCTTCGACCACTCAAAAACCAAGTTCGCGTTGACCGGGCTGCATCGCCAAGTCACTTGTCAGAAGTGTCACGCATCCGGCGCCGACGGTGTGCCAAAATATGTCGGCCTCAAGTTCGACCGCTGCGCGGCGTGCCACAACGATCCCCATCGCGGAGAGTTCAAGCAAGGTTGCGAATCTTGCCACAGCACTTCCACATGGAAGCAGAGCTCGTTCGTCGCCCAGTTCGACCACTCCAAGACCAAGTATCCGCTGGCAGGCAAGCACCTTGATGTGCGGTGTGACACCTGTCATCGCAGCGGAGATTTCAAGACTGCGATCGCACATAATCTCTGCTCCGATTGTCACAAGCCCGATCCACACAGTGGGCAATTCCTTGCGCGGGCCGATGGCGGCCGCTGCGAATCCTGCCACTCGGTGGACGGCTTCAAACCAGCGAAATATTCGGTGGCTGACCACAAGGCCACGGCGTTTCCACTGCGGGCAAAGCACGCCGAAGTGTCTTGCGCAAAGTGCCATGTGCCGGCAGGCCGCGCCACCGTGTTCAAAATCAAGGTGTCGGGATGCGTCGCCTGCCACCAGGACATACACCGCAACCAGTTCGCGCGCGCACCTTACTTCAATCGTTGCGAGCAGTGCCACAACGAGGCCACGTTTCACTCTGCCGGCTTCGACTTGACGCGCCATCAGCAGACCCGCTTCGTGCTAACCGGCAGTCATGTCGCGGTCGCGTGCATTGACTGTCACAAGCCGGCGGAAAGCGGGCGCAGCGCGCTGTACCACTTTGATCTTCTGAGCTGCACGACCTGCCACGCCGACCCGCACAAAGGCCAGTTTGCGGGGCGCATGGCAAGCACCGATGCCAACGGCAGGCCGCTGGGCTGCCAGGCGTGCCATTCGACCAAGACCTGGAGCGATCTCTCGCGCTTTGACCATGGAACCACGAAGTTCGTGTTAACCGGCGCCCACCGGGCCGTGGACTGCGCCAGTTGTCATCGTCCGCCGAACCTGGAACGCAAGCTGCTGAATGTGAATTTCACGTCAGCGCCATCGCAGTGTGAGGACTGTCACGAAGAGCCGCACGGTTTGCAGTTCGCGCGCGGAGGCACGGCGAGCCACTGTGCCGATTGTCATCTCACCGGCAAATGGAGGCCATCATTGGTCGACCACGACAAAACTGCATTTCCGCTGAAGGGAGGACACCAGAACGTCCGCTGCGGCGCTTGCCATAAGGGCCTTCGGCGGTTCGAGGGAAAGGACGTCCTGTTCTATAAGCCAACGCCGACCGAGTGCGCTGCTTGCCATGGCAACGCAATTGCGAAGATCGCGATGTGAGCAAGTCATGACGGAATTCAGAACGTGAGATAAAACTCGTGCCTACCCTGATGCCACTGCTTTTCGCGCTGCTTGGAATGTTGCTGCCGGTTCCCGTGGGCCAGCAGTCGCAGGCGATCCCGCGCGCGCAAATCCAAAGTCCGCACGGAAACCTCAACATGCCGTGCGAGAACTGTCACACGTTTACCTCGTGGCGGCCGATCCGCAGCATTCCCGAGTTCAATCACGACAAAACCAGGTATCCGCTGCGTGGCATGCACGCCAACGTGAGTTGCATGCAGTGCCATACCAGCCTAGTGTTCAGCAATGCGGGAATGCGTTGCAAGGATTGTCACGCCGATCTTCACCGCGGACAGTTTGGCGCGGCTTGTGAACAGTGTCATACGGTTCGCGGGTGGAACGTCTCGCTGTCAAAGATTCAGCGCCACGATAATCGATTTCCGCTGATTGGCGGGCACGCCGCCTTGGAATGCGACGCCTGTCACAAGAACGCGGCGGTCGGCCAGTTCCAAGGACTGTCGGTGAACTGCTACTCCTGCCACCAAGTCCAATATCAGAATGCCGTGCCCGATCACAAGGCAACGGGTTTCCCGCCCACGTGCCAGAACTGCCATTCCTCCGTGGATACGTGGCTGGGAGCAAAGTTCGATCACGCGAAGTTCACCGGCTTCGCTTTGACCGGAATGCACGCCACGCTCGATTGCGCGGCCTGCCATGTCGGCGGCCGTTACAAGGGGACGCCCGCCAATTGTTACGGCTGTCACGCCAAGGACTACAACGCGACCAACAATCCGAACCACCTACAGGCTGGTTTTCCGCACGAGTGCGCGACCTGTCACTCTACGTCCACCTGGAGCGGAGCCAAGTTCGATCACTCCAGGACCAAGTTCCCGCTCACCGGGATGCATACCAACGTGCCCTGCACGTCGTGCCACATCAACGGGAAATTCGCCGGCACGCCGACGGATTGCGCTTCGTGCCACATCACGGACTACAACAAGACGACCAATCCCAACCACAAGGCGTCCGGTATCCCCACCACTTGCGCAGTTTGCCACAGCACCAACGGATGGATTCCGGCGGTGTTCGATCACTCCAAAACCAAGTTCCCCCTCACCGGTGTGCATGCCACGGTGGCCTGCACGGCGTGCCACATAAACGGCAGGTATGCGGGCACACCGACAGACTGCGCGTCATGCCACATCAGCGACTACAACAAAACCACCAACCCTAACCACAAGGCAGCCGGATTTCCGACCGATTGCTCGATTTGCCATTCGACCAGCGGATGGAGTCCGGCTAGCTTCGATCACTCCAAAACCAAGTTCCCGCTCACCGGCAAGCACGCCACCCTGCCGTGCGTCGCGTGCCATGTGAATGGTAACTACACCAACCTGCAGACCACATGCGTGTCGTGCCATCTCAACGACTACAACGGGACGACCGATCCGAACCACAAGGCGGCGGGATTCCCCACGGACTGCCAAGTCTGCCATTCCACCAGCTCTTGGCAGGGAGCGCAGTTCGACCACAACAAGACGGGATTCCCGCTGACCGGCGCACATATCAACGTGCCCTGCGTGAAGTGTCACATCAACGGCGTGTATAAAGGCACGCCGACGGACTGCTATTCGTGTCACAAGGCGGATTACCTGGGCACCAACAATCCCAACCATGTGGCGGCACACTTCCCGACGACGTGCGCGACCTGCCACACCACGGCAACCTGGCTGGGAGCGGTCTTCAATCACACCTGGTTCCCCATCTACTCGGGGACGCACGCGGGCCGTTGGATGACTTGCGGAGACTGCCACATCAACTCGGCTGACTATTCGGCTTTCTCGTGCATCACCTGCCACGAGCACAGCAAACAGAATACTGATCCCCACCACACCGACGTGCGAGGGTATGTGTACAACGCCACCAGTTGTTATTCGTGCCACGCCACCGGCCAGGGAGGTGGATAACCATGGTCCACCGCATGACTTCCGTGCTGCTTCTGCTGACGTGGTCAATGCAGCTTGGGGTTGCGCAAAGTCCTCAGCCGGCTTCCGCCCCACAGGATACTGCGCAACCGACGGCGCCTATTGAAGTGCACACGACTTTCCGCGTGCGCTACGTCAACGGCGCCAATGTGTATGTCGAAGGAGGCCGCAGCACTGGCTTGGCGGAAGGCACCCGCCTGGTGGTCCGCGCAGGCGCTGCTTCCACCACGGCGACGTCAGCCGCCAGCGAATCGCATCAACCGGCAAACCCTGAGAAAACTTCGGACGACGCTTCCGGCCTGATCACGATCGCCGAACTGAAGGTTGTCGCCGTCGCTGAAACATCCGCCGTTTGCGAGGTGCTCTCTTCCACGCGTCCGGTGGTGGCAGGCGACATGGCTACGCTGCCGCAGGAGGAGATCGAGAAGCTGGTGGAGAAGCATGCCCTGAGCAACACCCGCAACTATCCCGCGGTAGTGAGTTTCACCGAAGGCGATCCCATGGATGAGGACGTGCGCGACGCCATCCCCCGGCCACCTTTGCCCGAAGTGAACCGCGCTCAGGGACGCATTGGCTTCGACTTCAGCACGATACACAATCGCGGGCCCTTCAGTTCGTCCTCAACTACCACGGGAGTGGTCTTGCGCGCCGACATCACGCGGATCAACGGCACCCATTGGAACTTGAACGGGTACTGGCGCGGGGGGTTGACTTCGACCAGCAGCCGAAATCAACCGACGCTGCAGGACCTCCTTAACCGCACCTACACCATAAGCCTGACCTACCAGAATCCCGACTCGCGCTGGGTCGCCGGAATGGGGCGCTTATACCTGCCTTGGGCGAGCAGCCTGAACTCCTTTGACGGCGGCTACTTCGGCAGGCGGATGTCAGACCGGGTGACGGCTGGAGTATTCGGCGGATTGGCATCCGACCCGACTGCGTTGAGCTACGACCCCAACCGCCGTATCGCGGGGGGTTTCACCAACATCAGCGGCGGCAGTTACGACGACGTGCACTACAGCAGTACGTTTGGCGCGGGAGTAGGCATGCTGAAATGGAGCGTGGACCGGCCGTTTGTCTTTACCGAAAACACGATTGACTACAAGCGTGTGTTTTCGGTTTACGAGGCGCTGCTACTTGACCGGCCTCGAACTGGACCGGGTGTGACCCCGGTCGGTGCAGGTGTCGCCAGCAGCTTTGCCACCTTGCGGGTTCAGCCCCACCCGCGTATCAGCATCGACTTCAACCATAGCTACTTTCGCGATGTTCCCACCTACGATCCGCAGCTAGTGGGAACTGGTTTGCTCGACAAGTATCTGTTTCAGGGCTTCAGTGCAGGCGTGCGGGTGGAGGCGCCTGCCCACATCACGCTGTACACCGAGATAGGCCGCAGCAACGTGAGCAGCGATCCGAAGGCCTCATGGAACACCATGTATGGCATCACCTTCAACCGGATCTGGAAGACTGGGATCCGACTCGACGCCCGCTACTCGAACTTCAACAGCCCGTTTGCCCAAGGCAACTATCGTTCCTTCTCGGCGTCTCGGAGCTTCAAGGACTCGTTTCAGATTCAAGTTCAAGCCGGACTCCAGAAGTTCATTTCACCGGTGTCGAAAGATAACGGTTCGCGCTTTCTCAACGCCTACGGCGAATTTGTTCTGGGCCGCCACTACTTTATCGATACCGGATTCACCATTACACGCGGCGCATTACAGAACTACAACCAGGTGTACACCACCTTCGGTTATCGCTTCGATAATCGCTGGAAGCGGGAGGCGGCAAGTGCAACACAGAAGTAAAGGCTGGTTCCGTTGCGTTCTGTTGGTCATGACGCTTGTATTGCGATGCGCGCCGCCAGCGTGGGCTGCGGACGCCGACACCATCGTGGACCGGGCCAGCCGTCAGGTCACTGCGTTTCTGGAGCAGATGTCGGACGTCAAGTGTTCCGAGCACGTGGCCCAGTTCAAGCTGGACAAGAACGGCCATACGGCCTATCTGGAGAACAGCAGCTTCGATTACCTGGTGCTGCTGCAAGGGTCCGGCGATGAGTTGCTGCTGAACGAGTCGCGCCTTGGCGACGCGCATAACGAGCAGCGCAACAAGAAAAACGTTCCTCTGCTCATCACCAACGGCTTCTCGATGCTGATGCTCATTTTTCATCCTTACTATCGCAACAGCTTCGAGTTTGCGGCGCTGCCCGACGAAATCGTCGCCGGGCAGCGCACCGCGCAAGTCCGGTTTACCCACATTCCCGGAACGCGCACGCCGGCGGTGTTGGCCGTTCGGGGCAGGGAATTTCCGCTGGAGTTGACCGGCACCGCCTGGATCGAGCCCGAAACCGGACAGGTGGCGAAGCTCAAAATTGGCTTGGCGAAGGACATGAGCGATGTCGGGTTGAAATCGCTCACCGCGGAAATCGACTATGACCCGATTCAACTTCCCGGCTGGACGCAGGCCTATCGCTTTCCGTCCGTGGCCACGGTTGAGGTGGAGACCTTGCGCCAGCGCTGGCGGAATGTTCATCGCTTCAGTAACTACAAACGCTTCCTGGTGGATACATCGGTCTCGGTTGCTGACCCGGAGAAGAAGAGGTGAGCGCTCCGGCCAGCATCATGAACTATGGTTCCGCGCAGCACACCCGGGAACGCGCTCACCGGATGCGGCTTCACCTCACGGCGGGTACAGCGGTGGTCACCATTGTTGCGCTCGCAATCTATGGATGGAGCTACTATCTGCTGGCCGCGGCGGAACGTCCGTTTTCGCCCAAGCATGAGTTGCTGAAGCCCAGCGGCTCCATCGCCATCAAGCTGGGGATTGTAGGCGTCATGTTGTTCATGATGATCTTCCTCTATCCGCTGCGTAAGCGCATCAAGTGGCTGGGCAGGATCGGGTCGGCGAAACATTGGCTCGACTTCCACGTGATCGCGGGCCTCACCGCCCCCGTGCTGATCGCGTTTCATGCATCGTTCAAGTTCCGTGGCATCGCGGGAATCGCGTTCTGGATCATGCTGTCGGTCGCCATCAGCGGCGTCATCGGAAGGTACATTTATGCGCAGATACCGCGCTCCTTGTCTTCTGCCGAGCTGTCGCTTAAGGAATTGGCCGTAATCGAAGATGACCTGTCGAAAGATCTTTCTGTCCAGAGCCCGCTCTCGGCGCAGGATTTCGCGCCGCTGCTACAGGTTCCAACTCCAGCGCAGGTGCGGGAGATGTCAGCCTACCGCGCCATTCTGCTGATGATGGTGCTCGATGTATGCCGTCCATTTCACATCGCGCGGCTGCGTGTCCGCGTGCTGGGATGGAGCCGGGTACTGCCGTACTTCGGAGGATTGATCCGCACCCCACACGAGGACCTGGAGCGGGCCATCCGCATCGCACGAAGCAAGGCGGCGCTTTCCAAGAGGATTGCCTTCCTCTCACGCTCGCAACAGGTATTTCACCTGTGGCACGTCATTCATCGTCCCTTCAGCTACTCGTTTGCCGTGCTCGCGCTCATTCACATCGTGGTCGTCATTGCTCTGGGATTTGTGTAATCAACGATGGAGACATTACTGACATTCCTGCTCGCCGGGGCCATTACCCTGTTCTTCGTGCGGGGTTATTTGAAAAAGTTGACCACGCCGAAAGCAGTTCGTGCAGCCACTGAGCCCGCGGCTCCCAAGGCCATGCGAGCGTGCCCACGCTGCGGCCAGTCCATGGAGAAGGGCTCCGCATTCTGCCGGCATTGCGGCGCGGCCATGGCCATGTGGACGGTGCATGACGCAGCGGCGCAATCGCCTGGCACAGGAGACAAGCCAAGCGGGACTGCTAAACCCGTCATCAATGCGTCGATGTGCATTGGATGTGGCAGTTGCGTGCACGTGTGTCCCGAGACGGGCACGCTGGAACTCGAAGCCGGCAAGGCGATTCTGGCCCATCCCGAGCGCTGCACCGGACATGCCAAATGCGCCGAGGTTTGTCCGACGCAGGCAATCACGCTTTCTATTGGTGGCGTCCTCCAGACCATGCGCGTGCCTTCGGTGCGCGAGAACTTCGAAACCAACGTGCCCGGCGTCTTCATTGTCGGCGAGTTGTCGGGCATGGGACTGATCAAGACCGCGGTAAACGAGGGCAAGTTGGTCGTCGATCATCTGCGTGATCGCCTGAACTCGGTCGGCGGCAAAGGCAAAGAAAGCGGCGACGTGTACGACGTCGCCATCGTCGGAGCTGGACCCGCGGGTTTGAGCGCCTCGTTGACGGCACAACAATATGGTTTGCGCTACATCACCTTGGAACAAGGTGAAATCGCATCCACCATCCGGCAATACCCGCGGCAGAAGTTTCTGATGGCCGAGCCCATTCAGATTCCCCTGTATGGGACCTTGTACGTGGGCGATGGCACCAAGGAAGCCCTGCTGGCGGTTTGGGAAACCATCATCGCTAACACCGGCGTGCAGATTCGAACCAACGAAAAAGTGGAAGTCGTGCGGAAGAATTCGTCCAGCTTCCATGTTAAGACCGCTCGCGACGAGTACCTGGCGCGCTATGTCGTCCTCGCGCTGGGCAAACGAGGCAGTCCGCGCAAGCTGGGCGTCGAAGGCGAGGACCTGCCCAAACTCTCGTACAAGTTGATCGAAGCCGATAGTTACTGCGACAAGGACATACTCGTGGTTGGCGGCGGAGATTCGGCCGTTGAAGCTGCGCTCGCCCTGAGCCGGTCGGGAAAAAACAATGTCGTGCTGTCCTATCGTGGCGATTCGTTCCGGCGCGCCCGCGAACGCAATCGCGAGCATTTGCTGCAAGCGCAACGCGAAGGACGCTTGCGTGTGATACTGAATTCAAATGTAGAGCGCATTACCGCGGAAGAGGTCATCGTCAGCGATCCCATGGGACAAGACACTCTCCACAACGATTTCGTCTTTGCCCTGATCGGCGGGGAAGCGCCGGAAGAGTTTCTTCAGAAGGTCGGAATCGACATCGTCGAAAAGGCAATCGGGGAATTCTAGACTGCAAGCTGCGGCTCCGGCTTCCCAGCCGATTAGCGGCGCATCTCAGAGCTGTTCCTGGATCACGGGCAAGCCGGAAACTGACCCACTCCCACACAAGGTACACTGTCTGCCATGAAGTCCGTGATCGTCGGCACCGCGGGCCATATTGACCACGGCAAGAGCGCGCTGGTACGTGCCCTGACCGGCATTGACCCCGACCGCCTGGAGGAGGAGAAGCGCCGCGGCATCACCATTGACCTCGGCTTCGCCAACCTCGACTTGCAGAGCCCCAGTGGCGAGTCGATCCGCATTGGCCTGGTCGATGTCCCCGGCCACGAGCGCTTTGTGCGCAACATGCTGGCGGGCGTCGGCGGCATCGATCTGGTGCTGCTGGTGGTGGCCGCCGACGAATCGGTCAAGCCCCAAACCCGCGAGCACTTCGAGATCTGCCGCCTGCTTTCGGTGCAGCGCGGAATTACTGTTCTGACCAAGTCTGACCTGATCGATGCGGAAACTCTCGAAGTCGTGACCATGGAAGTGGCGGAGTTTCTCGCAGGCTCGTTTCTCGATCCGGCAACTTCGCCGATTATTCCGGTTAGCTCCAAGACGGGCGCGGGCCTCGACCAACTGAAGCGCGAATTAGCACGGCTGGCCGGCGAGGTTCCGGCCAAAGATTCCAGCGCCGTCTTCAGGCTGCCGATTGATCGCGTCTTCACCATGAAGGGCTTCGGAACGGTGGTCACGGGAACGCTCGTGTCGGGCACAGTCCACAAGGAGCAGGAGGTGGAAGTTCATCCCACCGGCAAGCGCTTGCGGGTGCGCGGAGTGCAGGTGCATGGGCACCCGGCGGAAGAAGCCATCGCCGGACAACGCACGGCGTTGAACCTCGCCGGCGTGGAAACCACTGAGCTCGCTCGCGGCATGATGCTGACGCCCCCGGGAATGTTCCATCCCGTGGTCCGGTTGGGGGTGCAGCTTGACCTGCTGCCTTCGGCGAGGCCATTGCGGCAGTATGCGCGTGTCCATTTGCACGCGTTCGCGGCGGAGACCATTGCGCGCGTGACCCTGCTCGGCACGAAGCAGCTTCTGCCCGGCGAGTCGGGATTTGCGCGCCTGAAGCTTGACCGTCCGCTGGTGTTGTTCCCTGGCGACCGATTCATCCTCCGGCAGTATTCCCCGGTGATCACCATTGGAGGGGGGCGCGTGCTCGACGCTGGCGATCCGCCGATACGTATTGCACGCGATCAAAGCTTGCCCTTTCTTCAGACCATCGCCAACGCCAGCCCCAGGGAGGCGCTGCTGGCGCGCATAAATCGGCTGTGGATCTTTGGACTCACACTGGCCGAAGCTGTGGCGGAAACGGGATGGCTTCCCGCTCGCGTGCAACAGCTTGCGGCGGAACTGAAGCAGGCGGGGGAGATAGCGATTTTCGGCAATGTTCTGATCACGTCGCGCTGGTTGGAAAGAATTCGTCAGGACATCCTGTCCCTCGCCCGTCACTTCCATGACGCAAACCCTTTGCTGGCGGGAATCAACAAGGAAGAGCTTCGCGCAACGAGGTGGGGACACGCCGAACTGTTCGATGGAGTCGTCACTTCATTGCTGCGCGACAAGAAGCTCGAAGCCGACGGCGAGCTGCTGCGTCTTCCCGGCCGCGGCGTGGTCCTCCGCGACGAGGAAGCGGAATCGAAGTCGCAGATCGAGCAGGCCTTCGCCAAGGCAGGTTTGCAGGTCCCGGCACTCAAGGAAGTGCTGGCCGCGCTGCCGGTGGACAAGGCGCGGGCGCAGAAGATTGTCACGCTCCTGCTGCGCGATCGCGTGCTGGTGAAGCTTTCGGACGACCTGGTGTTTCATCGCGACGCGCTCGAGACCCTGCGCCGGCAGATTGTCGCGCAGAAAGCGAAAACACCCAAGCTCAACGTGGGCAACTTCAAGGACCTCTTCGGGGTGACGCGAAAATATGCCATCCCGCTGCTGGAATATCTCGACCGCGAGCGGGTGACGCGGCGGGTGGGGGATGAGCGGGTCATCCTCTAGAGCGGTTCCGGGGTAGCTGTATCCGATAATAAATATCCACAGTGGCGAAACCAAGCGGTGGCGTTGTGAGGCGTAACGGCGGCGATCGCTGTCG
>Ga0208587_1000468_pt1 | contig 22324 bp, 20 predicted proteins | sample NGESurdeep092012_7_FD_184472 | JGI IMG/M metagenome (GOLD analysis project Ga0208587, IMG submission 184472) | Arctic peat soil microbial communities from Barrow, Alaska - NGEE Surface sample 210 deep-092012 (SPAdes) | ecosystem: Environmental > Terrestrial > Soil > Wetlands > Peat ...
AGTTAGCGTAGACCTTACCGGGTAGTGCGGACCTTCAGGTCCGCGTTAATAGCGTTTTAGAAAAACCGGGCTTTAGCCCCTGGGGTACTTCGGTCTGGCGGCCCTCGGAGGCGCTTTCGGCCGATTCAAACACCGAACCTCAGGGCCTAAAGGCCCTTCCATCCGGGGCCTTATGACGCGGCGCTGAAGCGCCGTACTACCCGAGCGTCTGTCTTGCTCCGGGTTGGTATTGCTGTGGAGGCGAAACTTCCTCAGTTCACACTAACTATGAAACTGCTCTAGCCAAGTGCCAAGTGCCAAAGGCTAAGAGCTAAGAGCTAACAGCTAATCGTGGTTTCTAAATCATGGTCAGCCTAAGAAATGTCGAACGCAGTTATAAAACCGGGGCGGGGCAGACTTGGGTATTGCGCCGCATTGACCTCACCATCCGCGAAGGCGAATTTGTCACCGTCATGGGACCCTCGGGAGCCGGCAAGTCATCGCTGCTGAACGTGCTCGCTCTGCTCGACGACCAATGGGCGGGCGAGTACTGGTTTCGTGAGGAAGGCGTGCATGCGATGAAGCGCAAAGAGCGCAGCGAACTGGCCAAGCGCAACATCGGAATGGTCTTTCAGAGTTACCACCTGTTGGACGACCTGACGGTGCAGGAGAACATCGATCTTCCTCTGTCGTACAAGGACATCCCGCGTGGTCAGAGGCAAGGCATGGTGGCCGAAACGCTCGACCATTTTCAGATCGTCGCCAAGAAGGACCTGTACCCCAACCAGCTTTCCGGCGGACAGCAGCAGTTAGTCGGCATCGCCAGGGCTGTCATTCACAAGCCTGCGTTGTTGCTGGCCGACGAGCCTACCGGCAATCTGCATTCCAGCCAGGCCAAGGAAATCATGGAGTTGTTCAGCGCGCTGAATCGCGAAGGAACGACGATCATGCAAGTCACGCACTCAGATGTCAACGCGTCGTACGGAACGCGCACGATTCAAATGCGCGATGGGTGGCTGGTGGGCGACACCTCGAATCCAGCGCTCGCACCGAGCGGGGAGGCGGTCCGTTCATGATGGAACCCGTTTTCAGGTCGCCAGTTCTGGTGCTCTTCCTATGTTGCTTGCTGGTGAGTGCCCAAGCGCAGACCCAAGCGCCGGCTGGGTCAGCGCCGGAGCAGATGCCGAACGCGCCGACGCCGCAGACGTCCAATTCGACAACGCCGGCACAACTCTCCATACACACTCCCGCTCGGCTGGCGATTCCCCATTCGCATAACCCGTTCGACGCATACGCTCCGAGCCAAGTGCCACCGCCGCAACTGGAAAACTCGCCACGCATCGACCGCCTTATACGCGATGGCAAGCTGTATATCTCGTTGCAGGACGCGATCGCCCTGGCGCTGGAGAACAATCTCGATCTGGCCATCGCTCGATATAACCTACCCATCGCCGACACCGACATTCAGAGAACCAAGGCGGGCGCTTCCTTCCGCGGCGTTAATACAGGAGTCGTGGGAGGCACGCCGGGCGGTGGTGTGGGTGGCTTCGGGACCGGCGCACCGGGCGCGGGAGCCGGCGGCACGACCGGTGGCGCGGGAGGAGCGGGCGCAGGCGCTGCCGGTCTGGTGCAGTCCACCCTTGGCGCAGGACCTCCGGTGCAATCGTATGACCCGGCGGTCGGCGTGATTAGCGGCTTGGAGCATCTGACGACACCGCTTGCCAACCTGCAGATCTACGGCGTCCCCGCCTTGCACTTAAACACCACTCAGGTCAACGCCACGTACACACAGGCGTTTCCCACCGGAACCAGCTTCACCTTCGAGGTAGACAATAACCGGCAAACCACGAACAGTATTTTCAGCAGCCTGACCCCGCAACTGGGAACGTATTACCGCGCCACGTTTCAGCAGCAACTCCTTGCGGGATTTGGAACCGGCCCTAATCTGCGCTTCTTGCGCATTGCCAGAAACAATAAGAAGATCTCGGACATTGCGTTTAAGAGCCAGGTGGTGGCCACGGTCACGCAGATTGCCAACATCTACTGGGACCTGGTAAGTGCCTACGAAGAAGAGCGGGTCAACGAACAGTCCTATGCCTTTGCGCGGCAGAGTTTCGAAAATGCGCAAAAACAGTTGCAGCTAGAGGCAATTCCTGCAATGGATGTCATGCGCGCCGAAGCCGAGGTGTCACGGCGCGATCAGGGCCTGACTGTCGCCAAGACGAATCTGCAGTTGCAGGAATCGTTGATCAAGAATGCGCTCACCAAGAACCTTGACGATCCCGTGCTGGAATCGATGCCGGTAATTCCGACTGATCGGCTGGAACCTACGGATACGGTTCCCGACAAATCGACCCAGGACCTGATCGCGATGGCCTTGCAAGACCGCCCGGAGCTGTCGGAGTCGCAGATCGATCTGCAGAACCGCCAGATCAGCCGTCAGGCGGCCAAGAACGCGTTGCTTCCAACCCTTGCCCTGGTGGGCTTCTACGGCGGCACCGGCTTGGCGGGAGAATTGAATCCGTTTTACTATCTGACTCCCAACACCACGACTGCACCTTGCTGCTTCGGGGGAGCTTTTGCCGACGCATTCAACAATTCATCCCCCGATTACTTTGTAGGCCTTAATCTGACTCTCCCCATTCGTAATCGGGTCGCCAAGGCGGACCAGTACCGCTCGGAGCTGGAGTACCGTCAGGCCGAGTTGCGTCTGCAGCAATTGAAGAAGCAAATTCGCATCGAAGTGCGCAACGCGCAATATGCTCTTGAGCAGGGCCGCGCCCGGGTGCAAGCGGCGAAAAAAGCGCGCGATCTGGCGGACAAGACGTTTACGATCATGCAGAAGGAGCAAACGCTGGGCGCAGGATCGAGTTTCCAGACGTTGACCGCCCAGCGCGACCTTGCCGTTGCCGAACTCGATCTGGTGAATGCCACGACGGCATACCAGAAGTCCAAACTCGAGTTGGAACGCGCTACCGGAACCACTCTGGAAGATAATGGCATTCAGATCCAGGATGCGGTGAACGGCACCGCACCCTGACGGAGAGCATGTTGCCGAAGACGCAAAGCCAAGGAAGCTCGTGGGTGGTACAAGATACTGCAACCGGGACACGTGACCGGCAGAAAGGAGGCCGCATTCTTGCGGCTGACGATCAACCGCACATCCTCGAAGCGATCGAACTGCTGCTTCGCCCGCAAGGCTTTGAAGTTGATACCGCGAAGTCCCCAGCAGCGGTGCGGGAAGCTCTCGCCAGCGACTTCTACGATGCGGTACTGATTGACCTGAACTACACGCGCGATACTACCTCGGGTCAGGAAGGGCTGGATCTGCTCTCCGAGATTGTGGCCTTCGATAGCAGCATTCCGGTAATCGTGATGACGGCCTGGGGCAACGTGGGGCTGGCAGTCGAGGCCATGCGACGCGGTGCCCGCGACTTCATTCAGAAGCCGTGGGAGAACGAACGCCTGTTGGCCATTCTGCGTACGCAGGTCGAACTGCATCGAGCTCTGCAACGTACCCAGCGCCTGGAAGCGGAAGCGAAACTATTGCGCGCCGAAGGACGTCCCGATTTCATCGCCGCCGCTCCTTCCATGCAGCCCGTATTGCAAACCATTGCCCGCATCGGCCCGTCCGACGCCAACGTGCTGGTCACTGGCGAACATGGCACGGGCAAAGAGATAGTGGCCCAGACTCTTCATGCGTTATCGGCGCGGGCTTCGATGCCACTGGTAGCCGTGAACACCGGCGCGCTACCAGAGGGCACCTTCGAAAGCGAATTGTTCGGCCACGTGAAAGGCGCCTTCACCGACGCGCGTATGGACCGCATCGGACGTTTCGAATTGGCCGACAATGGTACTATCTTTCTCGATGAAATTGGAAACGTTCCCATGCGGCAGCAGGCCAAGTTGCTGCGCGTGCTGGAAACGGGCGAGATCGAGCGGGTCGGCTCATCCCGGACCAAGCGGATCAACGTGCGGGTCATCTCCGCGACCAACATCGATCTGCAAACCGCTATTGCCGCGGGCCAGTTTAGGGAAGACCTCCTTTTCCGGCTGAATACGGTTGAGATCCACATCCCTGCCCTGCGCGAACGCCGCGAAGATATTGCAGCGCTGGCGGCACATTTCCTGTCGCGTTATACGACACGCTATCGTGCGCCGGTGAGCGGTTTTGCTCCCCCTGCTCTTCAGACGATGATGCAGTATGCGTGGCCAGGTAATGTCCGCGAGTTGGAGCATACCCTGGAACGTGCGGTGCTGATGTGCCACACCGGCGAGATTCAAGTCTCGGATCTCGGGCTGAATGTGCAACGGCCACAGGGGCAGAACCTGGAAGAACTCAGCATCGAAGAGGTCGAGGGCATCCTGGTGCGCAAAGCGCTACAGCGGTTCCACGGCAACGTGAGCCAGGCGGCTGAGGCCCTGGGCTTGAGCCGTGGCGCTCTCTACCGCCGGATGGAACGGTATGGACTCTAGTTCAGGCGGCGACTCCAAGTCCGCAGCCCGAACTCCTCGCGCTCGATCTCGCAGATCGAGGCTGCTCTTCGAAAAACGTATTGCACTGTTCGCTGTACTGGCTGCCCTTCCCGGCATTACTTTCGGCACCATCCTTATCTGGACTCATCCGTGGACCCGCGATGTAAAGTTCGCGCTGACGGCGCTTGAGTTCTTCCTTTGGCTGGTGCTGACGTTAGCGCTGCTGGAGCAGATCGTACGGCCGCTGCAAACTCTAGCCAACGTGGTGGGCGCGCTGCGTGAAGAAGACTATTCCTTTCGCGCGCGTGGGGCGGTGGCCAATGATGCCCTTGGCGAGTTGGCGCTCGAAATCAATGCGCTTGCCGACATCCTGACCGAGCAGCGTATCCAGACGATTGAAGCCACCGCGCTTTTGCGTCGGGTGGTCAACGAAATCGATGCTCCGCTGTTTACCTTCGATCCCGATCACATCCTGCGCCTGGTGAACGCGGCAGGCGAACGGCTATTGCAACAGCCATCGGCGCGGCTGTTGGGGAAGACCGCCGCCGAACTCGAACTCAATGCTTGCTTCGAAGCCAGAAACGAGACCCTGGTCGCACTCCCCTACTCGACCCCTAACGCCCGCTGGATGGTGCGCCAGAGTTCCTTTCGTCAAAACGGCGTGCCGCACAAACTGATTGTGCTCTCGGACGTGAGCCGTGCTCTGCGCGAAGAAGAGCGTAGCGCTTGGCAGAGGTTGATCCGAGTTCTGGGTCACGAGCTCAATAACTCGCTGGCGCCGATAATTTCAATCGCGGGAAGCCTGGCCTCGCGTCTGCCGCTGCCTCAATTGCCGGAAGAGCAAAACGCGGACTTTCAACGCGGACTCAACATCATCGAATCCCGCACTGCATCGCTGCATCGCTTTCTTCAGTCGTATCGACGGCTTGCGCAAATGCCTTCGCCCACCCTGCAACCGGTTGAGTTGCGGCAACTGATGGAACGCGTTGCCGTCCTGGAAACTCGTCTTAACGTCGAGATCCTGCCGGGCCCGGATCGTGTCTTGATGATCGACCCCGACCTCATCGAACAGATGCTCATCAACCTGGTGCGTAATGGGGTCGATGCCGCACTGGAGCAGGCGCAGTCCGCTCATGCGGAAGCAGCACCTCCGAAAGTCTCCATCCGATGGGAACAGTACGATCGCAAGGTGGCGCTGATCGTTGAAGACAACGGCATCGGCCTGCTTAACCCGAGCAACGCCTTTGTTCCCTTCTATACCACCAAGCCGGGCGGTTCCGGCATTGGGCTGGTCCTGTCGCAGCAGATCGCCGAGGCCCACGGCGGTTCCATCGAGCTTGCCAATCGCCCGAACACGCGGGGCTGTATCGTGAAAGTCTTACTGCCGTACCGCCCATCGTCGAGATAGCATGAGGAGTTCGGGTTTTGGAGAGTACCCTCCGGCCCACGCTGGCCGAAAATCTCGGTGTTTATTCGCCGGCTATCGCGCGATCGATGGAAATAGCGCCCGAGCCCTTGATCAACACCACGATGGCCAGCGCTATCGCCAGCAAATGGTATTCAAATCCCTCGCCCTTTTGCTGGCCGGTCCAGTTCATGAAGAAGCCATTGACGTGGTGGACGGTGACGATGGCGACCAGCATATTGACAATGATGCCGAGCGCCGCGATACGGCCGAGCAGACCGACCAGAAGTCCAAGGCCACCGAAGAATTCGGCGCAAATTGCCAGGAACGCCAGGGGCGCCGGAGTTCCCATCTGGGTGAAGAGTCCCATCGTGCCGTGGAAGCCATAACCTCCAAACCAGCCCAGCATTTTTTGCGCGCCGTGCATAAAGAAGGTCACGCCGAGCACCAGGCGCACGATGGTAAGAGTGAAGTCATTCGAAGTAGAAACAAGTTTGCGAAACATGGGCATCCTCCTCAAAATTATTTGGCCACGTGGTCAGCCCGGCCAATCGAGTTACTAGATGCTTGTTGCAACACGTAAGTTGCAGAATTGCGTTACATCAGTTGGCCTCAAGCCGTGCGCCCTGCGGCGGTGAACCAATTAGCGCGAAGGAAATTGTTCTCATTGTTTGTCCGCCGCCTTGAACTCGGCCCAGGGATTTCCCTTCATGTCCTGCAAGACGGGCCGCTGCCAGTCAAATTCTGGGTGCGCTTTCAGAAACGTGTCAGCGATGAAGTCCTCTCCACACGGATAACCCGCCCGAGCTTGCAGGCTCATGTTTTTTGCCATTGTGCTGTCAGCGGCCTGGGCGGTTACCGCGCCGCCGGGAGAATACGGTGGCCACTGCCACTCGGGCACGCCCCTGGGCGAGTCGGCGACATGGCCGCACAGAGCGCGCTCGTCGCGTGCCTCCTTGCCTTGGTAGCTGTCCCAGTGGTCGGCGAGAAACTTCTTGGCCATCTCGACATCGATCTGCCCCTTGCTTTGCGCCATCAGCTCTTCCCAGCGCTTATGACGGGCATTGGCCGAGCTGCCCATGTTGCTGGGATCGAAATCGGTTTCTTTCTTAATGAAGTTAGGGTCGCTGGGAAAGTTTGAGCCGACAAAGTAGCCGTCCTTGGTGCGCCAGACGCGGTGCATTTTCAGGCCGATCTCAAAGCGCGCAATTTCGCCGGTCTTGTTATCGGCCAGCAGCCAGTCGTTAGCGTATCCGCCGTTGTTGTGGTCGAGCATAATCCGCACGTACTGATCGATCGAGCTTGCATACTGCAGTGCCCGGCGTGCCCGCACAAATTCAGGCACCCCGTTCGGATCGAACAGATCGTATCCGGTGATGGTTGTCTCCGTGACCATCAACCCCGCTGAATTGATGCCGAAGTCATCGTCGCTCACGATCACCCCCGGGAAACCATCCGTCAACATGCGATAACCGTGGGTGGGCAGAATGTCGAAGATGACGGTCCATCGGCTACCAACTGCGATGTCGGTCCAGTTGCTATGGGCGATGACCGGCTTGTGGTCCTTGGTCATCGAGCCGGTTGCAACCAGCGCGCTGCAGTTTCCCGGCGCCTTCAGGACAGGTGCGTCAGCCCGCTTCTCCCGTTTGTTCAGCCAGGGAACATAGTAGTTAGGAAGTTCTTCCATGGCGTTCAATGCCACCACGTCCCACAGATCCAGGTTTACGCCATGGGCGTGGAGGCCATCGACGATGCCTTGCAGTTCTTGTCGATACTCTGCGTCAATGTGCTTCCACAGCACGTTCTGTGCGGCATTGCGGTAGAAATTCCAATCGCGCTTGGTGGTGTGCGTGTCCACCGCGCGAACGGTTTGAACGCCGTCTGCAATCTCGGGCGCTAGCAGATAGCCGTGCTGGTATCCGATGTCCCCCGGAGAGCCTTCGAGGTGAACGTACACCCAATGATTGCGCTCGAAGCGATAGGCAGGCTTTAAGCGCGCTTCGTCAGGTTTCGTCGCATCCTGCTTGGCGAATCCGAAGATGGCGGAGCCGAATAGGATACAGATTACGAACAATGACAGAGCAAGTCGGCGACATCCAGATGGCATAGATTCTCCAATAGGCGCATGACCGCAGGGGCGCAAGGGTTTTTGTTCCCGGCTAACGCGGCGCTAGAGCGCCGCTCTACCCGTGCTCGCAGGATACAGTAACTTTTGGAATCACCCTCCTGGATTATTCAGGAGGGCTTCACGCTTTGAAGGGGCACGGCTTCAGCCGTGCCGTAACCTGCTGTCGTTAATGGTGGCTTTAGCCACTGAGGGACTTCGGTGTTGAGACGAAGTGCGAGTTCCCTCAGGGGCTGAAGCCCAACTCTCGATGCACACGCAACGGCACGGCTGAAGCCGTGCCCTTTCAAAGCGTGCCGCTTCAGTTAGCGAAACAGATGAACAATCCAGGCTAGGCCGAATATCAATGCGAGGCACCGAGATAAATTCTCCGCGGAGAACATGGCAATCAGTTAATGTATGAAAGCGCCAAAATGCTGTTGCACGGCTTTGCGCTGTGAGGCGAACATGCTCGATTGCTGGGAAAGAATGCCATTCGTGAAATCGGTAGCTACTCAAGGATTTTCAATTCGATTCGGGATACTGGCTCTGACTCTGGTCCTGTGCGCGACCGCGTCCTCTGCAGCGCAAGAACAGCCGAACTCCGCGGCGACCTGGAAATTCGCGGTGTCAGGCGACTCGCGGAACTGTGGTGACATCGTGATGCCTGCGATCGCGCAAGGAGTCCGTCGCGACGGGGCGTCATTCTACTGGCATCTCGGCGACTATCGGGCCATCTACACCTTCGACGAGGACTACCTCCACACTCATCCGGCTTCCACCATTAGCAACTACTTGGCCGCCGCCTGGCCTGACTTCATTCAGCACCAATTGCAACCGTTCGGCGATTTGCCGGTGTTCCTGGCAATGGGCAATCACGAACTGGTGGCGCCCATGACGAGAGGCCGGTACATCGCGGAGTTCGCCGACTGGCTCAACCAACCTGTACTGCAGCGGCAGCGGCTCGCAGACAATCCCAACGACCACGTTCTGAAGGCGTACTATCGCTGGATCGAACGCGGCGTCGATTTCATTAGCCTGGACAATCCTTCAGCGGAGGAGTTCGATGCCGGCCAGATGACCTGGTTACAGGGCGTCCTCGCTCATGATGCCAAGGACAGCTCCATTCGCACGGTCGTTCTGGGGATGCACGCTGCACTACCCGACAGTTTGTCCGCCGGGCACAGCATGAACGACTCTCCGCAGGAGCAAAGCAGCGGGCGGATTGTCTATGCTGAATTGGTGGCTTTCCGGCACAGCACTAAGAAGAACGTGTACGTGCTGGCGAGTCATTCGCACTACGTGATGAACAACATCTACGCCACCGCCTGCCATGCCAACGGCGAGGCGTTGCCCGGATGGATTGTGGGCTCTGCCGGCGCTGTGCGCTATCGCCTGCCGCTGGACCACGCCGCGGCTACCGTTGCCGCGACCGATGTGTATGGATATCTGCTGGCGACGGTTGCGCCGGACGGAAGCGTGACTTTCGAATTCAAGGAAGTGAAAGAAGCAGATGTGCCGGCGAGCGTGGTCAACGAGTTCTCGCGCCAGCAAGTGAATTGGTGCTTTGCGCAAAACAAAGCCTCCTACACTCCGGCTGGCGCCGTGTGTCCTGCGGGTCATGCCCCGACAGGCCATTGAGTTGCGGAGCACTGGAAACCAAGACTTACTTAGCGTCCAACCGACATTGGGCAATCAGTCGCTCGATCCGCCGCTAAGTAATCTGCGAGGTGCAGAACGCACAGCGGCGAGCGGTAATAGGCACATCGCTTTCGCACTCAGGGCATTGTTTCTTATCGGGCAGGGCTTGCTTCTCGAACCGCTTCATCAGCGCATTCACTGGCAAAACCACGAAATAGTAGACGGCCAGTGCGATCAGTAAGAACGAGATGATTGCGTTCAAGAAATCGCCGTAAAGAAACTTCGCGCCATTCACTGCAAAGAAGAAGCCCGAGAAGTCTGGCTTCTGGACGATCGCGGCGATCACAGGAGTGAGCAGATCTTTGACAAACGCAGTAACCACCGTGCCAAACGCTGCGCCGATTACAACGCCGACGGCCAAATCGATTACGTTGCCACGCAGGACAAATTCTCGGAATCCTTTGAACATTGGCTCCTCCCGAACAAGATCAGGTGAATTTACGCGAGTCTAGCAATTCTAATTTCAAGTTACTGCCGCGCTGTGTAGTATCGTCGCTGCGCTCGGCATTCGCAAGTTATTGAGTGCTGTAAGTAATGGCCAGCTTCGCGATTTTGAGTTGTCATCACGAACGGCCTTCAGGCCGTGAGGGATCTGCTGTCTCTTCAGCGGCCGTTCCGGCGCCAACAACAGCAGATTCCTCGCTTCGCTCGTAATGACAACTCCAGAGACGAGTCGTCCATCCCATGTGGGACATCACTTACGCAGCGATCTATGAAGCTCGCGGTTCGCGAACCAATGGTTCACCGGCCCCTGGCTCAAATAGAAAATCGCCATAGTCCGGATCATGATCTGCGCGCCTTCGCGTAAGATCGCGAACACGCGACTGTCTGCCACTGCGCTGGAGATTGCGAGGACCACCAGCGCTATTCCAGCGCCACACTATGAGCGCTCACCAAAAAAAATGGGGGCGGATCGCTCCGCCCCCATGTCTTCCAAATTTACATCTCCAGCAACTAGCCCACCTTCACAGCTGACTTCTCATCCTGTGTGGTTGGAATCTTGCGTTGTCCCACTCCAGTGTAGATCTGCCGCGGACGCGCGATCTTCTGCTCCGGGTCCTGGATCATTTCGTTCCACTGCGCCAACCAGCCGGCCGCCCGCGGAATCGCGAACAGCACGGTAAACATCTCCGGCTGGAAGCCCATGGCCTGGTAAATGATTCCCGAGTAGAAGTCGACGTTAGGATAGAGCTTGCGGGTGACGAAGTAATCGTCGGCCAGCGCGATGCGTTCGAGCTCCAGTGCAATGTCCAGCCTGGTATTGCGTCCGGTCACCTCGAATACTTCGTCGGCGACAGACTTAATGATGCGTGCGCGAGGATCGTAGTTCTTGTAAACCCGATGCCCGAAGCCCATCAGCTTGAGCTCGCCTGCCTTTACGCGTTTGATGTAGGCAGGAATGTTTTTCACCGAGACGATCTCGTCCAGCATGCGCAGCACCTCTTCGTTAGCGCCGCCATGTAGAGGGCCGGAGAGCGCCGATGCCGCTCCTGCCATGGAGAGATAGGGGTCGGCCTGCGAGCTGCCCACTACGCGCATGGTAGTCGAGCTGCAATTCTGCTCGTGGTCGGCGTGCAGGATGAACAGCACATCCAGCGCACGCGCGATAACCGGGCTCGCCATGTACTTCGGCTCAGTCATCTTCCACAGCATGTTCATGAAATTCTCGGGGTAGCTGAGATCGTTGTCGGGATAGACGTACGGATGGCCTCGCCGGTGACGATACGAATACGCCGCCAGGGTCGCCATCTTGGCGATCAGCCGCACAATCTGTTTCTGCCGGTTCTCCGGGTCATGGACGTTCTTCGCCTCCGGATATACGGTCGATAACGCTGCCAGCGTGCTCACCAGAATCCCCATCGGATGGGCATCATAGCGGAAGCCATCGATGAAGTGCTTGGTAGTCTCGTGCAACATGGTGTGATGCGTGATTTCCCAAGTCCAGTCCTTGTCCTGCTGGGGCGTCGGCAACTCGCCGTAAAGCAGCAGGTAAGCCACTTGCAGATAGGTGCAATGTTCGGCGAGAGTCTCGATATCGTAGCCGCGGTAACGCAGGATACCTTTGTCGCCGTCAATGAAGGTGATGTTGCTCTTGCATGAAGCGGTGTTCATGAATGCGGGATCATAGGTCATGAGACCGAAGTCCTCGGGATCAGTCTTGATCTTCCGCAGGTCCATGGCGCGGATGGTTCCGTGCTCGTCGACCGGTGCTTCATAAGTTTTATCGGTGCGTTGGTCCGTTAGGGTCAATACGTTCTTCGGCATGACCTACCTCCTGTTAATAAAAAGCGTATGAGATTTAGAGAGCGGTACTGCGAACAAGGGTTCGTCCGCTGCCATTCTAACGCGGGGAGTGCCTGAGAAACTACGATTAACACACGGAATTGAGACGAAAATCACATAGGTCTGTGATGTCTGACGGAATATCGAAGACGCAGAAACGAGAGCTATTTCTTGCCAGGGGGCTTGTCTTTCCCCGAACTGGACGTGTCCTTGCTGGAGGAGGCCTCGCTTTGGGCGGTCTCCGCCTTGCCTTCCGAGGAGGACGACGCGGAACCGTTGCTTTTCGAAGAGCCAGCGCTGGACGGCTTTTTGGCGTAGTCGCTCACGTACCACCCGGAACCTTTGAACTGGAAGGCAGGCGCCGAGAGCACCTGCTCCAACTCGCCACCGCAGTGCGGGCAGACGGTCATGGGCGAATCGGAGAACTTCTGGATCCGCTCCGTCAGGCTATGGCACTTCTTGCACTGGTATTCGTAAAGAGGCAATGAGAGGTCCCCACGATCTTGTCTAAGTTATTGATTCTATTTTTCGCGATTAGTTGCGGTCAATTTAGTTGCGGTCAATTCGCCAACCCTCGTGGCTGGCCGAAGGCTGTGCCGTCCCTGCCCGGGGCTCGACCTTCAATCTCATGTTTACCCACCGCTTCCGCGGTGGGCTAATCAGTTTGGTCCCGCGGAGCGGGACTGACAGTCTCCCCGGCGATACTGGGAATCGCGGTTCCCGCAACCAACATGTATCTTCACGATTTGGAGCGAACCTACTCCCTCGTCTCCGCTCCATTCGCCCCACCGTGCCAAGCCCAGCAGAGGTGGAACTTCTCGCGATGCACTCGCCGGAAATTCCCCACTGCATTCGCCCCGCCGAGCCTCGCAGAGGCGAAACTAATTAGCCCACCGCGGAAGCGGTGGGAAAGCTGGCAAATTTACTCCCGAGCCCCTTCAGGGGCGGCACTACGCACCGTGATGCTGATCAGCCACGACAAGAGCCTTGTGCTTGCATCCTGCGCTCTGCACCTTGAAACTAGGGCAGTGAAAGCAATTGCAATCATCCCCGCGCGCCTGGCGTCCACTCGACTGTCCCGGAAGGTCCTCCGCGAGATCGACGGTCGTCCGATGCTCGCTTATGTCTATGAAGCCGCTAGAGCCTGTCCCCGATTGCAAGACGTGATCGTGGCCACGGATTCAGAGGAGATCGCCACCGTGTGCCGGCAAAATGGCTGGTCGTGCCGCTTAACTTCGTCGCAGCATCGTAGTGGCACCGACCGCGTCCACGAGGTCGCGCAGGCGATCGAGGCTGACGTTTACGTCAACGTGCAAGGCGATGAGCCGCTGGCGCGACGCGAGCATCTCGACGTCCTGCTCGGGCTGATGGAAAGGGAAGGCGTCGAGGTAGGCACGCTCAAAACCGCGTGCTCACCGGAGGACGTGACCAATCCGAATGCCGTGAAGGTCGTCACCGCGTTGGATGGCAGAGCGCTCTACTTTTCGCGAGCGGCCATTCCTTTCGATCGCGACCGTAGCGGGCAGGTGCGCTGCTACAAGCACCTCGGCTTCTATGCTTATCGCAAGCCAGCCCTCGACGCGTTCTGCGCGTGGCCTGAGTCGGAACTGGAACGCAGCGAGCGCCTGGAGCAGCTACGCTTCCTCGACCATGGCATCGCAGTCCACGTGGCTGAGACGCCATTCGACACAGTGGGCGTTGACACGGAAGAAGATTTGCGGAGGGTGGAAAACATTTTGCGCAAAAGGAAAACTTAGAGCAGTTCCAGAATAGCCGTAGCTTGAGTAGTGCGGGCCTTCAGAGCGTGGGCGAGAAACGAATTTGGTATTTGTCAGTGGAATTTGCTCGCCGAAAAACCAGCGCCGTAGGCGCGGCATAGTTTAGCCCAGCACGGAGCCGCAGGCGGAGTGCTGGGTAAAGTGGGAAATAGATCCGAGTCCCTTCAGGGACGGCACAGTTCTCGCATAAATTGCAGCGAATCTTACACGGGCCTGAAGAGACTGTGTCGCAACCAATACCCCGGTTCGCGACGTGGTACAGAGTCGCCAAATACTAGCCGCGCGGCGGCGGGATGATGTTAGCCCGGCGCGTGAGCACCGGGTAAAGTGGAAAGTTCACCGAGCCGCAGAGCGGCGACACCCGTCGCGACAGAGTCTCTTCAGGCCCGCATTACCCGTACGAGCGGATACACCACTCCTGAAACCGTCCTAGCTAAGCGATTGGGCTTCGGTTTGCGGCTGCTTATCCGCCCATGCCTCGGCCGCTGCGATTCGCTTTCCGATCGACGGATGCGAGTGGAAGAGCCACTCGATGAACTTCGATGGCTCGCGCTCCGCCAGGTTCTGATCCGCCAACTTCTGCATCGAGGTGATGAAGGGCGCGATGGCGGGGATATTCTCCCACGCGTAACGGTCCGCCTCCCGTTCATGGCGGCGTGAAATCGCATTCAGCGCCGGCATCAGCAGAAATCCCAGGATGGTCGCGACCAGCACGATGAGCGGTAAGTTGGCAAAATCGTAGAGCCGGGGATCGAGCACCGGGAACCAGTCCTTGGCGATGACGAAGCGAAGCACCTGATTGATGAGCCAGAATCCGAAAAACGTGATTCCCACCTGCATCAAGATGCTTTTCAGAATGTGACGGTGGACGTGATGCCCGAGTTCGTGAGCGAGAACCGCCTCGATCTCGTCGTCGCTGTAATGCTGGAGCAGCGTGTCGGACAGAATGATGCGCCGCGTCGAACCCATCCCGGTGAGCGCCGCGTTGGCTTTCTTCGACTTCTCCGACAGCTTCCATTCGTACACGCCGCGCACGCGGGTGCCGGCGCGCTCGCCGAGCCTGGTCAGCCGCTCGCGGAGGCCGTCGTTCTCCAGCGGCTGGAATTTATAGAAGATCGGCATGAGCACAACAGGTGCAAGTTGCGCCATCAGCAGGAACAGTCCGACAAAGACGGCCCAGGCTATGATCCACCAGCGCTGCGGCGCAATCCTGATAACCGCGTAGACAATTTCCACCATGATGGCGCCCAGGACCAATCCGACCAGCCATCCCTTGCATTCGTCCCAAAGCCAGCCGCGCAGCTTTTGATTGGAAAGATGGTATTGGTGCTCCAGCCGGAAGCCGATGAAATCGAAAGGTGCGCTGAGAACTTTGGCGATGACCGAGAACATCAGCACATACAGAAAGACGGCAAGAAAGTAGTACTGATGCGCGCCCAGGTAAGACCAATCGCGCAGTTTGCCGGTCCATCCCGTGACCAGCAGCACCACCAGCAAAGCGAAACCGATGACCGCGTCAGCCAGGCTCAGCCAGCGCTGAATGCGGTTGTAGCGGCGTACCTCCGGCGAGTCGGCCGGTCGCGGATTTGAAGTGGTTGCCATCCAGTCGGAGTCGAGAACCGAATGCGCGCGCAATCGTTCTCCCGATGCTTGGTTCAAGTATGCCAGAAATGCGCGGGGGAAACGTACCTCAGGCGGAGGCTCTCTTCGGCCTAAGCTACTTCGCACCTGCCTCTGACAGGACCGGCGTACCCGCATGAGGGCCAGCCCCAACAAAGCTTTCCGTTTCCTTTAGAATCTGCGACACCAACTCCGGCGATGCCGCTTCGCAGTAGATGCGCAGCAGGGGCTCGGTTCCGGACGCACGCACCAGCACCCAGGCTTCGGCGCCGTTGCCGTAAGTTGGCGCGTCGAGGAAAAACTTAACCCCGTCGAGCGTTTCCACCTTCTGCACATTGAAACTTCCGATCGTTGCCGGCTTCGCGCTGGCGCGGCGCATCGCCTCGTCTTTCACCGCGTTGCTGAGATGCAGGTCGAGGCGCCCATAGTGATGCTCTCCGTATTCCTGTTGCAGGTCGCGCACCAGTTGGCCAAGCGGCTTGCCCTCTTCCGCCATGATATTGGCCAGCAGTAGGGAATTCAGAAGGCCGTCACGCTCCGGCAGGTGACGGGTTATGCCGATTCCGCCTGACTCTTCGCCGCCGATCAGGATGTCGCGCTCCAGCATGAGATCGCAAATGTACTTGAAGCCGATACCGCATTCGTTCAGCTTGCGGCCGTACTTCGCGGCAATGCGGTCGATCATGCGCGTGGTATTGAAGGCCCGCACCACTTCGCCCGGCCATTGCTTGCGTTTCAGCAGCCACTCCAGAATCAGGCAGAAACATTTGTGAGCATCCACAAAGCTGCCATCTTCGGCGACCGCACCCAGCCTATCGGCGTCGCCGTCGGTGGCCAACCCCGCCTGGCAGCGCTCGCGCACAACCGTTTCTTGGAGCAGCGCTATGTGCGGCGGTATAGGTTCGGGATTGATTCCCGGGAACAGCGGATTAAGCTCTCCGCGAATCTCCAGGTGATCGATGCCACTCTCGGCAAAGATTCCCTTCAAAACGCCCCGTCCGGCGCCGTACATCACGTCAATCGCAAACTTAAAGCCGGCCTTCTGGATCGCCTTCAAATCGACAAAGTTCTTGATCGCGGAAATGTAGGGGGCCTTAAAGTCTGCGAGGGTCACGCTGCTGCCGCCGCCCTCCAGGCGGGGCGAATCCAGTTCATCTTCGATCGATTTCATGATGGCGGGCGTGCCCGATCCACCATAGCCCGCCTTGTACTTCACGCCGTTCCAGTTAAAGGGATTGTGGCTGGAGGTGATCATCACGCCGCCTGCCGCACCCAGATTCTTGACCGCGTACGAGAGCGCTGGAGTGGGGGTGTAATCGTCTGAGAGGCGCACCGCAATGCCAGACGCGGCTAGAACCTCGGAGACGATCTCAGCCGCGCGCTGGGACGCAAAGCGCGTGTCATAGCCAACGACCAGCCCCTTGCTGGCATCCTCGTGCTTGTGGACGTACGTCGCGATCGCGTTGCCGACCCGGCGAACGTTATCGAAAGTAAAATCGTCGGCGATGATGCCGCGCCATCCATCGGTTCCGAACTTGATCTGTGCCGCCATGATGATGGTTTTCAAAACGCCATATCAGCAGTTGCTCGATACCAGCCGCTGCTAACGATATACTTCACGCCGGTGGCCGATTCGAACGACCAAGATGAGCAGCCGGTTGTCCTCGATCCTGGTGACAAGCCGATAATCGCCTACTCGGTATTTCCAAAATTCTCCGAGACGCTGCCCGTGCAACGCTTGACCGATGCTGCGGGGGTCCTCCATCGGAGCGACGCGTTCCTGCAAGAACTTGCGGATGCGTCGACCCACGCTCCGGTCGAGCCGTTGAAGCTGTCGAAGGGCGGTGTCGGTAAACTCAATCGTCCAGACCAAGGCGCCTTGCCACCTCGTCCAAGGTGTAGGTTCGCTCTCTACCTGCCCGCACGCGCTCTAGAATCCGCTCGGCTTCGTAGGCATCTTCCAAGTCCTCAATATGCTTCAAGATTGCTTCGCGGGCGTAATAAGTCTTAGTGCGGCCACTACGCTGTGCCAAACGTTCAAGCCTTTTTTCAATCGATTGCGGAAGGCGGATTGCAAGCATGAAAAACCTCGCTATATCAATATAGCAAACGGGTCCGCCCATCTTCCATGGGCCGGCGGCGACCACCCGGGGTCGCAGCTCCTAGACCAGTCGCTTGAGCTTCTTCTCGTCGAGGTGCTTCACCACTTTGCCGACGTCCTGCGCGTGCTCGCGCGTGGTGATCAGCAGCGCATCGTCGGTTTCGACGACGACCAGGTTTCTTACACCCACGACTGCGACGAACTTCCGCTTGGAGTGAATGAAGTTCCCCTCCGCATTCAGCGTAAAGCTCCGCTCGGCGACGATGACATTGCCGTTATCGTTCTTGCCCAGGTTGCGATGCTCATAGAGCGCGGTCCAGGAGCCCAGGTCGTTCCATCCGAAGTTTGCCGGAATGCAGTAGATGTGCGACTTGCCTTCGCCCTTCTTGGAGCGGGGTTCGAGCACGGCGTAATCTACGCTGATGTTTTCGCACTTGGGATAAAGTTTTGTAAAGGTCTTCTCGAAGCTGCGAGTTCCATAGCTCGCCGCAATCTTCTCCAGCAGCGGCGCCGTGTTCGGCAGATGTTCACGGAGGGCGTTGGCGAGAGTGCGCGCACTCCAAATGAACATTCCGCTGTTCCAGAAGAAATTTCCAGCCTTGACGAATTGCTCTGCGACTTCGGGCAAAGGCTTCTCGGTGAAGCGCCGTACCTGCAAGATGCCTTTCTGCGAGGGTTCGCCAACTTCGATATAGCCGTAGCCGGTTTCCGCACGCGTGGGAGAAATACCGATCACCACAATGTTTTCGCCGGCGGCAGCGATCCTGGCGGCGCGGCCAATGTCCTCGCGGAAGCGCTTCTCGTCCACGATTACGTGATCGGAGGGAAACATCCCGATAACTGCGCTGGGGTCGCTCTTCTCCAACAGAAACGCAGCCAGGCCAATCGCCGGAGCGGTGTTCCGCCCGGCAGGTTCGGCGACGATGTGTTTCCTTGGAAGACCCTTGAGCTGGCGGAGGATCGCGGGTCGCAAGTCTTCGTTCGTGATGATCCAGAATTGTTTCGCCTTCGCCAGCGGAGATAGCCGTTTCACAGTCTCCTGGATCATGCTTTTCTTGCTATTCAGCGGCAGTAGTTGCTTGGCCATCCGCTTGCGGCTCAAGGGCCAGAAGCGGGTGCCACGCCCACCGGCGAGAATGACGGGATAAAACGAAAACTTACCTGAAGTGGCCACCGAGTTCGATTCCTCGCGCCCATGGAGGCGAGCGCTCTTGTAAGTGTATTATGGCGCGCTGAGCGACTGCCCAAGCACGGTCTCCGGCTCCGCGACTGTTTCCGTGGGCAAAGACATACGCATGACTTCGAGCTCCCACTGCGGCCGGACTGTGTACGCTTGCACCTTGGCTGGAATAACCACCGCTTCGCCGGTGGCGAAGCTGATGGGCTCCATCCCTCCCGATTCTACGATCCCAGCCCCGTCCACCGCGACTAGGATGTGGGGGGAAGCAGGTGTGGTCTCCGCGTGCATCGCTTCGCGTAGCTTGATCTTCTCGACTTCAAAAAACGGCGAGCGCACCAGAACATTGGGGCTGTCGCCTGTGGGAGGAACCACTTTGCCGGCAGTCGTCTGCAGTTTCGTCGCTGCCAATCCTTCAGCAATATGAAGTTCACGGCCGCGGCCGTAATCATAAAGGCGATAGGTGATGTCGGAGGTCTGTTGCGTCTCGACCAGGACCATTCCGCTGCCGATGGTATGAACGGTTCCCGCAGCGACGTACAGCATGTCCCCTTGGTGAACATCCACCCAGTTTAGCAACTCTTCTGCGCGCGTATCTTGAATCGCCTGTTTGAATCGCTCCAGAGTCACGCCGGGCTTCAATCCCAGTGCAACTTGAGCGCCGGGCTGCGCGCGCAGCGCATACCAGCATTCGGTCTTCCCACACGGCTGGCCAATCTTGTGCGCCTGCTCATCGTCGGGATGGACTTGCACCGACAGCTTGTCGCCGGGAAAGAGAAACTTCACCAGCAGCGGAAAGCGATCGTCGAAACACGCCGCCTGCCCGACCAGATCACGGCCGTATTGCTTCGAGAGCTCGCCAAGTGTGCGCCCCGCCAGGGGCCCGTTGGCCACCCGGTTGTCTTCCCAAGTCAGCCAGCTCTCGCCGATCGGCTCCTTCACAACTTTGGTGTAAATGGGACGAAGATCGCGAACACCCCAAGGCCGCTCGTCGAAGATGGGCATCAACAGGAGTGGATAAAGTTCAGACATGAGGTCGGTAGTGCGGCGCTTGAGCGCCGTGTCAAACAGCTGATAAGGGAACGGCCTTTAGGCGCTGAGGTGTATGCCCTCGTGATCGATGACATCGCACCAATTGGCGGATCCAAAAAAGTCTACCTCAAGGGCTAAAGAGCGCCTCTAAGAACTGGTTTTGAGTTGGCACGGTGGAACGATTGCGCAAAATCCAGCCCCGCAGGGGCGGAATTGATTTTAGCCCAGGGCGGAAGCCCTGGGTAAAGTGCCCAAAAAAATTAACGAGTCCCTTCAGGGACGGCACAATTCTCACACACCCTCTTAAAGCCCTCTTTTTCATTCTTCGCTAACGCGGGCCTGAAGAGACTGTGTCGCAACTGGTATCGCCGCTCCGCGGCTCCGCAAGAATTCCCACCTTACCCGGCGCTCAACCACCCCAATCCACGCAAAGGCGGCGTGGCTTCGGGACCCCGGTACGCGCCGGGCTAACGTCATCCCGCCGCTTCGCGGCCAGTGTTTGGCGATTCTGTACCACCTCGCGAACCAGGCTATTGGTTGCCGCACAGTCTCTCAAGGCCCGCGCTACCAAAGGAATTGTCCCGCAACCCGTCATCGCTCCACCTACACGTTGGCGAAGAATTTGCGCATGCGCTCCAGGCCGCGCTCCAGGTTCTCGGCTGAAACTGCATACGAAACGCGGATGTGGTCCTGCGTGCCAAAGCCTTCACCCGGAACCACAACCACGTGCGCTTCGTGCAAAAGTTTACGCGCAACGTCGGATGCCGAGTTCAATCCCCCGCGCTCGAAGTAATGGCTGACGTTAGGATAGGCGTAGAAGGCTCCGTTCGGCGAGGTGCAAGTCAGGCCTGGAATTGCACGCAGGCCCGTGACCACCTTATCGCGAAGCGAGATGTAGCCGGCGAGCATCTCTTGCACGCACTCCTGCGAGCCGGTCAAGGCCGCCACCGCAGCCTTCTGCACGATCGAGGTTGGGTTCGACGTGCTCTGGCCTTGCAGCTTCTGCATCGCGCTGACGATCGGTGCAGGCCCGAGTGCATAACCCAGTCGCCAACCCGTCATAGCATAGGTCTTCGACAAAGATCCGATGATGATGAGCCGCTCCTTCACTTCGTGAACGCAGCCCGCCGAGAACAAGTGTCCGGTGAAGTTCAAGTACACGTAACACTCGTCGGAGACGACATAGATGCCGCGCTCATGCGCCAGCTTCAGCACCGCCGCCATGTGCTCGGGCTTCATCACCGCGCCCGAGGGGTTGCCGGGAGAGTTCAGGACGATGACCTTGGTACGCGGTGTGATCGCGCGCTCGACCATGTCCGCGGTGAGGTCGAAGTCGTGCTTCTCATCCGTGGCAATGTACACCGGCTCGCCGCCCGCATAGCGGACGATGTCTTTGAACGAAACCCAGTACGGCACCGGCAGAATCACTTCATCGCCGTGGTCCACCAGCACCTGGATGGCATTGAATAGCGCGTGCTTGCCGCCGACCGAGGCCATGCAATCTTCGCGCTTGTAGTCGGAGCCAAAATCGGCCGCGTGGCGCTGCGCGATCGCGTCGCGCAGTTCGGCCGTGCCGCCGACGGCGGTGTACTTGGTGAAGTTGTTATGGATCGCATCAATCGCCGCCTCTTTAATGTGCGCAGGCGTGGCGAAGTGCGGTTCTCCGGCACCGAAGTCCACCAGGTCGACGCCCTGGGCGCGCAACTTTTCGGCCTCGCCGACCACGGCCATGGTGGCGGAAACTTCGATGCGTTGAATCCGGTTGGTCAGAAACGACGAGAGCTGGGTTCCGGCAGCAGTCATGGGTTGGCCCTTCATAAGAGATGAGTTCTCGTGGCGAACGAATGTTTTTCTGCAACCTTGTGGCGGACTCGTTCCTCGACCAGCTCCGGCACGAGTCCAGTCAAGGGACCGCCGAACTTGGCGATCTCCCGCACGATGCGCGAGCTGAGGTAGGAATATTTCTCGGCGGGCATCATGAATACGGTTTCGACGCGCGGTTCCATCTTGCGGTTCATCAGCGCCATCTGCAACTCGAACTCGTAGTCACTCACCGCGCGAATCCCGCGCAGCACCGCATTGGCGTTTTTCTGGATACAGTAGACGACCAGCAGACCCTCAAAAATATCGACGGTCACGTTGTCGAGTTCGGACGTCATCGCCTCCAGCATCTCTTTGCGCTCTTCCATTTCGAATAGAGCCTCGCCCTTGTCGAGGTTGCGGGCAATTGCCACAATGAGCCGGTCGAAGAGCTTGCTGCCACGATAGATCAGGTCCAAGTGGCCGTTCGTAACCGGGTCGAACGATCCGGGATAGATGGCGACGATATCCTTCAAGAGACCTCGGAAGGCGGGAGTCTATGCCGGATGATTTTATTCCGGGTTGCGTCCAGAGGCAATCAGGGAAAGAGAATGCCGCGGAGGGCCCGCGGGGAAGAGAAGCTTAGAGCAGTTTCAGAACCGGTGTGGTCCGGCGAGTACGGGTAGAGCGGCGCTTCACTTAGATTATTCATGAGCCCACGTAATTGTTCGGGGTGTCATCCCGAGTGCCATATGGGCCTGCGGCCCACCCATAGCAATGAAAATTAACCACGGAGGCACGGAGATCACGGAGAAAACTCGATAGAAACCAAAAACTCCGTGCCCTCCGTGGTAAATGATTTTCGACG
>Ga0208587_1000469_pt1 | contig 22307 bp, 18 predicted proteins | sample NGESurdeep092012_7_FD_184472 | JGI IMG/M metagenome (GOLD analysis project Ga0208587, IMG submission 184472) | Arctic peat soil microbial communities from Barrow, Alaska - NGEE Surface sample 210 deep-092012 (SPAdes) | ecosystem: Environmental > Terrestrial > Soil > Wetlands > Peat ...
ACGCAGTCCCGGTCCTTTACCTCCCAGGAAGCCCTGTCCTAGTCCGACGGTGCGGCGTCCCAGGCGAACGACCAGACCGTGCGCGCCTATATTCGTGAAGACTGTTGGAACGTCGACAACCGGTCGCAGTTTCTTGAGTCGCGAGCCATTCCTGACCCGGCTCGACCGGGGTTCCTTCGTCGTGGAACTGCGGACGAGATTGCGAAGTTGCAGGCCAACGACAACTTGGTCTCCGCCGACCGGCAGGGTCTACGCCGGGACAGTGAACGCCGGCCGTATCGGCGAAGGAACTATTGGATGGATCTGCCCTCGGGACCGCAGCCTTGGCTCCGTGGGGGGCTTTGCATCTTCACCGGAACGACCTGGGACCGGACATTCGGAGACCGTCGAGTTCTCAACTTAACCGGCGGACCAGTGGCGTTGTCCAGCTGCATCAACCGGCACTTGGCGACCTGCCGTCTCGCACGCCTGACTGCTTGAGGAGCCAGCGCCGAAACAGAGGGCCGTGCGTAGCGGTACGCCTTCCTGGAACGCCACCGCACTGGCACACTTGCGAGACGCGCGCTATCACACACCTGGGACCGTCTGGGAGGCAACCTTTGTCGACCAGCGAAGGCCCGCCCCATTATGACAGAAGGATGAAAGCCAGGATGACGGCGGCCTTCTTCATAGAGGTTGCGGACATGTTTGGTGACCCGGAGAAGCACGAGGAGCTCGTGCCCCCAGACATGAAAGGTCCAATCGAGGACCACTTAGCCTGGGCAAAGGAGATTTTGGGTGAGGAGCACCCCAACAGGTCGCTGTTTACTCGCTGGGAGAGGTTGACGGTGCTTGAGAATGGTCCTCGGGACGTACCCATGACTTTCGGGGAAGCTATGCGGCTCGCACGCTCGATGGCCGCCTCACTTCGCATCATTGGGGAGGAGCCAGTCGGTCGCTCCACCCTAAAGCCGTCACAAGCAAGCATCGTGACGGTAGCAATCGATAAGAAGCCGCACAGCAGCTAGACAAGAGTCAATTTGTGGTGCCTGCGTCAGTTAGTCACTTGCCATGGCGGGGTAAGAACCACACCAGCAGCATGACGACGCTTAGACAAGCTAGTGATCCGAAGGTTAGAAGTATGGCGGCCTGCAGCCGTTGCGCGGCGGTCTTAGAGTAATCCCGGAGTGCCGCATACCATAGCTTGAGCTGCTCGTTGTCATTGACCTCGACGGCGCGTGGCCACCCGTACGCGGCAAGGTAACCGAGGACCAGTGCAGATCCAGCCGTCGCGAGTCCTGCGAGCAACGCAAGAGCTACCAGCCATTTGGAGGCGCCGCTAAGACCGACAAGGGCATCTTTGGCGGTGGCAATACCTGTGAGGGAGAACAGCCCGTAAATCCCGGTGACGGCACCGAGCCATTTCTCCGCGGTAGCCTGCACTCGCTTGTCCTGGGACCTCGCAGCTTCGTTGAGGGCAGTCGCGGCAGGGAGGAGCTGCAGGTCCCGTTCGACGGCCATTGTGTAATCGCCATCGGTCTTGAGGGAAAGCGTTGCGAGCCAGTACCGACCGCACCCCGCAGGTACGCCGGCCGGCGGCTGATGGTCCACACGACAGTTACAGATGATCTGCCGCGTCAGATGCGACACGGGTGCAGCTTCATATGCCGCGGGCGCCCCACCTTGAACAACGATATCGATGATGGGGACCTCGCACTGATCGTCGCATGCAGGACACGCCCCTGTCACCGTGAGCGGCCGCGCTGCTGTTGCCGGGAAGACCTGCCAGGTGCGAATCTGAGCATCTGTAGCCGGTGCGAGTTCATGTGCGTATGCGATCGGTGCTGTAGTCACAACGACTTTTTGACTCCTACGATAAGAAGCCTTGGGTGGTGGCAACAGGACGCCCCAGCGGCGTACCTGTCCCAGGTGCTCGCCGGGGGTTGGCAACCGCGACAGCGTTCCCCGCGCCCCGGGTCCTCGGCGTGCTGAATCTAACCTTGATTCCGGTGAGTGGCGAGTGCGCCAGCGATAATGGCCGTGGCAAACGAGCTTCCAAAGCAGTCGACGGCCCTCCCGTCCGGACCGGTACGGGTACAAACTGGCTCGCCGTCTACGCCGCCATACGCAAGAGTGGTGTACACGCGCGAACCGAGCGGCGGTCTGCTGTTATAGGGAGCCCTATGCCCGGTCCAGTCTGAGGCAACTGCGACCATCGCGCCAGGCAGCATAGCGGGACCAGACATAACCTGACCTGGACCGTCGTTACCTGCTGCGCAGACTACTAGCGGGATGGTGTGGTGAGCTCGGCGAGTCAGTACGGCCGCCAAACCTTCTGGGTAGACCCCTTCCATCACGCCCGGTCGCACCGTCAGCGGTATTGCGACCACATGCCACTCCTCCAACAGCGCCAGGGACAAGGCCCAGTAGACAGTCGCTGCGTCGGCCTGGCGGTCGACAGGTCGATACACCCTGGAGCTGTGTACTTCAGCGTCAGGCGCCACGAGGCGGGCAAGAGAACCCACGCTGGTTCCGTGTCCGCGATGGTCTATCGGCTCTTCACTGCCCGCGTGCGGCAGGAGAGGCGTGAACTGGCTGTGGGCGTGCTCGTCGCCCGTGTCGAGCACGAGGACGCGACGAGGATCGACACCGTTGCGGTGTGAGTACGCGCCAAGTGCGTCGTCGGGAACGACCACCGTTGGAATCTGATTGAGTGCATCAAGTCGCTCAGGCGGCCACGTGATGGTCCACGATCTTCGTCTCTCGGGCATGGTCGGCGACTGCTGAGTCAGAGTGGCGGGTACAAGGAAGTACCCCTCCTCAACGACAACGTCCTGAATATCTAGACGGCCGAGTCCAGTTCGCACTGTAGAGGTGACAGCTTGTGACAAGCCGGGCGGGTGCTGCGCTCGGGCGACATAGACAACTTGGTCAGCATACTGCTCCATTCCTTGGGGCATCGGCAGGAGGGCTGGCGGAGGCGCGCTCGCTAGAAGCGCCTGGTCAGCTATCAACCTGTCCCAGTTTTCGATGATTGTTGTTAGAGACGCTCGACTGCCGATCAGCGTCGAGAAATCCGCAGGTTGGGCCCTGTCGGCCTCGGTCTCCTCTGGCGGTGGAGATGGTGGACCCCCAGTCGGCGTTTCGCCGACGGGATCACCGCTCGCCGGCGGAAGAAGGGGGGCCGCAGGCCGCCGCTGCTTACGGGTCGTGGTGGCAGTGGAGACATCTGCCGGGTGGTACACCGACGCGGCTTTCGGGGTGAGCGCGGGAGGTACCTGGCTCCCCCCCGCTCCGGCAGGTTGGGATTCCTGCAAAGCGGCGCCGGACATTGGTGTCCCGTGCGCAGGATCGAGGGTTGTCGAATGTGCGTCACTGCCCGCAAAAACGACCGGCGTGGGCCTTCCATTTAAGTCGATTACCCCGCGAACTTTGAATGTCTGCATTGTCCAAAACGCGACCGATTGGAGCGTCGTTGGCTCCGCCACACTGGGCGACCCTGTTGGGGAGCCTCGCAAGTCCGGACTGATCTCTAGAGCGCCCGAGGTATTAGCTTCGAGATCAGCGAAGGTCACGCCCTTGGTGTTAGCTAGAGCCTGCTGGGGCGGTTCAAGAGGAGTGGCCGCCTGCCATTCCTCAGCACAGATGTGCGCCGCCGCCGTGTAAGTAACGGGTGACGAAGCAGCATCCGACACCTGCGTCGGGTCGTCATCATCCACCCGCACGAAACTCCTCAGCGGGCCTTTATCCGTGTATGAATTCTGTAGCTCTACCGCGCCTGAGCTTCCCAATACGCCTGATGCAATCAAGTCATCGACTGGGAAGGTAATTTGAAGCCCGTCTCCTTCCAGCCGCAGAGGTACGGCGATCGTCGCTTTCCATCTGGGCAGTGTGTCCCATGGCCGCTGGTGGCGACTCTCGTGCAGCAAACCCTCAGACCGCTCAGGCATCCCTGTGACGTGGACATCTGTGGTCACGCCTTGGTGTCAACGCCATGAGCCTTCGGCACTTCCGATCACGGAAGAAGCCAAAACATCAAGGTCTTCATTCCCCAACGCGCCCGGTGCACCAAGCTGCTGTGCTTTGGATGGATATACGTGCGTTCTGGGTATTGTCGGCCCGTCTGCGTAGGCAATCGACTCGTTGCCCAGCTGGCGGCTGACCGCGGTTTGATCGGCAGGGTTAGTGACAGACAGAGCGTCACGTCGTCCATTGCCTGACGATGGGGTCAAGAAGGCCAGGGTCTTGTTGAACTCAACTACCCCGGTGAACCGTCCCTCCGGTGCCAGTGAACCTTCCGTGGTAGCAAGATCTAGGTACTTCGCTCCGCCGATCTCTAACGCGTCGCCGAGCAAGCCCGGAACTGAGACGTCCGGGGAGGAGAGCGCACTTATTGGTGTGATGCTGAGTGGTACGTCACTAACGGGCAGCCGTCCGCTAAGCAGTACCGCGCTAGGGTTCGACCCTGAGACCACCTCGGCGTACAAGTCCGGCGTCTCTGCGGTGAGCTGATACCGGCCAGATCCCAAAGTCCGTCCCGGATGCTCCCCGACGTTGGACGTGTAAAGGGCGACCTCGGCATTGATGTCTTTCTGCCTGGTCAGACGTCCAACCTCATCGCGCTTCATCCAGTGACCATCCTGGTGCCTCGTGGCGCTACGAACGATGTCATGCACAGGGTGGCACAGCGAGCAGGGCCCCCACTTCTGCCCCGGTCGGAGTGCGTCGCAACACATCGCAGCTCGTGAGCGCTGTCTTTAGCGATCGATCGCTCGCTGCTGCTTGCGCAGTCGGAGACGGAGACGGAGACGGGGTGATGCCTACCATCGACGACGTGATCCGGAGCGTCACGGATAAAGCGCCTTCGCGGTGAGCTGCAAGTCGCCGTGGCCGCCACCGCGCAATGGTTAGATGCTGGCCTCGCGTTGAAAAGCACGTGCCGGACAGCGTCCTCCTCCCCGTCCGCCGGCATCCAGCCCGTGCCACCGTCGTCAGGCGCAACGACCGGCGGAGACTATTGGCGCTAGGAGGCTGTGTCGCTGAACGACGAGGCGCTCGCCATAGCCGACGCCGGCGAGTCCAAGACCCTCGCCCTCGAGAACGTTCTGGTTGTCGAGTGCTTCGGCGGACCGGTGTATCCGGTGCTAACACGGGTGGCTTCACGTCGCCAGGCGGAAGAAGGTCCAGCGTTGCTCCTGCCAAAATTTGCACGGAGGAGCTCTGGAATCCTATTAAAACGACTTCCGGATTAGTGTTTGCGAGGGGTTCGGTAGTGCTGGCCAGCAATCATTCCAGCGTAGCGCGGCAAAAACGTCAGGGAGCCTAGTGTTGTCCGGTCGACGAAATGTCCAGTTTTGCATGCCGCCGCTGCACTCAGCGCTCGAGACCTCGTCGCCTTCTATGACCCACATAGGGCGGGACTCCCCCGCCACATGGCCGTGAAGAATGTTGCCCGCAGTGGTGACCGTAGGTCACTGCCCCCCTCGTGGCCTACCTGCCGCGAGTAGCCCCAGGGTACCGGCCCCCAGCGCCGGATGCTGTGGGACGCGCTGTCATCGGCATGACCGTATGTCTTGAGGGGCTGCGACCGCTGACGTCGTGCTCGGAGCCTGCGGTTCGGAGGAGCGAGATTAGGTGGTCGCGAAGTGCCCCCGGCAGGATTCGAACCTGCGGCACACGGTTTAGGAAACCGTTGCTCTATCCCCTGAGCTACGGGGGCGCACGCCGAAGCGTAAAGGTTGGTTAGAGCCGAGTGCGCGTGGTGGGCATCGAGCTTCGCCGGCCGAGTCGTCTGGTTCTCTTGGCCGCCGGGCCGCCGGGCGGCCAATCCGAACCTGGTGGCAACGGCTCCGATAGTCGCCTTATCGGACCAGCTTCGCCGGCGACGGCGACGGCGATGGAGGTCTCGGTCGCTGGCTGGGAACGGCATCAGCGGTCCGTACGCCGAGCACCGAGGTGCCGCGCACGTCCACGGCGATCACGGCGAAGCGGCCGCCGGTTGTGGTCCCGGTAAGGCTGCCGGCGGCGTATGGACCTTGATAGACGACCAGGCAGGCTCGCGGCATCGGGCGCGGGGACGGCGATGCGGTCGGGCTGGGGATCGGGGCCTGTGGAAACAACTCGGTTAGCTCTCGCCGTCCGACCGGGCGCACCTGCACCAGCTTGCCGCGGCTGTGCACGGCGCTTCGGGCGACCGGAAGGACTTGAGAGCAGATGTTCTTCGCGGCGGCGTACCCACCGCGGGGCGCACCACAGCCGACCAGTGCGGCGAGCCCCAGCGTCACCGCGACCACCACAGCCGGCCCGCGCCCGAGCGCGGACAGCCGCCCATGCCAGCGGTTGCTCACCTCGGCACCGCAGTCGGCTGCGGGGCCACCCGGGGAGCCCACGTGCGGCTCAGGGTGACGTGCGCCGCCGCCCCGACCGGCAGCAGTGCCCAGTAGGTGATCAACCGATAGAGCAGGACAGCCGCCAGGGTGCTCTGCCCGGTGCCGCCGTAGGCAACCAGAGCCAGCGTGAGACTGCCTTCCACCACGCCGAGGCCGCCGGGGGCGAAGGGGATGATCGCGGCGAGCTGGCCGGCGCAGTAGGCCACCAGCAGCCCGCGCCAGGGCACGCCGGCCGAGACGGCGAAGGCGCACAGCACCAGGCATCCGCAGTCGACCAACCAGCTGGCCGTCATCAAGCTGCCGACCACGGTCCACCCCCGGGGGGTCGGTAACCGCATCCGCGCGCTGGCGGTGGTGTCCGGCCACGGCAAATCCGGCCAGTGGGCCTGGAGGCGCTGCGCCGTGGCCATGCCCCAGCGGTGCCGCATGCCGACCCGGACGAGTGCCAGCACCGCGACCGCGGCGGCCAGCACCGCCGCTGCCGTCCACCGCAGGTCGATCGGCCCGCCGCCGCCGGCGATCTCGGCGCCGATCAGTCCCAGGCCGCCCAGCACCGTGAAGTACACCAAGACGGTGACCGCCTGCACGGCCACGCCGATGTACTCCTCCACCCCGCGCCGATGCAGCTGCCGGACGACGTACACCCCGGCAGCCGCAGACCCGACCGGGATGACGTTGCCCAGGGCCTGGGCCGCCGCCGACAAGGCGGTGAGTCCACCGGTGCCCACGGAGTGGTCGCAGGCTCGCAGTAGCCGGCGCTGACCCGCGGCGTACGTCGTGTAGCTCGCCACCTCCAGCGCCACCGCAAAGATCACCCAGCCGACCGAGACGTGATGCAGCTGTCCGAAGGCGGCCGCGAACTCCGGCGCGTTCTGGGTGATGGCCCAGGTCGCCGCCCCGATCACCGCGGCCAGCACGACGGCGAGCAGCAGCCGGCGCAACCCCGGTCGACGTGCCGACGCAGACCGCGGCTGACTCACCGCGGCCGCGGGGCCGCCGCTCACCGGCTGTTCACGACCCCGACGCTAGCCCCGCGGGTAGCGCCGCGCACCAGTCAGCGAGCGGCTCAGGCTCACCTCTGAGCTTGGGGTGCCGATTAGCTTGGGGTGCCGAGCACTACGCTATGCGCAGGTCACGTAGGTGCCGCATGGCATAGCCCGGCCGCTTATCGTCGTACCGTGCCTGCATCCGCCCTGTCCTCCCCGCCGTTGCCCAGTGTCCCGTCCGCCGCCGCGCGGCGGTGGCGAGTCCTGCGGTGGGCGATGGTGGCGCTGGCCGGGGCGGTGTTCATCGGGTTGGCCGTCGAGGTCGTGCTCGGTCGGGGCATCGTCGGTTTCGACGTGGCGCTGCGCGACGCTCTGCGCGAGCACGGCCGTGGGCCACTGGGGTTGGCGGCGCGGCTCTTCACCGACGTGCTCAGTCCGCCGTTCGACGTCACCGTGCTGCTGGCCGTGGCTGGCGCGGTGGCGAACCGCCGGGGAAACTGGCGACCGCTGATCTTCGCGGCTGGCCTCCTCGGCGCGCTCAGCGTCAGCGTGCTCGGCCTGAAGTACGGCATCGGTCGGCCGCCACCCGACGCCATCGCGCACGCCAAGGGTGCCTTCCCCAGCGGCCACACCGCGAGCCTGCTGGTCTGCGGCGGTGGGCTGGTGTTCCTGCTGGTGCCGCCGCGACGTCGACCCGCAGCCTGGCTGGCGTTGGCCGCGACCACCACGGTGTTGGCTGGTTGCCTGGTCTATGACCGGTTCCACTGGTTCAGCGACGTGGTCGCCGCCGCCGCGCTGGGGGTCGTCGTGCTCGGAGTAATGCAGCGCTGGGCGCCCAGTCATCCGCAGTCACAGCCGCAGCTGGCCGAGGTTAGGGCCGCCTCAGCCCCGGTCGATCCAGCTGCTGATGTCGGTGACGATGTGGTCGACACCCTCCCAGGCCTGACCTTGGCCGTGCCCGCCAGCCTGGCCCTGTGGTTGACCGGGCTCAGCCTCGTGCTGGCAGTCGGCCGGCCGTACCGGCTGGCCGACCTGCTGACCGACTTCTGGACCCGGGCGGCGGCCTCCGCCGCACCCGGCCACTCGGCGGCGTTGGCCCAGGCTCCGCTGGCCACGCTGCTGGGTCTGGCGGCCGCGGTCTGCGCCGGGCTGGCGCTGTTGGCCCTCACTCGCAGCGTCCGGTGGCGCTGAGTCGCACTGCCGGGCGGCGCCGGGCCGAGATCACGCGGTTGCGGCCTCGGCCGCCGGGAACCGGTGCGCCGCCACCTCGGCCAGCAGCCGGTCCCGGTCCTCCGGCGGCAGGAAGGACGCGCGCACCGAGTTCGCCGCCAGCTCACGCAGCTGTTCGTCGGTCAGTCCGAGCTCGCGCTGGACGGCGCGGAAGTTGTCCTCGACGTACCCGCCGAAGTACGCCGGGTCGTCGCTGTTGATGGTGACCAGCAGGCCGGCGCGCAGCAGCGCGGGCAGCGGGTGATCGGCAAGCTGGTCCACGCAGCGCAGCCGGACGTTGGACAGCGGGCAGACGGTCAGCGGCACCGCCTCCGCGGCCAGCCGGGCCATCAGTTCCCGGTCCTCGACGCAGCGGATGCCGTGGTCAATCCGCTCGACCCTCAGTACGTCGAGGGCGTCACGGATGAATGCCGGCGGACCCTCCTCGCCGGCATGGGCGACCCGACGCAGCCCAGCCGCCCGCGCCCGGTCGAACACCGGGCGAAACTCCGCCGGCGGGTAGCCGACCTCGGCCGAGTCCAAGCCGATACCGATGATCTTGCCAGCGTGCCGCAGCACGGCACCGAGGGACTCCTGTGCCGCCTGGACGCCGCGGTCCCGCAGGAAGCAGGCGATCAACGCGGTGGAGACGCCGTGCCGGTCGCGGCTTCGGTCCAGGGCGGCCCAGAGCCCGTCGACGACCAGCTCGAGCGGTAAGCCGCGGCTGGTATGCGCCTGCGGGTCGAAGAAGATCTCGGCGTGCCGCACGCCCTGGGCCGCCGCTCGGGTGAGGTAGTCCTCTGCCAGATCGGTGAAGTCCCCGGCCTGCACCAGCACGGCCAACGCCGCGTAGTACAGGTCGAGGAAGGACTGCAGGTCGGTGAACGCGTAGCGGTGGCGCAGGTCCTCGACGTCGGCAAACGGCAGGCGGATGCCGTTGCGCTCGGCCAGGGCGAAGACCAGTTCGGGCTCCAGGGTCCCTTCAATGTGGACGTGCAGTTCCGCCTTGGGCAGTGCCGGCCCGGGCGCGGGCTCCAAAGTCGGCTCCAGTGTCGGCCGCCCGGTTAGGAGATCCCCAGCCACTGGGTGATCGGGTTCAGGGCGAAGTAGATGGCGAACAGGATGGCGACTACCCACACCAGCACGTGCACCTCGCCGGCCCGGCCGCGCACCAGCTTGAACAGCGCATAGGAGATCATGCCGGCGCCGATGCCGTTGGTGATGGAGTAGCTGAACGGCATCAGCACGATGGTCAGGAATGCCGGGATGGCGATGTCCCACTCGTCCCACGGGATGTCCTTCACCTGCTGCATGAGCAGGAAGCCGACGGCCACCAACGCCGGCGACGCCGCCTGGGACGGCACGATCGTGGTCAGCGGAGTGAGGAACAAGGCCACCACGAAGAAAGCGGCCGTGAACACGTTCGCGAGCCCGGTCCGGGCGCCTTCGCCGACGCCGGCCGCGGACTCGATGAAGCAGGTGTTCGATGAGGCCGAGGCGATCCCGCCAGCGCTCGCGGCCAGGCCGTCGATGAACAGCACCCGACCGATGCCGGGCAGCCGACCGGTCCGGTCCAGCAGGCCGGCCTCGTTGGTGACGCCGATGATCGTGCCCATCGCGTCGAAGAAGTCCGACAGGATCAGCGTGAAGGCGAAGATCACGGCCGTGAGCACGCCGATGTGGGTAACGGCTCCGAACAGGCTGAAGTGGCCGAACAGCCCGAAGTCCGGCTTGCCGACGATGCCTTTGTACTTCGGCGTGGTCAGGCCCCAGGACTTGATGGTCGCCAATGCCTCGATGATCACGGCGAGGATCGTCATGGCGATGATGCTCAGCAGGATGGCGCCCTTCACCCGGCGTACCAGCAGAGCCAGCGTCAGCAGAACGCCGAGGCAGAACACCACCACCGGCCACCCGGTCAACCGACCGGTCAGGCCCAGCTGGACCGGCACGGTGGAGCTGGCGGCATCGGGTATCCGACTGACGAATCCGGAGTCGACGAAGCCGATGAAGGCGATGAACAGCCCGATGCCCACGCTGATGGACTGCTTGAGCGCCATCGGAATGGCATCCATGATCGCCTGTCGGGCACCGGTGGCGACCAGGATGCAGATGCCGAGGCCTTCGATGACGACCAGGCCCATCGCGTCCGGCCAGGACATCTGCGGTGCGAGCTGGAAGGCCACCACGGCGTTGAGCCCGAGGCCCGAGGCGATGGCCAGCGGCAGGTTCCCGCCGACGCCCATGATCAAGGTCATCACCGCGGCGACGAGCGCGGTGGCGGTCGTCAGCTGGCCGACGCTGAGCCTCTGGCCGAACTTGTCGACGCCGCTGCCGAGGATGATCGGGTTCAGGACGACGATGTAGGCCATGGTGAAGAACGTCGCCAGGCCGCCGCGGAACTCCCGCGCCACAGTCGAACCGCGCTCGCTGATCCGGAAGAACCCGTCCAGACCGCCGGGCCCGGTGCCACCCGCGGTCGAGGGGCTTCGCGGCGACGAGCTGGCCGGCTGCAGCACCTCGTGCGTGGGGGGCATCCCGGTTCCTCCTGCCTCTGCAGCCGTCGGCGACGTGCGGCTCGCCCGGGTCCCGGAGACCGACCGGCCCCCCGGTTGCGTGGATAAGGTAGTCGCAGCGCTGTCTTGGTCAAGTCACGGTTTTGGCCAGCGTCGGTACACCGCCGGACCTCGGCATTGGTGCCAATGCCAGCCCCTGCGGCGTCCCGAGCGGAATGGTCACCGTGTGGGCGTAGCCCTCGTTGCGCACAATCACCGAAGGGAAGACTCGTCGCAGGAGCTGCGCTACTGCGGTGTTGTTGGCCAGCACAGTGGCCGTGAAGACCCGCACACCTCGGTCGATGGCCAGGTCAGTGAGCAGGGGGAGCAGAGTCGTGCCCACGCGCCGTCGCTGCCAGGCATCCTCGACCAGGATGGCTATCTCGGCTTGGTCGTCCGCGGCGCCAGTCCAGTCGTACCGGGCCACCGCGACGACCGCCCCGTCGCACATGGCCACCAGGGCCTCTCGCCGAAAGTGATCCACCTCGGCCAGCCATTGCAGCGTTGCCGGCCGCGGCCGCCGGATTGCGGTGAAGAACCGGTTGTACGTCGTCTCCGGAGAACACCTCTGCAGCAGGTCTCCGAGGCGCGGGGCGTCGTCCGGGGTGATGGGCCGAACGGTCAGCGGCGGAACGCTCGATGGCGGGGTCAGCGGGTCTGTGGTCATGCCACCACCGTCGCAAACGCTTGCTACGAGCTAGCAAATTACAGGTAACGTCTGAACGTCGACATCGGTCGCTGGGAGTGCTGGTCAGCGCGGTCAGGTGCACTGCCTCGCTGGCTGGTTCCGGCTCAGCCGACGGCCAGCACGCCGTGCGCGCCGATCTCGGCGTCGGCGATCTGGTGCGTGACGATCGAGTAGTGCCCCGGTTCGGTGGCGACCAGCTCGACGAAGCCGCCCTGCGCGGGTGCCAGGTCGAGCACCTGGGCGCCGCCATGATCGGCGTTGCCAGGCCGCAGCAGGTACGCGCCTTCCTTGAACACCGTGTCGAACTGCGTGCCCACTACATGGAAGGCGCTGGCCCGCTCCGGACCGGCGTTCAGCACCCAGATCCGCACCCGCTGTCCGGGCTCGGCAGTCAGCGGGACCGCGTCGTACTGCCGAACGTAGCCGTTGAAGACGACGGCGTCGGCGGTGCGAGCGCGCAGCTTGGCGTCGTCGGCGGTGCCGTTCGGCGGACCCAGGTAGAGCTCCGACTGAACCAGCGCGAACTCCCGATCCACCGGCGGGAGCCCCGGCGGGTCGATGACGACAGCGCCGTACATGCCGTTGGCGATGTGGTCGAGCATCGGCGCGGTCCCGCAGTGGTACATCCAGGCGCCGGCGAAGCCCGCGGTGAACCGGTAGACCAGCGACTCGCCGGGCTGGATGGTCCGCATCGGCTGGTCCGGGGAGACCGAGCCGGCGTGGAAGTCGATGCTGTGGCCCATCGAGCCGTGGTTGACCAGAGTGACCACGAACGTGTCGCCGACCCGGCCGTGCAGCGTCGGCCCCGGCACGGTGCCGCCGAAGGTCCACATCCGTTGCCGCACGTCCGGCGCCACCTCGATGTCCTTATCGACCACGGGCAGCGTCACGGCGTGCTCGGTGCCAGCGGGTGCCGGCGCCAAGACCGGGTCGTACGGCGTGAAGCCGCCGCCAGGCGTGGCCTTGGGGTCGACGGTGGCGTCCGAGGCGCTGCCGGCCGCCGCTTGGGTGCCGGCACCCGACACATGGATCGCCATCGTCATTCCGGCGGCGCGGTGGCCGGGCACTGTGCACCAGGCGTCGAGGCCCGTCGTCACCACACCCACGGACAGCCGCTGCGACTCGCCCTCGGCCAGCCGCCGGGTCTGCGGCCCGTCGGCCACCTTGAGGTCGTGCCGGCCGCGGTCGCGATTGGTGACGTCGAGAACCAGGTTCGTCCCGGCCGGTACGTCGATGGAGCGCGGCTCGATCGTCATGTCGCCCAGCGACACGGCGACCACTTGGGTGGCGCCGGCGGCCCGGGAAGTGCTCGCGCCGCCGGCGGCAGCCCCGTGGCCGAGGTCACCGACGGCGATCGCGGCCCCCAGCAGCACGATGGCCAGGCCCACTGCCCCGGCTACGACGACCGCTCGGCGGCCCGAGCCGGGGCCGGTACCTGCTGGCGCTGAGGCTGTCGGCGCGGGCGGCGGCGGAGGCGCCTCCGCCGTGACCAACAGGCTGGCGGCAAGCAGCACGAAGGCGCCGAGCGCGGCCACGACCAGCGTCCATCCCAGCGCGGTCAGCCAGGACGGCCCGGACACGGCCAGGCCCAGCACGCCGAGGTTAACCGCGACGATGCGCGGGAGCCATGCCTGCTCCAGCGTGGCTGTGGCCTGCCGGGCGCCGGCGGGTCCGCGGCCGAGCACCACCGGCAGCAGGAAGGTGAGCGCGCCGGTGAGCACCTGGCCGACGAAGCCCACCAGCAGCACCGGCACCAACCGGTCGAGCGGGACGGCCACCGCTTCCACGGCCGGCGCTCGGAGCATGATCACCACGTCCGCCACCACGGCGACCGCCAGCCAGGTGGTGCCCGCGGCCAGCAGCCAGGTCGCGGCGGTGTGCGGGTGCCGCTGGACGGCGGTGCGGACCAGCGGGATCAGCGCGGTGACGAGCCCGGCGGCGTACAGCACCAATCCGGCGGCGGCGCCGAGGGTCGAGCCGGCCAACAGTGCAGCGATGGTGGCGGTGAGGCCAACGACAGTCAGCGCCAGCGTGCGGTGGGCGGCATCCTTGGTGCCTTCGACCATGCGGGTGCGCAGCGCGGTCGGCCAGAGCGTGAACTCGGTGCCGAGCACCGTCAGGGCGACCCAGCCCAGCACGTTGGTGTGCACGTGGGCGGCGTGCAGCCGGCCGTCCCAGACTCCGCGCGCGTGGCCGGTGGCCAGCAGCGTGCCGAACACGATGCCGGCGAGCAGAAAGACCCCCGCGGCCACGTAGAACCGGGTGATGGCGCCGAAGCGCGTCTGCAGCGCCCGGCGCCCGAGCCGGACCAGGCCGGCGAGGTGGACGCCGATGACCGCGGCGACGACGCCGGCACCGGCGGTGGTCAGCACCGGGTGGTCGGTGGCCACCCCGGCGAGTACGGCGAGGATGCCGACGTTGAGCCCCACCAAGCGCAGGCCGACCTGACGCCGAGAGGCAGCCGGCGCCCGCAGCAGCGTGGTGGCGAAGTGCTCGCTCCAGGTCACTATCGCGTTGGTGACCGCGCCGAACAGGAACAGGTGGACGGCAAGCCAGCGCGGAACTGGCAGCGCATCGCGGGCTACGACCGCCAGTGCGCAGGCAGCGAGGTAGGCCAGCACGACCGCGTTTGCCCGGGTGTGCCAGGTGGCCCGCGGGTTGCGCTGCGGCGCCGTACCCAGAGGCACGGAGACCCCGCCGCCGGAGGGCCGGAGCGGTGGGTCGGCGGTTGGGGCGTCGACGGTTGGGGCGTCGGCGGTTGGGGCGTCGGCGGTTGGGAGCAGCCGGCGGCCCTCCGGTACGACGTCCGCACCCGCGCCGTTGTCCTGCACCACCCGACCCTCCTGGTCACGTCCGTTGCCTGGCGCACCCGCCCGCCATCCAATCCTCACACGCGCCAATACACGCGCCAATCCTCAAACGCGCCAGCGCCATGAGACCCCGCCTCGTTCGGGCTGGTGCTGGTCATTCGCTGCCGCATCCTCTACACGGTCGCCGCCGCCGTACCCGCCCCCGCGAAGGTGCGGGTGACGGGGGCCGTCCGCCGGCTGCACCCACTCCAGTTCTCGATCTGCTCGGCAGAGACACCTGCATCTGTACAAGGGCAGGGCTTACTTGTACAGTTTGCGGCATGGCGACGATGAACATCAGCGCGGCGCGGGAGAACTTGCCCGCCGCCGTCGACCTGGCTCGGAGTGAGGCTGTGTTCATCGAGCGCTATGGACGTCCCGCTGCCGTGCTCCTGAGCCAGCAGCGTTACGAGGAGCTGACGGCCGCCCTCGAGGAGGCTGAGGACGTTGTCGCTTTTGATGCGGCGATGAGCGAAGAAGGCGCAAACATCCCGTGGGAGCAGGTGAAGGCTGACCTCGGCTGGGTGTGAGCAATTACCGGATCGAGCTGCGGCCAGCGGCCGTTCGAGCCCTTCGCAATCTCGACCCGCCAGTCTCGCACCGCATCCACGGTGCGATCGCCATGTTGGCGCACGACCCCCGGCCACCGGCCGCGCGAGCACTCCGGGGTCGGCCCGGATACCGGGTGCGGGTCGGTGAACACCGCATCCTCTACACGGTCGCCGACGACGTCCTGCTCGTGGTTGTGGTCACGCTCGGACACCGACGTGACGTCTACGACCGGTGACCGAACGCGGGTACGCTGCGGCCCGATCAGTCGAGCGGTTTGCGGGAGGCTGCGATGCAGGTGTTCGACGTCATGACGAAGGCGAGCGTGACGGAGACGCCGACGGAGAGCCTGACTCAAGCCGCGACGCGGATGTGGACCCAGCAGACCGGGTCGTTGATCGTGATGGACGGTCCGCGGCTCGTCGGGATCATCACCGAGCGGGACGTGATGAAGGCGGTCGCCCGCGGGCTCGACCCGGCCACCACGCCGATCACCGAGATCATGACCCCCGGGGTGCTGACCGTCAGCCCGGCGACCCCGCTAAACGAAGCCGCTCGGCACATGGCCTCGCGCTGGATCCGGCACCTGCCCGTGGTGGAGGACGGCCAGGTGATCGGGATGGTGTCCCAGCGCGACCTCGTCGGCGTCTTAGCCGCTCTCACCAGCGATCCCGACCTCAGTGAGCTGGCCAGCGACGAACTCGTCCGCGGCCGCCGGTTGGCCCGGATCGAGCAGGGTGACCTCGACTAGCCCGGCCGGGGAGTCGGACTCGGACCCAGACCGCCGGCTGCTGCCGCAACGCCACCGAGAGGCTACCGACGAAGGCTGGAACGAAGCCGACCAGCCCGACGACCTGACCCGCCTGCTGGCCGAGCGCCCGCCACACTATGACCGCTAAGTCAACTGCGACCGCTGAGTTGTGGTCCGAAGCTGGTGCCACCCCGACCCACAGGAGCTGCCCGTGCTCGACGAGGCCGACGTCACCGCGACGCTGACCGCCGCCCTCACCACCGGCGGGGACTGGGCCGAGATCTACGCCGAGCAGCGCGACTCCACCGCGATCCGGATCGAGGACCACCGGGTCGAGGAGCTGACCAGCGGGCGCGACATCGGCGCCGGCGTCCGGGTGGTCCGCGGGCCGCAGTCGGCGTACGCCTACACCAACGTACTGTCCCGCGACTCCCTGGTGGCGGCGGCGAAGGCGGCGGCCGCGGGGATCGCGGGTGCGCAGCACGCCAGCGTGGCCGACCTGACCCGGGAGAGCCCGCCAACCCGGCACCCCATCCGGCTGGCTCCCGACGACGTGGACAAGGCGACCAAGGTTGCGCTCACCCGGCGGGCGGAGGAGGCCGCCTGGGCGCAGGGGGCCGAGGTGCGCCAGGTGCTGGCGGCGTACGCCGATGTCGCCCAGCGGGTGTTTCTCGCCAACTCGAACGGCCATCTGTCCGACACCACCCGGGTGCGCTCCCGGCTGGTCGCCCAGGTGGTGGCCGCCCGCGACGGCCTGGTCCAGACCGGGTTCGAGGGGCCGGGGGCGTCGCGCGGTTTCGAGCTCTTCGGGGAGGTGACGCCGGAGTCGGTCGGGGAGAAGGCGGCCCAGCAGGCGCTGCGGCTGCTCGATTCGGTGCCGTCGCCGGCCGGCGAGATGACCGTCGTCCTCAATGCCGGGGGCGGCGGCGTGCTCTTCCACGAGGCCTGTGGCCACGGGCTGGAGGCGGACGCGATCGCCAAGGACACCACTGTGTACGCCGGACGCCGTGGTGAGCAGGTCGGTAGCGAGCTGTTCACCGGGGTCGACGACGCCACGTTGCCCAACGGCTGGGGTTCCTTCGACGTCGACGACGAGGGCGCCTCGGCCCAGCGCACCGTGCTGTTCGACCACGGCGTACTCGCCGGGGAGATGAGCGACCGGATCTCGGCGTACAAGCTGGGACTCACCGCCTCCAGCGGGAACGGCCGCCGGCAGTCCTACGCCTCGGTGCCGCAGCCCCGGATGACGAACTCGCTGGTTCTGCCGGGCGAGTCCGGCCCGGCCGCCGTCATCGCCGACGTCGCCCACGGCCTGTACGCCGAGGGCCTTGGCGGCGGCGAGGTGAACCCGGCCACCGGGGACTTCGTCTTCGGGATTACCGAGGCCTACCTGATCTCCAACGGCGAGCTCACCCAGCGGATCCGCGGCGCCAACCTGATCGGCAACGGTCCCCGCGCCATCTCGCTCGTTGACGCGGTCGGCACCGACTTTGCGCTCAAGCAGGGGATGTGCGGCAAGGGCGGTCAGTGGGTGCCGGTGGCCTTCGGCACGCCGACGCTGCGCATCGCCCGACTCACGATCGGCGGGACCGGCTGATGGGCGAGCTGTTGGACCTGGCCACCTCGGCGCTGGTCGGCGCCCAGGGGGGCGAGGCCGTCGAGGCCTATGCGGTGCACGGCGTGGCGACCTCGGTCGCGGTGTACGGCGGGGAGGTCGAGACCCTGACCTCGGCGGAAACCCGCGGGGTCGGCGTCCGGGTGGTGGTGGACAGGCGGCTGGGCTTCGCCTCCTCCTCCGACGTGACGCCGCCCGGACTGGAGCGAGCGTTGGCACAGGCCCGGTCGAACGCCGCCTTCGGCACGCCGGACGTAGGCAACGTGCTGCCCGAGCCGGCGCCCTGGGAGCCGATGCCGGCCATCCTGGTGCCCGGGCTGGAGTCCGTGCCGGCCGCCCGCAAGGTCGAGTTGGCGCTGGAGCTCGAGCGGGCCACCCTGGCGGCCGATCCCCGGGTACGGGCGGTGCAGCGGGCGACGTACGGCGACGGGATATCCCGCGCGGCGGTGGCCTCGACGACTGGGGTGTCGGCCGAGTACGCGCGCAGCGACGTCTATGCCTATGTCTCTGCGCTGGCTCGCGCCGGGGAGGAGACGCAGACCGGGTTCGGACTGACCACCGGGCGCTCGGTGGCCGAGTTGGACATCGCCGCCGCGGCGGCCGAGGGGGCGGCTCGGGCGGCGCGGCTGCTGGGCGCGCGCAAGCCGGCGACCACCACCGTGCCGGTCGTGTTCGACCCGCTGGTGACCGCGCAGTTCCTCGGCGTACTGGCGTCGATGTTCAGCGCGGAGGCCGTGCAGAAGGGGCGGTCGCTGTTCGCCGGCCGGCTCGGCGATCAGGTGGCCGACGCCGGGTTGTCCATCGTGGACGATGGGCGGCTGCTCGACGGTCCGGCGGCGGCGCCGGTGGACGACGAGGGAGTGCCGACCCGGCGGACGGTCCTGGTTGAGGACGGGGTGCTGCGCCGGTTTCTGCACGACACCGAGACGGCGGCACGGGACGGGGACGGTACGACGTCGACCGGCAACGCGAGCCGCGCCGGGCACACGTCCACGCCGGGCGTCGGGCCGAGCAACCTGTTCCTGGACGGAACGGCGGTGCCCGTGGCCGACATCCTGGCGGCCGCCGACGGCGGGCTCTACGTCCAGGACGTCTCCGGGCTGCACTCGGGCGTCAACCCGGTGTCCGGCGAGTTCAGCGTCGGGGTCACCGGGCTCTGGGTGCGCGGCGGGGAGCTCGCTGAGCCGGTGCGCGAGGCGACGGTGTCCTCGACGATCGTGGAGATGCTGCGCGCCGTGGCGATGCTCGGCGAGGACCGCCGATTCTTCCCGGTCGGCGGATCCCTGGCCGGAGCCACGCTGCTGCTCGGATTCATGACGGTGGGCGGGACGTGACCCGCTACTGGAAAACTTCACCGCCGGCGACGTGATCGAGCTCGGCCCAGGGTGAGCGGCGCCCGTAGCGCCGAGCCGGCCTGCCGTACTGCCCGCGCTCGTGCATTTCCACCCGAGCATCTCCTACGAGGATTTCGTCGAGGGCTACCGGCCGGCTGCCGGAAAGGGCGACGGCACGGTGAGTTTCGAGCTCACCCCGGGTCCGCTCAGCCGCCTGGTGCGCGCCGCGCCGGTCCGTCCGTGAGCTCGGCAGGTTGCTGGAGGAGGTCGATGTGGTGGCCATCGTCCAGGTGCAAGCGAACGGAGAGTGGCTGTTGCTTGGGGAAGCTCACCTGCTCGATGTGGCGGCCGACGACTGCCTCGAGTTCGAACCCGACAGTCGTCGCCCGGAGCGAGTCGAGGCGCGCGAGCGCGTAGCGGAGCCGCGCCCTCGCCGTCCAGCTGATGCAGGTCACGCGGACGATGTCCAAGCGATCAAGCGTCGCTCGATACGTCAAGTCAACGACGGCTTCGGGAACGAGGCCATCGGGCGAGGCCGGCACCGGCAGGTAGCCGACTACGCGGCCGGCCATCAAGTTGCCTCGGTCGAGGGCAAGGTCATTGGGAATGACCAACGGACTGGCTGTGAAGGTCCGATCCAGGGTCTCGTTGTCGTCCGCCGTCCGGGTCGCGGCGTCCCCGTCGAGCCCGCGTTTGATGAGGCTGTTGCGGAGACGGTTCCACTCCTTGTCAAAGTGACAGTCGTGCGAAGTGACCATTACGAGCGCAGGTCCGGTGGCCAGACGAAGTGGATCGTCGAGATTCGGAAGATCAACTGTCACGTCGGCTGCGTCCAGCGACACCCACGCTTGCGGCGTGTAGCGGTCCTCGGCAACGAGGCGCGCGACGCCGGCAAGCAGGATGTCGCCCTGCCTTGGCGGCCCGGCGTCGTCCTCGAAGAACTCGTCGGCCGGGATCACCGGTAGCTCCGCCGCCGGACGCCGGGCTCGTCCTCTTCGAAGGCGGATGCCTCATCCAAGTCCATCTCGTAGGTTGCGTCCGGCCGGATGCTGCGCTCCCACGTTGGTGGCGTCAGCCACCCGTCCACAAGAGCCCGCGCGGCCGCCGCCCAGATCGGCTCGGCCGAGTTCTGCGGTCGCACTCTCACTGAAACCTTTGCTTCCGGGCGGATGGAGGACCGCCAGGTCTGCAGGAGCCTCGTACCCTCATCCGCCACGCGGTCGATCAACGCCCTCCCGCCGCGCCGCGCGAGGAGAACGTCGCGGACTCGGCCGGGGCGCTCGACAGCGATATCAGCAACGAGGCACGCCAGTGAGCGAAGCACACGGACCCTGTCGGCGGACGGCCTGATCTCACCGCTCACCCATCCCGACAGCGACCGGCGGTCGACGCCGACGGCACGGGCGACGTCCCGTCTTGTCAGACCGTGCGCACAGACCTCGTCGCGAAGGTCGCGTACCTCGTCTGCGATGCTCGGGATCTGCGTTGGCTCGATCGCCGGCGTCGTTGTGATGAGGGGCAGATGGTCGGCCCAGCGCGTGACGCCCGGGATTCCGGCGTTTGTTCCAAAGACGGTGCCAGGTAGCAGACCGGCCCGAAGGGCCACCGTGCGGCCGCGACCACGGCGGGAGGCGACGCTCGACGAGGTCTGCTGGAGGTCAACAGGAGCGGCGGTCACGGACGACCTCCATGAGCGGCCAGGAACTCGTCGTCGACCGTCCATCGGAAGAAACGATAGATTCGCTCGCAGAGGCGCTCGGCGCGGGCAGTCAGCGTGGGCGCGTCGAAGGTTTCCTGCTCGCGCGTGTAGGCATCGATGTCCAAGACCCAACTCCCCACCTCGGCGGCCGCGATGGCGGGATCGATGGTTGCATGAGCCGGCAGGACCCCCCACCGTGCGTGCAGTTCCGCGTTGTCCGGGAGTCCGTAGGTGGTGTCCGAGAACGAGTGGACCTGCTCGACTCCCGCCTCGCCGAGCGCGGCGCCGACCGGTCCCCTGACCTCCGGTTTGATGAGCTCAGCGAGCCGGGCGAGGAGGGTGCCGTCGGTGATCCGATCGACGTAGCGCACTCCGATTCGGTCACAGAACTGCAGGCCCAGATGTCGTTGGGCGGAGCTGAGCACCGCACGAAGGCGCCCCATGAAGTCACTCCGACTCGTGTAGCTGGCGGTGGAGAGCGCGACCGAGTCCGGCGAGAGCGCGACCTGCCAGCGTTCCGGGTGCTCATCGAAGCGCCACACAGTGCCGGCGTCCGTCGTCAGCAGCCGTCCATCTGGGCCAATGAGCACGGCGGTCTGCTGCTCACGCCGCATCTTCGGGTAGCTCCCGCGAATCGCCTCCTGGAATGCCGCGATGAACTCCTCGGCGACTATGGAGGCGATTCGCTCGAAGCGCGCTTGCGCGACGACAAAGACCAGGGGGGCACCCGGCAGGGGGACCGCGGGCACGACTGGGCCGAACGGCTCAGCGATCACGATTCCCAGTCTACTTCCCGGTAGTCCTTCATGGGAAGTGAATCGAGCAGTCCCCCACCGCGCCCGGCCGCCCCTCCTTCGCGTCAGTGGGCGAGCGCGCTTCGACGTACTTGGCTTGTTCGAAACCGATCAGCGGTCGGCAGCTCGCCGCCGGGTTGACTCAACTCGCCCGGGTCGAGGCCTGACCAGCCCTGTGCCCCTCATGGCCGGCTGGTGCGCACACACTCGGCCGGCAGCCGCACGTACACGTCGGTGGACGCCAGGCCGCCGCCGGCCGCCGCCGCCAACTCGCGGGCGACAATGTCGCGCAGCGGCATGTAGTCGGCGGCATGCTCGGCGAGATCAGTGCGAGATCGTGAGATCACAGAATTCGTGTTGCAGGTCGGCGAGATCGTCGGCTCCGAGGATCTGCCGAGCGCGATGCACCGCGGGGGCGGTCGCGGGCAGCAGCGTGAGGGCGAGCTCGCGCACCGCCTGCTCGACGTACCCCCCGGCGGCGGAGAACACGCCCAGTGGTACGGCGGGTAGCCGCACCTCCTGCCCCGCCTCCTGCCCCGCTTCAAGTCGGCCTGCCATCGGATCGCCTCCGGTCTGGGCTGAGCGCGGTCGGGTGAGCGAGGGGGCCGGAACACCATCCGGCGGCTGGAACGCAGCCGGTCAGGCCGACGTTGCCCGCTCGACCTGCGCGTGCACCGCGGCCATGTCGAGGGTCCGAACCTGCTCGATGAGGTCGATGAGGGCGGGCTCTGGCAACGCCCCCGGTTGGGAGAACACGAGGACCTGCTCGCGGAAGACCATGAGGGTGGGAATGGACTTGATCCCGGCCCAGGCGGCGAGCTCGCGCTCTGCTTCAGTGTCGACCTTGGCGAAGACGATCTCGGGGTAGGCCTGGGCGGCCCGCTCGAAGGTCGGCGCGAACCGCCGACAC
>Ga0208587_1000470_pt1 | contig 22268 bp, 17 predicted proteins | sample NGESurdeep092012_7_FD_184472 | JGI IMG/M metagenome (GOLD analysis project Ga0208587, IMG submission 184472) | Arctic peat soil microbial communities from Barrow, Alaska - NGEE Surface sample 210 deep-092012 (SPAdes) | ecosystem: Environmental > Terrestrial > Soil > Wetlands > Peat ...
TCGTCTCCATCAGTCAGACGGCGAGCGCGATCGAGCCACTGTTTCGTCGGGGAGAGGCAGACGTCGCGCTCGTCTTCGAGCCCAGTTTTGCGAGTCATCTGGCATCGCGCACTGAGCCGGCGCATCTGCTCCTTACCGTCGATGCATCGGATCCCAATACCGGCACGGTGATGCAGAGCTATTCGCGCGCCGTGATCTCGTCGTACGACGCTGAGCTGGCGGCGGCGGCGCTTCCTCCAGGTCGGACGGTCCGGATCGCGACCGAGACGCGCATGCGATTCAATCCCACGCTCGAGAGCGTGAATCTCTTCGTTCCTGGCTTGATCGCACTCGTCCTCACTCTCGTCTCTGCGTTGATGACGGCGATCTCGCTCTCGCGTGAGAAGGAGCGCGGCACGATGGAAGTCCTGCTCGTCTCGCCGCTACGGCCCTGGCAGATCATCGTGGGGAAGGTGCTGCCGTATCTGGGCCTCGCGTTTGCGAACGTGCTCACGGCCCTGCTCGCGGCGTGGCTCGTCTTTCACGTTCCGTTCCGAGGCAGCGTTCTGCTGCTGCTCGGCGAGAGTGTGTTGTTCGCGATCGTTTCTCTCGCCATCGGCGTGCTGATCGCGGCGCGTACCTCAACGCAACGTGCGGCCATGCTGGCGGCCATGCTCGTCACGATGCTGCCCAGCACCTTGTTGTCGGGGATGCTGTTCCCCATCGCGAGCATGCCGGCGTGGCTCGCGCCCTTCACGAGCATCGTACCCGCCCGCTGGTTCATCGTGATCGCGCGCGGGATCATGCTCAAGGGAGTTGGCCTGCCCTACCTGTGGCGCGAGACGCTCGTGCTGATCGTCATGGCGGCGCTACTCATGGCCGCCGCGGTGCGGAGTTTCAAGCCCAGGCTTGCCTGACGCATGCGTACACTGCGCTTTCTGCTGCGGAAGGAATTTCTCCAGATCTTTCGCGATCGGTTCATGGTGGCGCTGATGTTCGTCATGCCGATCGTGCAACTCCTGATTCTGTCGAATGCGGCGACATTCGAGGTCAAGAGTGCGCAGATGTATGTCGTCGATCGCGATCACAGCGCGTCGTCGCGGGCCCTGGTTGACAGGCTTCGGGCATCAGGTCGTTTCGTGGTTGCTGATGCGTCACCGTCGATGGCTCTGGCCAATGACGCGATGTTGGCGCGGCGTGTCGGAATGATCGTGAGTATTCCGGCGGACTTCGAGCGAGACATCGTGCGGATGCGAACGGCCACGATTCAGCTCGTGCTCAACGCGGAAGACGGAGCGGCTGCTGGGGTCACCAGGTCATACGCCACGCAGATCATCGCGTCGTATGCGAACGAGCTAGGAGCGTCACTTTCACCAGCCATCGTGGCGGGTCCGGCGCTCGAGGTACGGGCCCGCGGGTGGTACAATCCGGAGCTCGACTATCGCGACTACATGGTACCAGGGATTCTCGTACAGCTCGTCACCGTGGTTGGCACGCTGCTCACGGCGATGAACATCGTGCGCGAGAGGGAGCTCGGCACATTGGATCAACTCATTGTGACGCCGCTGCCACAGAGCACGTTCATCGCGGCAAAGCTCATTCCTCTCTGGGTGCTGGCGCTCGTCGAGCTTTCGCTTGGACTGCTTGTGGCACGGTTTGTCTTTCACGTACCGATGCGGGGGAACATCGCGCTGGTGTTCGTCGCGGCGGGGATCTACCTGGTGGCGGCGCTCGGGATCGGGCTGTTCGTGTCGACGCTGGTGAATACGCAACAGCAGGCGATGTTCGTCACCTTCTTCATCATCATGATCTATCTGCTGATGAGTGGGTTGTTCACGCCGATTCGGTCGATGCCAGCCTGGGCGCAGATGCTGGCGCAGCTCAATCCGGTGAAACATTTCATCGGGGTAATGCGGGCGGTGTTGTTGAAGGGAGCATCTGCGCGTGACGTGGTCCAGCCAATCGCAGCGCTGCTCATGTTTGGAGTTGTGACATTGACGCTGGCCGTGCGCCAGCATGGGAGGCGTGTGGGCTAGCGAGTCGCTCGGCGCCGGTGAGGCTGCGGTGGTGCTCGAGGCCACGTGAGCGCAACGCGCCTGCGTCGTTGGTGACCCCTCCGAGATGCTGTCGGCCATCCCCCGACAGACGTGGTCGGCAGTTGGCCCTACACCTTCATGCACCAAACCAACGGAGAGGGATCATGCCGCAATACCTGATCGAACGCGAGGTTCCTGGAGCCGGCAAGATGACGCCCGCGGAACTCAAGGCGCTGTCGCAGCAATCGTGTAGCGTGCTCAACCGAATGGGGCCGGCGATCGAATGGGATCACAGCTACGTGACCGGTGACAAGATCTACTGCGTGTACCGAGCGCCGAACGCAGAAATGATTCGCGAACATGCGCGGCAGGGTGGCTTTCCGGCCAATGTGATTTCCGAGATCGCGTCGGTGATCGATCCGAAGACCGCGGAGTGATGATTGACCGGAGCGCGGCGATGCCGATGATCGAGACGGAGCACCTTGCCAGGGTCTGCGCCGGGCTCGTCGCCGTCGCCTAGCTCCAGCTCCAGCTCCAGAAGAGACCATCGGCACCTTCGTCCTTGTGGGCGCCCTCGCTGTAGCCGGCATCGTGGTGGTTCGCGCAGCGTTGGCCCTGCCGGACAGCGGTGCGCCGCGACCGCCGGAAGAACGGCGAGCGTGGTAGCCATCCGGCGGCGCTGTCTTCATCTTTGGCTCCTCGATCCAGCGGGCAGGTCGCTTGCGGCTACGCGCGAGCGTGAGCTTGTGGTACGCAGGTGGCTCGATGCGCATGGATCTGATCGCTCCTGCTGAACTGCGGCCGACAGGCGCGTCGTGTGCTCGTGGCCGAAATTGCAGTCGTGATTCGCGACTACCCTCAACCCGATCCGAAGATGCGTCGTTTCCTCCGCTTGCTCCCGGCGCTGCTCCTCTCCGCACCACTCGGCGCGCAGTCCGCAAAGCCATCGATAGCACCGCCCAAGCCTCCCGCCGCCATCAAGGCGATCCGGGAGAGCGACATCAAACGCGATCTCTACGCCCTTGCGAGCGACGACATGCGCGGCCGCGAAGCCGGCACTATCGATGAGATGCGCGCATCCATGTGGCTCGCTGAGGAAATGCGAAAGATCGGCCTCGCGCCGAAAGGCGATATGGGAAGCTGGTTTCAATGGTGGAACATGCGCCGCTCGCGCATCTCGACGACGTCGAGCTCGGTGAAGCTCGCCGGCCGACCGCTGACGCTCTGGACGGACATCACCCCCGCAACGAACGCTGCCGTCGACGTATTGGCGCAGACGATCTTCGTCAGCAACATCAGCGATACCACGGTGGACGTCCGCGGCAAGATCGCCGTCGCCTCGCTCGTCGCTCCATCACCGGCCGCCATTCGCAGCACCACCAACACCCACGAATACAACTACACCCGCCCCGCGATCACCGCGATGGGCAATGCCCTCACGCGGCGCGGCGCCGCTGGCGTCATCATCGTCGCCGACTCGATTGCCGAAATCGCCTTCGATGGCGTCGCCAAGATCCAATCGCGCGGCACGTACGATGTGATCGGCGGCGTTCCCCGTTTCACACGAAATCCGAACCCCGCCGGTGCGGCGGGCGCAAATCCGAACGCCGGCGCGGCGAGGACGCCCGTTCCCGTCCTGCTCGCCCACCGCGCCGCACTGGCCGATCTCCGCACCGACGGCCAACCGGTCGACATCCGCCTCCGCACCGAGACGTTCGAGTATCCCTCGGTGAACATCATCGGTGAGATTCGCGGCACCGATCCGAAGCTCCGCGACGAATACGTCCTCTTCAGCTCACATCAGGATCACGACGGCGTGCGCTACACCGTGAACGGCGACTCGATCTGGAATGGCGCCGACGACAACGCCAGCACGAGCGTTGCGCTCCTTGCCATCGCCCGCGCGTGGAAGAAGCAGCCCAGCAAGCGCTCGGCGCTCTTCGTCTTTCACGGCGCCGAGGAGCGGGGATTGCTCGGCTCGCGATATCACGTCGCGCATCCGGTTGTGCCGCTCGAAAAGATCGTCGCGGTGCTGAATGGTGACATGCTCGGCCGCAATCATCCTGACACGGCGGCGCTGATGGGCTCGCAACCACCACATCGCAACTCGACCGCGCTCGTGCAGATGGCGATCGACGCGAACCGGGCGACCAGCAAGTTCGTCATCGATTCGCTGTGGGACCGCCCCACGCATCCGGAAGGCTGGTATTTCCGCAGCGATCACGTGCCGTACGCGGAGCGGAGCGTTCCCTCGCTCTTCTTTTCGAGCAACCTGCACCCGGACTACCACACTCCGCGCGACGAGCCGAAGACGATCGACTATCCGAAGCTCACGCGCATGACGCAGTGGATGTACATGACCGGATGGCTCGCGGGGAACGCCGCGCAGCGGCCCGGAATTGATCCGGGGTTCGTGCTCCGGTAGCCCTGTGTCAGAGCCAGTCGTCCCGCGACCGAAGCGATCCTCCACACTCGCGATCCTCATCGCCGCGGTCGCCCTTGCCGCGGCCGTCACCGCCGTCTGGCTCTTCCCGCGCGCCTTCCCGATCGTCTCGCTCGAGCAGTCGCTCACGCGCGACATCGCTCTTGCGCGTGCCGACTCGTTCTTTCGCGCGCACGACCTCGCTCCATCCGGCGCGCGGACGGCCGTTCACTTTCAGGGGAATGACTCGCTCCGCACATTCGTCGAGCTGGCGGGCGGCGGCGCTGATTCGCTCAAGGCCCTCGTTCGCGGACGCGACATAGCACCGTTTACCTGGTCGGTTCGCGCGTTCGTCCCGCGCGATCCTCACGAAGCGCACGTCGACTTCGCACCGGACGGCCGCATCGTCGGCTTCTCCAGAACCCTTGCCGAGTCGGATCGGCGACCCGCGATCACCGCCGATTCCGGACAGCGCCTCGCAGAGTTCGCGCTCGGCGGTTGGATCAACGATCGGGCAGATCGCTGGCGGCTCGTCTCGTCCTCATACGAGACGAGGAAGACGAGCGGCCGCGTCGATCGCAGTTACACCTTCGAGCGAGTAGACCGCCGCATCGGCGGAGCGGCCATTCGCTCCGAGGTCGTGATCGTCGGCGACGCGCCTGCCAAGGTGCGGCAGTACGTTGAGATTCCCGAGTCTTTCCGCCGGCGGTACGGCGAGATGCGCTCGGCGAACGATCTGCTCGCGCTCATTGCCGGCCTCGGCGCGCTCGTCATCGCCATCGCGGGGATCGTCTTCCTCTCGAGAAGCGCCCGATCGAAGAACGTACGATGGCGCGAGGCGATGGCAGTGGGCGCGGTGATTGGCGCGCTCACAGTCGCCGCCGGTCTCAACGAGATGACGGGAAGCTGGTATGGCTACGACACTGCAATGTCGCCGACCGCGTTTCAGGCTCGGATCGCCATGGCAGCCCTGCTGACGGGAGCGTTGACGGCGCTGCTCGCCGGCTTCACGCTCGCCGCGGCCGAAGCCGCGTCGCGACAGGCTTTCCCACAGCAGCTCGATTGGTGGAAGCTGTGGAAGTATCGCGGTACGCGTGAGGTCGCGTCACGCGTTGCCGGTGGCTATGCCGTCGCCACCATCGCCTTCGCCTACGTCGCGGTCTTCTATCTCGTGACGCGGACGCTGCTCGGATGGTGGGTGCCGAGCGAGGTGCTCGATGATCCGAATCTGATCGCGACGCCGATGCCGTGGATGTCCGGCATCGCCATGTCACTGAATGCCGGCGTATGGGAGGAAGCACTCTTTCGCGCGCTGCCTCTCGCGTTGCTGTCACTCTGGGTGGGACAGCGTCCGAAGCGCCGGTGGTGGATGGCGGCGGGCGTCGTCGTGACAGCGCTGACATTCGGGTTTGCCCATGCAAGCTACGCGTCGTGGCCGCCGTACTCGCGCGGCGTCGAGATCTTTCTCGATGCTTGTTTCTGGGGCGTGCTGGTTCTCAACTTCGGGATTCTCGTCACGGTCGTCGCGCATTTCGTGTACGACCTCGTGCTGTTCGGACTATTCGCCACCTCTGGCAACGCCGCGGAATACCACATATCCGCGGCAATCATCCTGCTCGCGCTTCTCGCGCCGGCACTCGTGGTCGCGTGGCGGTGGAGGCGTCAGGGCGGACTCACGGCGGCACCGAACGAGGCGCGCTTCGCTGCCTGGACGCCCGTCGAATCAGTGGAGAGCATCGCGACGCTTGCTCCGCGACAGTCGCAGGTGCTGACGACCCGTGCTCGCCGGCTCGCCGTGACGGCTGCCATCATCGCGGCGGTCGCCGCCGTGGTTCGTCCTCCCCAGCCAACACTTGGCCCTCAGTTCACCGCCGATCGCGCGCGCGTCTCGAGTACGGCAGACTCCATGCTTCGTGCGCAGGGCGGCGAACCGGCCGGCTGGCGCCGCCTCACCAACACCGCGACTGACACACTCGCCGCCTGGCCGCGCTTTCTGCATGAGTACAAGCTCATCCCGCAGGCGCAACGCTTTGCTACCACGTATCTCCCGCCGGCGTGGTGGGTCGTGCGTTACGTGCACACGACCGGCACCGCCGCGCAGCGCACCGAAGAGTGGCGCGTGCGGCTCTTGCCTGACGGACGACCGCTCGATGCACGACACCTGATTCCCGATTCGGCGCGTCGCAATGCGACCCTGCCGGATGACGTGCGCCGCATCGCGCTCGCGGCCCTGACTCGCGAAGGCGTGAACACCGCGATGCTTCAGGAATCCGATTTCAAGGAAACGGCGCTTCCGGCGAGACACGATGTGACGGTCACCTACACCGACACCGCGGTGAAGCTTCCGGCGGGCGCCGCGGCGAGAGCGTGGGTGCATGTCGCCGGCGACGAGCCTCTCGTGGCGCGTCGCGGAGTGGAGCTTCCGGAAACCTTCATTCGCGCCGACCGCGAGCGACAGACCACGCACGCGATGATCGCGGGCCTCTGCGGTCTCTTCCTGATCGGAGGAATCGTGACGGGAGCGATCGTCGTGGCGCGCCGGCGCCCGATGCTGCTGCGGGACGGGATGTTCGACCGCCGAGGAACCTTCATGCTCGTCGGCGCTCTCGTCGTGCTCGCGGTGCTTGGCGATCTCAACTCGCTGCCGTCAACGCTCTTCTCCTACGACACTGCTGAGCCGTGGAGCCGGTTCCTCGGCACGAAGGCGCTCGGCTTCGTCTCCGCCATTCCTCTCAGCCTGATCGTACTCGGACTCTGGCTCGCGCTCGGCGCACTCAGGCGACGAGTCGGTATTCCGATGCTCGCCGGGCCGGCGTCCAGCGCGACGAGCAACGATATGCTGATCGCCGGCCTCGGACTCGGCGGCCTCGTCTACGCAATGAGCCGCATCAGCGAGTTCGTGCCGAGCAAGGGCATACCGCACGCGCCATCGACGCTTCTGAATGAGGCAGTACCGATGCTTGGCGGAATTTCTGACCTGCCCTCGACGACGATGATGATGGTCGCGCTTCTTGGGATCCCCATCCTCGTCGTCGCCGGGATCACACGGAAATGGACGCTACGAGTGCTGATCGCGGCGGTCATGCTGGCGCTGCTTGTCTCATCGATGATCGCAGTCGCGCCGACGAATGACGTCGAGCCAATGCGAGTGATCCTGCTCGTCGCGATGATGGCTCTCGTGGCGGTCGCCTTATACACGTGGGGCACGGTCAGCGCGTGGTCGTGGATCGTTGCCGCGTTAGTACAGCAAGGGCTGGGTGGCCTGCGACAGGCGGTGCATGCGCCGACGTGGCAGGAGCGGGTAGCCTATGGGCTCGTGCTGAGCTTCGCATGCCTGCTGATCGCTCTGCTTGCGCGACGAACACGATCGGAGACGACTACGACTTGAGCTCCCCGGCCTGGATCCGCTTCGCCGTCTTCTCCACCTCGCCCATCACGCGCAGCAGATTTCCGCTCCAGATCTTCGCGATCTGCTCCTCCGTGTACCCGCGACGCACGAGCTCTCTGGTCACATTGATCGATTCGAGCGCGCAGTTGTAGCCATCGAGGCCGCCGCCGCCATCGAAGTCCGAGCCGATCCCGACGTGGTCGAGGCCGATGAGCTTGACGCCATAGTCGATGTGGTCGACGAAATCCTTCACCGTGGCGGTTGGCTGTTGCGGATAGCGTTCGGCAATTGCGCGCATTCGGTCCTGATACTGCGTCCGGCGCTCGGGCGACAGCAACGCGACCTGCGAATCGACGGCGACCGTCGCCGCATTGCGAAACGGCGCGGCTCCCGCTGCCGCTCTGGCGCTGCACGACGGGCCCGGTGTGCCCGCAACCGGTCCGCGCGGGAATCCACCCCCGCCGCCTGCTCCACCGCGCACGGCCGGCTTGATCGAGAACTCCTGATTCAGCGCGGCGATCGCCTGCGTCCTTGCGACCGTGCCGGCGGGATCACACTTCACGTAGCCGCGGTACGCGACCATCTGAACGACGCCGCCATTCTTCGCGAGGGCCTTGAGCTGCTCGTCGTCGAGGTTGCGCGACACATTGCACAGCGCACGAACGCCCGAATGCGACGCGATGATCGGCGCCTTGCTCAAGGCGAGCGACTGCATCATCGACTCCTTTGACGGATGCGAGACGTCGATCATGATGCCCAGCCGATTCAACTCGACGATGACCTGCTTGCCCAGCGGCGAGAGACCATGCCACATCCAATCGTTGGTCGTCTCGCCGGTGTTGGAGTCCGAGAGCTGGCTGTGACCGTTGTGCGCCAGCGACATGTACCGCGCGCCGCGAACGTAGAATTCCTTGACGCGCGTGATGTCGGTGCCGATGCCATAGCCATTCTCGACGCCTAACAGGGCGACTTTCTTCCCGCTCGCGTAGATGCGGCGGGCATCATCGGCAGTGTAGGCGATCGCGATACGTGTGGGGGCGATCTTCTCGGCAAGGGTGTGCACCGCGTTGAACTTGGCGGTGTCCGTGGCGTACGCTCGGGCATAGCCCGCCGAGTCGAGCGCGCCCTGTCCCACGTAGATCGAGAAGAAGATGGCGTCGAGCCCTCCTTCTTCCATCTTCGTCAGGTCGACCTGCGTGTTCAGACGCTGTGAGTAGTTGAGCTCCCCGACACGAAAGTTGCCGGGCTCGATGTCGACATGCGTATCGAGTGTCATCACCCGCTCGTGAATGGCGCGAGCCTTTGCCATGAGCGCATCCTCGCTCGTCGGCGACCCTGGACCCGCCGGCGTGTTCTGCGCCGTGTTGGTGGCGCACGAAACGCTGCCGAACAGCATAAGAGCGGGGACGAGTGCCCGGGCAGGACCGCGCATTGTGTTCTCCTGAAAAAAGACGGAATTTCGCACCCTCACCAAGAGCCATACGTCGCTCGCAAAAGATGTGTTGACCTCAACGCCGGTGTTCCGCTTGGAGCACTCCCCCACTCCAAGCCGCGTTACGCCGATTGGGTGAGTCGGTATCGGATCGTCGGCCCGGGGAGTCCTGTAGAGTGTCAGCATCACCCACCACTCACCGCATGCGACCTGCGTCGCCAGTCTTCATTCTCGTCATCGCCGCCGCCGCGTGTCGTAGCGGAGGCGTTGCCTTGCCGCCGGCTGACGCGATCGTTGAAGGTCGGACCGCTGTTCCCGTCGCGATCGACACGATCGAGGACAATGCCACGGTGCGCGTCGATCGCGGGCGCTATACACTGCGCAAGAGCGCTTTCGACACGCGGGACTTCTGGGAAGACATCGCCGTGCTCGACCTGCCGAGTGCGGATGCGGCCGCTCGGACGGTCGATCAACTCACTTTTTCGCTCGCGCTGAAGCAGCTGTTGTCCAGCGATCCTGACGGCGCGGCGGTGGCATTCCGCGTTCTGCACATGAACGCGACCGACGCCGCGGTCCGAGCGCGCGCGCGTGTCGGACTCACCATGGCGCTCTCGTGGCATTCCGACTGGCCCGCGCTGGCGCGGATCGGCACGGACCGCGACAGCGCAGAGTCGGTGGACCCCGATGCCGCACAGGCGGGCGTCGAGCGATGGGGGCGTGCATTGTCTGATGTGCCGGTGCCTGTGATCGACGTTCCCGATTCGCCCGTGACGCTGCCCATGCGCCGCAGTGCCTTCGGGACGCCGGTCGTGACGGTGCGCATCAACGGGGTTGCGCGCGAGTTCTGGCTGGACACTGGAGCGAGCATGACGCTCCTCTCCGATGATGTGGCGGTGAAGTCTGGCGTGAAGCTCGCCGCGCCCGACACACTGGCGCTCGAAGTCGTCGCTGGCCACATCCCGGCGCGCGCCGTGTTCATCGACTCGCTCGCGATCGGACCGATGGTGGCACGTGGACTCGGTGCCGCACTCGTGAATCGCGGCGCGCTTCGGCTCGATCATCGCATCGTCAACGGCATGCACGAGACGGTGAATATCGATGGCGTGATCGGCACCGATATTCTTCGGTATCTCGACCTCGTGATCGACGCTGGGGCCGGCACCATCACCATCAGCCGCCCGCGACCAAATCCCCGCGCGGTGCGCAATCTTTACTGGGTAGGGTACCCGGTCGTGCGGCTGGTCACCGAAGACGGCCGGCCCCTGCTCTTCGGCCTCGACACCGGCGCGGAGGGCACGTACGTGACGACGACGCTATTGCGAAAGCAGCCGAACACTCCCGTCGCGATGCGTCGCGGCTCGATCCGCGGACTCGGCACCGAAGAACATCGCACCGAGTGGGTGGCACGCGCGATTGCGCTGAGCGATGGCGACTACGCAATGACGCTGCGAAACATTCCCGTGGCTCCCGAGCGGAAATGGACGTTCGTCAACTTCGATGGAGTGCTGGGATCGGATGTGGCGTTGGCGTCACGGATGCACCTGGACTTCCTCAACGGGATATTCGAGGTGCGACGGAGCACGAGTTGTGAGCTCGTAAGTGGGGGTCAGTTTTCCAACAGATGTTAGTTTGCAGCTAACTCAGTTGCGCCGGTGCATTCAAGCGGAAGATATGGCGCACACCGCTAGCCTCCCGTGCGGCCGCCGACTTGCTTTGCTTGAGCCGACACATCTCCGGTTCACCCTCGCGCCCACCATGCTCGATTTTCTGACGCACTTCATCGAGCGTTACGGTTACTTCGCCGTGACGCTGCTGGTTACGCTCGAGGGCTTTGGCCTGCCACTTCCCGGCGAGACAGCCGTGGTGACCGCGGCTGCCTTTGCCGCGCGCGGCTCGCTGGGCATCGTGGGCGTCGTGCTCGCGACGACGCTCGGCACCGTGCTCGGCGGATCGGGTGGCTATTGGGTGGGGCGGATCGGGGGACGCGGACTGCTCGTCCGGCAGGGACACTGGATTCGCCTCGACGCCGATCGTCTCGCACGGACCGAGAAGTACTTCGAGCGGCATGGCATGAAGACGGTGTTCCTCGCGCGCTTCGTCGCGCTGCTGCGGATCTTCGGCTCGCTCATGGCGGGGGTCGCGCACATGCCCTTTCCTACCTTCAGCGCTGTGAACTTCACCGGTGGACTGCTCTGGGCGGTGACCTTCAGCGCGGTTGGCTTTGTGTTCGGAAAGAATCTGTCGAAGCTCGACGACTATCTGGGAGAGATCAGTATCGTTCTCTTCGTGCTTGTTGTCGGGAGCTTTCTGGTGTATCGGTGGCGAGAGAAGAAGACGGGTTCACGAGTCGAATAGCGATTCAACGGCGTCGATCGGAGGGAGCGCGGATCAACGCCGCGCGCAGCGCTGCCGCGGCCTGGTCCAGAACGCCCCTCTTGCGCCTCGCGCGTCAACACCCGTATTGTCCCGAAGCACTCCGTTTGTCGCTGCCGACATCGGCCTGAAGCGCGCTCGGATCGCGAAGCCGCATCCGTGAGCCCGCGCCCTACACCTCCTCCGCAAGACAGCAAGCACGCGTAATCGTTTTCGCCGTGCGTGTCCGCCACCGTCACTGCTGTGCCTGGACGAGCACGACGTGGAGCTTTTCGCTCGGCTATTCCAGCCGAGAGTGTGCGACCCCTCAGGAGGATCTTCTCGCATGGCTCGTATCAATCTCAGCGCTCGGCTCTCCGCCGCAGTCGCAGCCGCCACAGTGCTCGCGCTGGCGGCATGCTCGGACGTTCCCACTCCTGCCGCGCCCGCAATGTCACCCACCGGTCCCGCAGCCGCGAAGATCGCGTCGTCGGACGACCCGGTCGTCGAAGGCGAAGTGATCGTGAAGCTGAGGGACGGCACGATGGTGACCATCGACGACATCGCCTCGAAGCACGGTGCGGCGAAGGGCATGAAGGGCTACGCGAACAAGTTCGACGTCGTGAAGACGAAGAAAGGAGCTGAAGCTGCGCTCGCGGCCGAGCTCAGCGCCGATTCGAACGTCGAGTTCGCCGAGCCGAACTACATCCGTCACGTGGACGCCATCGATTCGCGTCTGTGGGCCTTCTACAATCCCGGCGGGTTGAACATGCGGTACACGAGCGGTGGCACGGGCTACATCCCGAGCTCGTACGCGTCCATTCTCGACGCGGATATAGACAACGTGCAGACCGGCTACGCCGCGAACGGCGCGAACGTCACCATCGGCTCGATCGATACGGGCGTCGACTTCTCGCATCCCGAGTTCACCGGACGTCTGATCGCCGGCAAGGACTGGTACGCCAACGACAACGATCCGAGCGACACGCCGGACGAAGGACATGGCACGCACACGACCGGTACGATGGCCGGCAGCACCGTTGGCGTCGCCGGGATCTCGGGCGCGGCACCGCACGTGAAGGTGTACGTGCAGCGGGTGTGCGGCGCGAATGGCTGTCCCACGACGGCGATCGTGAACGCGATCAACGCCGCCGCCGACTACATCGACGCGAGTGGCAATCATCTCGTCGCGGTGAACATGAGCCTCGGCGGCACGTCGGAGTCCACGGCGGAGAAGAACGCGATTGCCTATGCGACGTCGAAGGGCGTGCTGGTCATCGCGTCGGCCGGCAACTCGGGCTCGTCGAAGGTTGCCTGCCCAGCGTGCGACGTGAACGCCATCTCGGTGTCGGCCACCACATGGCGTGACGCTCTCGCAACGTACTCGCAGTACGGCTCCGGTCTCGACATTTCCGCGCCTGGTGGCACCTGCTACTCGAACACCACTCCGGAAGGCTGCATCTTCAGCTCGGTGGTGAGCGGCTTCACGGGCGGCACGGTGTACAGCGGACCGCAGCCGGGCGGCAGCTACACGTACATGCAGGGCACGTCGATGGCGGCGCCGCAGGTCACGGGCACCGCGGCGGCGGTGGCGTCGAAGACTGGGCTGCGCGGGAGCGCGTTGCGCTCGCGCATTCTCAACACCGCAGACGACAAGGGAACCGCGGGCTACGACACGAAGTTCGGTGCCGGGCGAGTGAATGCGTATCACGCAGTCACGAACATCTCGCTGCCGGCCGGGCAGTGAAGTAGGAACAACTTAGGAAGAGAGGAGGAGAGGAAGAGAGGACGGCGTCCTTTCTTCCTCTCTTCCGTTTTTCCCCTCTTCCTCGAATCCTGCGCTAGTAATTCACAGGATCCGCACGCCGACGCTGATCGACCGCGGCAGGAAGGACGTCGTCGTCAACGGTCGTCCTGTACCTTAAGAGATGATCTCGCACGCCATTCGCCTCTCCTTCGCGGTCGCGGATGAGTCCGATGCCCCGGAACTCGCGGCGTTGCGCGTTGCGACCGCGCACGATCTCACGGAAAAGTTCGGGCGGGGCCATTGGTCGGGCGAGGCATCGGAGCGCGGCGTGATCGCCGGCATGCGTGAGTCGAAAATCTGGCTGGCTCGGCGCGGCGCCTCGATCGTCGCCACCTTCCGCATGTCCACGACCAAGCCATGGGCGATCGATCGATCGTACTTCGCCAAGTACCCGCGTCCGCTCTATCTCACCGACATGGCCGTGCGTCCCGACCTGCAGGGCAAGGGCATCGGACGCCGCTGTCTCGCGAAAGCGGTGGAGTACACGCAGAAGTGGCCCGCCGACGCGATCCGGCTCGACGCCTATGACGCCGAGGCGGGCGCCGGCACATTTTACGGGAAGTGCGGATTTCGCGAAGTGGGTCGCGTGGCCTATCGCGGCGTGCCGTTGGTGTACTACGAACGGCTGATCCAAAGGATGTAACAATCAAGGAGATCCCGATGACCCACAGTGGACCGATCATGGATTCCAACCCGCCGAGGCAGGGACCGATGGGACGCTCAGTGCAGGTAGTGAAGGCCGGCGTGAGCTTCGGCTCCGCGCTCGCGATCGCGATTTCGTGGAGCATCCACCACTCGATCGTCTGGGCCATCATTCACGGCTTTCTGTCGTGGGTCTACGTGGTGTGGTATGCGATCACGCGATAGTCTCTTTGGGCAGCCATCGCGTTTGGACTGGCCCCACAGAGAAAGCGTGGACTAGAATTGCGTGAATTGCATGATTCAAGTTCCGCCTTTGTCGGAGGCGCCAGCTCACGGCGTCGTGACCGTAAAGCGCAGCCCCCGTTCGCCGACGAGGACTGCGCTTCCTGGCACTCATTGGGCCTGCTACTTCGAGTCAGGGCACCAGAACCGGCCGTCCTTCGACGTCGAGGATCTGAATCGGCGCAATCCCCGTCGCCTTCAACGCACCTTCGATCGACGCGCGATCGCCGACGATCACGAGGTTCATGTGGTCCACGTCGATGTACTTCTTCGCCACGCGCACGAGATCGTCACGCGTCACCGCGTCGATCTTCGCCGCGTAATCCTTGAAGTACGTCTCGGGCAGATCCTGCGTATAGATGCTCGAGATGGCGGCGGCAATTCCATTCACCGTCGCGAAGCGGCCGGGGAGCGACTGAATGAGCGACTCCTTGCCCACCGTCAGTTCGTCGTCCGTGAACGGCATCTCGCCCTGGACGCCCTTGAAGTGCGTCATGAACCCGATCAGCGCGCTGTCGCTCTTCGCGCTCACGATGCCGCCCCCAGCGCGGAAGGCGCCAGGCCCGCGGCCATAGGCGAAGCCCGAGTTCACACCGTAGCTGTAGCCCTTCACTTCGCGAATGTCGTGATTGAGGCGCGACTGAAACATGCCGCCCAGCAGGTGGTTCATCACCTGAATGGCGTAGTAGTCGGGCGTGCTGCGCGGCGGGCCAGGCTCGCCAAGGGCGAACACGGACTGCGCCGCCTTCGGCTTGTCGATCAGATAGATCGTCCGCGCCTTTGGTGCCGGAACCGGGCCGTAGGCAAAGGTCGGCCGCTCGCCACCAGCCGGCCATGCCGCGAGCGTCTTCTCCACCACGCTGCGCGCCGTCTTCGCATCGATGTCGCCCGTCACGGTGATCACCGCGCGACCGGGCCGGAAGTAGGCATTCGCGAAGGACGTGACGTCTCCACGCGTTATCGCCGTGACGGTCTTCTCCGACACGACGCGCCCATACGGATGCTCGTCGCCATACACGACCTTCGAGAACACGTTGGCCGCGATGGAATTCGGCTGATCCTTGGCCTGGGTCAGACCGACGAGCGTGCGAGCACGATTGCGCTCGATCGCGGAGTCGGGAAAGGTCGAGTTGAGGAGCATGTCGGCGAGCAGCGTCATCGCCGGCTCGAACTTGTCCTTGAGCGACGTGAAGCGAATGGTGCCCGACTCACCCGCCACGTTCGCGAAGATCGACGTGCCCAGCATCTGTTGCGCATCCGAGAGGCGATCCGCCGTTTTCGTCTTGGTGCCTTCACTCAGCATCTGTGCCGCGAGAGCGGCGACGCCAAGTTTATCGGCGGGCTCATAGTTGGACGCGCCACCGATGAAGTCGATGTTCAGCGCGACGAGCGGAAGGTCGTGCTTCTCAACGACGATCAGCTCGGCGCCGTTCGCGAGCTTCGTCTTCGTCCACGCCGGAACCTTGAGCGACGGCGCCTTGCCGACCTTCGGAGCCTTGTCGCGCTCGAGCGTCTGCGCCGAAAGCTGCGGCGCGATCGAGAGGAGTGCGATGGAGAGCGCTAGCGCGAGTCGCGCGCCTGGGTGCAGCGAACGGGCGATCATCACTTGTCTCCCATGATGTAGTGTCCGCCGTCCGGCGCGACGGTGACCTTGGTACTCTTGGAAGCCATCGACGCCTGGTCGGCCTTGCCGAGCGGAACGACGCTCAGCACGACGCGTCCGGCGCCGAGATACTTGTTGGCGACTCGCTTCACGTCCGCGGCGCTCACGGCCTTGAGCTTCGCGTAGTCGCGTTTGAAGCGGGCAGCGTCGCCGTGGAAGACGAGGCCGTCGTTGAGGACGTCCGCCTTGCCGAGATTGGACTGCAGCAGCGAGACGAAGCCGAACTCGAGTCCGGCCGAGGTCTTCGCCAACTCTTCGGCCGTTGGCCCTTCCTGCTTGAGACGCGTGATGATTGAGTCGCTCGTCGCCTCCACTTCGGCCAGCGAGTGGCCGGGGCGCGGTGTGATGCTGATGCCGAAGACGCCGGAATTCTCATAGCCGCGGTTGGACGCACCGACATTCGCCGCGCTCTGGAGATCGTACACCAGGGCCTTGGTGAGGCGCGCCGTACGCGGGCCGGAGAGAATCTGGACGAGGAACTGGAGCGCGTAGACGTCATCCTTGTCGTCGCCCACGCTGGGCCACGCGATGTAGAGTCGCGGAATCTGCACGCGATCCTCGAACACCAGCCGCTTCTCGGCGGTGAGCGTCACGGCGGGGACCTTGGGGCGCGAGATCGCAGCGCCGCGTTTCAGGTCGCCGAAGTACTTCGTCACCCACGCCTTGGCCTGCTTGGGCTGGAAGTCGCCGACAATCGCGATCGTGGCGTTCGAGGGAGCGTAGTACGTGCGGAAGAATTCCTTCACGTCGTCCACGCCTGCCTTCTGAAGATCGGACAGGTAACCGACAATCGGCCAGGAGTACGGATTCGCCTCCGGGTAGAGCGCGGTGGTGACAATCTCGTTTGCTCGGCCGTAGGGCTGGTTGTCGGTGCCCTGGCGGCGCTCGTTCTGCACGATGTCGCGCTGCGCCTTGAACTTCGCCTCATCGAGCTTGTCGAGGAGGAAGCCCATCCGGTCGGACTCGAGCCAGAGCGCGCTCTCGAGATAGTTGGCGGGGACGATTTCGTAGTAGTTGGTGCGGTCGTTCGACGTAGAGCCGTTGTTCGTTCCACCGACGCCTTCGGTGAGCCGGTCGTGCATGCCGTACGGCACGTGCCCAGAGCCGGTGAACATCACGTGCTCGAACATGTGCGCGAAGCCGGTGCGGCCGAGCACTTCGTTCTTGGAGCCGACGTGGTACCACACATCCACCGCGACCTGCGGCACGGTGTGATCCGGGGAGAGGATGACCTCGAGCCCGTTCGGGAGGGTCATTCGCTCGAACGGGATGTTGACGCCGCTGCCGCGCGACTGCGCGAATGCTGGCGCGGCGGCGGCAAGGGCGACGAGCGTCGCGAGGTGAAGAGTTCGTGGGAGGCGCATGGTGGGCTGGTGAAGGGTGCTGAACGCCGGCAGTGGGTAGACGAAGACGCTACACAACATGTGACAGATTGTTGCTGAGGACAACGGTGGAAGGGGGATTTGATGGGCGTTGAAGGGGGAGGTGAGGGCGAATGAGGGGCGGTGTTCGTGGGGAACGCGGATCTCGGCGGATCATGCGGATCCGCCTACTCCGCGTTCCCAACGCACAACGCAGTTCCCATAACGCCCTTCAATTCCGTCGCCACCTCCCGCAGATTCGACCTGCGAGAATCCTTCAAGCGAGGTTGGTGTGTGGGAGCCTGGTAAGCCAAGCCAGAACGAGAACGAATATTTCGCCCGCCAGGACGCCGAGTGGTTGAAAGCCCAGCGCGCCAAGCTCGACGCAGAACGTCTTGCCAGGGACAAGGCGAAGAACACCGGCATGAAGTGTCCGCGCTGCGAGGGCGATCTTCAGGAGCGTGTCTATCACAACGTCCGCATCGACGTCTGCGACACCTGCCGCGGTGTCTGGCTCGATCGCGGCGAGCTGCACATGCTGGCGCACGTGGAGGCCACCGCGATGCTCCACGTCGTCCACGAGATCGATACCGGCACGCGCTGACCTTCGCGATAGTCATAGGATGACCGAGACCCAGTGGACTGACGTCGATCGCCTGACATTCGTGCTGGTCACGGATTCGTTGTCATCCTGAGCGAAGCGAAGGACCTGCACCTCCACATTACAACAAAGTGCAGGTCCTTCGGTCGCGCTACGCGATCTCTCAGGACGACAAGGTCTCGCGGCTACTTCAGCGCGGCCTTGGCCACGCTCTGATACTTGATCTTCCCGCCGACGATGGTGTACTCGACCCGCGCCGACGGGATCTCCTTCTCGGGCACGGTCATGATGTCCTTCGACAACACCGTGATGTCGGCAAGCTTTCCGACGGTGATGGAGCCAAGCTCCTTCTCCTGGAAGCTCGCGTAGGCATTGTTGAGCGTGTACGACTTCAACGCCTCCGCGCGCGTCAGCCGCTGCTCGGGCAGAAACACGGTGCCATCCTTCGTGACGCGCGAGACGGTTCCATAGAACGAAGGAATCGGATCGACGTCTTCCACTGGCGTGTCCGTTCCGTTCGTCACGATCGCACCGGAATCCCAGAGAGAGCGGAAGAGATACGACGTCGTCTTCGTACGCTCGGGGCCGAGCTTGGTCGCGACCCAGGGTCCGTCCGAGACGGCGTGAATTCCCTGCATCGCGGCGATGACGCCGAGTTGCTTGAATCGCGGAAGATCCCGCGGATTGATGTGCTGCGCATGTTCGATGCGCCACCGCAGGTCGGTCTTGTTGGGATTCGCCTTGAACAGCTTCTCATAGATGTCGAGGGTCTCGCGGTTCGCCCTGTCGCCGATGGCATGCGTGTTCACCTGGAACCCGTGCTTCATTGCGATCTCGGCGGCGCGCTGCACGCTCTCGGGTTGCTCGAGCGCGAGCCCGGTGCTGCGCGGAAGATCAACATAGGGCTCGAGGAGCCACGCCCCATTGGAACCGAGCGCACCGTCGATCTGCCGCTTGATGGAATGGACGGTGAGATAGCCGTGCCCATACCCCTGCATGCGATAGCTGTCGAGCAGGCTGTCCATCCGCGCGTTCGACTCGCCGCGCACCATCACATAGAGACGCACAGGAAGCTTCTCTTCATCGGCGAGCTTCTTGAACAGATCGATCGTCGCAAAGTTGGCTCCGGCGTCGTGAAATGACGTGATCCCTTTCGACAGCGCATCTGCTCCGGCAAGCTCGACGATCCTGCGTGACATCGCATCGCGCTCGGCCACCGTGCGCCCCGCGTCAGCCTTCGCGCGCGCCGGCCCGATGAGCCGCTGCGCCGCCTCGCGAAGCATGCCGGTCGCGTTGCCCTGCGCGTCGCGCACGATCTCGCCACCACTCGGATTCTGCGTATCCTTGGTCACGCCGGCGAGCTCGAGCGCTTTGCCATTTACGAACGAGGCATGACCACTCGCGTGCCCAAGCACGACGGGATTGTTGGGCGACACGGCGCTCAGCGACGCGTGCACGGGATTGCCTTCGACACTCGGCACGGGAAGCCGGTCCCACTTCGCCTGATGCCACCCGCGTCCGGAAATCCACTCTCCTGGTTTTGCCTTCTTCGCCGCGTCTCCGACCATGGCGACGATGTCGTCCCAGGTGCGCGCCTTGGTGAGATCGAGCTGAAGCTTCGACTGGCCGAGTCCCATGTAGTGGCCATGGCCGTCGATGAAGCCAGGCACGGCGAGCCTGCCTTGCAGGTCGATGACTTTCGTCTGCGACCGCACGAGGCGCCTGATCTCGAGCGTCGTCCCAACGGCAATGATGCGATCGTCTTTGATGGCGACCGCCTGCGCCTCCGGTTTCGCCGAATCGACCGTGACGATGTGACCGTTCACGAGCACGAGGGTCGGCGCGGCTCCCTGTGCCAGCGCGACGGCGGGCGAGAGAGCGGATACGACAACGAGAGCGAGAGCGGCGGCGAGCCGCGACGAGATGACGCGCACTGCTACGGCGCCGATGTGACGAGCCGGCCCTTGTCGTCGATCCGGAGCGTCGCCTTCTTCGTCTGCGGCGTAGGCTCGAGCTCGTCCACCTCGACGCGCACCTTGTCCTGCGCGATGCGTATCACCGACACACGCGCACCCTCGTGCATCCCCGAGATGCCGAGCTTCGCCAGCTTCGCGGGCTCCACCAGCGAGCCGGTAATGCTGCTCCCGATGGGCAAGTCGTCAGTCTGGTTCGCGGTGATCTTCGTGCCGAGCTGCTCGGCGATGTCGTTTCTGGTGACCTGGCTGGACTGCTGTCTCACGTTCTGCGTGGCTTGCGCGTCCGTTGCCTGCGGCGTCGCAAGCGCGAAGCTCAGGCAGGTGGCGGCAAGGACGAGAATGTGGGTAGTGCGGCGGGTCGAAGACATGGATTCCTCCTCATTGAGAGGTTGTCTCGGACGGCGATCGATACCGTTGTTCGATCGAGCCGGCTGGGCCTCAGATGTGTCCTTTCCCACAGCATATAGCAAGCCCGCGCGAAGGGAGAGCATGCTGGCCAGCCATACGACTATTTGAACAGCGCCAGGGACTTCAGCACGGTCTGCGCAACACCCCAGAGCGTCGGCACGCCAACCACCGTCCACGCCACCACCAGTGCGAGCCAACCCTTCGACCCACGGTCGTTGCTCATCGCGCGCCTTCCTCGGCAACGCGAAAGTGATACTTCGCGTCCACGGGCCGCATGCGCGAGTTCGCGATGAACCCCACGACGAGCAGACCAGCCATCACGTACATCGTCAACCCGTATGCATCGGCCTTCGCGACACCATGCGCGATGCGATACTCACGGATGTAGTTGACGAGCACCGGCCCGCACACGCCCGCCGTGGACCACGCGGTGAGCAGACGTCCGTGGATCGCACCCACCTGCATCGTGCCGAACATGTCGCGCAGGTAGGCAGGAATGGTCGCGAAGCCGCCGCCATACATCGAAAGGATCACGACATAGCAGAGGACGAATGGCGCGATACTGCCTGCGCGCCCGACCGAGGGAATCGCGGCATACAACACGGCACCGAGCGCGAAGAAGGTCGCGTACGTCGCCCGGCGTCCGATGTAGTCCGACAGCGACGACCAGGCGAAGCGTCCACCCATGTTCGCAAGACTGAGCAGTCCGACGAATCCGGCCGCCGCGCTCACTGTGATCACGCCCGGAAACATCTCCTGAATCATTGCCGACGCCTGGCCCAGTACGCCGATGCCCGCAGTGACGTTCAGGCAGAGCATGATCCACAGTAGCCAGAACTGCGGCGTACGTACTGCGGAGCTTACGTCGACATCGTGCGGGGCGGCGCTTTTCGTGGCACCGGTGGACGCACGCACAGACATGCCGGGCGGAGCCCAACCCGGCGCAGGCAATCGCACGGTGAACACACCGAACATCATGTAGAGCAGATAGATCACGCCCAGTGCCACGAAGGTCTCGGTCACTCCAGTCGACGTCGGCGTCCTGAAGTGCTCCATCAGCTTCACCGAGAGTGGCGAGGCGATCATCGCTCCACCACCGAATCCCATGATCGCCAGTCCTGTCGCCATCCCTGGCCGATCGGGGAACCACTTGATCAGCGTGGACACTGGAGAGATGTACCCGATGCCGAGCCCGATACCACCGAGCACTCCGTAACCGAGCAGCAGCAGCCAGAATTGGTGAAAGGCAATTCCCGCCGCGCCGACGAAGAATCCGCCGCTGAGACAGAGCGCGGAGGTGAACATGGCCTCTCGCGGACCGACTCGCTCGAGCCAACTGCCGAAGAGGGCGGCCGATACGCCGAGAAAGACGATCGCGACGCTGAATACCCAGCCGATCGTGCTGAGCGACCAATCGCTCGGCGCCGAGGTAGTGATGCCGATCGCGTGCGAGAGCGGAATATTGAAGACGCTGAATGCGTACACCTGACCGATCGAGAGATGCACCGCCAGCGCTGCCGGCGGGACTCGCCATCTATTGTAATCGGGCGGTGCGACAGTCCGCTCCCGATCGAGAATGGCAAAAACCGCCATATCGGAGCTCGTCCAGCGTGTGGGGAGGGGTGACTCGGGTGCAGAGGGCGAGCGAATATGGAAAGCGCCGCGCACCTCGGCAATGCTCGAACGCTGTCGCGCAGTGCGCCGCGGCTCGTATCGACCAGATCACGTAGCTGGCGTCTCGCCAGGATTGTCTACAGAATCCTGCATGTGAATTCGTAACAGGATTTGCGCTGGTGTCCGCTCTACCGCCTTCAACGTGATTGCCATGCGTTCCCGCCTCGCTCGTCTGCTGATCGCAATACTCGTCCTGTCGGGTGTCACGCCGCTCGCGGCCCAGACCGCCGACCCCTCCGCCGCGA
>Ga0208587_1000472_pt1 | contig 22214 bp, 20 predicted proteins | sample NGESurdeep092012_7_FD_184472 | JGI IMG/M metagenome (GOLD analysis project Ga0208587, IMG submission 184472) | Arctic peat soil microbial communities from Barrow, Alaska - NGEE Surface sample 210 deep-092012 (SPAdes) | ecosystem: Environmental > Terrestrial > Soil > Wetlands > Peat ...
CCCCTGGAGGCGGATACAGACGTGTCTTGGCGGACAGTTGACCCTTGACCGGGACGATCACGCGCCAGTGGGTGATATCGAGGGAGCACATTGAGCTGATCGTGTCAGCATCGGCGTGCTCGCCTCGACACCGACCCGTTGCTGCGGCGAAGATGACGGCCAGCCAGGTCGCCACCGTGTGGATGATGGTCTTGCAAGGCACACAGCTCCTTACCGGGAACACAGAGCAGCAGAGCGGAGCGTCCGTGCGGCGAACTCGACCAGATCGGCGTCTGCCGAGGTCATACCGTGGCATCGCCATGTTCCTGCGCGCGCTGCTGATGCTGGTGACCCGACGGGACTGGAGGGGTGTCGAGAACTTCCCGTCCAGCGGCGGATTCGTGGTTTGTCCGAATCACATCTCGTATGTGGACCCGTTCGCGTTCGCCCACTTCCTGTACGACAACGGGCATCCGCCGTTCTTCCTGGGCAAGTCGGGGGTCTTTGAGATCCCGATCATCGGCCGGCTTCTGACCGCGGCGCAGCAGATCCCGGTCGCACGCGGCACCAGTCATGCCGCGGATGCGTTCTCGGCCGCCGTCGCCGCGGTCAACGACGGCAAGTGCGTCCCGATCTTTCCGGAAGGGACACTGACGCGCGATCCTCAGATCTGGCCCATGACGGGCAAGACCGGCGCAGCCCGCGTGGCCCTGACCACACGGTGTCCCGTCATTCCGGTGGCGCAGTGGGGGCCACAGGAGATCCAGCGACCGTATGCACGCGAGCTGCACCTGTTTCCGCGCAAGACCATGCGGATGATCGCAGGACCACCCGTGGACCTCAGCGACCTGTACGACAAACCCCTCGACAGTGCGACCCTGCGAGAGGCCACGAACCGGATTCTGGACGCCGTCACGCGCCAGCTCGAGACGCTCCGGGGCGAGAAGGCTCCGGCGATCCGCTTCGACACTCGCGCCGCAGGCGTTGCGGCGATCGGGAATCCCCACAAGCTGCGCCGCACCAAGGCCACGGGTCCGACGAATGGAGAGCCTTCATGACACGAGTCGCCGTGTTTGGCACGGGCAGCTGGGGCACGGCGTTCGCCGCCGTCCTCGCCGATGCCGGATCACAGGTCACGATGTGGGGGCGACGGGCTGAGCTGGTCGAGGAGATCAACCAGTCGCACGTCAACAGTGGCTATCTCCCGGATCTCCTGATGCCCGAGTCAATCTGGGCAACCACTGACCCCAGGGAGGCCGCCGAGGGCGTCGACGTCGTGGTCCTGGCGGTCCCGTCGCAGACGCTGAGGGTCAACTTGGGCCAGTGGACCGACTTCCTGCCGCGTCAGGCAGCTGTCGTTTCCCTGATGAAGGGGGTCGAGCTGGGCACGACCAAGCGGATGAGCGAGGTCATCGCCGAGGTGGGTGGTGTCGCTCCCGAACGCATCGTCGTGGTGTCGGGACCCAACCTGGCCATGGAGATCGCGGCCAAGCAACCTGCAGCCACGGTCGTGGCGTGCATCGATGAGTCCATGGCGGAGCGGGTGGCTTTTGCCTGTGCGGCGCCGTATTTCCGCCCGTACACCAACACCGATGTCGTCGGCACCGAGCTGGGAGGTGCGGTCAAGAACGTCATAGCCCTTGCGGTCGGCATGGCTGAGGGCATGGGCATGGGGGACAACACCAAGGCCACGATCATCACCCGTGGGCTGGCGGAGACCGTGCGACTTGGCGTGGCCATGGGGGCCGATCTGGCGACCTTCCTCGGCCTTGCAGGAGTCGGCGACCTGATCGCCACGTGCATGTCCCCGCTGTCGCGAAACCACACCTTCGGCGTCAAGCTTGGCAGAGGCATGACCGTCCAGGAGGCCGTGGCTGCGAGCAGACAGACGGCCGAGGGCGTGAAGTCCTGCCAGTCCATCCTGGAGTTGGCGCGTCATCACGGCATCGACGTGCCGATCATCGAGAATGTTGCAGCCGTGGTGCATCACGGCCGCACACCTGATCGCGTTGCCGACATGCTGTTGTCCCGCGCACGCAAGGCTGAGACGACCTGACCCCGCTCGGGATCAGTCCGCCGGGCTGACGTGGGTCAGTGCAGCGGCCAGATCGCGCCAGAGGTCCTCAATGTCCTCGACGCCGACGCTGAGGCGGAGCAGGTTGTCCGGGACGGTCGATGCTTCTGAGCTGTGGCGGCGCCGGCGTTCGATCAGGGACTCGACACCACCGAGGCTGGTCGCGTGGGTCCACAGACGGACGTGCGCGGCAACAGTCTCGGCCCCCGCAGAACCACCGCGCACGTCGATCGCAATGATCGAGCCGAAGCCCGGGTAACGCACTCGCTCGACGCCTGGATGGGTCTGCAGCCGGCCGGCCAGCTCAGCGGCGTTGGCACTGGAACGCTCGACCCGCAGGTGCATGGTCCGCATTCCCCGCAGAGCCAACCAGGTCTCCATCGGACCGGCAATCGCGCCGTGGATCAGGCGGTGCTGGGCGAGGGCGTCCTGGAGCTTGCGCCCTCTGTCGGTGTCTGCAGTGACGGTGGCGCCGAGAATGACATCGGAGTGACCGGCGAGGTACTTCGTTACGGAGTGCACCACGACGTCGGCGCCCATCGACAGCGGTTGCTGGACCAGAGGAGTGGCAAAGGTATTGTCGCACAACGCGATTGCGCCAACAGCGTGTGCTGCGTCGAAGAGTAGCGGCAGGTCCGCGACCTCGAGCATCGGGTTGGTGGGGGACTCGGCCCACAGGAGGTCGGCACCTTCCAATGCCGCGATCACGGTGGCGGCATTGCTGATGTCGACGCGCCGAACGACGACTCGACCCGTCTTCTCAAGAGACTCCAAAAGCAAGCCGGTTCCGCTGTACGCATGGATCGGAGCGACGATCACCGAGCCCTGTGACACGAGGGACAACGCGGCCGCAATGGCAGCCATGCCAGAGGAGAAGACCAGTGCTGATCCGCCCTCGAGCGCGCCCAGGGCCTCCTCGAACGCGGTCCACGTGGGATTGCCGGCGCGGGCATAGTTGACCGGACCGTCTGCGATGTACGTCGAGGAGAGCTCGAGAGGGGCATTGAGGCCGGCTCCGGGAACGCGCGGTTGTCGGCCGGCCGAGACCAGGATCGATGCGGGGGCAAGGCCTTCATGATTCACGTCCACGCGCCCAGCGTATGCGTAGCGGGACGCCGTATTCGCGGTCGGTCGGGTATCGGGCTTAGGGTCACAGGCGATGAGCGACACCGACAGTTCCAGCCCACAGCCCAACGACGTGCCGATGAGTGAGCCCACGGAGGCGCCGAAGCGCAAGCCCACCGTGGCCATCGTCTTTGGCGGCCGCTCCTCGGAGCACGCCGTGTCCTGCGCCACCGCCGCTGGTGTCATGCAGGCGATCGACCGTGACCGCTACGACGTCGTGCCCATCGGCATTGCGAAAGACGGCCGATGGGTCCTGGAGTCCGGTGACACCGGCGCGCTCGAGCTGTCAGCCGGGCACGTTCCCGAGGTCGACGGTTCAGGCGCCGGAGTGATGATGCCGCAGAGCATCACGGAGCGGTCGCTCAGCATCCTGGAGCCGGGAGCGCCGCCCAGGGCGCTGGCCGAGGTTGACGTGGTGTTTCCGTTGTTGCACGGCCCGTTCGGCGAGGACGGCACGATCCAGGGTCTCCTGGAGCTGGCCGACATCCGCTACGTCGGGTCGGGTGTGCTCGCCTCCGCCGTGATGATGGACAAGCACTACATGAAGGTGATCTTCGCTGGGCACGGTCTGAGGATCGGCCCGTACGTCGTGATAACCGACCGCGAGTGGCAGCGTGATCCGGTGGCATCGATGGATGCCGTGGCTTCGCTGGACTGGCCCGTTTTCGTCAAGCCGGCTCGCGCTGGATCGAGCATGGGTATCACCAAGGTGTCCGGGCAAGCGGACTTGCGGGCGGCCATCGAGTTCGCACGCGGGTATGACCCCAAGGTCATCGTCGAGGCTGCCATCGTCGGCAGAGAGATCGAGTGTGCGGTCCTTGAGGGTCGCGCTGGCGCCGCTGTACGGACGAGCGAGGTCGGAGAGATCGAGGTCGTCAAGGGTCACGAGTTCTACGACTTCGAGGCCAAGTACCTCGCAGAGTCCGACGTCGTGCTCTCTTGCCCTGCGCGGTTGCCGGCTGACGTGTCAGACGAGATACGGCGGGTTGCGGCGACTGCGTTCGAGGTTGCCGGATGTGAGGGGCTGGCCAGGGTGGACTGCTTCTACACCGAGCATGGCGACGTGGTCATCAACGAGATCAACACGATGCCCGGCTTCACCCCGCTGTCGATGTACCCCCGGATGTGGGCGGCCTCCGGGCTGGGCTATCCCGATCTGATCGACGAGCTGATCCAGCTGGCCCTGGAACGGCGTACCGGACTTCGCTGATCATCGCCCGCGTGACGTCCCCCCGTGTGACGTCCTACTGACAGCGGTGTTCGCCCTGGGGGATAACCGTTGCCGCCGCGCCGAATGCGGGCAGCAGCAAGGGTTCGGGCTTGTAGGCGCTGGGAACGAGGACCTCGATCGCCGGTGACCGACCATAGGTTGTGAAACGCACGCCGTCAGTGAGCTGATGCGCCACCCAGTCGATACCGCTGACCGACAGGCACTGATCTGTGGTGGGGCCGATGGGGGCCACCCCACAACGGGCGATGATCGCAGGATCTCCCCATGCTCGTACTGCACCGGATGAGGATGACGTCGCCCGGGGTGACTGCCCACCCACGGTTTTGGGCCAATGATCCGCAGCCGAACGACAGGCTGCGGACCCAGCATCGGCTGGCGTCGCGACGTCTATGGAAGACGTGCATGCGGCCAGACCCCCGAGGGTCAGGAGAACCGCGCCAACCCGAACAGGCAGCACCTCGGTGCTGGGCTCAGACGTGCACGACCGTGCAGGTCAGCGTGCGGGTTATGCCCGGGACATCTTGGATCTTGGCGATGACCAGCTTGCCGAGCTCGTCAACCGTGCGGGCTTCCACGCGGGCAATGACGTCGTAAGGGCCTGTCACATCCTCAGCCATGGTGACGCCGGCAATCTTCCCGATTGCCTCGGCGACGAGCGCCGCTTTGCCAACTTCGGATTGAATCAGGACGTAGGCCTGGACCACCACGACGCCTCCAAGGGAACGAGACCGGAGCGATTGGCTCCGAGATGAACGAGATCAAACTCCGGAGCGTTTTTCGGATCCGGTTGTGCAGACGCTACCGTGCGAAGCCACGGTTGTCCCACCGGGGAGGTCACATGTCGGTCGAACACACAGAACCCGCGGGGCCCACGCTTGCCGACCTCGGCGAAGACGAGCTGCTCGCGACAATCTTCCCGTTGCTGCCCGGTGGACCCGGGGTCATGATCGGGCCCGGCGATGACACCGCGTTGCTGCGCACTTCGCACGGGTCGGTGCTGGTGACCACGGATGCGATGGTTCGGGGTCGGGACTGGCTTGACGAGTGGTCGACCGGCTCCGACGTGGGCGCCAAGACGGTGGCCCAGAACCTTGCCGATATCGCTGCCATGGGAGGGGTGCCGAGCGGTCTCCTGGTGACGCTGGTCGCAGATCCCCGGACTTCCGTTGCGTGGGTACGGGACTTCACTGTCGGTTTGGCCCGGTCAGCTGGAGAGGCTGGCGTGCCGGTGCTGGGCGGTGACCTTTCGTCGGCCCCCGAGGGGGTGCTCGTGGTGTCGGTGACGGCACTGGGGGACTGTGAAGGTCGCCAACCGGTATGCCGTTCGGGTGCGCAGGTGGGCGACGTCCTCGCCGTGTGTGGCAGCTTGGGTCACTCCGCCGCGGGCTTGTTGCTGCTGCAGCGCGGTGAGATCGACCGCGCACCCGAGCTGGTGGACTACCACCGACGTCCGCGGCCGCCGTACGAGCAGGGACCAGTGGCCGCGCGGGCGGGGGCAACGGCCATGCTCGACATCAGCGACGGACTGGGCCGCGACGCCGGCCGGATGGCCAGGGCGAGCGGGGTTGGCATCGAGCTCGACGATCTGCAGCTTGCCGGTGATGTGGCGCAGCTGCAGCAGGTGGTGGGGGCGGATGACGCGTGGCGCAGCGTGGTCGAGGGCGGTGAGGAGCACTCGCTGCTCGCCTGTTTTCCGCCGCTGGCCGGGTTGCCCGACGGGTGGCGGCAGATCGGCCAGGTGGTGGCCGGCTCTGGAGTGCGACTGCGCGGTGAGCTGGTGGACGCACGCGGCTGGGATCACTTCAGAGGCTGAGGCGTCTCAGCCTGTAGACCCTCGGTCCGCAGACCCTCGGTCCGAAGACAGCGAAGCCGACCTCGGTGACGAGGTCGGCTTCGGAAGCATTCTTTGGAGAGCCTTGCAGGGGCAAGGCGCAGATTGTGCTTAGCGCTTGACCTTGCCGGCCTTGAGGCATGACGTGCAGACATTGAGACGCTTCGGGGTCACACCCGCAACGCCGACCAGAGCCTTGATGCGCTGGATGTTGGGGTTCCAGCGACGCTTGGTGCGACGGTGTGAGTGCGAGATGCTGTGACCGAAGCCCGGTCCCTTGCCGCAGACGTCGCAGTTGGCAGCCACGGGTTTCTCCTGAGTTCGATGGGGTGCTGGCGTTTGTTCCATGCACAGCGTATTGCCATGGACAGATCGAGGCCCCCGAGGCAGGCAGACAACGCACACCGACAGAGAGAACGCACCAACCACGGGGAACCGGTAAAGAGTAGCCGAGTCAGTGGGCTGCGCCAAAATGGGCACGTCGGGCACGCGGGCGAACATGCGTGGATGACGTCGCGCGGGCGCTAGCCTCTCGGCAGACAGGAGAGGTGGTGCGCGTGGGCATGGAAAGCAGTCGGCTGGAGCGTCTTGATGCCCGTTCGGCCCGGCGCTGGGCGATGGCCACGCGTGCCGCCTTCGCCGCCCACCGCGCTGAGATCGACGACGTCAACGTCTTTCCGGTTCCCGACGGCGACACCGGCACGAACCTGTACATGACGCTCGACTCCGCGCTCGAGGCCGCGCGGGAGGCCCCTCCGGGCTCCGACGCAGCAGCGGCATCGACCCTGGCCGGTGACGCCGCAGCTCTGGCGCGAGCCACCCTGCTCGCCGCCCGTGGGAACTCCGGCGTCATTCTCAGCCAGCTGGTCCGGGGTCTGAGTGAGGTCATCGCGGAAGCGACGACGGGTGGTGACGGCGTGGACGGCATCGACGGGCCGACCCTGGCAGTGGCCGTGCGCCGGGCCAGCGACCGTGCCTACGCCGGCGTGAGCCGGCCGGTCGAAGGCACGATCCTGACCGTGGCCGCCGCCGCTGCCAGCGCCGCCGAGCTGGCCGCGGCAACAGGCGCCGACCTGTACGCCGTCGCGCACGCCACGCTGGCGGCGGCAAGAGTGGCGCTGGCCGACACCACCGCCCAGCTGCCAAGCCTGGCTCGCGCCGGTGTGGTTGATGCCGGAGGGATGGGCTACGTGCTGGTGCTGGAGGCCCTCGAGCGTGTCATCGCCGGCGAGCGGGCGTCCGACCCGCGACGGGAGCACGGGGTGCTCACAACGTCCGTTGCACCCGGTTCTGCGGCTCGCCCCGGAGCGGCTGGGAACCGTGGGGGTGACCACGTCCAGCCTGAGTGGGGCGGGCCGGCATACGAGGTCATGTATCTGCTCTCGGACAGCTCCGAGGCCGCCGTGTCCGGACTCCGTGAGCGGCTGGATGCCATCGGCGACTCGGTCCTGGTCGTCGGGGGTGAGGATCTTTGGAACGTGCACGTACATGTCGACGACGTTGGTGCCGCTCTCGAGGCCGGCATCGAGGCGGGACGACCCCATCGGATCGCGGTCACACATTTCGGCGACCTGCGCCAGCTGAGGACGATGCCCTCAACACCCGGCGGGGTCGCGGTCGTGGCTTGTGCGGCCGGCGAAGGCCTGGCCACCCTGTTCCACGCAGCCGGCGCGGTGGTGGTGTTCCACGGACCGGGTTTGCGTGCCTCCGCCGGCCAGGTGCTCGATGTCATTCGCTCAGCCGGCTCGCGGTGCGTGCTGGTGCTGCCCAACGACGCCGACACCCTGCTGGCGGCGGAGGTGGCGGCTTCGGCAGCCGCCGACGCTGGCATCGAGGTTCATGTTGTGCGGTCGCGGTCGGCCGTCCAGGGCATCGCGGCGCTCGCCGTGTTCGAGCCCGCCGCCAGCGCCCAGAACAACCTGGTTGCCATGAGCGGTGCGGCCGCGGCGACCCGATACGGAGCGGTCACGGTGGCCACCAAAGAGGCACAGACGAGCGCCGGCTGGTGTCACCCGGGCGACGTGCTGGGCGTGGTCGACGGTGACGTCGTCGCCATCGGCCAGGATCTTGTGGTGGTCGGAGCGGATGTGGTTGCCCGGCTGCTGGCCGGCGGTGGCGAGCTGCTGACGGTGATCAGCGGCGCCGGCGCGGGGCCGGAGCTCTCCTCCGCCGTCGCAGCCTCGGCGCGAGCGGGTGGCCGCGACGTCGAGGTCAGCATCATCGACGGTGGGCAACCGACCTATGCGCTGCTGCTGGGGGTGGAGTGACGTGGCAGATCTGTCCACGCCGCTGGGCCAGGTTGTCGGCAAGCCCTCGGCCAGCCCGCTGGCCAAGTACCGCAACATCCACACCGTCGGCGACCTGCTCGACTTCGTTCCCCGTCGGTACTTCGAGCCCGGCAAGCTGACCGACCTGTCCAGTCTGGTTGAGGGCGAGGACGTGACGGTGGTGGCCCGGGTGGACCGCGCCACGACGCGCCCGATGCGTCAGCGCAAGGGTCGGATGCTCAACGCCACCATCACCGATGGCACCCACGAGCTCGACCTGACGTTCTTCAGCGCCTACGGCCACGAGGACAGGCTGGTGCCGGGGGCGCTGGGCCTGTTCTCGGGCGTCGTCGGGCGCTACCAGCGCACCTGGCAGCTGACCCACCCGGACTATGAGATCTTCCCCCCTGAGCGCGAGGACGCGGTGGTCGAAGAACACATGGGGCGCCTCAAGCCGATCTATCTGCCTGCTGGCAAGCCCATGCCTTCGTGGAAGGTCGCCAAGGTGGTTCAGATCGTGCTCGCCTCCCTGGACGAGGTTCCGGACCACCTGCCGCGCGACGTCCGCACACGGCGCCGACTGGTCGACCTGATGTCCATGTTCCGGTTGTTGCACCAGCCATCCACGGACGAGGACGTCTCGCGGGCCAGGTATCGCCGCAAGTACGACGAGGCCTTCACGGTCCAGACCGTCCTCGCCCAACGCCGGATCGCAGGCGAGGGGCTGCAGACGAAGCCGCGACTCCCCATCGCCGGTGGCCTGCTCGAAGCCTTTGACGCCCGTCTGCCCTTCGAGCTGACCGCGGGTCAGCGCGAGGTCAGTGCCGAGATTGCCAAGGATCTGGCCAAAGAGCACCCGATGCACCGGTTGTTGCAGGGTGAGGTCGGATCGGGCAAGACCGTCGTCGCCTTGCAAGCGATGCTCTCGGTCATCGACTCAGGCGGGCAGGCCGCGCTCCTGGCACCCACCGAAGTCCTTGCCTCACAACACTTCCGGTCGATCACGTCGATGCTTGGCGACCTTGCCGAGGGTGGCATGCTCGGCGGCAGCGAAGTCGGCACCCAGGTGACACTGCTGACCGGGAGCCAGCCGGCCGGCATACGGCGCAAGTCCTTGTTGGATGCGGCCTCGGGCGATGCGGGCATCGTCATCGGCACCCACGCCCTGATCCAGGAACACGTCCAGTTCTTCGATCTGGGCCTCGTGGTCATCGATGAGCAGCACCGTTTCGGCGTCGAGCAGCGGGATGCGTTGCGCAGCAAGGGCAAGCAGTCCCCACACGTGTTGGTGATGACCGCGACGCCAATCCCGCGCACGGTCGCCATGACGGTGTTCGGCGACATGGAGACGTCCACCCTCACTGAGCTGCCCAAGGGACGTTCCCCGATCGCGACGCATGTGGTCAGCAACCCCCGCTGGTTCCAGCGCACGTGGGAGCGAGTCGCCGAAGAGGTTCGTGCCGGGCACCAGGCCTATGTCGTGTGTCCGAGGATCGGCAGCTCCGAGGTGGACTCTGAGCCGGGATCCGTTGCCGCCAAAGGGGACTGGTCGGACGAGGATGTCGAGGTCGCCTTCGACGAGGACGAGTCGGCGCAGCTCTCGACTCGTGAGCTGCGCAGCGTCCTCGAGATGGAGGCCGAGCTGCGAGACAACCCTGCGCTCGCCGGACTGCGCATCGCGACCCTGCACGGTCGGATGGCCTCCGAGGACAAGGACGCGGCCATGCAGTCGTTCGCTGCCGGCGCGATTGACATCCTCGTGGCCACGACCGTCATCGAAGTGGGTGTGGACGTGGCTAACGCCACCGTCATGGTCATCATGGACGCCGACCGCTTCGGCATCTCACAGCTTCACCAGCTGAGGGGTCGGGTCGGCCGTGGCACATCGACCGGGCTGTGTTTGCTGGTGACCGAGACCGAGTCCGAAGCGGTCCAGCAGCGACTGATCAGCGTCGCTGCCACGAACGACGGCTTCGCCTTGGCCCGGCTCGACCTGGAGCATCGCAGGGAGGGGGATGTCCTGGGGGCGCGTCAGAGCGGTGGCAAGTCACAGCTACGACTCCTGCGCCTCCTGCGCGACGAGGATCTCATCCTGCAGGCACGCGAGGACGCCTTCGCCATCGTCACTGCCGATCCGGGTCTTGAGCGGCACCCCGATCTGCGCAAGGTCATCGCCTCAGCGCTCGACGAGGAACAAGCCGCCTATCTGGAGCGAGGGTGACGGGCCGATGACACGCATCATCTCCGGGCTGGCTGGTGGCCGCCGGATACACACACCGCCCGGCAGCGGCACTCGTCCGACCAGCGACAGGGTGCGCGAGGCGCTGTTCTCACGGCTCGAGCACCTCGACGCCGTTCACCACGCGAAAGTCCTTGACCTGTATGCCGGTTCGGGGGCACTCGGGCTCGAAGCCGCAAGCCGGGGGGCGACGAGCGTCCTGTTGGTCGAGTCCGACTGGGCTGCCGTCGCAGTGATCCGCAAGAACATCGCCGACCTCGACCTGCCCGGCGTCGACGTCGGGGTCCGCGCGGACACGGTGGAACGGGCGCTGCTCTCCGGTCCGGCCTCCGAGAAGGCGCGCTGCGATCTGGTTCTGGTCGACCCGCCGTACGACGTCACCGAGGAGGCGCTGGGTGACGTGCTCACGCTGCTCGTGACCCATGGGTGGCTCAGTCCTGACGCTCTCGTCGTGGTCGAGCGATCGGCTCGCTCTCCCGAACCGCGGTGGCCGCCGGGGCTCGAGGGAGCAGGGGAGCGGCGTTATGGCGAGACCAAGATGTGGTTCGCCGACTTCGCCGGACCGCCCAGTGTGGCCTGATCCGGTGACCACCAACCAGCCCAGCATGGCGGTCGAGATCACCGATCACCGCTGGGCAGCAGACGTTGTGCGGCCCGAGCCAATGCTCACGCCGAACGGTGAGCCGGCGATGGCGGACTGGTCGCTCAAGGATGGCGTTTGGCACCTCAATCACGGGTCTTTTGACGCCGTTCCTCCCATCGCCCAGCGCGCCCAGGGCGGCTTCCGCCAGATGATGGACGAGAACCCGTGCGCATGGTTCACCGGCCTGCCCGAGCGGGTCGCGGCGGCGCGATCAGAGATCGCGGGCTACCTGCACACGGATCCGGGGCTCACTGCTCTCGTCCCCAACGCGAGCGCCGGGGTCACGGTCGTGTACGCGAACATCCCCACCTCCCGCGGCATGGAGATCGTCATCACGGACCACACCTACGGCGCGGTGGCGATGGGCGCGGAGCGTCTCGCCCGACGCTGCGACGGTGTCGTCAGGATCGTGCGAATTCCACTCGACGCCGACGCGGCTGTGGCAACCGAGCTGGTCATGTCAGAAGTCACGGACCGCACGTCACTGATCGTGATCGACCAGGTCACTTCGGCCACCGGCCGTGAGATGCCGGCCGGCGACATCTCTGCGGCTGGCCGCGCGCTGGGTGTCCCGGTGCTCGTGGACGCCGCGCATGCGCCAGGACTGTTTGCGGAGCCGCTCGCGGGTATCGACGCCGATTTCTGGGTGGGCAACCTACACAAGTTTGCCTGCGCACCGCGTGGGGCAGCCGCGCTCGTGGCGTCCGGCTCACGTGCTCAGCGGCTCAACCCGCTCATCGACTCCTGGGGCGCGCCGTACCCATTCCCCGAGCGCTTCGACCACCAGGGCACCCTCGATGTCACCGGCTACCTCGCCACCAGGGCGTCATTCGAAACGATCGAGCAGCGTTACGGCTGGGACTCTGCACGCGCCTACATGCAATGCCTCAGCGACTATGCGGAGACCATCATCTCGGACGCGATGTCGGAGGCGACCGGCTGGGATGCCCGCGTCGATGTCGGTATGCCGGTATCCGCTCTGCGCCTGATTCGCCTCCCGGCGCCACTGGCGACCAACCTGGACGACGCGGCCGATCTGCGCCGCCACCTCGCGGTGACCGCCGGCGTCGAGACCGGCATCACGACCTGGCATGGCCAGGGCTTCCTACGTCTGTCCACGCACGTCTACAACACGGCCGAGGACTACGAAGACTTCGCCGAACGCGTCGTCCCTCTCATCGTCGAGCTGGGTCGAGGTGCGCAGTCGGGGGAAAGATCCAGCCGTCGCTGATAAGTTCGCTTCGTGACGAACCAGCAGCGCAGGTGCGTGTGCCCGGGCTCCTACGACCCGGTAACGATGGGTCATGTCGACGTGATCTCGCGGGCCTCAGCGCTGTACGACGAGGTGGTCGTTGCGGTGCTGCACAACCCGACCAAGGGGGGCAGTTTCAGTGTCGAAGAGCGGATCAAGCTGCTGGACGCGGCACTCACGGGTCTGCTCAACGTGCGTATCGAGGCTTTTGCGGGCCGACTCCTCGTGGACGTCTGCCGCGATGCGGGCGCGCAGGCGATCGTCAAGGGCCTTCGCAGCGATACAGACTTCGCCTATGAGCTGCCCATGGCCCTGATGAACCGCCATCTGTCCGGCGTCGAGACGGTGTTCCTCCCGGGCGATCCCAGGTTCGGTCACGTCTCGAGCTCGCTGATCAAGGAGGTTGCCGCCTTCGGTGGCGACGTCACCGGGCTCGTGCCCGAAGCGGTGCGAGCGGCCCTGCTTGCTCGGGTCCAGAACATGGAAGGAAGCTGAGCACATCATGGATGTCCACGACCAGCTGAACGAGATCGCTGCCACGGTTCGTGGCGCCAAGGCGATGCCGATGTCAGCGTCCTGCCTGGTCAACCGGACCGAGATCCTCGCCGCGCTCGAGCGGGTGCGCGACGTACTGCCGGTCGATCTTGACCATGCGGACGCCCTCTTGTCCGACCGTGAGGCTGTTGTCGCCTCCGGTCGCGAAGAGGCAGAGCGCCTGGTGGAGGCCGCCCGGGCCGAACGCGACCACCTGATCGAGCAGACCGACGTGCTCAAGGCCGCCCGTGAGCGCGCCGCTGCCGTCGTCGAACAGGCTCGGTCTGAGGCAACCCGACTGCTGGCAGATGCGGATGACTACGTGGACCGCAAGCTCGGGGAGTTCGAGGTGGTTCTGGGCCAGCTCGGATCGCAGGTGAACAACGGGCGCGAACGCCTGGCCGCCCGGCGGGAGACAGACCTGGCCCGCATCGAGGCCCTGGTCGAGGGGGCGCCGCACGAAGTGGACGCCCACCCTGGCCTGCTCCTCGACGTTGACCCAGCATTTGGGCGAACGCCGTCTCCTCCGGTAATCTGATTTGTCGGTCTGCGTCGTGTGTGGCGTAGGCCGAGCCATGCACAAGGAATCGACGACAGTTCGCCATCATCGGAAGCCATGAACCGCCTGAACCCGCGCCTGCCCCTGGTGTTCGACACCCGGGAGCTCAGCCGACGTCCAGGCGCCATGATCGAGATGCAACGGACCGTCCCGGCTCCGAACGACCTCGGTGACATTGATCTGATCGCCATACCGCCGGGCCAGCCCATCGAGCTGGACCTGCGCTTGGAGTCGGTCATGGAGGGCGTTCTCGTGACTGGTTCGGCACGTGCCACGGCAACCGGTGCCTGCGTGCGGTGCCTGGATCCGATCACCCGCCCTGTGGGGGGTCATTTCCAGGAGCTGTTCGCTTACGCCGATCGCGCGGCTCACCACCACGAGGTGGCGGCCGAGGACGATGATGACGAGGCGTACGAGCTCGTGGGCGACCTGTTCGACCTTGAGCCCGTGCTCCGGGATGCCATGGTTCCGGCCATGCCGTTCCAACCTGTATGCCGGAGCGACTGTCCCGGCCTGTGTTCCGAGTGTGGGATGCACCTGGCAGAAGACCCGACGCACCACCACGACCAGCTTGATCCACGATGGGCGGCGTTGCAGAAGTTTGCGACGCCTCAGATCACATCACCGCCCAGCAACCAAGAGAAAAGGAACTGACGTGGCTGTCCCGAAGCGGAAGACTTCGCGATCCAACACCCGTTCGCGTCGTGCGAACTGGAAGGCGACCGCGACCACGCTGACCTCGTGCCCACAGTGCTCTGCCCCCAAGCAGCCGCACATCGCATGCCCCTCCTGTGGCACCTACGCCGGACGCCACTATGGCGTCGCGGAGCGCAGCGAGCACCAGGGCTGATCCGGTCAACGCACGCGTGAGTCTTTCTCAGTTCCCCGACGGGGACAGCGCGTTACAGCGGTCCGTCGACCGTCTGGCCGCTCGCCTCTTCGAGGTGGTCGGTGAGCCGATCGACGAACCGCTGCTTCTGCGTGCCTTGACACACCGTTCCTACGCCTACGAGAACGGTGGGCTGCCGAACAACGAGCGCCTTGAGTTCCTCGGCGACTCGGTGCTCGGGCTCGTGGTGACCGACAGCCTGTACGCCGCACACCCGGACCTGGCCGAGGGCCGGCTCGCCAAGCTGCGGGCCGCAGTGGTCAACATGCGCGCCCTGGCCGATGTGGCCCGGACGTTGGGGCTGGGCGACTTCGTGTTCCTGGGCCGCGGCGAGGAGAGCACCGGCGGGCGTGACAAGGCCTCCATCCTGGCCGACACCATGGAAGCCGTCATCGGCACCGTCTACCTGTCCGCCGGGCTGCCTGGCGCCACAACCTTCGTCCACCACCTGCTTGACTCGCTGATGGAGTCCTCTGCCGGCCTGGGCGCCGGTCTGGACTGGAAGACGAGCCTGCAGGAGCTGACCGCCGCCGGCTCGCTGGGGGTGCCGGAGTATCGCGTCACCGAGCAGGGCCCGGACCACGAGAAGATGTTCCAGGCCGAGTCGGTGGTCGGTTCCGAGCACCTGGGATCGGGTTCTGGGCGTAGCAAGAAGGAGGCGGAGCAGAAGGCCGCCGAGATCGCCTGGACCGAGCTGAACCGCAGGGCCAACGCGGTCCTGTCCAGTGAGGTCGAGCCTGCCGGCCCAGACGCTGACGACTCCGATGAGTTCGCCCAGGGCGAGGACGAGCTCGTCAACCGACAGGATGCCTGAGCTTCCCGAGGTCGAGATCGTCCGTCGCGGACTGCACGAGCACGTCGTCGGACGCCGTATCGAGACTGCCGGCTTCTTTGGCGCCCGTGTCGTCCGTCGGCATCTGCCGGGGCCGGTGGATCTGGCAGATCGACTGCACGGCAATGTGATTCACGCTGCTGAACGTCGAGGCAAGTACCTCTGGCTGGTGCTCGAGGCGCCCGATGGTCATCCGCAGGGCCTGATCATCCACCTCGGGATGAGTGGCCAGCTGCTCGTCGAGGAAGCCAGCGCGCCGCATGAAGCCCACCTGCACGCAACGTTCGACTTCGCCGACGACGGACCACAGCTTCGCTTCGTGGACCAACGCACGTTCGGTGGCATGGCCCTGGCCGATCTGGCGCCCGATCCCCATGTCCCAGCTGTCGACGTGGCGCCGCGAAGCTGGGGCATTCCGGAGAGCATCGCGCACATCGCGCCGGATCCGCTGGAACCGGCCTTTGACCAGGGGTCGGTCATCGCGCGGCTCACGGCACGGCATACGGCGGTCAAACGATCCCTCCTCGATCAGGGACTCATCTCAGGTATCGGCAACATCTACGCGGACGAGGCGTTGTGGCGAGCCCAGATCCACGGCGAACGGGAGTCCGCTGCGCTGTCAACGCCGGCCCTTGGGCGTCTGATCGAGCATGCCCGCGACGTGATGCTCGAAGCGCTGCGGAAAGGCGGCACGAGCTTCGACGCGTTGTATGTCAACGTCAACGGCGCCAGCGGCTACTTCGACCGATCGCTGAACGCCTATGGCCGTGAAGGCAGTCCGTGCCCGCGATGCGGCACCCCCATCCGCCGCGAGGCATTCATGAACCGCTCCTCGTACTCCTGTCCCCGGTGCCAGCCTCGGCCCAGAACGGCTGGCTAGGCTTCGCCGGGGTAGCGAACCCCAAGGTCGGAGCGGGCTTGGTCGATGAGCTCGAGAATCGCGATCGTGTCCGCGTGGGGAACACGTGGGCTCTCGAGCAGTCCGGCGCGAAGACACCGCTCGACCTCCTCGATCTGAGGGCCGTATGCCGTCTCCTCGCCGTCGACCCGGGACTCTCCTTCGCTCGTGGTTACCACGAGCCGCCCTGGGTTGAGGAACCACGGCTCGACCGAGATCGATCCGGCCGTCCCGGCGATCGTGGCCCGTCCGGGCGTCCATGCCGTGGTGGCGCAACGCAGTTGGGCGGTGGCGCCCGAGTCACAGCCCCACTGCAGCGCAACGGTGGCATCGGAGCCGCTCGGGGAGAGGGTGCCGAGCACCTGCTGGGTGTCGGGTCGGCCGAGGAACAACCAGGCAAAGTGCATCGGATAGACGCCCAGGTCGAGCAGGGCGCCGCCTCCGTTGGCCAGGTCGAAGAGACGGTGTGCCGGGTCGAATTCGACCTCGATGGAGAAGTCGGCGTGGACCGCCACGACGTCGCCGATGACGCCTTGGGCCACGAGCTCCTGGGCCTTGAGGATCAGTGGGTTCGCCCGCATCCACACCGCCTCCATGGCGAAGACGCCCTTGTCCCTGGCCGCGGTCAACACCTCGCGAGCGTGGGTTGCGTTGAGGGTCAACGGTTTCTCGATCAGGACGTGCTTGCCGGCATCGATCGCCATCAGTGCCTGTTCGTGGTGAAAGGGGTGTGTGGTGGCGATGTAGACGATGTCGACGTCGGGATCCTCGACCACGGATCGGTAGTCGCCGTGGCTGTGGCTGGCCCCGAAGCGTGCGGCGAAGGCGGCCGCGCGGTCAGCGTCACGTGCCGCGACGGCATACAGCATGTTGTTGCCGTGGTGAAGGTCGGCAGCCATCGAGGCGGCAATGCCACCAGCGCCCAAGAATCCCCATCGGATCGGCCGGCCTGCCGTGACCTGGTTCATGTCCTGAGCCTATGTGCTGGCGTACGTCGCCTCGTAGGCTCGGGACATGGAGAGGGTCACGATGTTTGTCCGCGGGCGGGTTCAAGGAGTCGGGTTCCGGTGGTGGACCCGTGCGCGTGCCCTGGAGCTGGGCCTGACCGGTTTCGCCCGCAACATGGCCGATGGACGGGTCGAGATCAGCGCCCAGGGTCCGGCAGAGGCGATCGATCGGCTCCGTGCGCTGATCGAGGAGGAGCCGTCGACGATGCGGCGGCCGGGGTACGTGCAGGCGTGCGTTGTCCAAAAGGGGGATCTCAAAACCGGACTATTCGGATTCTACGAAATGTGACTAGTCCCTCCCGTTGACCTGCGGCGACGCCGGTGAGACTCTGGAAGTGCCCCCATGTGGGCTGGCGCTTCTCAGGCGTCCTCAATGAGTTGTCCATCGCCCTTCGCACGTGCGGAGGATCTCCACGGAGTTGGTATGGCCAAGGCGCTGCTGGGTCAGCGAGCGTATCGGGATGATCGTCTCGTCCTCGAAAGCGCTCGACTCAGGTCGCGGGTTCGCGATCTGGAGACCGTTATCGAACACCTACAACATGACAACGATCGGCTGCGCGCAGACCAGCCCGCAGACGTCGAGGCGGTCCGGCAACCCGTCCACTGAGCATCCTGGGCCACGCGCGGAGCAGACTCCCCGTCATCCGCAATCCCCGCCGCTCGCGCTCCTCGCCGGTACAGTGAGGCCGTTCATCGCCGCACCAAGAGGAGCTCATCGCACGTGTACCTCAAGAGCCTGACCCTGCGTGGTTTCAAGTCGTTTGCGTCGGCGACCTCGCTCCAGCTTGAACCAGGGATCACCTGCATCGTCGGCCCCAATGGTGCAGGCAAGTCCAACGTGGTCGACGCGCTTGCGTGGGTGATGGGCGAGCAGGGTGCCAAGAGCCTGCGTGGCGGCAAGATGGAGGACGTCATCTTCGCCGGCACCGCCGGGCGCGCCCCGCTGGGGCGGGCCGAGGTCTCGCTGACGATCGACAACACCGACGGTGCGCTTCCGATCGACTACGCCGAGGTCACGATCGCGCGGACGATGTTTCGCAACGGTGGCTCCGAGTACGCCATCAATGGCACGCCCTGCCGCTTGCTGGACGTCCAGGAACTGCTCTCCGACTCCGGCATCGGCCATGAGATGCACGTGATCGTCGGTCAGGGACAGCTCGACGCCATCCTCCGTGCCACGCCCGAGGAACGACGCGGCTTCATCGAGGAGGCCGCCGGTGTCCTGAAGCACCGCAAGCGCAAGGAACGCGCGCTGCGCAAGATGGAGGCGATGGAGGCCAATCTCACCCGGGTCCACGACCTGACCGGTGAGATTCGCCGACAGCTCGGGCCGCTTGGTCGCCAGGCCGAGGCTGCGCGCAAGGCGGCCACGATCCAGGCCGATGCCCGAGACGCACGGCTTCGACTGCTTGCCGACGACCTGGTGCAGCTGACCAGCACCCTCGAGCAGGAGGTCGCCGACGAGACTGCCCTGATCGCCCGTCGTACCGAGGTCGAGGACGCGCTGTCCGTCGTTCGCTCGCGCTTGGCGGCGCTCGAGATGGAGGCGCAGGAGGAGGCGCCGTTGGTGGCTCGCGCGCAAGAGCGCTGGTTCGCCCTCTCTTCGTTGTGCGAGCGTCTCGTGGCGACCGGGTCGCTGGCCGCCGATCGTGTCCGGCTTCTTTCTGATGATGAGAACGACAACACGGACTACGGTTCCCGCGATCCCGAACAGCTGCGGACACAGGCCGCCGCTCTCCGGCAGCAGGAGCAGGCGCTGATTGCAGAGAGCGCCCAAGCCAAGGACGCGCTCGACGCGGCGGTCGCCCACCGCACGCAGATCGAGATCGCGCATGCCGCCGAGACCGCCCGTCTCACCCGTCTCCTTCGTGCGGCCGCAGATCGCCGTGAGGGCCTGGCAAAGCTGGCCGGCAAGGTGGGTGCCCGGGCCAGCCGGATCGAGGCTGGAGAGGCCGAGATCGGCCGCCTCCAGCAGTCCGTCGAGCAGAGCAGGGCTCGAGCAGCGCAGGCTGAGAGGGAGTACGCCGGCCTGGAAGCCTCTGTTGCCGTAGAGGAAGAGGGCGAAGAGGGCCTGGACGCCGCCTACGAGAAGGCCGCGGCTGCCCTGGATCTGGCCGAAGCCGAGGTGTCGCAGTGGCGCGAGGCGGAGCGAGGCGCCGACCGTGACCGATCCAACTCCCTTGCCCGGCTCGAGGCGCTCGAGCTCAACCTGCGACGCAAGGACGGCGCCGCCGCGCTCCTTGCCGCAGGGGACGAGCTGCATGGTCTGACGGGTTCGGTTGCCGCGCTCCTTCAGGTCAAAGCAGGACGCGAGGCCGCTGTTGCTGCCGCCCTGGGGTGGGCCGCGGATGCCGTGGCTGTCGACTCCGTGCAGGCCGCGCGACGCGCTGTGGCAACGTTGCGGGAGCAGGACGCCGGCCGGGCCGGTCTGCTCGTGGGCGCCACGGCAACGACCACCGAGGTCGCCAGCTGGCCACAGCTGAGAGGCACCGCCGTCTGGGCCCGAGACGTGGTCACCTGTCCGGTCAGCGTGAGACCGGCGATTGAGCAGTTGCTGGATCGCGTTGCCCTTGTTGATGATCCGTCGACCGCAGTGGATCTGGTCGACCTCGGTCTGGGCATCACGGCAGTCACCCCCGACGGCGACGTCTTCGCGCCCGGCTTCGTCCGTGGTGGCAGCGCCTCAGCACCCAGCTTGATCGAGATCCAGGCGGCCGTCGATGAGACCCGTGACAAGGTCCAGGACGCCGTTCGTCGAGGAGAGCAGGCCAAGTTCGCCCTCGCGACTGCCACCGTGGCGGCGACAGCGGCCAACGACGCGGTGGAGGCCGCACTCGAGCGTCTCCACGAGTCCGACGCCAGGATGGCTGCGGTCGCCGAGCGGCTGGGGCAGTTGGGAAGCACTGTTCGCGCAAGCCGTGGCGAGACCGAGCGGATCGAGCGGGCAATCGCCGCGGCCGAGTCCGGATTGGGAAGTGACCGCGCCGAGTACCTCGCGTTGCGTGAGCGGCTGGACGATGCGAGCGTTGAGCCGGGCGACGAAGAACCCTCGAGCGACGAACGCGACCGGCTCGAACACGGCGCCGCCGAGGCGCGCGCCGCCGAGACCGACCTGCGACTGAGCTTGCGCACCCGAGAGGAGCGCGCCCGCGCCATGAAGGGGCGGGCCGAGTCGCTGGAGGCGGCTGCCCGCTCCGAGCTCGCCGCCCGTGAGCGGGCGGCCGCACGCAGGGAGCGTCGCAAGCGAGAGGCAGCGGTGGCGGCCGCGGTCGGTCGCGGCGCGGCATACGCGGTGCAGGGCGTGGCTCGCGCGCTGGAACGGGCGACCTCCGAACGGGTTGGCGCCGAACGTGGACGCACAGAGTGTGATGCCGCGCTGACTGTGGTCCGGCGCGAGATCGGCACCCTGGGCGATGACCTGCGCGATCTCACCGACTCGGTCCATCGCGACGAGGTGGCACGCACCCAGCAGCGGTTGCGCATCGAGACCTTGCAGGCCAAGGCGATCGAGGAGCTGGGCATCGACCCAGAGGTGCTGGTCGAGGAGTTCGGCCCGCACCAGATGGTCCCGGTGATCGCTGACCCCGATCGGACGTCTACTGACTCCAATGACGACTCCGACGATGACTCCCACGTTGGCCGTTCCGAGGTCGCTGACGTTGGCGTAGAACGGGCAAGCGTTCCCTACGTCCGCGAGGTCCAGGCCAAACGGCTGCGCTCAGCCGAGCGCAAGCTCTCATCCTTGGGCCGGGTCAACCCTCTGGCGCTGGAGGAGTATGCCGCGCTGGAGGAGCGCCACAAGTTCCTGACCGAGCAGCTCGAGGACCTCAAGAACTCCAAACGCGATCTCATGGACATCGTTCGCGAGGTCGACGAGCGGGTCGAGAAGGTCTTCGCCGAGGCCTTCTACGACACCGCAGCCCAGTTCGAGGGCGTCTTCAGTCGGTTGTTCCCCGGTGGCGAGGGTCGACTGATCCTCACCGACCCCGACAACATGCTGACCACCGGTATCGAGGTCGAGGCCCGGCCGCCCGGCAAGAGGATCAAGCGGCTCTCGCTCCTGTCCGGTGGCGAGCGTTCACTGGTGGCCGTCGCGCTGCTGGTCTCCATCTTCAAGGCCCGGCCCAGCCCGTTCTACATCATGGACGAGGTCGAGGCGGCGCTCGATGATGCCAACCTGGGCCGGTTGCTCACGCTGTTCGAGGAGCTGCGTGACTCGAGCCAGCTGATCGTCATCACCCACCAGAAGCGCTCGATGGAGATTGCCGACGCGTTGTATGGCGTAACGATGGCCGGTGACGGTGTCACCACGCTTGTCTCGCAGCGGATCAGGGACGTCCAGCCGGCCTGAGCGTCGATCGGGCGGCTTCCGCAGCTGCCGGCGACGAGGCAGGTCGGGCCGAACGAATGTGATCCACGTCACAATGTGCGGCGCCGTTTCGTCATTCACAGGATGAGGGGGCAGGCTGGACACATGGCTGTGCTGGTATTCGGAATGCTCGTGAGTGTCGTCCTCGCCGTGGCGGTGGTGGGTCTGGTTGCCATTCCTGCGCGACGTGAGGGACGGGATCTGCTCACGCCCAAGGGCGAAAAGGTCGTTGCACTGGTACGCGACAAGACAGGCGAGGCCATGGTCGCCGCCCGGGACAAGGTCGCCGACGTCACCTCGACCAAGGACGCCTGAGCCTGCGGCGCTGTGGTACTCGATCGATACCGGGGTGTCGGTGGCATCGCACACGAGCCGCAGCTGCCACGGTTCGAAGCAGAGGCTCAATTGCGGATCCGCCCGGCAGCTCGAGCACCCATAACGTAGCGACCCTTGAATACCTCGGCCAAGGCAATGAGCCTCCCGTT
>Ga0208587_1000473_pt1 | contig 22212 bp, 20 predicted proteins | sample NGESurdeep092012_7_FD_184472 | JGI IMG/M metagenome (GOLD analysis project Ga0208587, IMG submission 184472) | Arctic peat soil microbial communities from Barrow, Alaska - NGEE Surface sample 210 deep-092012 (SPAdes) | ecosystem: Environmental > Terrestrial > Soil > Wetlands > Peat ...
ACACTGGCACCAGGGCCGGCGCGATCGCGTCCGCATCGCCCTATGCGGAGGTCGGGCGTTCCTATGTCGATCTTGAAGGTGGTATTTTCTATCGCAAGCCGATCGGCAAGCGCGCCACTAAGAAGCGCCAGACGCCGGCGCCAATACCGCCGCGGCTGCTTGCCCACCTGCGACGCTGGAAATCGCGCAACCTGATCGCCACCTGCTTCGTGGAGTTCAACGGTAAACCGGTGTCGTCGGTCAAGAAGGGCTTCCGAAGCGCTGTCCGCCTGGCCGGTCTCCCCGGCAAGGTTACACCCCACACCCTGCGCCATACGGCCGCGACCTGGCTGATGCAGCGCGGCGTGCCGATCTGGGAGGCGGCGGGGTTCCTTGGAATGTCGCCTGAGGTTCTACAACAGACCTACGGTCACCATCATCCCGACTATTTGCACGGTGCGGCAGCGGCGATCGGCCAAAAAAGCCGGTATGTTTCTGGTGTTGAATCTGGTGTTGACTTGGGAACCGGCGTCGATCAGAAGAAAAAACCTAATGATATCTGGTCGGAGTGGCAGGATTTGAACCTGCGACCCCTGCGTCCCGAACGCAGTGCTCTACCGGGCTGAGCCACACTCCGACAAGAACGCGGCTTATAGCCTTGGGTTTCGCGCACCGCAAGAAGCCGAATTGAGGACGCCAATTCCTGTGAATGTGGGCCTGACAACGCCAATTCTGCCCGCCAATGAGGCCGCCGTGGCCTCAGCAGCGCGTTGCCTGGCGGAAGGCGGCCTGGTCGCGTTCCCGACCGAGACCGTCTACGGCCTCGGCGCCGACGCCACCAACCCCCAGGCGATCGCGCGGCTCTATCAGGCCAAGGGCCGGCCCGCATTCAATCCGCTGATCGCCCATGTCAGCGACCTCGAGGCTGGGATGCGGCTGGCCCGCTTCGACGCGCGAGCGATCGCGCTGGCCAGGGCGTTCTGGCCGGGCCCGCTGACGCTGGTGCTGCCGAAGACAAAAGACTGCCCGGTAGCCGATCTCGCCACCGCCGGGCTCGACACCATCGCGATCCGGGTGCCCGCGCATCCGGTGGCGCGGGAGATCTTGCGCGCGTTCGGCGGGCCGGTGGTGGCGCCGTCGGCCAATTTGTCGGGTCATGTCTCGCCGACCACAGCGGCACATGTGCAGAGCGACCTTGCTGGGCGAATCGATCTGATCGTCGACGGCGGCGCGGTCGCGGTCGGCGTCGAATCCACCATTGTCGGCTGTTTTGATGCGCCGATGCTGCTGCGTCCCGGCGGCGTGCCGCGCGGCGAGATCGAACGCGTGCTCGGCCGCACGCTGCTGCAGCCACCCGAGGATGCGGACAGCGTTACGGACCAGCCCTTGGCGCCGGGCATGCTGGCGTCGCATTACGCGCCGCGCACGAGGGTCAGGCTCAATGCCGAAAGGGTCGAGGCCGGCGAGGCGCTGCTGGCGTTTGGGTCGGGTGCAATACCGGGAGTTGACGCAGCAACCGTAGTGATGAATTTGTCCGCGCGCGGCGATCTCAATGAGGCCGCCGCCAATCTTTTCGGTTATCTTCGCGCGCTCGACACCAGCGGCGCGCGCGCCATCGCCGTCATGCCGGTGCCGCATCACGGGCTCGGCGAAGCAATCAATGACCGGCTGCGCCGCGCCGCGATGGGGCGGGAGTGAGTAAACACAAGAGACCAAGATGAATATCGTCCAGCCTTCAGCGCCGCCGCTCTCGCCCGAATTGATCGCGCGTTTCCGCAAGATCGTCGGCGACAAATATGCGGTGACCGACGCGGCTGACATCGCGCCCTACCTCACCGAAGAGCGCGACCTGTTTCACGGGCGCTCTCCGCTTGTCTTGCGGCCGGGCTCGACCGCGGAAGTATCCGCCATCTGCAAGCTCGCCACCGAATCAGGGATTGCGCTGGTGCCGCAGGGCGGCAATACCGGCCTTGTCGGCGGCCAGACCCCGCACAATGGCGAGGTGGTCGTCTCGATGCGGCGGATGGACAAAATCCGCGACATCGACACCGCCTCCAACACCATGACCTGCGAGGCCGGCGTGGTGCTGCAGGTCGCCCAGCAGCGCGCGGCCGAGGCCGACCGGCTGTTTCCGCTGTCGCTCGGCGCGGAGGGGAGCTGCACCATCGGCGGCAATCTCTCCACCAATGCCGGCGGCACCACGGCGCTCGCTTACGGCGTGGCGCGCGAGATGGCGCTCGGGCTGGAAGTGGTGCTGGCCGACGGGCGCATTCTGAACGGGCTGTCGAAGCTGAAAAAGGACAACACCGGCTACGATCTGCGCAACCTCTTCATCGGCGCCGAGGGCACGCTCGGCATCATCACCGCGGCGACGCTGAGGTTGTTTCCGAAGCCGCGCGCGGTGGAAACCGCCTTCGTCGGTCTCCAATCGCCTGCGCAGGCGCTGAAGCTCCTGGCGATCTCGCAGAACGAGGCCGCGGGCACTCTCACCAGTTTCGAGCTGCTTTCCGACATCGCCGTGGATTTCAGCGTGCGTCACGGCATCGACATCCGCGATCCCCTCGCGAGCAAGCATCCATGGTACGTGCTGATGGAGCTGTCGTCCTCGCGCGACGATGCCCGCGCCGCGCTGGAATCGATCCTGGCGCAGGGTCTCGACGGCGGCATCGTCGACGACGCGGTGATTGCGGCCAGTCTCAGCCAGCGCAGCGCGTTCTGGAAGCTGCGCGACGAGATGTCCGCGGCGCAAAAGCCGGAGGGCGGCTCGATCAAGCACGACATTTCGGTGCCGGTGGTCGCGGTGCCAGATTTCATCGAGCAAGCCAATGCCGCTGTGGTGAAACTGATTCCGGGCGCGCGGCCGGTGCCGTTCGGCCATCTCGGCGACGGCAATATCCACTACAATGTCAGCCAGCCCATCGGCGGCGATGCCGCGGATTTCCTCGCGCGGTGGCACGAGGTCAATACCGTTGTATTCGCCATCGTATTGCGGATGGGCGGCTCGATCTCCGCCGAGCACGGCATCGGCGTGCTCAAGCGCGACGAATTGCCCGAGGTGAAGGACAAGGTCGCGATCGAGCTGATGCGCGCCATCAAGGCGATGCTCGACCCATCAGGCATCATGAACCCCGGCAAGGTGCTGTAGGTTAATGACCGTCTCCGACCGCATCCGCGTCCAGAACGTCCGCGTGCTCTCCGATAATCATTACACGCTGAAAACCACCACTTTCGAATGGCGGCGTGGCAACGGCGAGTGGCAGACCCAGCACCGCGAGACCTACGACCGCGGCAATGGCGCAACGCTGCTGCCCTACAATCTGGCGCAGCGCACCGTGGTGCTGGTGCGGCAATTCCGCTATCCGGCCTACGTCAACGGCTACGACGATCTCCTGATCGAGGCCGCGGCCGGTCTATTGGACAACGAGTCGCCGGAAATCCGGATTCGCGCCGAGGCGGAAGAGGAAACCGGGTATCGGCTCGGCGACATCCGAAAGGTATTCGAAGCCTTCATGAGCCCCGGCTCGGTCACCGAGAAACTGCACTTCTTTGTCGCGGAGTATCAACCGGAGATGCAAGTCGGCAGCGGCGGCGGCATTGCCTCAGAGGGCGAGGACATCGAGGTGCTGGAACTGCCGATCGATCAGGCGCTCGCCATGATCGGCGATGGCCGCATCGCGGATGCCAAGACCATCATGCTGCTGCAATATGCGGCGCTGAATATTTTTTGACGTGCGCAACTCATGATATGGCAAGCCGGATAACAGAACAGCGGGTCTATTTTGCTTTTGCCCCGCGCCAAACGGTCTGCCGCGCCGGGTCAATTCAAATGATGCCGTAATCAGGAGAGTTCATGGCGGTTACAGTTGAGGTTTACTACGATTTTAGATCACCCTACGCCTACTTTGCGGCGAGCCGAATCCGCAAAGCATTATTCAGGCCGCCCGTACCCGTTGAATGGCCTTGGCGGCCGGTGTCCATTGACGTCCTGCTTAACCTTCAGGCTGGTCGAGAACCATGGGCCAGCTACGTCGATCCATTGCCCCCGGCGAAACGCGCTCATTTACTTGCCGATGTCCGACGCAGCGCCGCATTCTATGGCGTGCCGTTGCGTCCGCCGAAACCTTCGCGACCAGATTCAATTCCCGCTCTATGCATAGCCTCATTGCTCGACCCGGATCGCCACGAGGCGTTTCGAAACTCGGTTTTCGACGCATTATGGCAACAGCAACGCGATATCGCGGACCCGGACATGTTGGCAGCTTGTCTGACTGAAGCAGGAAACATCTCGGAAATATTGACTGAGGCTCTTTCGCCCGACGCCAGGACAATCTTGGTGGACCAAACAAAGCGGGCCTATGCGAGTGGCATCTTCGGTGTCCCAAGCTTCGTATACGAGGGCGAGGTCTTTTTCGGCAACGATCGGCTTGACATGCTCGCATGGCGGATAAACCAGTGAAACGTCGGACGCCGTGAACCACCCTCGCCGTGGCATGCCCGAATTTGTACACGCGCCTAGAACAACGAGCCCTGCCCGTCATCTTCAGATACCGCCGGCGCCGGTTTGCGCGGCGCGGTCTTCTTCACCGGCTTCGGCTGCTCAACCGCCATTTCCTCCGCCGTGATCGGCAGGGTCAGTTGCGCGTCGTCATTGGCGACGCGATTGACCCTTGTCGAGACCTCGTGCCAGACGAACTCGCCTTCGTCAGGCGCCCTCAGCAGCGCCATCGCATCTTCTGCATCGTGCGTGCCGCAATCCAGCCAGCGCTCGAAATCGCCGGGCGCGATGGTCACGGGCACGCGGTGATGCAGCACCGCGAGATCGGCGCTCGCCGGTGCGGTGACGATCGCCACCGTATCGAGTTCCTCGCCGTTCGGGCCGATCCAGGTTTCCGCCAGCCCGGCAAGTCCGATCGGGCGTCCGTCGCGGCGATGGATGAAGTGCGGCCGCTTGCGCTGTTCGGAAGCCTGCCATTCATAATAGCCATCCGCCGGGATCAGGCAGCGCCGCCGCTTCATCGCGTTCCTGAAGGCCGGTTTTTCCAGCACCGTTTCCGAGCGCGCATTGATCAGCAGGGTAAATTTACGGGGGTCCTTGACCCAGCCGGGCAACAGGCCCCAGCGCATCAACCGGAAATGCCTGATGCCGTTCTCGATGATAACCACCGGTATAGGTTGCGTCGGCGCAATATTATGCCGTGGCGGGAAATTCGGCTGTTCGATATAGCCAAAAATCTGCCGCAAGGCCGCCGGCGGCGACGTAATTACGAAGCGTCCGCACATTCTGTGGTCCAGATAGGCATCCGTTCAGCACCTTTTAACCCCAACCCTCAACACTGCGGCAGATGACATCAACGGCTTCCAAACCTGCGCGATCCCATCGCCAGATGCCGCTCGCACCGGGCCCCGATCAGGAGGCCCGGGCTGCGCAGTTGCGCGCCGCCAACATCAACCCCCGCACCGGCCTTGCCACTGATTATCTAAATCATTTTAACGAAGCCATCATGCTACTCGAGATGATTCCGGACATCCCGGAATGCGCGGAAGATTTTCTGGACTGGCACCCGCTGTCCTATCGCGAGCATTTCACGGCCTCCCATTTCAAGGCGCGCGACCTCGCAATCGAGGCCTATGATTCCGCCGACGCGATCATCCGCGCCGAATTCGACAGTATCACCGGTGCAATGACCTCGATCCTCACCGCGGTCGGCGCGGCCATGCGCGAAGCCCGCCAGGACAAGACCCGGGCCACGCTGGCCGGGCAGGCCACCGGCTGGGTCAAGCCGCTGGTCGCGCTGGCCGGCGGCGTCATCAATGGCGGCGCCGAGGCCGATGTCGACTACATCATGACTCACTGACCGCCGTGGCGCCCCCCGTCCAGCCGTCGCATCCCCAGCTTGCCGTCAGCGCCGCGATCTTTCGCGACGGCAAAATCCTGCTGGTTCGCCGCGCACGGTCGCCCGCCAAGGGCTTTTATTCGCTGCCCGGCGGCCGGGTCGAATTCGGCGAAACGCTGCATGCCGCCCTGCATCGCGAGGTCGATGAGGAAACCGCGCTGAAAATCGAGATCATTGGCCTCGCCGGGTGGCGCGAGGTGCTGCCGGGAACCGGCGGCGGCGGCGGCGAGCACTATCTGATCATGTCGTTCGCGGCGCGCTGGATCGCCGGCGAGCCGGTCCTGAACGACGAACTCGACGATTTCAGGTGGCTGGCGCCAGATGGCTTAAGCGATCTTAAGGTCACTGCTGGCCTGCAGGAGGTCATCCAGTCGGCCAGGGCCCTGCTCGGAGTCTAGCGCGGGTTCATTCTCCGGAGCCACCGCGCCTTGCTTCCAGCGCATTGAAAAGGCATATCGTGCGGGCCCATGTCCAAGCATTTCCTGGCCGCTCTCATCCTCATCTCGGCGTGCATTTCTGGCCCAGCGCGGGCCCAGGATGCCGCCGCGCCGTTCGACGGCGACCTGCAGCGGCTGGCCGAAATCCTCGGCACCCTGCATTACCTCCGGGGCATTTGCGGCACCAATGAAGGCCCGAAATGGCGCAACCAAATGCAGGCGCTGATCGATGCCGAAACCCCCTCGGGCGATCGCCGCGCCCGCATGATCGCGGGCTTCAACCGCGGCTATAACGGGTTCCAGCAGACCTACCGGACCTGCACGCCGGCAGCCTCGGTCGCGATCCGCAGATATATCGAGGAAGGCTCGAAGATTTCGCGGGATCTGACGGCCCGTTACGCCAACTAGGGTTCTCTTCGCCCCCGCCGCGCGGCGCGAACTCCAAATTCGAGACATTGGATTTATCTTAATTCGCGCCGTTAACCTTTCCTAAAGAACTGGTCTAGGCGGTCCTGCGCTGCATGCTAAACCACGCGCATTCGATGCGCTCCGCCCTGGATCGCGCACACAGCGTGTTGAGTTTCATGAGCCATCCAGCGTCATTTTCAAACGCCCGCGACCCGTTGCCCGATAACGAACAGAAACAGGCCGCGCTCAGCTATCTCAACGAGGCCTGGGCGGAGGCGCGGCACGATGGCGTCGATGGCGACTGCCTGGCGCAGGCCAGCCTGTTCGCGGCGTTCGCCGAACTGGTCAGAACCTACGGCGAGGACGCGGTGGCGAAATTCGTCGAAGGCCTCCCGGTGCGCGTCCGCAATGGCGAGTTTTCGATTACGCTGGCGAAGCAGTAAGAGCTACGCCAACTTCGGACGTCGTCACCCGCGAAAGCGGGTGATCCCGTACGCCGCAGCGTTGATGATAAAATGCTGAAGCTCTGGAATACTGGTTCGCCCGGTCAAGCCGGGCGATGACGGTTTTGCCTGAGGCAACTCCTCACCTCCGCTTGAGAGCGCGAAGAATTAAGCCTTCAGCGTCTCCAGAAACCGCACCGGCTCGCCGGTCGACGGCTTAACCAACTCGCCCTGCCACATCACGCGGCGGCCGCGCACGAAGGTGCCGACCGGCCAGCCGGTGACCCGCATGCCGTCATACGGCGTCCATCCGGCGCGCGAGGCCACCCATTTGTTGGTGATGGTCTCGCTGCGCTTGAGATCGACGATGGTGAAATCCGCATCATACCCCGCGGCGATGCGGCCCTTGCAGGCGATGTTGAACAGCCGCGCCGGCCCGGCGCTGGTGAGATCGACGAAGCGCGCCAGCGACAATCGCCCGGCATTGACGTGATCGAGCATCAGCGGCACCAGCGTCTGCACCCCGGTCATGCCCGATGGCGAGGCCGGATAGGCTTTGGCCTTTTCCTCAAGCGTGTGCGGGGCGTGATCGGAGCCGAGCACGTCGACGATGCCCTGCGCGATGCCGCGCCAGATGCCCTCGCGGTGATCGGCCGATCGCACCGGCGGATTCATCTGCGCGAGGGTGCCGAGCCGTTCATAGCATTCCGGTGCTGCCATCGTCAGATGATGCGGCGTCGCTTCGCAGGAGGCGACATCCTTGTGATCGCGCAGGAATTCGATCTCCTCCTTGGTCGAGACATGCAGCACGTGAATCCGCTTGCCGGTTTCATGGGCGAGTTTGACGAGGCGCCGGGTCGCCATCAGCGCCGCGGTCTCGTCGCGCCACACCGGATGCGAACGCGGATCGCCCTCGACGCGCAGATGCTTGCGGTCGTTGAGGCGATACTCGTCCTCGGCATGAAAGGCGGCGCGGCGCCTGATCACATTGAAAATCCGCCGCAGGCTTTCGTCATCCTCGACCAATAGTGCGCCGGTCGACGAGCCGATGAACACCTTGACGCCGGCGCAGCCGGGCGCGCGTTCCAGCTCCGGCAAATCCTGCACATTGTCGCGGGTGCCGCCGACGAAGAACGCGAAATCGCAATGCATGCGGTGATGGCCGCGCTTCACTTTCCCGGTGAAGGTCTGCTCGGTGACGGTCAAGGGATCGGTGTTCGGCATTTCGAACACAGCCGTCACCCCGCCCATGACCGCGCTGCGCGAACCGGTTTCCAGGTCTTCCTTGTGCGTGAGGCCGGGCTCGCGAAAGTGGACCTGGGTGTCGATCACGCCGGGCAGGATATGCAGGCCCTTGCAGTCGATCACTTCGCCGGCCGAGGCCTGTCCAAGGGCGCCGATTTCAGCGATGCGGCCGTCGGCGATGGCAATGTCGCGCACGCCCTCGCCGTCCTGATTGACCACGGTGCCGGATCTTAGAATGGTATCAAATCGTTGACTCATGATTCCTCAGTGCCCGCTTTACGTAACTTGGTGTCGCGGGGCCTTGTTCCCAATACCTTAGCGTCTTAGGTTGCCGTGTAATATCCGGCACCTGCGTTTCCCCAAGAACTTTGCCAGAGAACTCCTTATGAAAGCAGCGTTTCTTCCCGACCGGGGCGTGGTCAAGGTCAGCGGCGACGATGCCCGCGACTTTCTCAACGGCCTCGTCACCACGGACACGACGCTGCTTCGCCCTGGCCTTGGCCGGTTCGGGGCGTTGCTGACGCCGCAAGGCAAGATAATCGTCGATTTCCTGATCACCGAAGCGCCTTCCGGCCATGGCGGCGGGTTCCTGATCGACTGCCCGCGCGCGCTGGCGCAAGCTCTCGCCGACAAGCTCGGTTTTTACAAGCTGCGCGCCAAGGTCGCGGTCGAAAACCTCTCGGACAGCCTCGGTGTGCTCGCCGCATGGGATGGCGAATTTGCCATGAAGCCGGACCTTGCGTTCGCCGATCCGCGCAGCGCCGCACTCGGCTGGCGGATTCTTGTTCCGGCCGAGCTCGCGCAGAAGGTCGCCGAGCTCATTGGCGCGGATCTGGTCGACAGCCCGGCCTATGACACCCATCGCATTGCGTCCGGGGTTCCGCGCGGCGGCCTCGACTTCATGTATGGCGACGCCTTCCCGCACGAAACCAACATGGACCGCCTGCACGGCGTCGATTTCGACAAGGGCTGCTACGTCGGACAGGAGGTGGTGTCGCGGATGCAGCATCGCGGCACCGCGCGCACCCGAACCGTACGGGTCATACTTGACGGCTTTTCGCCGGAACCGGGCACCGCCATTCTTGCCGGCGACAAAGCGGTCGGCACCATGGGTTCGACGGCAGGTCATAACGGTCTGGCGCTGATCAGGACCGATCGTGCCGCCGACGCGCTCGACGCAGGCAAGCCGCTGACGGCAGGCGGCCTCGCCATCCGCCTTGCCGACCCGGACGATCTGCGTTCCCTGCCGAAGCAGACGGTCGCATGACGAGGTCGGCGCGCCTGCATGCCGATGGCCTGACGCGCTGCCCGTGGCCCGGCGAAGATCCGTTTTATATGGCCTATCACGACACCGAATGGGGCGTGCCGGAACATGACGACCGCGCGCTGTATGAAAAACTCATCCTCGACGGTTTCCAGGCCGGGCTGTCGTGGATCACCATACTGCGCAAGCGCGACAATTTCCGCCGCGCCTTCGACGATTTCCGCCCCGAGAAGATCGCGCGCTACAGCGAGAAAAAGGTCCATGCGCTGATGAACGACGCGGGCATCGTCCGCAATCGCGCCAAGATCGAGGGCGCGGTCAACAGCGCGAAATCCTATCTCAAGATCATGGAAGACGGCCCCGGCTTCTCGAAGTTCCTCTGGGACTTCGTCGACGGCAGGCCGAAGGTCAACCATTTCAAGACCACCGCCAGCGTGCCGGCATCGACGCCGCTCTCGATCAAGATGTCAAAGGAACTGACGGGACGCGGATTCAAATTCGTCGGCCCGACCATCGTCTACGCCTTCATGCAGGCCACCGGCATGGTCAACGACCATCTGGTAACCTGCTTTTGCCACGAAACCTGCGCTGGAAAACATCGCGCGCCGCGCCTCAAAGTCAAATGACGGCCAAGAAGCCTTCTGCGCCTGAAATTTCCACCCGGGTCTGGCAGCGGATGCTGTCGGGACGGCGGCTCGATCTCCTGGACCCCTCGCCGCTGGATATCGAGATCGCCGATATCGCCCACGGCCTGGCGCGCGTCGCGCGCTGGAACGGGCAGACAAGCGGCGCGCATATCTTCTCGGTGGCGCAGCACACGCTATTGGTCGAAGCTGTGATGCGCGAGCAGACGCCGCGCGTCGATATCAGAGTTCGGCTCGCCGCACTGCTGCACGATGCGCCCGAATATGTCATCGGCGACATGATTTCGCCGTTCAAGGCGGTGCTTGGCGGGGACTACAAGGCCGTGGAGAAGCGGCTGCTTTCGGCGATTCACATCCGCTTCGGACTGCCGCCCGTGCTGGCGGACGAGATCACGCAACGGATCAAGGCCGCCGACAGGGGTGCTGCATATCTCGAGGCGACGCAGCTTGCAGGCTTTGCGCAGGCGGAGGCAAAGCGCCTGTTTGGCCGCGATCCCGGCCTGCCCCCGGCGACCCGGCGGGATTACCTGACGCCCTGGACCGCGGCCAAGGCCGAGAAACGGTTCCTGGCGCGGTTCAAGACGGTGTTCTCACCCTCGTAGGGGTGGGCCAGGGCCGCGCTTCGCGCCGTGCCCACCATCATTCACCGGACGACATGGCCCAAGGCTTCCGTCATTTATGGTGGGCACGCTTCGCTTTGCCCACCCTACATACTATAGTCGGGGCAACCGAAGGACCGCCATGATTCACGTCTGCTCGCTCGCCGCGCTTCCCGACACCGTCAAAGCCACCGGCGCCAGTCACATCCTGACGGTCATGGCCAACGTCGATCAGGTGCAGCGGCCGGAGTCGGTGCTGGAGGCCAATCATCTGAAAGTGCAGATGGATGACATCACCGAACAGATCGATGGCTTCGTTGCGCCCTCGGATTCGCATATCGAGCAGGTCCTGAACTTTGTGCGCGGCTGGGACCGCAGCGCGCCGCTGGTCGTCCACTGTTATGCCGGCATCAGCCGCTCGACCGCGAGCGCCTTTGCCGCCGCCTGCATGCTTAATCCGCTTCGCGACGAGATTTCGATCGCGCGTCAAATTCGTGCAGCCTCCCCGATCGCGTCGCCGAACCGGTTGATCGTAGGTTTGGCGGACAAGGCGCTGGGGCGCGAAGGACGGATGCTGCGCGCGCTCGACGAAATGGGTCCGGGCAGCATGATGGTGGAAGGCCGGCCGTTCCGCATTGATCTCGACTGATGCCCCTGAACGACGCCAGTGCCGCCGATTTGAAGTTACTGCATCACAAGCGGCAAACTCGATCAGGAACTTCAAATCGAAGAGCGGCACTAGAATCATATTCTTGCTAGTGTCCCTTCGGCTCTAACATTCGCAAGAGAGCTAGCTGCAACAGGATGCGAATGTTAGAGCCTGGACATTAGATGAGCGAAAAGCTTCTGACGCCGATCGAGATCGGCCTGACCGCCGCCATCGTCGCGATCGAAGGCAACGAGCCGGTGATTCTCACCGCCTCTGGCAGCGATGGCGATAAGCTCGCCGGGCTTCCGTTCGGCCCGTTCGACGCGGTGTCGCACCGCACCTTCGAGATCGGCCTGCGCGCCTGGGTGGAAGAACAGGCGGGGTTGCGGCTGGGCTATGTCGAGCAGCTCTATACGTTCGGCGATCGCGGCCGGCACACCCAGGCCGGCGACACCGACGCCCACGTCGCGTCGATCGGCTACCTGGCGCTGACGCGCGCGGCCGATAACGCGTCGCGCGCGCCCGGCGCGACCTTTGAGCCCTGGTATCGGTTTTTCCCATGGGAAGACTGGCGGGCATCGCGGCCCGACATCATCGAGCGCGACATCTTTCCCGAACTCACGAACTGGGCTGCGCAGACCGAGAAACCGGACACCGCGCGCGCGCTCAGCCGCAAGGACCGCGTCCGGCTGTATTTCGGCACCGAGGGCGCGCATTGGGACGAGGAGCGGGTGCTCGACCGCTACGAGCTGCTCTACGAAGCAGGATTGATCGAGGAGGCGCGGCGGGACGGACGCCCCGCGGCATTGGCGCGCAAGTCGATCCCCAGCCTCGGCGTGTCGATGCGCTTCGACCACCGCCGAATTCTGGCCACCGCGATCGCGCGGCTGCGCGCCAAACTGAAATACCGTCCGGTCGTATTTGAACTTTTGCCGCCCGAATTCACACTCACTGAACTGCAACGGACCGTGGAAGCGATCTCGGGGCGGCATCTGCACAAGCAGAATTTCCGCCGGCTGGTGGAAGCCGGCGCCCTGGTCGAACCAACCGGCGTGATGTCGACACAGACCGGTGGACGGCCGGCCGCGCTGTTTCGCTTCCGTCGCGAGGTGCTGCAGGAGCGGCCCGCGCCGGGCCTGCGCGTACGCGGGCGGCGCTGACGGCCGGGCGGCGCTGACCTGGCGCCGCGGAAGATTTGATGCGGTAGGCCCTGACGCCGGGCCGATCGCCTGGAGGCCTGATGTTCGATTCGCCGTTCGATTTTTTTTCGCTGCTGATTGCCATCGTCGCGTTTATTTTCGCGCGCAAGGCGTTCAATCAGGCCGCGATGCTGCGCGCGCGGCTGGACGCGATCGAAGCCATAGCATGGCAGGCGAGGCCTATCACGCCGCCACCGCTCACACCGCTGCAAGAGCTTGAGCAAATCCTGGCTGCCTCGTCGCCAGGTGTCGCGGCTGGGCAACCGGCGGTCGCCGATGCTGAACCGGTCGCGCCCTTCGCAGAGGACCAGACCGCCGCGCCGAAGGCTGCCGCCGGCGGCACCGCGGCGATGCCGCCGCCGCCTCTGCCGCAACCTGGCCCCGGCTTCGAGGAGCGCATCGGCACCCGCTGGGTGGTCTGGGTCGGCGGATTGACGCTGGCGCTGGGCGGATTCTTCATGGTCCGCTATTCGATCGACGCGGGGCTGCTCGGGCCCGGCGTGCGTACCTTGCTCGGCGGCGCGTTCGCGCTGGCGCTGCTTGCCGCGGGCGAATGGACGCGCCGCAAGGAGAGCATCTCCGCGATCGAAGCGCTGCCGATCGCCAATATCCCTGCGGTTCTCACCGCCGCCGGGACTGCCGTTGCGTTCGCGACGGTCTACGCCGCCTATGCGCTGTACGATTTTCTCGCGCCCGCGACCGCGTTCATTCTGCTGGGAATGGTGGCGCTGGGCACGCTCGCCGCGGCTTTGTTGCACGGGCCGGCGCTGGCCGGCCTCGGCAGCGCCGCCGCATTCGTCACCCCGATCCTGGTTTCTTCGGACAAACCCGACTTCTGGGCGCTGTATCTCTATCTCGCCATCGTCACCGCGGCGGCCTTCGGGCTGGCGCGCATCAGGCTGTGGCGCTGGCTCGCGGTCACCACAATCGCGTTCGCGCTGCTCTGGACCTTCCCCTGCCTGCAATGCGGCCCGTCGATGGTCGGGCCGCACGCGTTCCACGTCATGTCAGGATTTGTCCTCGCAGCATTGCTGGTGGTGTGCGGATTCATGTTCGGCCCGCCTGCCGACGAAGGCCAGATCGAGCCGATTTCATCCGGTTCGCTCGCGGCCTGCCTCTTGGGCGCTACGATGATCGTGCTCGCGAGTTTCCATGCCGACACGGCCCTCATCGTGTTCGCCCTTCTGGTGGCCGGCACATTGATCGTTGCATGGCGCGCGCAGGCGGCTACCGGCGCGATCGCCGCCGCGGCCTTGTTGGTCTTCGTCGTGTTTGCCGAATGGGCGGTGCGCGGCAATCCGGACATGCTGGTGCTGCCGGGCGGGCCGCTGCCCGGCATCGGCCCTGCCGCGACCGACAGCTCCGTCGCGTTGCATCTGATCACCGCCGCGATCTTCGCGGTTGGATTCGGCGTCGCAGGATTTTTGGCGCAGGGCCGCTCGGTCAGCGCCATCATTCCGGTGGTGTGGTCGGCCACCGCCGTGTTCACGCCGCTGGCGCTGTTGATTGCGCTCTACGCCCGCATCGCGCATCTCGATCGCTCGATCCCGTTTGCGATTCTGGCCGTGGTGCTGGCGGCGGCATATGGCGCTGCGACCGAAATTCTCACCAGGCGCGACAACCGGCCGGGACTGCCGATCTCGATTGCGCTGTTTGCCACCGGCGCGCTGGGCGCGCTGGCGCTGGCGCTGACCTTTGCGCTCGAAAAAGGCTGGCTCACGATTGCGCTGGCGCTGATGTCGATGGGCACGGCGTGGATTTCCATGCAGCGGCCGATACCGTTCCTGCGCTCGCTGGCCGCCATCCTCGCCGGGATCGTGGTGCTGCGCATCGGCTACGAGCCGCGCATCGTCGGCGATGCGGTCGGCACCACCCCAATCTTCAACTGGCTGTTGTGGGGTTACGGCATTCCGGCGCTGTCGTTCTGGATCGCAGGTCACTTCCTGCGCCGCCGCGGCGATGACCCGCCGCTGCGGGTGGTGGAGGCGGCGGCGATCCTGTTCACGGTACTGCTGGCGTTTATGGAAATCCGCCATGCCGTGAACGGCGGCGACGTGTACAGGTACACGGCGGCCTCACCGAAACAGCGCTGCAGGTCTGCGTTGCACTGGCTATGGCGATCGGCCTGGAGCGGCTGCGGATCCGCACCGGCAGCATCGTCCACAACGTCGGTGCTGTTGTGCTGACGGTCTTTGCAGGATTGGCTGGTGTGTTCGGGCTACTGTTGCTGGACAATCCGATGATCTGGCCGATCGACATCGGCGGTGTTTTCATCAATCTCATTTTGCTCGGCTATGCGCTGCCGGCGGTGCTCACGCTGCTATTGTCCTATGCGGTGGCGGGCCGGCGGCGCGCCAGCTATGCCAATACCATCGCGGCGGGCGCGCTCATTCTCGCGCTGAGCTATGTGACGCTTGAAATCCGCAGGCTCTATCAAGGCCCGATATTGAGTAGCGGCGTCACCAGCGACGCCGAGCAGTACACCTATTCGATTGCGTGGCTGGCGTTCGGCGTGGCCCTGCTCGGCATCGGTATCGTCTTCAATTCGCAGCGCGCCCGGCTCGCCTCGGCGGTGGTGATCGCGCTCACGATCCTGAAGGCGTTCCTGATCGACATGTCGACGCTGACAGGGGTCTACCGGGCGCTGTCGTTCATGTGCCTGGGGCTGGTGCTGGTGGCGATCGGATGGCTGTACCAGCGGATCCTGTTCCGCAGGCAAACGCCGCCACCCGTGCCTGTGGTGCAGCCAGGGGCGTAGTCTTTCCACGCCCCGCTTGTGGCGAACATCGTGAAGGCCGGCTCGGCAAGAGCCGGCCCTTACGTTGTCAGGCCGCCCTCACCGTGTTGAGGAACTTGCCGACTTCGAGCTTGAGCCGGTTGCTGTCGCCGGACAGCGACTGCGCCGCGGAGAGCACTTGCGAGGAGGCCGATCCGGTCTCACTGGCGCCGCGCTGCACGTCGGTGATGTGGGAAGAAACCTGCATGGTGCCCTGGGCTGCCTGCTGCACGTTGCGGGAGATTTCCTGTGTCGCCGCGCCCTGCTCTTCCACCGCAGCCGCGATGGTCGAGGAGATCTCGGACAGCTTTTCGATGGTGCCGCTGATCTCCTTGATGGCGTTGACCGAGTCCTGGGTCGCGGACTGGATGCCGCTGATCTGCTGGCCGATCTCGCCGGTCGCCTTGGCGGTCTGTTCGGCCAGCGCCTTCACTTCGGACGCCACGACCGCGAAACCGCGGCCGGCATCGCCGGCGCGGGCCGCCTCGATGGTGGCGTTCAAGGCCAGCAGATTGGTCTGTCCCGCGATGGAGTTGATAAGTTCGACCACCGCCCCAATCCGACCCGCTGCCTTCGACAGCTCACCGACGCGATCGTTGGTCTTGCGCGCCTGATCGACCGCCTCATTGGCCATCCGCGCCGATTCCTGCACCTGACGGCTGATCTCGTTGACCGACGTGGTCATCTCTTCGGTGGCTGATGCTACCGACTGCACATTGGTGGAGGCTTCCTCGGACACCGCCGCAACCATGGTGGTGAGTTCCTGCGCGCGCTCCGCGGTTGAGGTGAGCGTACTGGCCGAGGCTTCAAGCTGCGTCGAAGCCGATGACACGGTTTCGACGATCTCGCCGATCGCCCCTTCGAAAACATCCGCAAGCTTGATCATGTCCGCCTTGCGCTGTTCGCCGGCGATGCGATCCTGCTTCATCTTGGCTTCGGCTTCGTCACGGGCCTTCTCTTCCGCCCTGACTTTGAAGGTCTCGACCGCCTGCGCCATGTCGCCGATCTCGTCCTTGCGGCCGAGCCCCGGCAGGACCACGCCGAAATTCCCCTCGGCAAGGTCGCGCATGGCGTCTGTCAGCTTTTTCAGGGGCCGGACGACGGAGCGGGTGACGATCAGCGCCGCCGTTATCAACGCAGCCACTCCCAGCCCCAGCAGGATCAGACTTACGATCAGCGTTTGCAGCGCGGCTCCCTGTGCCGCGGCCATGTGAGCCTCGCTCGCGACGCCCGCGCCATACATGATTTCGAGCAACGTGAAGAGCTGCGGCGTCGTGGTGTCGACCCACTGTTGCTGCGACATCGGATACGCCGCGCCATCCGCCGACGCCTTGCGCATCTGGTCGGCAAGCGGCTCGAACCCGGCGAAATAGCCGTCCTTGGCGAGCTGGACGCCCCTGGCGATCGCAGGATGCTCGTTCTGCTTGAGCCCGATCTGCTGCACGACCCGCCATACCAGCGCCATCTGCCCGCGAATTCCGGCTATCGCCACGAGCTTGTCGGCCGGGATCGCCGATTTGGTTGGAATCGCCGCGGCGATATGCGACCGTTCCAGGCCAGAGATTTCACGCAGGTTCCAGGCCAGCACGCGAATGGTGGTCAGCCTGGAAAGTTCGGGATCGCGCTGGCTGGTATTCGAGAGCACCGCGATCCATACCGACTGTGACACCGTCGCCAGATCGGACAGCGACACGAACAGGTTCTTGACGGTGTCGGCGTCACGCGCTGCCTTCGGCTGTTTCAGCGCGGCATCGGCTTTCCCGCGATAATTATTGGCTTTGTCGATCGCCGCCTTCAGGTCGCCGAGCAGGGCTGCCTTGTTGGAAAACTCCTGCGCGCTGAGATCGGCGTAGGCCGCGGATATCTTCGGCACCGCGACCGACCGGAATTTCTCGATCGCGCTGACAACGTCGGAACCGGCGGGCTGGTCGGCCAGCAGCGCATTATTGGTCGCCAACCGCTCCAGAAGGACCTCGTAGACGCCGGCGATCAATGTATTGGCCGCGGCGTTCTGGCGCTCCAGGACCTTGACCTCGTCATAGGACCGGAACGACTGGACGGTATCCTTGCCGACCTGCCAGGAAAGAATCGGCAGGATCATGGCGAACACGATCGCGAGCTTGCCGCTGATCGAATTGAGTCGAAGCATGTTTTACTCCCTTAAGGTTGCCAGATTAGTTCTCTGAACATTTTGGTCAGGCGGCGCGTACCGAATTGAGGAATTTGCCGACTTCGAGCTTGAGGCGGTTGCTCTCGACCGACAGCGACTGCGCCGCCGAAAGGACCTGCGCGGAGGCAGATCCGGTTTCGCTGGCGCCGTGCTGCACGTCGGCAATGTTCGAACTCACCTCCGTTGTTCCTTGCGCGGCCTGCTGGATGTTGCGGGATATCTCCTGCGTCGCCGCGCCCTGTTCTTCCATTGCCGCGGCGATGGTCGAGGAGATCTCCGACATCCGGCCGATGGTGTCGCCGATCTCCTTGATCGCACCCACTGAGTCCTGCGTTGCGGTCTGGATTCCGCTGATCTGCTGACTAATCTCGCCGGTCGCTTTGGCGGTCTGCTCGGCCAGCGCCTTCACTTCGGACGCCACGACCGCAAAGCCCCGACCGGCTTCGCCGGCCCGCGCCGCCTCGATCGTCGCGTTCAGGGCCAGCAAATTGGTTTGTCCCGCGATGGTGTTGATCAATTCGACCACGTCGCCGATCCGGCTTGCGGCCTTCGATAATTCACCGACGCGATCGTTGGTTTTCTGCGCCTGATTCACCGTATCGTTGGCGACCCGGGACGATTCCTGGACCTGCCGGCTGATCTCGTTGACCGATGAGGTCATCTCCTCGCTCGCGGAGGCCACCGACTGCACATTGGTAGAGGCTTCCTCCGATGCAGCCGCGACCATCGTCGCGAGTTCCTGCGACCGTTCGGCAGTCGCCGTCAGTGTGCTGGCGGAAGCTTCAAGCTCCGTCGCGGCCGAGGACACGCTCTCGATGATCTCCCCCACCGCGCCCTCGAACGCATCGGCGAGCTTGTGCATATCCGCTTTGCGTTGCTGCAATTGCCGTTGCTCGATCGCCAATTGCTCGGCGCGCAGCCGTTCCGTCTCGATCATGTTGGTCTTGAACACCTGCACCGCGCCAGCCATTTCACCGACCTCGTCGTTGCGGCCAAGGCTCGGTATAGCGATTGCAAAATCGCCCCCCGCAAGCCTGGTCATGGCCCGAACCATTGCCGAAAGCGCTTGCGATATCGACCGGCCGATCAAAAATGACACCGCGCTCACAACGACGACCGCCAACCCAAATGCGATCAGGATCCATATTCTTACCGAGCTGCGCGTCGCCGCCTCGGCGGCGTCAGCCTGCTTGTAGAGCCGCTCGACGCTCTGCTCGATCTCGACAATGAACGGCTCGATTTCATGAAACTGTTTCGACATCGCGGCACCATGAAGCGCTACTTCTTGCGCGCCATCGGCCCAGGCGGAGAAATCCGTTTGATACTTTTCCAGCTTCTGCACGATATCGGCCTTCAGCGCCGGCGGCATGTCAGCGCTTCCCAGCAATTTTGAGAAGTCCGCAGCGGCCTTCTTCAATTCGCCGACATATTTTGGGTCGCGCCGCAGCATGAAGTCTTTTTCATGTCGCCGCATCATCAGCATCCAGCTGGTCAGCCTTGGGTCGTCGCTTTCCTTGAGTTTCGCTTCGATATCGTGAACGGCGCTGCGCAGCGACCCCGACAAACCCAATGTCTCGTTCAGGCCAAGTTTGACCTCGGCTTGTGCCAGTGCTCCGAATTCTTTCAGGTAATTATTGAAACCGCTATGCGCGGTACCGACCTTCTCCGAGATGTCGTTGATACCGCTGGATCGCACCAGTGTCTTCAGTCGCTCGAAATCGCGGTCGATCGCAGCGGACAACTCGGCATGGCGTTTCGAATACGACAGGTCCCGGCGCAGTTGGAAATCCTTCTCTGTCCGTCGCGCCTCCAGCATTTCAACCGAAAGCTGCTTGCTGAGATCGGAGATCGCGCGGGCACTGCCCGCAACGGTGCGCGATGCATCCTGCGACCAACTGCCGATCTGGTAGATCGCGCCGAACGCCAGAAGCCCGACCAGACCGACAGCGCCAATGGCCATGATCTTGTGAGTCAGGCGAATGGAAAAGCCGCTCATGATTTTTCTCCGGTCGCGCGCAAGTCATATCGCATCATTGGACCTGGCCCCGGCGGGGCCAGGTCCATTGCTTGGTCAGGCCGCCCTCACCGAGTTGAGGAACTTGCCGACTTCGAGCTTGAGGCGGTTGCTGTCACTGGACAGCGACTGCGCCGCCGACAGCACCTGCGACGAGGCCGAGCCGGTCTCGCTGGCGCCGCGCTGCACGTCGGTGATGTGGGAAGAAACCTGCATGGTGCCTTGGGCTGCCTGCTGCACGTTGCGGGAAATCTCCTGCGTCGCAGCACCCTGCTCTTCCACCGCAGCCGCGATGGTCGAAGAGATCTCCGACAATCTTTCGATGGTGCCGCTGATCTCCTTGATGGCGTTGACCGACTCCTGGGTCGCGGCCTGGATGCCGGTGATCTGCTGGCCGATCTCGCCGGTCGCCTTGGCGGTCTGTTCGGCCAGCGCCTTCACTTCCGACGCCACGACCGCGAAACCACGGCCGGCTTCGCCGGCGCGGGCCGCCTCGATGGTGGCATTGAGCGCCAGCAGATTGGTCTGCCCCGCAATGGTGTTGATCAGTTCGACCACATCGCCGATGCGGCTAGCCGCCTTCGACAGCTCGCCGACACGATCATTGGTCTTGCGCGCCTGATCGACGGCCTCATTGGCCATCCGCGCCGATTCCTGAACCTGACGGCTGATTTCGTTGACCGACGACGTCATCTCTTCGGTCGCCGAAGCCACCGATTGCACATTGGTGGAGGCTTCTTCCGAGGCCGCCGCGACCATGGTGGTGAGTTCCTGCGCGCGCTCGGCGGTCGAGGTGAGCGTGCTGGCGGAGGCTTCCAGTTCGGTCGACGCCGACGATACGGTCTCGACAATCTCGCCGACCGCGGATTCGAAGTTATCGGCGAGCTTGACCATGTCCGCCTTGCGCTGCTTGGCGGCGACCTGGTCCTGCTTGATCTTGGCTTCCGCCTCGTCGCGGGCCTTCTCCTCGGCCTTGACCTTGAAGGTCTCGACCGCCTGCGCCATGTCGCCGACTTCGTCCTTGCGGCCGAGCCCGGGAAGGACCACGGCGAAATTGCCGCCGGCCAGTTCCTTCATGCCGGAGGTCAGGCCGGAGAGCGGGCCAATGATCCCGCGTGCAATGAAGAACGCGATCAACAGACCAATAAGCACGGCGGCGCCGGCAACCATCTCCTGCATGGTGATGGTGCTGGTGATCCGCTCTTCGGTCTCGAAGCTCGCTTTCGTGAAATGCTGCCCGATCTCGGCTTTCGCGCCGTCCATTTTTTCGATCGTGCCCACGATCACTGGGGTGATGGCCTTGTAGTACAGTTCATCGCCGAGCAGGAGGTTGGGTGCGGTCTTGTCAAATGCCCCGGCATATTTGGTGACGTCCGCCTTGACGTCCTTCAGCAGCGTCGCAAGATTCGGCGGAAGGTCGGCTTTCTCGAGTGCCTCGATATGCTGCTGCGCCTTGCCCAAATTGGTCTTGAAGGTCACCAGACCCTTCGGGTCACGCGTCGCCAGCATCCGCCAGTTCGCGACCCGGAGCAGAAGGACCTTGGTCTCGAGGGGGCCCGCTTCCTGGGAGAAGTCGGTTTTTTCCGCAGCATCGACAAATTTCTGGACGACGGCGGCCATCTTGTCGCCGTCGGTGAACAGCAGGTTGCGGCCCGCCAGCAACTGTTTCATTGCCTCGCCAAGCGCAAGGCGCTTCGTCTTCAGCTCGGCAACCGCCTTGGCGGCGTCCTTATAAGCCGCGCGCCGTTCTTCGGAAGTTGTTGTCTTAACGGCCTCCTCAAGAAGATCCGTTATCCTGGACAGACGTTTCTCGGATTCCGCGAAGGAGGCTTCGTCCTGATCGAAAGCGTAGCGCAGCAGGGTGCGGCGGGTCGCCTGCAGCTCGGTCGCGATCTCCCCCGCGCGGATCGCATTTTTGGATTGCAGGGTCATCGACCTGACCTGAGTATCAACCGCCCCGAGCTGCCATACCGCGAAACTCGCGAGCGCCGCGCAAAACAGTACAAGCGCGCCGAAGCCGCCATAGAGCCGGCCGCGAATTCGGAGATTGAGAAACGACATGGATCAGTCCTTGTAAATGGAGCCAGTTGATATCGGAGGGACAAAACGCCGCCACCGGTGAAATTCACAATTGCGTTCGGCGAGCGCAGCGAACGCGCGCCTCGTTCGAGCAATAGGGTCGCGGTCTCACGTTAGCGTTAATCTCAGCTCAGTATGAATACGGAGAGGTCGGGTGGGATTTTCCGGTAACGGCACGCATCGCGCGTCGCGGATGGTAACTGCACGCATCGATGATGGAAGTTGCGATACGGAGTCCGGCTACGATTTGGAGCGATGATCGCCGGCGGGTTAGCCGCCGCCGAAGCACAGGCGCGATCACCCCATCAATGGAGCAGCCTAGCAGCCTGTCGGACTTAACGGGATAGGAATCGTTTGGGATAGAATCGGTGCGATGATTCTCCATTGCAGCGAATGTCGTCCCGATGAATAA
>Ga0208587_1000475_pt1 | contig 22112 bp, 17 predicted proteins | sample NGESurdeep092012_7_FD_184472 | JGI IMG/M metagenome (GOLD analysis project Ga0208587, IMG submission 184472) | Arctic peat soil microbial communities from Barrow, Alaska - NGEE Surface sample 210 deep-092012 (SPAdes) | ecosystem: Environmental > Terrestrial > Soil > Wetlands > Peat ...
CCGATAGGGAAGAACAGTTCGGGGTCCTCGTCCAGACAGGCAGCACGGTTGCGCCAAGTCATCAGAATGGACTCCTTGAACAGAGGTTTGGGGGGATTAACATCATGTTAGTCAGTTCAGGATCGCTTGGGCGGGTGTTTCTGACGTCATGCAGAGTCGCGTCAACTCACAAAGAGTGGTCACTGACCATCGGGCGCGTGTTCAGAACCGCTGCGGCGCCCCGGTCCGGTGTGATCTGAAGGCGTGCCGAAGGTCCCTGTTGCCGCGGATGTGCTCCGAGCATCCTGAGACGGTGCTGCCGAGCGATCGAGCGTGCAAATGGACCCGACAAGAGGAGGTGCACAAATGGACCTCGACGCATTGCTCCTGGACGCCGAGCCGGATGTGCTGGACGAGGCTTACTCAGTCCTTCATCGCTCGCATGTGACCCACTACGAACTGGCGGGAGAGACGTTCACGCGGCAGGCGCTGGCCGATCTGTTCAAGCTCGTCGTGGCCGCAATCCGAACTCGCGACCTTGTCGCGATGAGCTCCTACTCCGAGGGGATCGCGGTCGAGCGTTTCAATAATGGCTACGACATCTCCGAAGTGCAGATGGCATTCAACTCCTTGGAACAGGCGATGTGGCGATATGTGGTCTCCGCGGAACCCCCAGGCGACCTCGCTGAGGCGATCGGCTTGCTGAGCACTGTCCTGGGCTTTGGCAAGGATGCCGTCGCGCGCAGGTACCTATCCCTGGCCTGTAACCGGCACGTCCCCACTCTCGACCTGTCTGCGTTGTTCGCGGGCGTGAGCTCGTGACTGACTACGCGAGCTGAGGCGCCTTCGAGCGGTCCCTACGTTCTGCCTTGAGCTGTCAACCATCCAGCGGATTGTCCTTATCCTGCCGCTCATCGCCAGCGCGGCAACCTCACCGCCCAGTTCCGCCGCGCCGTGGCGTGCTCGTACTGGCACACCACGGCGCGGCGCGCGCTCCACACTCTGGGGCGTGTCTGGCTGGCTGCTGGTTCTGCTGGTCCTAGCGCTGGCGCGACAGATCGCCGGGGGCCCGGCACGGCGCATGGCCGAACTGGCGGCCGTGAGGAGCCGCGCCGACTCTCGGCCATTTCGGACTTGGGCTCAATTAGGCCAACTCGCGATCTAGCCTGATGTTTGGTCCGTCACGTCTTGGAGGTGCTCGCGTGAGTAGTGTGCCTGGAATCGACCCGGACGTTCCGCCCAGCGGGCCCGGCTGTGGGGAGTGCGACAGTAGCGGCGGTTGGTGGTTCCATCTGCGCAGGTGCGCGCAGTGCGGTCACATCGGCTGCTGCGACCAGTCCCCCTCGCAGCATGCGACCCGGCACGCGCGCGAGCAGGACCATCAATGGATCCGTTCGTACGAGCCCGGCGAGGACTGGTTCTACAGCTATGCCGACCAGCAGCTCTACGAAGGGCCTGATCTTGCTCCGCCGCTGCACCACCCGGTCGAGCAGCCGACGCCGGGTCCCCACGGTCGGGTGCCGATTGACTGGGAGTTGCACCTGCACGAATGACGCAGCTGGCCGGCGATGAGTGGTTCGTCGCCGAAGGTGAACAGGGTGACCTGCGTTCCGCGACCTCGTGTTGCCAGTGGTCCCGTCACCGTCACCGTCGCAGCCGGAGCCCCCGGGGCGTCGCATGGAACCCCGCTCCGGCCAGGGCGGTTGCCAGAGGATGGTCAGGGCGCAGGACCGAGGCACCGTCCGCCTTCTCGACGGTCAACTTGCCCAACGCCCCTTCTCGGACGGCCAGAGCCAGTGCATCGGCGGCGGATTGCAGCAACCCAGGCTCATCGGTCCAGGACAACAACGTCTTGCCGCCGCGCTCGACATACAGCGTGAGCGCACCATCGACGAGCACCACCAGTGCACCGGCCTTGCGACCAGGCTTGTGTCCCTGGCCAGGCCGCGGACTGGGCCCCGTCTTGGCGGCGAGCTTGAGCCTCGCGGGATCGCTCAGATCAGTGACCCGTGAGGGCCAGCCGAGCGCGGCGCCATAAGGATTCGCGGGGTCCGAGGCGGCGAGAACCAGCGCTGAGGGTGCCCTGTCGTGGCCTCGCGCACCCGAACGTTCGAGTTCGCCCGGCAGCGGCCGGCTCGCGGCGCGTAGTCGGTCAACGGCGCCAGTGGTTGCGAACTGGGCTGCCCCCAGACCCTCGACAAAGTACCCGCGCCGCACCCGCCCGGACTCCTCCGCGGCAGCCAACACCCGGTAGACGCCGGCGAAACCGCCCGAGACCCCTTCTGCGACAACGGAACCCCGGGTCAGGACGCCGTAGCGATCCAGGAGCACCTCGGCCGTGGCGTAGGAGCGAACGGTGGCATCAGGCTCGATGGGTGGCAGCAGCGACCATCGACCGGCCGCCGTGGAAGGTCCAGTGCGGGGCGGCACCGAGCCCCTCCCGGTGGAGAGCCGTCGACCGGACAGCGCGCCGAGGCTACCTCCTGTTGAGGAGTACCGGGCTGAACGTGGGGCAGTGCGCCGTGGCTTGTGCGCTGTACGCCCGCCCATCAGCAGTGCCCGCAGAGGGGCGAGAGTGTCGTTGGTGATGCGCCCCGCCCAGATCAGCTCCCACAGAATGTGCGTGAGCGCTTCGTCATCGCTGCTGGCGACCGCCTCCGAGAGAGTGCGGAAGAAGAATGCGCCGCCGCCGCCCAGGGCGTCCAGCACCTCGCAATGTCGCTCGGAGAGGTCAAGGTCCAGAGACGGTGCTGCCAGGGTCAGGTGTGCGCTTTCAGCCAGGTGCAGCGAGACCCATCCATCGTCGCCGGGCAGTGCGCTGTGCCCACGCCAGATCACCTCGCCGCTGGTCGTGAGCTCGTCCAGCAGAGCCGGGCCGTACGCCGCTACCCGGCTGGGCAGCACCAGCGCTTCCAGTGCGCTGGCCGGTACCACCGCTCCGGCCAACTGTTCAACGGCACGAAGGACGCCCTCGCTGCCGCGCATACCCGCGCCAACTCCTTGCCAGGAAGGAAGGAAGCGCGCCAGATCGACGGCCGCAACGGGCTCGACCTCGGCGCGAAGAGCTGCCAGCGAGCGCCGACGAAGGGTGCGCAGCACCTGCGCGTCGCAGAAGTCGTTGCCATGGACTCCGCCCCCAGACTCAATCGGTCGCAGCTCACCCTCGACGACCCGGCCAGTGGCCACGAGCCGGCGCAGAACGTCCGCCACGACGGCCATGCCCAGGCCGAACCAGTCGGCGACGTCTCGAGCAGTGAAGGGGCCATGTGTCCGGGCGTATCGCGCGACCAGATCGCCCAACGGGTCAGGGACCGGCTCGACGAAGACCTGGGGCACGCCAACCGGCAGGGCTACCCCCAGGGCGTCACGCAGTCGCCCCGAGTCCTCGATGGCGGCCCAGCGCTCATCGCCTGCAATGCGCACCCGGATCAGCCGCCGCTCACTTTCGAGATCGACCAGCCAGGCCGAGACGTCCAGAGCGGTAGACCCCTCGACGCAGCGCTCGAGTATGCCCTGATGGGGCTGAGCCCCCAGCACACGGACGAGATCTGCGACATCCTCCATGCCCCGGCAACGCCGTCCCAGTGCCAGTCGCTGTAGCTCGGACTCGGTCAGCGCCAAGGCGGCAGGGTCGAGCAAGTCGCGCAGTGCCGCGCCCTCACCACGCCCGAGCAGTTCGGCCAGCAGCGTGGGGTCCAGCGACAGGGCGGCCGCACGGCGCTCGGCCAGCGGGGAGTCTCCCTCGTACAGGAATTGCGCGACGTAGCCAAACATCAGGCTCCGGGCGAACGGGGACGGCGTCGCGGTCTCGACTGCGACCAGACGCACCGTGCGAGACGCGATCTCGCGCATCAGCGCGCTCAGACCCGGCACGTCGAACACGTCCTGAACGCACTCACGCACTGTCTCCAGGATGATGGGGAAGGAAGCGTACTGGCTTGCCACGGTGAGCAACTGCGCGGATCGCTGGCGTTGCTGCCAGAGAGCCTGACGGCGATCGGGACGGCGACGCGGCAGCAGCAGCGCGCGCGCAGCGCACTCGCGAAAACGCGCTGCGAACAGCGCAGATCCGCCGATCTCGGTGGTGACCAGGTCGTGTACTTCATCTGCATCCAGTGCGATCAGGGACATCAGCTCGTTCCCCAGACTGGTCGACCCTGTACCCGTCGATCCCTGACCAGCTGAAGCGTTGTCGGTCGTGGCAGAGTCTGTGTCGAACTCGATGTCTGGCAGCCGGAACACGATGCCGTCATCACCATGCATGGCCTGCACGTCCACACCGAAGCGCTCACGCATCCTGGCGGCGACGCACAGCGCCCATGGGGCATGTACCTGCGCCCCGAAGGGGGAGAGCACGGCCACCCGCCAGTCGCCGATCTCGTCTCGGAACCGCTCGACCACGATCGTGCGGTCATCGGGGACGTGTCGGGTGGCCTCACGCTGTTCGTCCAGGTACGTGAGCAGATTGTCCGCCGCCCAGGCATCCAGGCCGGTTGCGGTCACCCTGGCCCGCGCCTTGTCAGGATTGAGCGCGCCGAGCTGGCGCACAAACTCGCCTACGGCACGTCCGAGCTCGGCTGGGCGGCCGAGTGAGTCTCCCTTCCAGAACGGCAGCTTGCCGGGCTGACCAGGTGCCGGAGTTACCAGCACCTTGTCGTGGGTGATCTCCTCGATCCGCCACGACGATGTACCCAGGGTGAACACGTCACCGACCCGCGACTCGTACACCATCTCCTCGTCGAGCTCGCCCACACGCCGCCCGTTGCCCTTGCCAGCGGCAAGGAATACGGCATACAGGCCGCGATCCGGGATCGTTCCTCCGCTGGTTACTGCCAGCCGCTGCGCCCCGGGGCGTCCGCTGAGCGTGCCCGTCACCCGGTCCCAGACCAGGCGCGGTCGAAGCTCGGCGAACTCATCGCTCGGGTAACGGCCGGACAGCATGTCCAGTACGGACTCCAGGATGGATCGCGGCAGCGCGAGGAAGGGAGTTGCCTTACGTACCAGCGTCTCCAGGTCATCAACGGCCCAGTCGTCCATTGCGCACATGGCGACAATCTGCTGGGCCAGGACGTCGACCGGGTTCGCCGGTACGTGCAGCGACTCAATCGCGCCCTGGCGCATCCGGTCCACGACCACGGCGGTCTGGACGAGGTCTCCGCGGAACTTCGGGAAGACCACTCCGCGAGACACAGCTCCTACTTGGTGACCCGCGCGACCGACCCGTTGCAGCCCGCTGGCCACGCTCGGCGGCGACTCCACCTGGATGACAAGGTCTATCGCACCCATGTCGATGCCGAGCTCCAGGGAGCTGGTGGCCACGACCGCGGGCAGACGGCCTGCCTTGAGGTCGTCCTCAATCAGGGCTCGCTGCTCTTTGCTGACCGAGCCATGATGTGCGCGGGCCAGCACTCCTGGGGCGCCCATGGACGTGCCAGCCTGTGCCATCAGCTGAGCCGGCGTGCGGAAACTGCCGGTAGTCCGGCTTGTCGCCATGGCGCTGACTATGGTGTCCGGGTCCTCTTCCACCCCAAGGGACTCGACCTCGAGCCGCTCCTGCCAGATCTCGTTGAGTCGAGCGGTGAGGCGCTCGGCCTGACGGCGGGAGTTAGCGAACACCAGCGTTGAGCGATGTTGGGCGACCAGGTCAACGATGCGGTCCTCGACGTGTGGCCAAATCGAGGCGCTCCGCTGCGGACCTTCGGCCGAACCGCCGCGATCTGGCGCCGCCTCACCCAGGGCCGACATGTCAGGGATGGGCACGACCACCTGGAGGTCCCACCGTTTGGTCGACGAGGGCTGCACCACGGTGACCGGTCGACCCCCCGAGAGGAAGCGTGAGATCTCCTCGACCGGACGCACCGTGGCGGACAGGCCCACTCGCTGCGCGGGCTTGTCCAGCAGGGCATCCAGCCGCTCAAGGCTCAGGGTCAGGTGCGCGCCACGCTTGGTGCCGGCCACGGCATGGATCTCGTCCAGGATGACGGTCTCGATGCCGGCGAGGGACTCGCGCGCCTTTGAGGTCAGGATCAGGAAGAGGGACTCCGGGGTGGTAATGAGGACGTCGGCGGGGCGGCGGGCGAAGAGCCTGCGGTCAGCCGCCGACGTGTCGCCGGATCGGACTGCGACGCTCACTTCGGGTTTTGGAAGGCCCAGTCGGGCGGCGGCGTGACCGATGCCGACCAAGGGAGAGCGCAGGTTGCGCTCGACATCCACGGCCAGAGCTTTCATCGGTGAGACGTAGAGGACGCGGCACCTGCGCAGCGGTTCGGCCGGCGGCGGAGTCGTGGCCAGGCGGTCCAGCGCCCACAGGAACGCCGAGAGCGTCTTGCCGGAGCCGGTCGGGGCCACCACAAGAGTGTGGGCCCCGGAGCTGATGGCTTCCCAGGCGCCGGCCTGTGCGGCGGTGGGCTCGGCAAAGGTCCCCCCGAACCAGTCTCGGGTCGCGGGAGAGAATCGAGCCAGCACCTCAGAACTCATCGTCCACCCAGCCTGCCATCTCCGAGCGACAACGGGCATCCTGAGGCACCCTGGCCCAGCCGAAGGGGCGGCAACTGTGGCAACTGTGGCCCATCGCCTCGCGCGCGCCGCTAGGACTGCGACCGGTGGCGGAAGGTTCCGGCAGATCTGACCTATCCGGGGCAGACTGACGGCGTGATCCCCTCAGTCGAGACGGCGAGTCCACCAGTTCGGCACCGCGGCCCAGAGGTGCTGGCGGTGCTTGGCGTCTCTTTGGGGATGTCTGGGGTCTACGCCCTGCTGGACTATCTCAAGGCCGAGCTGACCGTCAGGGGCGGTATCTCGGCGACCACAGCCACGGTCGCCTCCGGTGCTCGAACTGCTCACATGTGGCTCGACATCGCCTACGACGTCACGGGCGTCGTCCAGGGGCTCATGCCGGTCCTGCTGGTCCTGGTGCTGCTCTCGCGTGACCCGGGGACCGCTGGTTTCGGGATCGGTCTCCACCGTCGACCCAGCCGCAGAGATCTGCGCCAGGGTGTCGGCTTCGCCGCGGTGATCGGCATCCCGGGCCTGGTTCTGGTCTGGGCCGCCCACCAGCTCGGCGTGAGCGCCAACCTGGCCGTCGTGGACGTCTCGGACACGTGGTACCGCGTGCCGCTCCTCCTGCTCCAGGCTGCCCAGAACGGGGTGCTGGAGGAGATTGTCGTGGTCGGTTACCTGCTGACCCGCCTGCGACAGCTGGGCTGGTCGAACGGTCGAGCCCTTGGGGCGAGCGCGGTGCTGCGGGGAAGCTACCACCTGTACCAAGGGCTCGGCGGATTCGTTGGCAACTTCGTCATGGGGCTCATCTTCGCGTGGTGGTTCCAACGCACCCGCCGCATCCTGCCGCTGGTCGTGGCCCACGTGCTGCTCGACGTATCTGCCTTTCTGGGCTTCGTCTACCTGCGCCAGCACCTCAGCTGGATCTGAGCCGTTATGCGAGACTCGCCGAATGCGGATTAGCGATTTCTGGCGGCTGATGGACGACGAGTTCGGTGCCGCCTACGCGCACTCCCTGGCGCGTGACCACGTCCTGGGAGTACTGGACAACCGCACACCCCTGGAGGCGCTCGAGTCCGGGGTCAAGCTGCGTGAGGTCTGGTTGGCCCTGTGTGCCGACATGGACGTGCCGAGGGAACGCTGGCTGGGCAAGGAGCTGAGGGGTCCCACGAAGAGGGGTTGATTCTCCGTCGACGCGAAGGGATAGCGTTTGTCCTGTGACTGACCCGGACCCCGATCTCCTGCTTCAGGCAACCGGCTTGTCCAAGAGGTTCGGCGGTTTCACGGCTGTAGACGGTATCGACTTCGCAGTGAAGCGGGGCGAGTCGTTCGGCTTCCTGGGACCCAACGGCGCCGGCAAGTCCTCGACGATGAAGATGGTCGGCTGTGTGTCGCCGGTGTCCGGCGGCGAGCTGCGAGTCTTCGGACAGGACCCGGCCACTCATGGCCCGCAGATCAGGGCGCGTCTGGGCGTCGTTCCCCAGAAGGACACTCTCGACGAAGAACTGTCAGTTGAGGAGAACCTCTGGATCTATGGCCGTTACTTCGGCCTTTCCCAGCGGGAGGTTCGAGCTCGCACAACGGAACTGCTCGACTTCGCGCAGCTCACGGACCGGGCCAAGTCCCCGGTCGAGCCGCTCTCTGGTGGCATGAAGCGACGGCTGACGATTGCCCGCTCGCTGATCAGCCGCCCTGAGATCCTGCTCTTGGACGAGCCCACCACCGGGCTCGATCCCCAGGCGCGTCACGTCCTGTGGGACAGGCTGTTCCGGCTCAAGCGCTCTGGTGTGACCCTGGTCCTGACAACGCACTACATGGACGAAGCCGAGCAGTTGTGCGACCGCCTCGTCGTCATGGATCACGGCAAGATCGTGGCGCACGGATCACCGCGCTCGCTGATCACCCAGTACTCCACGCGCGAGGTTCTCGAGCTGCGTTTCGACACCGACGATCATGCCGAGCATGGCGAAGCGATCGCTGGGATCGGCGAGCGCATCGAGGTCCTGCCCGACCGGCTGTTGGTCTACACCAAGGACGGCGACGCCGCTGCCGCAGAGGTTCACCTGCGGGGTGTCCGGCCTCTGTCGGCACTGGTGCGCCGCTCGACCCTGGAGGACGTATTCCTGCACCTGACCGGGCGAACATTGGTGGATTGATGAGCGCATCGGTCAGCACCACAGCCGCCTCGCCGAGGCCTGCTCCCTGGCGACCTGTCTTCGGGTCCTGGTTCACCGCGTACAAGCGCACGTGGCGGGGGAGCATCTTCGGCCGGTTCCTGTCTCCCCTGATGTTCCTGTTGTCCCTGGGCCTTGGCTTGGGCAGCCTCGTCGACAAGTCCGCAGGGGGCGTCGACGGGGTGCCGTATCTGCAGTTCGTGGTGCCGGGAATCCTTGCGGCCCAGTCGATGTGGGTGGCAATGGGAGAGTCGACCTACCCGGTCATGGGGGCGATCCGCTGGAACGCGAAATATCACGCGATGCTCGCCACGCCGGTGGGCATCGACGACGTCCTGCTCGGCCATCTGATCTACGTCGCGATGCAGATCGCAGGTGCGACGGCCATCTTCATCGCGGTGGCGGCGCTATTTGGGTCGTTCAGCTCGTGGTGGGTGCTGCTGTGCCTGCCGATCACCGTCCTGACCGGGATGGCCTTTGCCGTACCGGTCTTCGCATTCTCGGCCAAACAGGAGACCGACAGCGGCTTCAACATCCTGTTCCGCTTCATCATGACGCCGCTGTTCCTGTTCTCCGGCATCTTCTTCCCAGTCAGCCAGCTGCCGGCTCCCATGCGGCCGGTAGCGTGGGCCATGCCACTGTGGCACGGCGTCGAGGCCAACCGCTCCTTGGCCCTCGGATCGCCTGACCTCTTAGGCGTTGCGGGCCATACGACATACTTGTTGGTCGTGATCGCCGTCGGCGGGTGGCTTGCACGCCGCGCCTTCATCCGGAGGCTGGTCGCATGACGTCTGCGGCCCAGGCGCCTGCGGCACCCACCAAGGGGCTCGCCTCGCGCGTGGCGAGAATCCTGCCGATGCCCGCAGGCGCGGGGATGGCACGTATCTTGGTCGAGCGCAACATCATGAGCTATCGACACGCATGGGTCGCCCTGGTCACGGGGTTCGCCGAGCCGGTGTTCTACCTGTTCTCCCTCGGGATCGGGCTTGGCTCGCTGGTCAAGGTGGTGACCAGCGACAGCGGTCAGACAGTGCCGTACGCCTATTTCGTTGCACCTGCCCTGTTGGCCGCCTCGGCCATGAACGGCGCGGTCTTCGACTCGACCTTCAACGTCTTCTTCAAGCTTAAGTTCGCCAAGCTCTACGACTCGGTGCTGGCCACCCCATTGGGACCGCGCGACGTGGCGCTGGGCGAGATCAGCTGGTCGCTGATCCGCGGGGCTCTGTATGCCACAGCGTTCCTCGTGGTCGCGTGGCTCGTCGGGACCGTGCACTCCTGGTGGGCGTTGCTCGCGCTGCCGGCCGCCACGCTCATCGGCTTCGCGTTCTCGGCGGTCGGCATGTTCGGTACGACCTTCATGCGCTCATGGGTGGACTTCGACTACGTCACCTTGGCGATCCAGCCGATGTTCCTGTTCTCTGCGACGTTCTTTCCGCTGTCGACCTACCCGGGCGCCGTTCAGTGGTTCGTGCAGGCCACGCCGCTGTATCAGGGCGTGGCCCTCGAGCGCGGGCTGATGCTGGGCGAGGTGGGCCCCGGGCTGCTCGTTCACGTGGCCTACCTTGCGGTTCTGGGGCTCCTGGGGCTGGTCGCGGCTGCTCGTCGGCTTGAGCGGCTGCTCCTGTCGTGAGAGCTGCGGGCCGGGGCGAGCTTGGGGTCAGGATCGCGGCGTGTCCCGCTTCCGTCAGGACCGAATCGAACATCTGTTCGGGTAATGTTTTCCCCATGGGTTGCCCCGGCTGTCCCACCGTCTACAGGTCTGTGCCTGATGGGCGTGGCTGTCGGTGGTCGCTCGTATCGTCTGACTCGACACGAGATGCTTCCCGCATGGGTGTCGGTCGAAGGTAGACGGCGGACCCCTATACAGAAATGGCAGGTGAGGGACATGGCTGGAGCAGATCGCGCGAAGTCGCTGGATGCAGTGATGGCGCAGATCGAGAAGGCACACGGCAAGGGCGCAGTGATGCGGCTCGGCGACGAGGTTCGCGTCCCCATCGACGTCATTCCCACAGGGTCCATCGCCCTGGACGTTGCCCTGGGCATCGGCGGGCTGCCCCGCGGGCGAGTCGTCGAGATCTACGGTCCGGAGAGCTCGGGCAAGACGACAGTGGCCCTGCACGCTGTGGCGAACGCACAGAAGGCCGGCGGTATCGCGGCATTCATCGATGCCGAGCACGCTCTGGACCCTGACTACGCCCAGAAACTCGGCGTCGATACGGACGCCCTGCTTGTCAGCCAGCCAGACACCGGCGAGCAGGCGCTCGAGATCGCTGACATGCTGATCCGCTCCGGGGCCATCGATATCATCGTGATCGACTCGGTTGCGGCGCTCGTTCCTCGCGCCGAGATCGAGGGCGAGATGGGCGATAGCCACGTGGGTCTGCAGGCGCGACTGATGTCCCAGGCCCTGCGCAAGCTCACCGGGACGATCAGCAGCACTAACACAACGATGATCTTCATCAACCAGCTACGCGAAAAAATCGGAGTGATGTTTGGGTGTTTTTCGTACGACACCCGGGTGACCCTAGCTGACGGTTCAACGGAGAAGATTGGCAAGATCGTCAGCCAGAAGCTGCCTGTCGAGGTGCGCACCTATGACGTCGAGCTCAACCAGGTCGTGAACCGTCCTGTCACCAACTGGTTCGACAACGGGGTGGCCGAGCATTTCCTGCAGTTCACCGTGGAGAAGTCCGGCGCCAATGGTCGCTCGCAGTTCGCCGTGACGGACAACCACCTGATCCGTACTCCCGGGGGATGGCGGGAGGCTGGCGAGCTCATGGTGGGGGACAGGGTGCTAGCCAACGAAACGGCCCGGCTGAGCGACCAGCAGTGGCAGCTTGTGTTGGGCGGCATCATGGGCGACGCCCATCTGGTGAACCTGCGCGATCGCCACGGTGTGCGCTTCCGGATGGGACATGGCGACAATCAGGTCGAGTACCTGGACTGGAAGGCATCACTGTTCGGTAACATCGGTCAGAGCCGCCATGTCAACGTCAATGGTGCTGCGTTTGTCGACCTGTCGCCTTTGTCCGAGCTCGGCGAGCTTTGCGACGTCGTCTACTGGGGTGACGGGAACCAGCACTTGACCGACGACTACTTCAAGTCATTGAGCCCCTTGGCTCTGGCCATCTGGTTCATGGACGTCGGCTCGTTCAGCGAGCGCTCCACGGGACTGCGGCAACGTACCGCGGGCGACGGTGATCGGGTCGAGTTCTGCGTTGAGGCGATGAGCGAGGCGAGCCGTGTGCGACTCGCCGACTATCTGCGCGACGTCCACGCTATTGACAGCAGGCTCTCGATCCGTGGCGCCGCCAAGAAGGCCATGCTGACGATGACGACTGCTGGAAGCAGTAGATTCCTGGAGCTGGTGGCGCCCCATGTCCACCCGTGCATGGACGACAAGCTGTTCCCAGGGCTGCGTGGGCAGTTTGGTCTGCTACCTCAGTTCGTCGAGCAGAGCCAAGTGCTCGTCCCGGCACGGGTGCTTTCGGTAAAGACCAAGCCGGAAACGCGTTCCGGGCATCGGTTCGACATCGAGGTGGCCGGCACGCACAACTACTTCGTCGACGGTGTCATGGTGCACAACAGCCCCGAGACCACCACCGGTGGCAAGGCGCTGAAGTTCTATGCCTCGGTGCGGCTGGATGTCCGCCGCATCGAGACACTCAAGGACGGCACCGACCCGGTGGGCAACCGCACTCGCGTCAAGGTCGTCAAGAACAAGGTCGCCCCACCGTTCAAACAGGCCGAGTTCGACATCATCTACGGGTTCGGCATCTCCCGTGAGGGCGGGTTGATCGACATGGGTGTCGAGCATGGTTTCGTGCGCAAAGCCGGTGCCTGGTACACCTACGAGGGCGATCAGCTGGGGCAGGGCAAGGAGAACGCACGGTCGTTCCTGAAGGACAACCCTGACCTTTCCGATGAGCTGGAGAAGAAGATCAAGGAGAAGCTCGGCATCGGTCCGCGGGTTGATCAGAAGGCTGAACCGATCGCCGCTGTGCCGCTCAAGGCCGGGCCGTCGATCAAGTCCGTCCCGATCAAGGCTGGGCCGTCCATCAGGCACGGATCAGCCAAGGACCGGCTGGTCAGGGACGTCCCGATCGAGGCTGTCCCCATCAAGGACCTGCCCGTCAAAGACGTACCGGTCGACTTCTGATCTGGCCAGCGATGGGGACGCAGGACGAGGCTGCGCCCGCAGCGGCCGCTCTGGGCGGCCCTCGCGCACTCTCTGGGCCCAGCGGTCCGGTCCCCGATGTCCAGAGTGACGGCAGCGAGCCGGATCCGCACGAGGTGGCACGACAAATTGCGCTGCGCCAACTGGCCATGGCACCTCGCAGCCGCGCCGAGCTGGCCCAGAAGCTCGCGCAGCGCGGCTGTGCCGCTGAAGTCGTGGCGACCGTTCTTGACCGGATGACCCAGGTCGGCTTGGTTGACGACGAGGCCTATGCACAGATGCTCGTGCGTTCCCAACAGGCCGCACGTGGTCTGGCCAAGGGTGCCCTTGCCCGCGAGCTACGAGCCAAGGGCATCGAAAACCACCTGGCCGATGAAGCGCTGGCCTCCATCTCCGATGAGGATGAACGTGATCGGGCTCGCGCTCTGGTGGGCAAGAAGCTACGGGCGATGCACGGGATGGGCATCGAGGTGCAAACGCGACGGCTGGCCGGCATGCTGGCGCGCAAAGGTTACTCCGCCAGTGTTACCCACGCCGTGATCCGTGAGGCCATCGCGGATGCGCCCGAATACCTGCCTGACTGAACGCGTGCTCACTAATAGTCAAGGCTCGTTGTGCGGTAGGTGAGGTCGGCACATCACCGCGAAGGTGGGTCCGATTCGGACTGTGCCGTTCCAGGTGGACGTGACTTCTGTAACGTTCGCTGACGTTGACCCGGCGGGAGTTGCCTGCCACGTCGGTCGCTGGTGAGTGCTTGCCATGCAGTCATGGCCGTTGTCTGTGTCCTTGGGTCTGCTCGCGATTCGGCGACCATCGCACCTGCCTGAGACGTGAGCACGGACGGCTGCCAGCCCGGCTCCGCACGCATTCAGCCCGCGGTGAGGCCCTCGGCGGCGTGAGGCTGGTCGAATTAGGTCGTTTCGCGGTCTTGACATCTAGTCCGTTCAGTCGAAAGCCGTGGCCTGTCTGGCCCAGTTCGGGGCGATCCCACTGCGGGCGCCCCGGAGCAGATGTCAGCGTTTGTTGCAACGGCCCAAGGTCGGGTGAGTCGGGTTGGTCACAAGCCGCAGCCCTGGAACAGACGCAGCGGCCATCCTCGCAGGCTCAGTTCCCAGTGGGGGCTTGGGGAGTCGTTGGAAGGACATCGCGTGATCGGAATGAGACGGGTTGGCCACGCAGGCATCGTCTGTGCGCTACCCATTCTTGCGCTGCTGGTGCCTCAAGCCGCCTATGCAACGACCAATCTCGCCGGTGGTGCCATCAGCGTGCCGGGTGCCTCGAGTCCGGCCAAGCCTGCGCCAGCAGTGCCGGGATCTACCCGATTCGTGTCCTACAACGGTGTGCGGCTCACCGTGCCGGCGGCCTGGCCGGTGATCGACCTACGGCTGCATCCCAGCGCGTGCGTCCGCCTTGACCAGGGCGCACTCTATCTCGGGTCGCCGGGCCCACAGTCGGATTGTCCCGCACACGCGGTCGGGCGCGCCGACACCGTCTGGCTGAAGCCGGCTTCGGCCGGGCAGATCGAGCCGATGACCTCCCAGCTTGCGACAGTGGGCGCTCTTGCCGCACGAGTCAGTGTCGACTCGGTCAGCCATGACAGGCAGGCGCAGCTCGTCGCTGAGGGCGTTGACCTGGAGGCGACATGGGGAGCGGACATCTCGTCGATCGACCGGGTTCTTGCCTCAGCGGTGAGGTCGTCCGACTCGACCACCACGGCGCCGACGGTCCCTTCGCTGGCCGCGGCCTCATTGCCGGCAGCCACGACACGTAGCGGCAGTGCGCCCGCCGCGTCGCAGCCCGCCTCCCCCGCCGCGGTCTCGCCCATGATCGCTGGGGCCACGTTCAACGGCATGGCATTTGACACCTGCGCAGCGCCGTCGGCATCGACCATGCGCGCGTGGCTCCACTCGCCTTATCGTGCAGCAGGGATCTACATTGGCGGGTCGATGAGGGCGTGCGGCGACGGCAACCTCTCAGCCAGCTGGGTTGCTCAGGTGCACGCGATGGGATGGCGGCTGATACCGACTTATGTGGGGCCACAGGCTCCGTGCGTGAACCAGTCGGGACTGGACCCCATCTCCTCGGCATGGGCCTCTGCGCAGGGCAGCGCCAACGCCTATGACGCCGTCTTACATGCGAGGTATTTCGGCATGGGTCCAGGCACGCCGATCTACTACGACATGGAGGGGTACAGCCCTTCAGGTAGCTGCTCACGAACGGTCATGACCTTTATCTCCGCGTGGACGCGCGAGCTGCACCACCTGGGTTACAAGTCGGGCGCCTATGGCAACCCCGGGTCACTGATGACGGACATGTCGCGCTCGGTGGCCTCGCCGGGGTTCGCCCCGCCGGACAATGTCTGGTTCGCCCACTGGAATGGGCTTCGGAACACCTCGGACCAGAGCAGCTACCCAGGCTTTCAGGATAGTAAGTGGAGTCGGCGCCAGCGGGTGCATCAGTACGACGGCAATCTCTACCAGAGCTGGGGCGGCGCCGGTGTGAGCATTGACGCTGACTGGGTTAACGCCGCTGTCGCGGGCACCCCCGGTCCGGTGGCCAGGCCTCCGGCCGCGTCCCCTGCAACAACTCGGTACACGCCCTACAAGGGGGTTGTCCTGCGCCAGGGCTCGTCGGGAGCTGCAGTGGTCGTTCTTCAGCGAGCGATCGGGGCCACTGCCGATGGTGCCTTCGGACCCCTCACCCGAGCCGCCCTCGTGGCGTTCCAGAGGCATCAGAGGATCCCGGCCAACGGCATCACCTACCGCCAGGTGTGGAACCGCCTTGAGGCACGGGACTACCCCCTGATCGCCTACCGAGGGCTCACGCTGAGGCAGGGCTCCACCGGCGCCGTCGTCGTGGCCCTGCATCGAGCGCTGCGAATGACGCCCACTGGAGTCTTCGGGCCGGCCACGACGGCTTCGGTCAAAGCCATCCAGGCAAAGGCCAAGCTAACCAAGACCGGCGTGGTCAGCGGCTGGACATGGGTCGCCATCGAGGACAGGATGCCGCGCTGATCCTTCAATCGTCGGGAGAGCTGGGGCGCGTCGCCTGAGCCCTTGAGCCTCTAACTGAGCGTGGCTTCCCGGAGCAGAACACCACCGACCTCGCTGGTGGTGGTCTCCGCTGGGAGGCCAGTCACGTTTCGGGTTGGGCAGTGCCGTCGGCGTGGACGACGGTCGTGACCACGCTGACAGCTCATGTCGGTCTGGGTTGGCTCACCGCTACCGGGCACTTCAAGCCCGAAGGAGAGTCGCCCGCCAGCACGGGTCTTCTGCGGTTGCCGCTTGCCGCACGATGACCTTCGCACCACCTGAGGCCAGCCAGGCAAACCCGTCGGTGCAGCTGGGGTCCGCGGCGGCCCGTAAACCGTGATGGACCCAAGAACACGTACGCTTGTCGATGCCATGAAGACCTACCAAGTGCGCACCTACGGGTGTCAGATGAACGTTCATGACTCCGAACGGCTTTCCGGGCTGCTGGAGTCAGCCGGTTACGTCGACATCGCCGGCGTCCCCGATCCTGCCGAGACTGCGGACGTCGTGGTGTTCAACACCTGCGCAGTGCGGGAGAACGCAGACAACAAGTTGTACGGCAACCTCGGCCAGCTTCGCCCGGCGAAGCTGAAGAACCCTGCCATGCAGATTGCGGTCGGCGGATGTCTGGCTCAGAAGGACCGTGCGGCTATCGTGGACAAGGCACCCTGGGTTGACGTGGTGTTCGGCACCCACAACATGGGCTCGCTTCCGGCGCTGTTGGATCGCGCTCGTCACAACAAGCAGGCGCAGGTCGAGATCATCGAGAGCCTCGAGGTCTTCCCCTCCACGTTGCCCACCCGACGTGACTCGGCCTACAGCGCGTTCGTATCCATCTCGGTGGGCTGCAACAACACCTGCACGTTCTGCATCGTCCCGACCTTGCGGGGCACGGAGATGGACCGTCGCCCCGGCGCCATCCTCGCCGAGGTCAAGGCGCTTGTGGCCCAGGGCGTTATCGAGGTCACCCTCCTGGGCCAGAACGTCAACACCTATGGCGTTGAGTTCGGCGACAAGCTGGCGTTCGGCAGACTGCTACGTGCTTGCGGGCAGATTTCCGGCCTTGAGCGGGTTCGCTTCACCAGCCCGCACCCGGCGGCTTTCACTGATGACGTGATCCTTGCGATGGCGCAGACGCCCAATGTCATGCCGAGCCTTCATATGCCGCTGCAGTCCGGCTCGGACCGGGTGCTCAAGGCGATGCGTCGGTCTTACCGCAGCGCCCGATACCTTGACATCCTTGACACCGTTCGCGAGCACATTCCCGGCGCCGCGATCACCACTGACCTGATCGTCGGATTCCCTGGGGAGACTGAAGAGGACTTCCAACAGACGCTGGGCGTGGTGAAGGCCTCTCGTTTCGCCGGCGCTTTCACGTTCCAGTACTCCATCCGTCCCGGAACCCCCGCCGCGGCCATGCTAGGGCAGATCCCCAAAGCCGTTGTACAAGAACGCTACGAGCGGCTGCTCGCGGTTCAGGAAGAACTCTCATGGGCACAGAACCTCAAGTTGATGGGGGGCACCGTCGAAGTGCTCGTGGCGCAGGGAGAGGGCCGCAAGGACGCGGCGACCGCGAGGTTGTCCGGAAGGGCGCGCGATAACCGGCTGGTGCATTTCGCGGTTCCGAAGGGCGCCGACGTGCCACGCCCCGGTGACGTCGTGGAGGTGAACGTGACCCGCGCCGCGCCGCACCACCTCGTTGCCGACTCCGGTCTGCAGGGTGGGCTTTTCGCCGTTCGTCGCACCGCCGGTGGCGACGCCTGGGCGGCCCTGCAGGACGTGCCCGGTTCGGGTCGTCCCGCCGTCACTCTCGGCATGCCGTCCTACCGGCGCCAGCAGGCAGCCGAGGCAGCCCCTGCAGCCACTCGTTAAAGGACTGTCTCGCCGTGCTCATCACCGCTGCCGTCGTCCCCGGACCTCCGGCGTTCGTCGTCGAGCTGATGGGTTCGGCCGCTCACGAGCTGGACGACCTGCGTCAGGCCACCGATCTTGTGGTGTCCCGGGCCCTGTCCGATCTCCTCACCGTCTTAGCCGGCTCGCGGTCTGTGGGTTCAGCTTCGGTACAGCTTGTCGTGGTGGGTCCCGGCCAGCCGACGGAGTACAACGGCGCCGGTCCGGTGTCGTTCGCCAGCTTCGGGCGCGATGTCGTGCTCCCAGCCCTGGTCGACGGACAGCCGGTTGAACGCGGTCTCCCGACGCCGATGATGGTCGCCCGCTACCTCGCAAGCCGTGACATTGCCGCACACCCCGAGCATGCTGAGCTGTGGGCATCCGCACGGTGGATCACGACCAGCGGCCCGGCTGCCAAGGCTCTGGGCGAACAGCTGGGTGCGCACGGCACCGGCCTTGGCCTGATCCTGGTGACCGACGGAGCGGCCTGTCATGGACCAAAGGCGCCGAGGGCGCAGGACTCGCGGGCCAAGGCGTACGACGACGAAGTGTGTGCGGCGCTTGCCTCGGGACAGCGCAGTCGTCTGGCCCAGATCGACGCCGATCTCGGTGACGACCTGGGGGCAACCGGATCCCAGGTGTGGCCGGTGTTGGTGGGCGCGGCGGGCAGCGACAGGATCGGCGAAGTGCTCTGGGCAGGTGCGCCCTACGGCGTCGGCTGGGCAGTTGCGAGCTGGCGTCGATCGTGCGAGTGATTGGCATCGTCGGGGCGACAGCCAGCGGGAAGTCGGATCTCGCCCTTACCCTCGCTGAGCGACTGGGCGGCGAGATCGTCAATGCCGATGCGATGCAGCTCTATCGCGGCATGGACATTGGTACGGCCAAGACCCCGGTCGAGCAGCGCCGTGGGATCGCCCATCATCAGATGGACGTCCTGGACGTTCGTCAGGAGGCCAGCGTCGCGGCGTACCAGCGAGAAGCCCGGCTGGATCTCGCCGGCATCCGGTCCCGCCGAAACCGGCCGATCCTGGTCGGCGGCTCGGGCCTGTACGTCCGTGCGGCGCTCGACCGTCTGGAGATTCCGCCGACTGACCGAGCCGTCCGTGCCAGGCTGGAGGGCGAGCTCGCTGCGGAGGGCATCGACGCCATGCACACGCGGCTGCTTCGCGCAGACCCTGTTGCGGCACACGCGATTCAACCGAAGAACGAGCGGCGCGTCGTTCGGGCCCTCGAGGTCATCGAGCTCACCGGGAGGCCGTTCTCAGCCACCTTGCCGACCCGGGAGTACCAGCTGCCCACCCTCACGATTGGCTTGGTTGTCCCGAGGCCAGCGCTGGATACGCGCATTGCTGCTCGCGTTCATCAGATGTGGGGCGCAGGCCTGCTGGAGGAGGTACGCCGTCTGGACGCTGCGGGCCTGCGTGAGGGCAGGACTGCGGCCAAGGCGCTTGGCTATAGCCAGGGGTTGGCGCACCTGGACGGACTGATCAGTGCAGCGCAAGCCATCGATGACACGATCATCTCGACTCGCAGGTTCGCCAGGCGTCAGGAGTCGTGGTTCCGCCCGGACCCGCGTATCTTCTGGCTCAGGTATGACGACCCGCAGCTGACCGACCGAGCGCTCCACATCATCGGCTCGGCGGGAGGACCTCGGGTGAGCAACAATAGGCGAGATGACTGACACCGGCGAGCTGCGTTTCACCAAGGGCCACGGCACCGAGAACGACTTCGTGCTGGTTGCCGATCTCGATGGTTCTCGCGACGTGACGACAGATCAGGTTCGACGCCTCACCGACCGCCGGGCCGGCATCGGTGCCGATGGTGTCATCCGTGTCGTTCCGACACTGGCTGCAGCCGAGCAAGACGTGCGCGACCAAGGTGCCCAGGCTCGTTGGTTCATGGACTATCGCAACGCCGATGGCAGCGCCGCCGAGATGTGCGGCAACGGAAGTCGGGTGTTCGCCGCGTACCTACGCCGTGAGGGCCTGGAGACGGCCGACGAGTTCGCCATCGCCACCCGCGCGGGCGTAAAGCTGGTCCGTTTCGACGGTGACCTGATCGCGGTCAACCTCGGCAGCTGGCGCATTGTGGACCTCGACGGTGCTCGGGCGAACGGTTTCGATGCCATGGTCAAGGTCCAGGGACATGACCCGATGCCTGGTCTGAGTCTGGACCTGGGCAACCCGCATGTCGTGGTGGCACTGCCGGATTCGGCAGACCTGGCTTCACTGAACCTGAGGGAGGGCCCTGGGGTCAACCCCGCCGCGCCTCATGGCACCAACGTTGAGTTCGTTCGACCGATCGGCGCCGGGCACATCGCCATGAGAGTGTACGAACGCGGCGTCGGTGAGACCCGCTCGTGCGGCACGGGCGCTGCCGCGGCGGCGCTGGCCACTCGGTGGTGGGCCGGAGCAGAAAGTGCCACCGACATATGGCGGGTCGATCTGCCCGGCGGGACGCTGCGGGTTCGGGCGCTGCCGGGCCAGCAGGTCGAGCTTGCCGGTCCAGCAGTCCTGGTGGCCGATGGGGTCACAACCTTGGCCTGACTATCTGCTCCGGTGCACCGAGAGCACTCGGAAGCCCCTGGCAGCGGCATGACGACCAACCTCGAAGGCACCCGGTTCCCTGGCTTCGAGCTCGGTTGCCAGCCAGCGTTGCAGTGAGTCCGATCCGAGGTTCTTCTGAACGACCAGGTATGCGGCTCCGCCGGGTGTCAGGCGGGGCAGCCAATGCATGAGAAGGTCGTGCAGAGCAGGCTTGCCTACCCGGATCGGTGGGTTGGACCAGATGGCGTCGAAACGGATGTCGGCCGGCACCTCGTCGGGTGTCATGGCCTGAAAGTCGTTGACTCCCAGTGCTTTGGCGTTGCTGCGCGCCAGAGAGAGGGCACGCTGGTTCACGTCCACGGCCCAGATAGTGGCATCCGTGCTGAGCAGCCCAAGGCTCAACGCGATCGGGCCCCACCCTGCGCCGATGTCCAGGAGGTTGCCGACCGGCGGCGGAGCGGGAGCTTCGCGCAGCAGTACGGCGGTGCCGATGTCGACCCTGTCGGGACAAAAGATGCCCGGCGCCGTCTGGACGATGACCTCCCGGCCCGCCAGGTGCACCTGAAGCTGGCGTCGTTGGGCGGCGCTGGCCGGCTCAGCGGTGAAGTAGTGGTCAGTCTGCTTGCTCATCAGACTCAACGCTACCGGCGCCGTCCCCTGGCGCAGCGGCGGCATGTGACGCCATGATCATCCGGCGGGCGGGGCGGCGCGCGACCCATCCCCTAGCTGACCTTCCTGCTATCCCATCGCGTCCATCGCGTCCATCGCCTCCTCGACGATGGCGTCCATAGCCTGCCGGGCCTGCTCGGGTGATCCACCGGCCACCGCTTGCGCCACGTCGCCGTGCAGTCGGATGGCGGCCACCGATGGCCGGGCGGGCATCAGGTCGTGACGGGTCCGCCCTGTCAGGACCTCGCCGATCACGGGCGCCAGCGCAGCAAACATCTCGTTGCCAGACGCCTCCAGCAGAACCTGATGAAAGACCACGTCGTGGGCGAGATAGGCCTCGAGGTCACCAGCCTTGCCACTGACAGACATCCCGATCACCGCACCTGTCAGCGTTCCGCACTGTTCGGGGGTCGTGTGCTTTGCGGCCAGTTCGGCGGCGACCGGCTCGATTGCGTGTCGCAGCTCGCTGAGTGAACGCAGCTGCTCGGCGCGGTCGGGTCCGTCCAGCCTCCACCGGATGATCCGTGGGTCGAACACGTTCCACTCCTGACGAGGCCGCACCCGGACGCCGACCCTGCGGCGTGAGGTGACTATCTGAAGCGACTCCAGCACCTTGACGACCTCGCGGATCACGGTGCGCGAGACGCCGTAGCGCGCTTCCAGCTCCTCGATACGCAGCACCTGCCCCGCACCCAGCACCTCGGCAACCAGATCTGGGCCGATCCGGGCCAGCACCTGCTCGTGTAGGCCAGGTTGCCGGATGCCTGCCGATGTCGATTTGCTCACGACCCCATCCTGCCCCAGTCTCTGTGAGATCAAAAGATCATACGAAATTTAGCTACGTCTTGCATTCATATCATCAATGAGGCATGGTGCATGGAGCCCGCACCGACCGGTCCGGCACACCTCAGCACCAAGGAGCACTCGTGGCTGACCCACTTCATTGCTGCGGGCCGCTGGTGGTGGTGATGGGCGTGTCGGGATCGGGTAAGACGACGGTCGGTGCCGCCCTCGCCAGACGACTTCGGCTCGACTACGCGGACGCTGACGCATTTCACGACAAAGGGGGGTATCCATTTCACTGCCCCTGGGGTGCGACGCCACTACTGCTTGTGGTTAACGGTCGCCGCCGCCACAACGGGTGGGG
>Ga0208587_1000477_pt1 | contig 22056 bp, 23 predicted proteins | sample NGESurdeep092012_7_FD_184472 | JGI IMG/M metagenome (GOLD analysis project Ga0208587, IMG submission 184472) | Arctic peat soil microbial communities from Barrow, Alaska - NGEE Surface sample 210 deep-092012 (SPAdes) | ecosystem: Environmental > Terrestrial > Soil > Wetlands > Peat ...
TTCCGAGCTTGGGTTCGTACTCGGAGAACGTAGCTTTGCAGGCAGTGCAGCGATACCGCTGGATGTGGCGCTTGCCGTAGGTTCCGAATTTGCGGGCCGCGTGGTTACAACGTTTGCACGTCATGGCGATTTCCCCTTGCGTTGGGGCGGGGAAATTGCCACAATGAGATTGCGGTCCGGATCGTGGCTAACCCCGCGATTTGGATTGGCCCCGCAACCCGTTGACGCGGGAAGCGGGGCGATTAGAATTACGGTTTACGATCTATCCCGGTGGTACGACGGAAACTTCCACCGTGGGGCCTTGAGCAGTGAAGCGGATCGTTATCACGATCTTGATTTTTTTCACCGTGTTTTGCCTTTCCCTTGCCGCTCAGCGTTCTCACCGCTGGGCGGTTCGTATTTAGCTCCAAAGTCATCGCAACACCGTGGGCGGCGGCGGAGCCTGTGTAACCAATCGGCGCGGCTTTATTCGCCAAGCATTCTCGCCCTCCTTATTGGTAAATTCCTCAACTTCCTTCCCATCCATTCGGCGCAAAGTTGTGTGAATCGAGGCCAGCGGATTCGAGTATCCCGAAAGATCCATCTTTTCCCCCATCAGAATCCAAGACCTGATTCCCTTCGGAGTAAGTCCCTTCGGGTGCGCGTTGAGCACCGAAAGAACAACATCCTTAAAGCCGGGCTTGCCGCAGATTTCATCGAGCCGAACCAAATAGCCCGTCTTTTTCCCCTCATCCTCGCAAGTGCCGGCGAGTGCCCTAATTGCGGCGCTGTTGCTGGTGATCTGTATGTCCGCTTCCACGCGCTGCTTCGCAGCCGCTTCAAGTTTCTGGAACAGGTCATTCATTGTCTGTTCAAATGGAGTTTGCATTATGGCATCACGTCCTTACACAGCTAGTTTAGACGGTCTAAGCAAAATGTCAATAGCCCGCGCAAATAAATCTGTGGAAAACTTGGCGAGCTGGGAAGACGCACTTGCCCACGCGAAGCGGAGGATTAAGGAGCTGCGTCAATCGCTCAGAGTTTTTCAGGAAAAAGTTCGGAAGGGCGAGCCGTGGCCGGGGCCAACAAAATCAGCAACACACAATTAGCCCACTACCTGAAGTTTAGAGTTGGCATCGCGGCTGCCATCGGCTTCCTTTTGCCCGTGTTTTTTGGATTCGTCGCGGTGCTGCTGTTCAGTCCCAGGGCAAGCAATTTTTGGAGGACCGCAGTTCTACGTATTCCTTACCTGCTGTGTCCAGTCTTACTGCTAACCGACATCTCATCGACCTGGTGGTATCTGAGCCCTTTGACCAATGCCACGCTGTACGGCTTAATAGCTTATCTGTGGATCCGAGTGAGGAAGGCCTATTCGAATTAGGACCGCTGTCAATCTGCCTTGCGGTCGATTCATAGCCCCTAGGCATGCAGTACAATAATTTGTGTTCGATCCTCTCAGACGCCGTAAAATGGGCCTATGTCGAGCGCTCAGTTCTTCACTGCTCTCGTGCTGCCCATCCTGGTGATGCTAATCGGGTTCTACACCCAAAACACGAGCATCCGGAATTTCCGCGCCGAGATACATGCCGACTTAAATCAATTCCGCAGTGAAGTGAATGCCAGGTTTCTAGGCATCGACCAGAAATTCGCGGACCTGACCGGTAAAGTGGTGAACATCGACAACCGCCTCACCCGGGTGGAAGAGCGGCTGAAGCTTTAAGTCTGCGGGTTTCAGTAGAAGGCCTTCGTTCTTGTATCGGAGTAACGCCCTCATCCATTGGGACATCCCCTGGTAGTGAGCCAGATTGCGCCATGCGGAGTTCAACCTGTAAAATCGAGAGTACGTGGTTCGTCTCCCTAAATTTCCCCGAATTTTGATCTTGTTTTGCAATCAGACGAGTTGTGTGCGAATCTGCGCGGTCGTTCGCGCTCGATACCGGGCGTCCGTGAATGGAGTGCGAAGTTGAGAACTGGCAAGACAGCAGTGGTTATCGGAGCGCAGTGGGGCGACGAAGGTAAGGGCAAGATTGTTGACGTTCTCTCCGAACGCTTCAACGTAGTGGCGCGCTATTCCGGCGGCCACAATGCCGGACACACGGTGACCATCAAAGGCAAGAAGTTCATCCTTCAACTCATTCCCTGCGGAGTGCTGCGCGAGGGATGCCGGGGGGTAATCGGGAATGGGGTTGTGCTCGATCCCTTTGCCTTCATGAAGGAAGTGGACGCGCTACGTGCCACCGGCGTGCACGTGGACGGCAATCTTTTTGTCAGCAACCGCGCGCATGTGATTCTTCCCTACCATCGCATGATTGAACTGGCTTCGGAGAACGCTCCCGGCCGAGTGAAGATTGGCACCACCTCGCGGGGTATTGGGCCGACCTACGAAGACAAGATGGCGCGCAGCGGATTGCGCGTGCAGGACCTGTTCGACAAGACCCTGCTGAAGAAGCACATTGAGAATGCCTGCCGCGAGAAAAACACCATCGCGCACGCCCTGTTTAACAGCGAGCCTCTGGATGCCGACAAGATGTTCACCGACTATGCCGCGATCGCGGATCGTGTAGCTCCCTTCGTAGCCGACACCGCGCTGCTGCTCAACCAGGCCATCGCCGCGGGTGAGTCGGTAATGTTTGAAGGGGCGCAAGGCACCATGCTGGACATCGATCATGGGACCTATCCTTTCGTCACCTCTTCGAGCGCGACATCCGGAGGAGCAGCGACCGGCACCGGTGTGCCCCCGACGGTAATCGACATGGTGATCGGCGTAACCAAGGCCTACTGCACACGCGTGGGGGAGGGTCCCTTCCCGACGGAATCGCACGATGCCGTCGGCGAGGCGCTGCGCAAGAAAGGCAACGAATTTGGCGCCGTGACCGGGCGTCCGCGACGGACCGGCTGGCTGGACTTGCCGCTGCTGCGCTATTCCAACATGATCAACGGCACAAGCTGGCTGGTCGTGACCAAGCTCGACGTGCTGGATGATCAGACTGAGATCCCGATTTGCGTCGGTTATAAGATTGACGGGAAGGAAACGCAAGAGATTCCCGCGCAGGCTTCGGGATACGAACAGATCGAGCCGATCTACACCAAGCTTGCGGGATGGCAGTCGAGGACATTTGGCATTGACAACTACGATCAGCTACCGGCGCAGGCGAAACGATATTTGGAATTCGTCGAAAAGGAATCGGGCGCCAAGGTCGGCATTGTTTCTACCGGCCCTGACCGCGAGCAGACCATGTTCATTCCCGAGTTCGCGAAAACGCTAAACCGCGTCAGTGGAAAACCTAAATAAGTACCCTGGAGGACGAGCATGGTCGTGCTGGCCGTGACCTGGATGGCAAATCTGGGCCACGAAGACGAAGTTGCTGGGATATTCGGCAAGCTTCAGACCGCTTCCCGGCAAGAGCCGGGCTGCCTGATGTACCTCGTCCATCGGCACCGGACGGATCCGCTGCGCTTCTTCATCTACGAGCAGTATCGCGACGACGCTGCCTTGGAGACCCACCGCAAATCCCCACATTTCCAGGAATACGCGATCCGCGCACTGCAAGACATCGGAGAACGTAAAGAGGGAGAGATCTATTCTCCACTCTCCGGCGAGTGAGGCTTCACGTATCACCCCCCGCGGGCAAGGTTTTGCCCTGGCTCAGTTCTTCGCGCAGAATGTCGAAGATCGCCACCAGAACTGATGCCACAACCGGGCCCAGAAACAATCCCAAGAACCCGAACGCTTCCACGCCGCCGAAGATAAAGAAAAGCAGGACCAGCGGATGTAACTCCACGCGCCCGCCCACCACCCAGGGGCGAAGGATGTTGTCGATGCTACTCACCACCACCCCTCCCCAGATTAGCAGGAACAATCCTTTCCCAATGGAACCGGTTACCAGCAGGTAGATCACGACCGGAGCCCAAACCAGCGCCGAGCCTAGAACTGGGATGATAGAAGCAAAGCCGGTGGCCAGGCCCAGCAACAGAGAAGACTGCATGCCGACGATGCGCAGAGCGACACCGACCAGCACGCCCTGCGCCACGCCAACGGTAAGAATGCCGTAGACATTGGCGACGATGGTGTCAGAGATATTGCGGTACAACCGCACGACCTGCTCGCGAGACAGCGGGAGAAGCGCTCCCGCGCGATACGCCCACTGCGCTCCGTCGCGAAACAGAAAGAACACAACCACGAACGTAATCAGCGCGTCGATGACGAAGCGGGCAATGCTACTTAAGACGTTGGCGCCGAAGCCGACCAGCCAGACACTGACCTTCTGCGCGTTGGCCCTGATCATGGCGTTCAGATTGTATTTGGAAAGGTCAACCCAGTGCCCAATGTAGTGGAGGGGGCGGTTAGCCAGGGTCACGATCAGCGAGGGAAATCCGCCCTCTTCGATACTTCTACGACCCAAGTAGTGCGCCGCCACTAAGGCTTCGTTGGCCGCCAGCACGGTAATGATGAAACCCGGCACCGCAAACAGCAGAATCAGGAGCAGCGTGGAAAGCAGTGCCGCGCCGCCCTTCCGCCCCTTGTTCCTTCGCAAAATGCGTTCGTGCAGCGGATAAAAGACGACCGCGAGAATGATCGCGAAGGCAAACGGCTTCAGGAAGGATTGCGTAATAACAAACGCGAGCCCGAGCACAATCAGCAGCAGCGCGGAAAGAAATACGATCGTAGCGCGCTTGGTGTGCATAGGCGAGTCCGTTCAAGTTGTAACACGAACCTTCCGGGCAGAACAGCCGAGGTACTGGGTCGCGTTAGCAGGCAGATCCGGCGAGGGTTGTCGGCCCGCAGATGAAGAACCGCACAATCGAAGGGTCCCTCCCGCATCGAATGTATTCGGTTATAATACTTTGTATGGCAAGTTCAAGCATTCTCACTCTCAGAGTAGATAGTAAGCTCAAGAAGAAGCTCGACAAACTGGCAAAGACCACCAAGCGCAGCCGTTCGTTCCTTGCCGCGGAAGCCATCCGGGAATACGTCGCCCTCAACGAGTGGCAGATTGAAGAGATCAAGAAGGCGATACAGCAGGCCGATGCGGGAGACTTCGCCACCGAAGAAGAAGTAGAGGAAATGTTTAAGAAGTGGGCGAAGCGTGCGCGTTAAGTGGCTGCGGGCAGCGCTTGCCGACCTTGGCGGCCATTTCGAGCATATCGCCAAAGATAACCCGCCCGCCGCGTTTAGAACTGTCCTACGGATCCGCCGGGCAGTCGATCTGCTGGAAGCGCACACCGCGATTGGCCGTCCTGGGCGGGCGCCGGGAACACGCGAACTAGTCATTTCGGGAACGCCTTATATCGTCCCTTATCGTGTACGCGCTGGCGAAATCGAAGTGCTGAGAGTTTTTCACGCAGCTCGAAGATGGCCGACCCAGCTGTAGCTTCCTCCCATCATCCATTTTTTCCCGCCAGCCCCAGTTCCCCGGCAATCCCTCTCATCGCCTCGATACAAAACGCGATGTGCTCATCGAGGTCGACCCCCAGGCCGGCAGCGCCGTTGACGATGTCTTCCCGGCTCACGGATCGCGCAAAGGCTTTGTCCTTCATGCGTTTTCGCACTGACTTCGCATCTACCTCGGTCAGCGACTTGTTGGGCTTGATCAGGGCCGTCGCGGTGATGAAGCCCGCCAGTTCGTCGCAGGCAAACAGCGCTTTTTCCAGATTCGACTCGCGGCTCACGCCCGTGTAATCGGCGTGCGACATGATGGCCCGACGGACGTCCTCCGGATAGCCCCGCTCCTTCAAGATTTCATTTCCCCTGTAGGGGTGCTCCTCCGCGGTGGGATACTTCTCGTAATCGAAATCGTGAATCAGCCCGACAATGCCCCAGCGCTCCTCGTCTTCGCCGAACTTACGGGCGTACGCGCGCAGGCACGCCTCCACTGCGAGAGCATGTTTGCGCAAACTTTCTGACTGGGTGAACTCAGTTAGTAAACACCACGCGTCGGAGCGAACCATTCCGTGTTTCTCCCGTGTTTCAGGCGGTTTTCTTCCGCCTCGTTGGCGTGCGATTGACGGATTTGCACAGCTTTCTCGGTTTTCACCCGACAATCCACTTGACTCTAGCAGAGGAATGCCGCAAAGTTACGCTTGAGTTGAATGTTGTGCCTGCTCTGGCACTCGCGCAACCCGAATGGCCACGACTCTCGCGCCGGTAGATTCCCGGGAAGTGGTGAGATGCGACCAATGTCATCTCGTCCAGTTTAAAACTACTAACAATCTTTGCCGTCGTTGCCGCACATCGCTGGATGAGGATGAGCCGGAGCCAATCTTCGCGCCGTCTCTGGCGGTCGCAGCCCCGGCAACCTCCACTCATTGCGAAGTGCGAGTGGCGCAGGCCATTCGCAGCTTGCGCCTGCGCGGCGGGCTAAGCCAACGCCAGCTTGCGCTGAGGATGGGCGTCCCTCGTACTTACGTCTCCAAGATCGAGAACGAAAAGGCGACGCCGACTTTGTCGTCGCTCAACCGGCTGGCGATGGCGCTGGAAGTCAGCATCCCCGACTTGCTGCGGGCTTGCGGACCGTCGCGCGACGACGAGATCAACGAACTGATCGCCGATCCGTTCGTGGCCGAGCTGCTTGAGTTCACCTCGAAGCTCAATGCCATGCAGTTGTCGAGTGTGCTCGCCCAGGTGCGCGACATGGTATTGCATCCACGGCGGGGCGCGTAAGAGCACTATGCTCGCGGCCGTCAGGATTTTTTGACGGGTTCTGTTCTCCGCATCGACCTTTTGCTCGATGTGTTCAACGGCACTTGCGGAGACCTGAAATCCGCATGAAGTAAACATCGACCGCAAAATGCCGAGGCTCGCTGCCTCGGCATTTTCTTTCTGCGCTGTTCGGCCCGGGAGTTGTGACCTAAATCACCGACTTTCCATCATCGCCCAGTGTTGTTTAGAGGAGGAGTGGTAGGGCAAGAGAGAGGACGGGACCTATGGCAAAGGAAGAGATGGTTTGTGACAGCCGTGGAAGAAGCCGATCAAAGAGCATGACCACAATTCAGCGGCGATCAAGGGCTTGCAATCTGGAGCGCATTGCAAAGCCTTTGCTGGTGTTGCTGTGCGGCTTTAGCCTGGCGCAAATGATAGAGCCAGCACGCTCGGCTGGCTTAACGACCGAATCTGCGTCTACACCGTTATTATCGTCCGACCAAACTCTGGTGGTCACCTCCACAGGAAGCGTACGCGGCACCCTCCACGATGGCGTTCGCGAGTTCAAGGGCATACCATATGCGGCTCCGCCAACCGGAAAGCTGAGGTGGAAACTTCCGCAACCAGCCAAGCCATGGAAGGGGGTGCTCGACGCCACTCGGTATGGGAATGAGTGCCCGCAACTCTCTCGTTATGGCCTCACTGAGGCTGCGTACAACGAAGACTGCCTGTTCCTCAACGTGACTATTCCTGAGATGCGCAGTCCGGCTACGGTCAAGCTTTCGGTGATCGTCTGGATACATGGCGGTGCTTTCGTCGGCGGCTCCAGTTCGCTTTACCCGCTGGCTCATTTGGCTCTCAGCGGGCACCTGGTGGTGGTTTCGTTCAACTACCGTCTCGGTGTCTTCGGATTGATGGGACATCCTGCATTCGATCGCGACTACGATGGCAGCTACGGTCTCGAAGACCAGCGCGCAGCCATGCGCTGGGTCCAGCGCAACATCGCAGCTTTCGGCGGCGCTCCCGGCAATGTGACAATCGCCGGAGAGTCTGCGGGCGCGGGTTCGGTTTGCATGCACCTGCTGGCGCCACAAGCCACCAGCGGTCTATTCCAGAAGGCCATCATCCAGAGCGCCGCCTGCATGGAAAAGATGCATACCGTAGAGCAAGGTAATCAGATCGGCGTCAAGGTGGCCGCGAAGGCGGGTTGCAGCGATCAGGCAAGCGCTCTTTCCTGTATGCAGGCGAAATCGGTGAAAGAGCTGCTGGAAGCGGGCAGTGCGGTTGCGGGCAGCGATCGCACCGCTTTTTTCCCGATCGTGGGCAACAAGTCTCAGCCGCTACAAGGGGATGAGGCGATCCGAAGCGGCAAGTTTGTGCTCGTACCGATCCTCAACGGAGGTAACCACGATGAGCTTCGACTCTATGTCGCGTATGACGTGCAGGCAGGAAAAACGGTCACTGCGCAGAACTATTCTACCTACTTGAAGACCGTGTACGGCGACAATACAGAAAGCGTACTGGCGGAATATCCCGCCGCTCGCTACTCCTCGCCTCCGGCTGCGCTGGGTAGCGTGCTGTCGGATTACAATCCGGCGGTCGCCCTGAATAATTGCGGTTTCCTGCAAACAGCCGAGACCGCCTCCCGCTTAATCAAGGTGTATGAATATGAGTTTGCGGATCCCAATGCTCCTCCCGTGACTACCGATCCCGGATTCGAGATGGGCGCTGTACATTCCGCAGAACTCCCATACTTCTTTCCGCATTTCTCGAACACGACAAAGCTCGACGGCCCTGACCTGGCTCCGGCCTCGCAAAAAATTGCCGACCAGATGGTGGAGTATTGGACCAGCTTTGCCCGAACCGGTACTCCGATCAGTACGGACTCTCCGACCTGGAGCATGTTTCAGTCCAGCACGCGTGTGATTCGCTTCGAACCCGGCAAAGTAGGTGAATATGATGCTGGCGCCGAGCATCGCTGCGCCTTCTGGAAGAAGCTTTACCCTAGCCTAGCGCAACAGCCGTAAAGCCAGAGTAGATGACCTTAACTCGAGGTCCCGAAGAGGGCGGCGTTTAACGGTGCCGAGAATGCCGAGGCTCGCTGCCCCGGCATTTTCTTGGTTGGTGGTGTCAAGGGGATTTCACGCCAATAACCGGCGCAACCCCTGACGAAGTTCTTCGATTGGAGCGTCCGTCTTCACCGATAGGATTTCTTCTGCAGTATCTTCATCGCCGCTCCACCAGCTTTCGGACTCGAGGTGATCGAGCAACAGCTTCAATCCGAAAGGATCCTTACGCTTGGCTAATCCCCAGATCGCTTCGCGTCGAGCTTCTTCGTATGTATCTCCTACACGGCGGCGTAACGCGGCGCGGATTTCCGGCGAGTCGGGGAGATGCCACACTCCGCCTTCCATGAGGTCCCCTGACCCCAACGCAAATGTAGCCCAATCCCGGACTACTTCATTCTCGTCTTCCATGAGTGCAAGGAGAATGGGCACCGCCTCCGGATGTCTTCTTAGCTCAATGCAATAAGCAACGGCTTGCCTGACGTCTGGGTCAGGATGTTTTCGCAAGTCGATCAGCGCCGCAACTGCTGGTTCAGTACCCAGATGGGACAGAGCCCAAGCAGCGGAAGAAACGGCATCTGGATCTGAATCCCGAAGATGATCGATTGCGATAGACACGCTCTCGGCCATGAACGGGCGCTCTGTCTCTGGCTTCCCCGACCCCAGTTGCGCCAAAACGCTGAGCCCTCGCGCTCGCGCCTTTGGGTTCTCCGACTCGCAATAGCGCCTTGCCAGTTCAAATACTTCCGGTGTCCCCCGCAGTTGCAAAACGCTTACGGCTTCCCAAGCGCCATCATCGTCGTATTCCCCTTCAAGGGTTGCGGCAAATAGTTCTTCTGTACTCTTGCGCTCGAGTTCTGCTCGCGCGGCAGCAATCTCCTCGGGAGTTCTGCTTTCCTCGATTGGATCTCGCAAAGGCATAGCCCATTCTCCCTAACTGTTGAAACTCACCCACGAACTTGTACTACTTCAATTCACCGCAAGAAACCGAGACGAATGAATGAGCAGGCGTATCGATGATACCTCCTGCAACAGCTCATTTCACCTCTAATTCCGCCATGGAAACCTGACGCTCCTCTCATCTGGAAGCGGGTACGTTTCGTTGCAAGCGTTGCAAGCGCGCTGGGGCGTATGCTAATTTCAGTAGATTATTAGAGGTACGCCTTGCGCGCTCAAGTGCCGGCCGGGCTGAACCGCAAAGAGGCCGAGATTTACGCCCGCCTCGATCCGGAGCGGCTGCCCCACCACATCGCCATCATCATGGACGGAAATGGCCGTTGGGCCAAGCGCCGTCATTTGCCTCGCATCGCGGGACACCGCTCGGGTGTGGCTGCGGTGCGCTCCACGGTCGAAACGGCTGCCAGCATTGGTATTCCCGCCCTCACCCTGTATTCGTTCTCCGCCGAAAATTGGAAGCGGCCTAAGGGCGAAGTCAGCTATCTCATGAACCTGCTGCGCCGGTACCTCAAGATGGAGCTGCCCACCTTGATGGAGAACAACATCCGGCTGCAATACATCGGCCGCCAGCAGGAGCTGCCCCAGGAAGTTCAGGAGCGCATGGCGTGGGCACGCGAGATGACCGAAAAGAACACCGGTATGGTGCTCACCCTCGCGCTCAACTACAGTTCTCGAAGCGAGTTGGTCGACTCCTTCAACGCGCTGGTGCGCGAGGCTTCACGCAACGGAGGAATCGAGCACCTGAAGATCGACGAGAGGTCGATTGCTTCCCACCTTTACACCAACGGCTTGCCGGAGTTGGACCTGGTGATCCGCACCAGCGGGGAGATGCGCCTGAGCAACTTCCTGCTGTGGCAGGTGGCATATTCCGAAATCTACGTTACCGAAACACTGTGGCCCGACTTTCGAGGGGTCCAATTGCTGGAGGCCATCGAAGCTTTTCAGAAGCGCGAGCGCCGCTTCGGCGGGTTGGGCAACGATAACGGGCACGCCGCGTGAAACGAGTCCTGACCGCGGTCATCCTGATTCCACTGGTGGTACTGGCGTTGTTCCGTGCGCCGCTGTGGCTCTTCACGCTGCTAGTTTTGGGAGTGGCCCTGTTGGCGGCAAGGGAGTATCTGGATATCGCCGCGGCCACCGGCTTCAAGCCGTTTCGTGCGCTGGGCTATTTGTTTCTGCTGAGCTTGTTTGTTACGTGCGGCGCGTTCGTCACCAGCGTTGCCGATTCGCAGGTTCCAGTTACCGTCCGTGCAGACTCCAGCATGGCCGCAGCGCTGGCTTTCTTAGTTATATTGAGCTCTCCTTTTGTGTTCCTGATCGGAAGCTTGCGACGCGAGCCGCTCTCGGGGGCGCTGGGCGACTCCTGTGTCTCCTTTTTCCTGTTGCCCTACATCGGTTTCACCTTGTTCGGCCTGCCCATACTTCGCTCCTATGAGAATGGCGCGATATTCATCTTATTCGTCATGCTGATAGTTTGGGCCGGCGATACGGCGGCGTTCTATATCGGCCGGGCGCTCGGCAAGCATAAACTCGCGCCGCGGGTCAGCCCCGGCAAGTCGTGGGAGGGCGCGGTCGCCTCAGCCATTGCGGCCGTCGTGGTCGCCATCCTGCTGTTTCGCTTTCTGACCCCCATGTGGCAGGCCCTGCATGGCCTTCACTTGGCTTCGGTATCCGGCTACGCTTACTCCATGCATTCTTTGGCAAACGCGAGGCCCGACTTCCTTCGTGCGCCGTGGTGGGCGGCTGCTGGGTTCGCACTTTGCGTCAATCTCGCCGCGCAACTCGGCGACCTCGTGGAGTCGGCGCTGAAACGAGGCGCCGGAATGAAGGACTCGGGAAGTCTATTGCCCGGACATGGCGGCGTGCTCGACCGCATTGACGCCCTGCTCTTCGCCGTACCGATGAGCTGGCTGTTCTACGTCGCAGGCTACTCCATTTACTTCACGTCTCGCGGAATCTTGATAAGCTGACCCATTGATGAAGCGTATCGCCATCCTCGGCTCGACTGGTTCCATCGGCAAGAGCACGCTCAGCATTGTCGAGAGCTTCCCTGATCGCTTCTCCGTGATCAGCATGGCAGCAGGCAATAACGTGGGTCTCGCCTTTGAACAGGCACGGCGCTGGCGTCCGCGGATCTTGTCGATGGCAACCGCCGAAGCCGCGGACCAACTCCATGACAAGCTGAACAAGGCGGGGCTGGGAAGCGCGGTTGAAACGGTGCATGGATCGGCTGGATCGGTCAGGGTTTCGACTCATCCTGACGCTGATTTCGTGGTCAGCGCCATCGTGGGCGTCGCCGGACTGGAAGCCACTTACGAAGCCGTCAAGGCTGGCAAGACGGTCGGCTTGGCGAACAAGGAGTGCCTGGTCGCCGCAGGCGACCTGATCACCGCCGAGGCCCGCCGCCAGGGCAAGCGGCTGCTACCAATCGACAGCGAACACAATGCGATTCACCAGTGCATGCGCGGTGGCCGCCGCGCCGAGGTCCATCGGGTTTGGCTGACTGCCTCCGGCGGTCCGTTCCTGAACACGCCGTTGGCACAGTTCGCCAGTATCACGGTCGAGCAGGCGCTCAACCACCCGACCTGGAAGATGGGCAAGCGCATCACCATCGATTCGGCAACCCTGATGAACAAAGGCTTTGAAGTGATCGAGGCTTGCCGGTTGTTCGACATGCCGCCGAGCCAGGTCAGCGTTCTGGTGCATCCGCAGAGCACGATTCACTCCATGGTCGAGTTCGTGGACGGCAGCCTGCTCGCGCAACTCTCGGTGACCGACATGCGATTACCGATCCTGTATGCCCTCTGCTATCCCGATCGCATCGAGTCCGACTTGCGCTTTCCGGTGGAGGAGCTGCGGCGGCTGGATTTCCTGCCTCCTGACTTGGAAAAGTTTCCCTGCTTACGTTTGGCTTACCAGGCAGTCGAAGCCGGAGGCGCTAAGACGATTGCCTTGAATGCGGCTGACGAGGTGGCAGTGGCAGCATTCCTCGAAGGTAGTATTGGATTTCTGGACATTCCGGCTACAATAGAAGCGGTTGTCAGGGAAACGTCAGCGCGGGTACCCGAATCGATAGAGGAAGTATTAGCTGTCGATGATAATGCGCGTCTCCGAGCCCGCGACCGCATCCAATATGTGGGCTCCAGAACGTGACTTCCCCGCCCTAGCCAAAAGAGAGGGCTAGAACGGGGCACCCCCGGCACAAGTAGCTCCCCGCAGTAAAGAGGTTTATGGAATCGTTTCTAATCGCGGTCGCTTCAATGGCGGTCGTGCTCGGCATCATGATCCTGGTGCACGAGTTCGGCCACTACGCCGCTGCTAAATGGTTTGGTGTGCGAGTCGATGTGTTTTCCATCGGTTTCGGCAAGCGTCTTACGGGCTTCCGGCGCGGTGGAACGGACTACCGCATCAGCGCACTGCCGCTCGGCGGATACGTGAAAATGGCGGGCGAGAATCCGCTGGAATCGCGCAGCGGTGCGGCTGACGAATTCATGTCGCATCCCCGCTGGCAGCGCTTCGTGATCGCCATCGCCGGCCCGGCCATGAACATCATTCTGGCCGTCGTCCTTCTAACCGGCGTCTTCATGGTGCATTACGAGCATCCGGTTTATCTCGACCAGCCCGCCGTGGTGGGATGGGTGCTCGAGAACTCGCCGGCGGCCAAGTCGGGCATTACGCAGGGCGACCGCATCGTGCGCATCGAGGGCCAGCAGGATCCCACCTGGGAAGATGTCCTGCTGAAAGTGGCTATCTCTTCCAAAGGACCGATAGATGTCGCCATCCAGCGCGGCAACCAGATTCTGGAGAAGCAGGTCCAGCCCGAGATTGACGGCTCGGACCCATACGGTGCCATTGGATGGCTGCCCGACCAGCCGATTACGGTAACCGAACTTGAACCCAACATGCCGGCGGCACAGGCTGGGTTGAAGCTGGGCGACGAGATCGTGGCGGTGAACGGCACTTCGATGCGCTCGCTGCTTTCCGTAATCCATTACCTGCGGCAAAACGGTAGCAAGCCGGTGGACGTCACTGCGGTCCGCAACGGGCAGCAGTTAAGCTTCAAGATAACGCCCGTCCAAACCGACGACGACGGACAGAAGAATTATCGTCTGGGCTTCCAATCGCGGCCGGTGCAAATCGATAAGTTGCCCTTCGCTCAGGCGCTCAATCGTTCCCTCGAGGAAAACAGAAGGTATTCGCTGCTGATTGTGGATTTGGTCCGCAAATTGGTCCAGCATAAGGCGTCCATCAAGCAAATGGAGGGCCCAATCGGCATCGCCCGCGCTTCCGGAGATGCGGCGCGTCAGCCGGGATGGACCCCGCTGCTTAGCCTGATGGCAATGATCAGCCTCAACCTTGGCATCTTCAACCTGCTGCCGATCCCCATCCTCGATGGTGGCATCATACTGTTGCTGATCATCGAGGGCGTACTACGACGGGAGATCAAACCGCGCATCAAGGAACGCATCTATCAAACCGCATTTGTCTTTCTGATACTGTTCGCGGCCGTCGTGATTTACAACGACCTGATGAAAGCGCTTCCCGGACTGGCGCAACGGCTTCCCTGACCGCATAACTTCATGGATCATGACCGGGGCGCATCATGCGCCCCGGTTTTATTGTGGAATTTTGTCGCACATCCTTGTGCGGAAATTACGACTGTCACATGGGTCTGCGGCCCACTCATAGGAAATTCACCACGGAGACACGGAGAGCACGGAGAAAACTTGATAGAACCCAAAACTCCGTGCCCTCCGTGTCTCCGTGGTGAATGATTTTCGACGGCGCTGGACTACACGATTTTGAGACCGCCCTAGTGGTTCTTTCCAACGCCGGTGATGCGAGTACCATCGAATTTGGTGAAGGAGAAGCCCGCGAAAGGTTCGTTCCAGCATTGGGCCATGTCGTTCAGCATGGAGATGGCTACGGCCTCGCCCCGCGGTAGCGAATCGGCGTAGTCGTAACGCCAGTGGACCGCGGCATGCGCCCGGCCAAGTCCGATGTTGGCGGCCAGTTTGTTTATTTCGCCACCCACGGTCAATTGCTCCCCGTCTGAGCCTTGGTAAGGCACAAGCGACAGGCCGTCCTCGCTAGCCTGCACAATTTCGAATCCCGGGATGGAGGTGAGCGGCGTCAGATCGTTAGAACCATGCCTTCACGATGGTGACGCAGATGCTGGCGACAGTCGCGTGTCCCTGGCCGTACGACGGATGCTGCGGACATCCCTCGGGGAAAGCGAGCACTCCTCTCTTTTGTCCGTCTTTCGTTTCAGCGAACATGTCGGCCAGGGAACCGGGAAGTGGAAAATTGAGCGGGGTGGCGGTCCCACCATGAGTTTTGAGGAAGCTCGGTTCCAAATGTCGCTGTGAACTCGATTCCGGGTATATCGAGGTCAGTTGGGCTTAGTGAAGATACCGCTTCAACAGCGACCACGGGAGCGCTGTTGACCACCTGCGGCACTTCTCTAACGAGGGTTTCGTCGCTTGCTCCGGCCGCGCCATCTGAAAATGTGGCCGCCCGAAACTATCAGATTGTGCAAATGTCGAGGTGAGTTTAGTTCGCGCGAGAATGAAATGCCACAAAAAAGTTGCTGATTCCCGACATGGGAAGAAGCCCAGGCATTGCTGGGTCGAATCCCGCTGGCACTGGACCGCCCAAAAAAGGGAAAGGCTCCCGTATCTTGGGAGCCTTTCAGTTCAGTGGGTATGAAAATGTCGTTTACGACTGCGAGCCGTCGTTGCGCTTCAGCGTGGGACGGTCGTCGTCGGTCTTGTTGCCTGTGCCGCTGCCGCTATCGGTGGAGGGATTGTCGGCAGTGGCACGCCGTAACGTCGGACGGTCTTTGTTGTCCTTATCGTTCTGCACCTTGTGCCGGTTCTGAATCGACGCCAGGCGCCCCTTCACGTTTTCGAACTCCGAGGTGTCCACGATGTACTCATCCCGCGCGGGCAGAACGGTTTTCATTTCCTGCTGTGCGGCCGCAACGCGATCATCGGTCATAGGGTGGGAAGAGAACGCCTTGGCGATCGTGCCGGGCTTCTTCTTCTCCAGAGCTTCGACCTTCTCGAAGAACGAGATGAACGCCTGCGGATCGTATCCCGCCTTGTACATGTATTCCATGCCCAGGAAATCAGCCTGCGCCTCGAAGGTGCGCGAGAACTTCATGAAGGCCGCCGGCACGCCAATGCTCAGCGCGGCCTGCGTCCCCTCATACACCGCCCAGCCGCCGGGAACGAAGATCAGCGCGATGCTGGCCAGGTTCGCGATATTGCCGCGTGTCTGCTCGCGGGCCACGTGGCACGCCGCAACGTGGCCGATCTCGTGCGCCATCACTCCAGCCAGTTCGGCCTCGTTATCGGCGGCCAGAATCAAGCCTGAGTTCACGTAGAAGAATCCGCCGGGCAGCGCGAAGGCGTTGAGTTCGTCGGTATCGATCACCTTGATGATGAATGGCACCTTCGCATCCGAGTTGCGCACCAGGTTCTGGCCCAGCCGGTTGATGTACTCGGTGACCACCGGGTCGTTGACCATCTTGGCGCTGTGCTCCACTTGCTGCGAGTACGCGCGCCCCATGGCCACCTGCTTGTCGAGCGAGTACCAATTTCCCATTCCCTTGTTGCAGCCGACGTTGCGGTTGCCGATGGCGTCAATGTTGTTCATGGTGCTGGGACTGGGAGCGTTTTTGTCCGGCTTCTCTTGAGTTTGATTTTTATCTTGAGCCAGGCCGGCGGGAACCAGCATGAGTGCAAGGGCGCAGCAGCCGAGGTAACGGGATAGGTAACGCATGATGTACACCTTTTTGGGGCCGGATCGCGGGGCCGGATATAGACTCCAACCTTTTGATACCCTAAGCCCTGTTATAAACCCAAATCGGACCGATTTGTCGCCCGGTGAACCTTTTATTTTCGTGGGGTTACCGGTAAAAATCCCACAGCAGATTCGGGAATTTCATCGGTAAGATGAGCCTCCTCTATAAAAGGTTCCATGTATTGGACGGCTGAGTTCCGAAATTCGTTTCAGTGGGCCCGATCTAATGGCGCCTGTCCCAAGCGCCAGGACCTCGCAGCAGCCGTGTTAGACTTTTAGTAGTCCCGTATGGCTCAAATTCAACGCAGAAAAACTTACACAGCTTTAGTGGGCGGAGTGCGGGTCGGCAGCGATGCACCAATTGTGGTGCAATCCATGACCAATACGGACACCGCCGATATTGACGGCACCATTCGGCAGTGTGCAGCCTTGGCCCGCGCAGGTTCCGAACTGGTGCGCGTCACCGTTAACAACGACGCCGCCGCGGCTGCCGTGCCTCACATTGTGGACGGACTCGACCGCCTTGGCATTCCGGTGCCGATCATCGGCGACTTCCACTACAACGGCCATATCCTGCTGAAGAAGTATCCCGCATGCGCGCAGACGCTGGCCAAATATCGCATCAATCCGGGCAATGTCTCGATTGGCAAGAAAGACGACGACAACTTCCGCACGATGATCGAAGTCGCCATCGAAAACGACAAGCCGGTGCGCATCGGCGTCAACTGGGGTTCGCTGGACCAGTCGCTGCTGACGCGCCTGATGGACGAGAACTCCAAGCTCGACGATCCCAAGGACGCGCGCGACGTGACCATGGAAGCTATGGTCCTGAGCGCGCTGCGCTCCGCCGATCTCGCAGTCAGCTACGGTTTGCGCAAGGACCAGATCATCCTCAGCGCCAAGGTCAGCGGAGTGCAGGACCTGATCGACGTCTATCGCGAACTGGGCCGCCGTTGCGAGTACCCGTTGCACCTCGGTCTCACCGAAGCCGGCATGGGAGCCAAAGGCATTGTCAGCAGCACGGCTGCGCTCGCCGTGTTGATGCAAGAAGGCCTTGGCGACACGATTCGCGTGTCGCTCACCCCCGCGCCCAATGGCGACCGCACCGAAGAGGTCACGGTCGCACAACAGATTCTGCAATCCATCGGCATCCGCAGCTTCAATCCGCAGGTCACCGCATGTCCCGGTTGCGGGCGCACTACCAGCACCTTCTTCCAGGAGATGGCTGAGCAGATCCAGAGCTACCTGCGCGAGCAGATGCCAGTATGGAAGACGCGCTACTCCGGCGTGGAAGAGATGAAGCTCGCCGTGATGGGTTGCATTGTCAACGGCCCCGGAGAGTCCAAGCACTCCAATATCGGCATCTCGCTGCCGGGCACATTCGAGGAACCGAAGGCCCCGGTGTACGTTGACGGCCGCTTGATGCTCACGCTCAAGGGCTATCACGTTGTCGAGGAGTTCATCAAGATTCTTGACGAGTACGTGGACTCGCACTACGCGGCGAAAGAGCAGAAGCTGGTGGGGATCAGCAGCAGCAATTAGCAGCTAGCAATTAGCTGTTAGCTTTTAGTGATCGGGTTTCAGCCCATCTGGTGGAGCGGCGCTTTATTCAATGCCGCGTCTCGCGACACTTTTTCATTCTGTCATCCCGACCGAGGGCTTGAGCCCGAGCGGAGGGACCTGCTTTTTTCCGTCCAGCCGCTGCCACTACTTGTTGCTCGTATCCTCAAGAATCCCACCCAAGCAAAAGCGGGCGTGGGAGAGGCTCAGATTCCTCGGCCCGTCGGCAATGTTCGCAATTTTTCACCGCTCCCGCGTCTGTTCGCGAAATCTACTCTAGAATTTCCTTATCGGTTCATCTTCTTACTCCGCCATGAAACTGTCCGCGAAAAAGACGACGAACGTTAACGGCGCCAAGCCCGTCTCCGCAGCCACGCTGAAGCTGCGCCTGCTGAAGCGACTGAAGTGCACCCTGAAGTACGAAAAGCTGGCGTGGGACTCGGGCGCGAAGCTTGTGGCGGGCGTGGACGAAGTCGGGCGGGGATCGCTCTTTGGACCTGTGGTAGCCGCGGCCGTGATCCTCGACCCGGGCTATCGCATTCGCGGGCTGCGCGATTCCAAACTGCTGGACCGTGAAACGCGCGAAAAGCTGGCGCCCCGGATTCGCGAGCACGCGCTGGCTTGGGCGATCGCCGCGGTGGACGTCGCCACCATCGATCAAATCAACATTTATTGGGCCTCGAAACGCGCCATGGAAGTGGCTGTCGGAAAGCTCACGCTTCCTCCCGACCACCTGCTGATCGACGCCATGCGCATTAGCTTCGAATGCGCGCAGACGCCCATCATCCACGGAGACGCGCTCTCGGCCTCCATCGCCGCGGCCTCCATCATCGCCAAAGTCGAGCGCGACGCCATGATCACCGCCTGGGACCCCGTCTTCCCGGAGTACAGGCTTGCGTCCAACAAGGGTTACAGCACACCTCATCATCTGAAGATGCTGCGCGAGAAAGGGCCAAGCCCGCTCCACCGTTTGTCGTTCGCCCCAGTGTGGACGTCGTCAGCGCCGCAGGAGGTGCTGGAATTTATGCTGGAAGGGGGAGGAGAGCAATTAGCAATTAGCAATTAGCAATTAGCAATTAGCAATTAGCAATTAGCATTTAGCATTTAGCATTTAGCAATCAGCAATCAGCAATCAGCAATCAGCAATCAGCAATCAGCATTCAGCAATCAGCATTCAGCACTCAGCACTCGGCATTCGGCATTCGGCATTCAGCATTCAGCTTCGATGCGACCTCATCACACTGTCAATGGGGTTGCATTTCTCGCGCTCGTCCCCGTACCGCCATCCGCAGATTCACGCTTGCTGAAAGCCATCAGACCGCCTCTAAGTTGCTAAATACTGAGTGCTAAATACTGAGTGCTGAGTGCTAATTGCTTCCCCTTTGCAACAAGTTGCCGTCTCGCGCATCTGATCGCATATGCCTAATACAGAGACGGCGATTCTCGGCGGCGGATGCTTCTGGTGCGTGGAAGCCGTCTTCCAACAGTTGGAAGGAGTCCATGCGGTGGTGTCGGGCTACATGGGCGGACGCGTTCCGAACCCGACCTACGAGCAGGTCTGTAGCGGACGCAGCGGCCACGTGGAGGTTGCGCAGATCACCTTCGACCCGGCCATCATCAGTTACGAAGACCTGTTGGAGGTGTTCTTCACGGTTCACGATCCGACGACCGTGAACCGGCAGGGCAGCGACGTCGGCGAACAGTATCGCTCGGTCATCTTCTATCGCGATGAAGCGCAGCGCAAAACCGCGCAGGCGGTGATCGATGAGCTCACCAAGGAATACGCGTTTGCGAATCCCATCGTGACGGCAGTTGAACCAGCTTCGGCCTTCTACGCTGCCGAGAACTATCATCAGGACTATTTCAAGAACCATCCGTACCAGCCGTACTGCATGTTCGTGGTCTCGCCCAAAGTGAAGAAGATTCGGGAGAAGTTTGCGGCTCGCCTCAAAGCTGGGGTCTAGAGGTTCAGACTCAATCGCCGTGCTTATGGCGATCGGGCATGCCGAGACTTCGGACCGTGTCGTTTTCGAAGTCAAATTCGATCAGCACAGCCGGCTCATTCCCCACCACCCAGCCATCATGGCCCGGGTCGATCACAACGACCTGAGGAGCACTGAACTCCACGATGCAGCCGTCCGCGTACTCGATGTGGATCTGCCCCGAAGCCAGAAACCCGGCGTGCGCGTGCATACACAGATCGGTACCGGTGACGGGCTTCATGTCCTTTGACCAGCGAAATCCTGGCGGGTAGATGACACGTTTGACGCGAGCCGCGCCGGCGGCCGCGATGTCAAGCTGCACCCCACCGACTTCCCGGTGCTGAGTTCCCTTCATGGGTGCGAGGAGAGGATTGGCATCACTCATGACGATGTCCTCCGAAGTCTGTGCGGACCTTTGAATCGCTTCACGGCCCTTGTGTCGTATGGGCGCGCGTCCGGCGTGTTTTTGCGGATACCCCAGCCGCCAGCGTCCGCCAGAAACAGAGAGAAGAAAAGGATTTTCTTTCCACCACCGAGGACACGGAGATCACGGAGTTCAATTCTTGTTTTTTCTCCGTGCCCTCCGTGTTCTCCGTGGTGACAACGTTCTTCCCCTCTGTACCTCTGTGGTAGGACGTAGCAATCAGACATAGAAAAATGCGCGGCTGCCCGCTTTTTGGACCTCCCGCTGCCCTTCTCCTGCCGAACTCTGTGATTCCAGGGCAAATCCAGTTCTTGACATTGCAAATTGCAATACTATAATTGCATATTGCAATATGAAGCTCGGCGAAAAAATCCGCTACCTGCGGCTGGTCGAAGGCACGCTGCGCGGCACGGGCCGCGAGATGACCCAGCAAGACCTGGTGGTTGCGCTGAAGAAGGAAGTGGGCAGCGGGCTCAGCCAATCTTACTTGTCGCAGATCGAGAGCGGGGCCCGCCCACACCTGACCAATGCGTCGCGCATGCTGCTGGCGCGCTTCTTCAAGGTGCATCCCGGCTACCTGGTGGACGATCCCGAGGGCTACCACACGGAGCTGACCAGCGACCTGCGCGCCATGGAAGACCGGCTCGATCTGTGGCTGATCAACGGGGCGGAGCAGTTTGCGCGCGATGCCGAGGTGAGCCAGGCGCTGTTGCAGGTGGCCAAACATAAGGACTCACGCAAGTGCCTGCTGCTGCTGGGCGCGATTCTAGAAGCGCCGGAACTAGTGGACCGTTTGACTGAGGTGTTGAAGCCGGGCGCAGGCGAACCGTATGGCGGCGCCCAAAGAAGGAAATCGGCGGGAGCAATCCTATGACGTGGGAAATTTTTTATCTCGTGTGCTTTCTGTTCGGAGTAACGATGATCGGGCTGTCGTTCCTGGGCGGAGGCCTGCACCTGCCGCACTTCCTCCACTTGCATTTGCCCCACGGAGGTCCGCACGTCGCGGGTGGAACTCACGGTGGAGGCGCAAGCGGCGCCGACATGCCCTTCTTCAACCTCGGAACGATCACGGCATTTCTGGCCTGGTTTGGCGGAACCGGCTACTTGCTGACACGCTACTCCTCGCTGGTGGTGGCAGGGGTATTGACGCTGGCTATCGTCGCTGGAGTGGCGGGCGCGACGATTGTCTTCTGGTTCGTAGCCAAGGTGTTGCTCAAATATGATCGCGATCTTGATCCGGCGGATTACGAGCGCGTGGGCGTGCTAGGCCGCATCAGCAGCCCGATTCGAGCGGGCGGTACGGGCGAAATCATCTTCTCGCAGGCAGGCACCCGGCACACCTGCGGTGCCCGTAGCGAGAACGGCGAAGCCCTGCCGCGCGGCAGTGAGGTCATCGTTACCCGATATGAATATGGCATTGCGTACGTGAGACGGTGGGAAGAAATGGCGCGGGAAGAAGAAGCAATTAGCCGTTAGCTTTTAGCTTTTAGCTTTTAGCTCTTAGCTTTTAGCTTTTAGCTCTTAGCTTTTAGCTCTTAGCTTTTAGCTCTTAGCTCTTAGCTCTTAGCTCTTAGCTCTTAGCTCTTAGCTCTTAGCTCTTAGCTCTTAGCTCTTAGCTCTTAGCTCTTAGCTCTTAGCTCT
>Ga0208587_1000479_pt1 | contig 21967 bp, 21 predicted proteins | sample NGESurdeep092012_7_FD_184472 | JGI IMG/M metagenome (GOLD analysis project Ga0208587, IMG submission 184472) | Arctic peat soil microbial communities from Barrow, Alaska - NGEE Surface sample 210 deep-092012 (SPAdes) | ecosystem: Environmental > Terrestrial > Soil > Wetlands > Peat ...
GCTTCGACAAACTCGACCTGGTCTTTCTCGGCTTCCTCCACTTTGCTCTTATCGTCGAAGCGCTCAGGTATCTAAGTAGTGTTAACACGCCCTAGGCCGCAAAGATGAAGCCACGACCGCGCGCAACAAATCCCTGGGAATCGCCAATGCGCAGCAGTTGTATGGCTATGGCCGCCAGCTCCAACGCGAGAAGCGGCAGGACAAAGCGTTTGCGCTCTTTCTCTCGACTGCGAAGAAGTATCCCGATTTTTGGCTTTCGCACGCCGGTTTGGCCCGGGTCTACAGCGGAAAAGGTGATTTCGACAATGCAACCAAGCAAATGGAAATGGCTCTGGCCGGCGCGCCCGACCAGGCAAAGACCGGAGTGCAGGGCTTAATCAAGCGGCTGCAAGCGAAGCAAGACATCAACCAATAAACCGGGACTGGCGCGCGTTGCCGTTGTCCTTGTCACACCTCAGCGCGATGGCAGTGGGTCAGATCGAAGCTGGCCCACAACTGAGGCCCCCGTTCCGGCTCATCTTGTATTGGAAAAGACTCCTGATTGTTTCCCGCCTTCTCCGGCGTTATAGTTAAGGGTTTGCTTAACCCATCCGGAGTTTCCTGTACCGGACAATAACTGACGCGGGTCCCGCGTTCGGAGTAATCATGACTAAACGTTTGGTTCTGCTGCTGTGCCTACTTCCGCTCGGCTTGGGCAGCTTCGCCTGCGCCGACGAAGGCATGTGGTTGTTTAACGCTTTTCCTAAGGACAAAGTCCAGGCCAAATACGGCTTTGCCCCCGACCAGGCCTGGCTTGACCACGTGCGGCTTTCTTCCGCTCGCGCTCCCAACGGCTCGTCCTCTTTCGTATCTTCCGACGGACTAATCTTCACCAATCATCACATCGCACAGGAGTGCATCCACGATCTTTCCACCAACGGCAAGGACTACATGAAGAACGGGTTCTACGCCCCGACAAGAGCGGAGGAGCCGAAGTGTCCCGGCGTGGAATTCGTCGTCCTGGAAGACATTCAGGACGTCACTGCCAAGGTGAATGCCGCGGTCAAGCCCGGCATGTCAACCGCCGATGCCGGCAAGGCCCAGCGCGAAGAAATGTCGTCGCTGGAAAAGGAGTGCTCAACCGGCGGCATGCGGTGCGATGCGGTCACCTTGTATTCGGGCGCCATGTACAACCTCTACAAGTACAAGAAGTACGACGATATTCGGCTGGTGTTCGCACCCGAATTCGATATGGCGTTCTTCGGCGGCGATCCCGACAACTTTGAATACCCTCGTTACGATCTCGATATTTCGTTCTTCCGTGCGTACGAGAAGGGCGAGCCTGCCAAGATCCACGACTACCTGAAGTGGTCGCCGGAAGGCGTGAAGGACGGGGACCTGGTCTTTGTCTCCGGTCACCCTGGCCGCACTGGCCGTTTGCTTACGGTGGACCAGCTCAGCTTCCTGCGCGATTACCAATACCCTATGCAGCTCAAGTCCTATTCGCGGCGCGTTGCCATGTTGCAAAAGTTTAGCGCAGTGTCGAATGAGAATGCGCGCGAAGCCGAAAGTGACCTGTTCGGGCTGCAAAACGCCTTTAAGGCCATCACTGGCTATCAGGGCGGATTGCTCGATAAGGACTTGATGGCCAAGAAAGCAGGGGAAGAGAAAAGCTTGCACAACTTTGTCAATTCCAATCCCAAGCTCAAGGCCGAATTCGGCGACCCCTGGGTTGAGATTGCCAAGGCGGTTGACGTCCAGAAGCAGATTTACAAGCCCTTGGGCTATCTGGATAACCTGGGTGGCTTTCGCGGCGATCTTGCCCGCGATGCCCGCGACATTGTGCGCGCCGCCAAGGAAAAGCAGAAGCCAAGCAACCAGAGGATCCGCGGTTTTCAGGACTCTGCTTTACCCACGCTGGAGCAGCGGTTGTTCTCCACCGCGCCTATTTACAAATCGCTGGAGCAGGTCGTGCTCGCCGAGAGCCTCGCCGAAATGCAGGATGTCCTCGGCGCGGACAATGCCGACGTGAAGAAGGCGCTGGCAGGTAAGACTCCAGACGAGCGCGCCAAGGAGCTTATCGACGGAACCAAGCTCGACGACGTCGCCGTCCGCAAGCAACTCTACGAAGGTGGCGAGGCTGCTGTGGAAGCCAGCAACGATCCCTTGATCGTGCTGATGCGCCAAATCGAGCCGGATGCGCTCGCCGTCCACCAGCGCGATGAAGATGAAGTGCAATCGGTGCTGCGCCGCGATGGCGGTTACATCGGCAAGGCCCTGTTCGCCAAGGAAGGGCTCAGCGTTCCTCCTGACGCGACCTTCACCTTGCGCCTCAGCTATGGCGCCGTGGAAGGCTACAAGCTGAACGGCAAGAACGTGCCGTGGTTTACCACCATGGGCGGTGCTTACAAGCATGCCGCCAAGCACGGCAGCAAGCCTCCCTATCAGCTTCCGGAGAGCTGGCTGAAGGCGAAAACGTCGATCGACCTCAACACCCCGTTCGATACGGTTTCCACCCCCGATATTATCGGCGGTAACTCCGGCAGTCCGGTAATTAACAGGAACGCCGAAGTGGTCGGGATCATCTTCGACGGCAACATCGAGTCACTGCCGTGGAACTTCGAGTACAGTGACAAGGTGGCACGCTCGGTCGAAGTGGACTCGCGCGCAATTATCGAGTCGCTCCGAAACATCTACCACGCCGACGGGCTGGCTAAGGAACTTACCGGCACCGAAGGTGGGGCCATGAAACCGAATCCACAGAACAAGATGCGGAAGCCGGTCAAAAAGTAGCAATAAACTGGCGTATCATCAGCAAGGAAAGGCGCGGCCCACGTCGCGCCTTTCTTATGGGCGGCCTCCTCCTTTTACTGCTGCATGTCCCGCTTCCAATCCTGCGACCGTAGCTTCTCCGGAACATCCAATGTGTTAGCCTTCTATGTGGGTGGAGTGTGCTTGATGGGCCTCTGCAGGCTCATCGAATCTAACGTCTAAGCAGGTCCCTTTCAAGGAACACAGCGTTGATCAACAAGCTTATCGCCAAGGTTTTCGGCACCAGCAATGAACGGGAACTCAAGCGGATTATGCCGCAGGTGGAGAGCATCAATGCGCTTGAGCCTGAGACGAAGCAGCTCAGCGACGAGCAACTCTGTGCCAAAACAGAGGAGTTCCGGCAGCGCATCCGCGAGCGCGTGGATGCGGTCGAGGACCCCGACGAGAAGGACCGCGAGCTGAAGCAGGCGCTGGATGAGGTTCTTCCCGAGGCGTTCGCGGTGGCACGCGAGGCGGGTTGGCGGGTGCTGAAGATGCGGCACTTCGATGTGCAGTTGGTCGGCGGCGTTGTGCTGCACCAAGGCAAGATTGCCGAAATGAAAACCGGCGAAGGTAAAACGCTGGTTGCGACTTTGCCGGTCTACCTCAATGCGCTTTCCGGACGCGGCGTCCACGTGGTCACGGTCAACGACTACCTGGCCAAGCGCGACTCGGAGTGGATGGGCAAACTCTACACCTTCCTCGGCTTGACGGTCGGCGTTATCGTGCACGACCTCGACGATCGCGAGCGGCGCGAGGCCTATGCCGCCGCTGTTACCTACGGCACCAACAACGAGTTCGGCTTCGACTACCTGCGCGACAACATGAAGTTTGACCTGAACGACTGCGTGCAGCGCGGGCACAACTATTCCATCGTTGACGAAGTGGACTCGATCCTGATCGACGAAGCGCGTACGCCGCTCATCATCAGCGGCCAGAGCGAGGAGTCCACCGACAAGTATTACCGTGTGAACCGCATCATTCCTCAACTGGAGCAGGGTGAAGAGATCGACAGGGGTCTCGGAGAAGACAAAGTCCTTACCGGCGATTACGTGGTGGACGAAAAGCACCGCACCATTACCGTTACCGACATCGGCTGGGAAAAGGTGGAGCGCCTTCTGGGCATCGGCAACATCGCCGACCCCGAGAACTGGGACCTGAAGCACCACGTGGATACTGCCATTAAGGCGCGCTCACTCTATCGCCGCGACGTCGAGTACGTAGTCAAGGACGGGGAAGTGCTCATCGTGGATGAGTTCACCGGACGCCTAATGCCCGGCCGCCGCTGGTCCGATGGATTGCACCAGGCAGTGGAAGCCAAGGAAGGCGTGAAGATCGAGCGGGAAAATCAGACGCTCGCCACCGTTACCTTCCAGAATTACTTCCGCATGTACAAGAAGCTGGCCGGCATGACCGGTACGGCGGAAACGGAAGCGGCCGAGTTCGACAAGATCTACAAACTCGAAGTGGTGGTCATTCCGACGAACAAGGTTTTGCGACGCGTTGAGAACTCCGACGTCGTGTACCGCACCGAAAAGGAAAAGTTCTTCGCCTCATCCGACGAGATTCAGAAGATCGCCGAAAAAGGGCAGCCTGTTCTGGTGGGCACGACGTCAGTTGAGAAGTCAGAGCGTCTGTCGGATCTCCTAAAGAAGAAGGGCATCAAGCATGTGGTGCTGAACGCCAAGTACCACGAGAAGGAAGCCGAGATCGTTGCGCAGGCAGGACGCAAAGGCGCAATTACTATTTCCACCAACATGGCCGGCCGCGGCACCGACATTCTGCTGGGCGGCAATTCCGAGTTCATGGCCAAGCAGGAGTGCATCAAGAAGGGGCTGGCGCAGCCGCTCAAGGTTGTCGCGGGCGAAGTCACGGCCAAGCCTGACGATCCCAACCTCTCCTACTTCTACTACGGCGGCAACGAATATCAGGTTCCAACTGCGCAGTGGAACGAAAGCAACGCGCGTCACAAGGAAGTCACCGACGCCGAGCATGAGGACGTTATTTCCCTTGGCGGCCTGTTCATCTTCGGCACCGAACGCCACGAAGCGCGCCGTATCGACAATCAGTTGCGTGGACGCGCTGGCCGCCAGGGCGATCCGGGTGCATCGCGTTTCTACCTGTCGCTGGAAGATGACCTGATGCGCATCTTCGCCAAGGAGTGGGTGTCGAATCTGCTTCAGCGGCTGGGAATGGAAGAAGGCGTACCGATCGAATCGAGGCTGATCACGCGGCGTATTGAGGCTGCGCAGAAAGCGGTTGAGGGCCAGAACTTTGAAGCCCGCAAGCACCTGCTCGAGTACGACGATGTGATGAACAAACAGCGCCAGGCGGTTTACGGATTGCGCCGGCAACTGTTGGAAGGCATCGATCAAAAAGAGCTCATCCTCGAGGATTACGTTCGGGAGATTCTTGGCGGACTGCTTGACAAATACGCCGCGAAGGACACGCACGCCGAAGATTGGGACGTTAAGAGCCTGAAGAACCAGATCTTCACCCGCTATGGGGTGGACATCGCGGCCGAGGGCATCCAGGCAGAAGCTTTGAACCGCCAGGAACTGGGCGATGCCGTCTTCGACAAGCTGAAAGAGCGTTACGAGGCCAAGGAGAAGCTGATCGGGCCCGACGCCATGCGGCATCACGAGCGCATCATCATGTTGAGCGTGATCGACCAGCAGTGGAAAGACCACTTGCTTAGCATGGACCACCTGCGGGAAGGTATCGGCTTGCGCGGCTATGCCCAGCACGATCCACTGGTGGAATACAAGCGCGAGTCGTTCGACATGTTCGAAGCCATGATGGAGCGCTTCGAAGAAGAGACCGTCCGTTACTTGTACCTGATGCAAGTGATCGAAGCCCCGTCTCCAGCTCCGCAGCGTGCGATATCCGCGGGCGATTTCGACAGCAACGATCAGGCGATCGCTGCGTTCAGCACCGGTTCTCGGCGCAATCGCGCGACTACCTCGATGGACGACATGGAAGAAGCCTTCCAGCGCCGCAAACGCCGCGAGCTGGAACAGGCGCGCATGGCGGGTGCGGGCGAGGCGGGAACCGTGCAGCAAGTGGTCCGCGGAGAGAAGGTCGGGCGCAACGATCCCTGTCCGTGTGGTAGCGGGAAGAAATACAAGAAGTGCTGCGGGGCGTAGGAGCCGCTACTCGCCTTTCGCCCTTCGCTCTTCGCTCAATACGCTGAGCAGCGGGCTAATTCGAGCGAGCAGTGCCAGCCTTCCTTGTAGTCCCGATAAAGATTCCTTCCTTGGTTTCCGCTTTTGGTTTGCCATATCGGCAATAAGACCATTATTGCTTTGCGTTCGGGGCGCGACTCTGTTATTGTCCGCCCCAAATAGGGAGCTTTGTTTGGGGCGCGCGCTGGGCTTCGTATCGTGGCTCGCGTGCGGGAACAGGCTCACCGGTTCGACAATTCAGGGAGGTCATTATGGCATTCTGTGCGTCCTGCGGTACCCAAATGGCAGACAATGCGGCGTTCTGTCCCAACTGCGGGAGGGCCGCCGGTCAGGCGAGCGGCGCCGGTGCCTCTGCACCCCCGCCAACGCCGGCGCCGCCTGCCAGCTATGGCAGCACCGCCGCTCCAGCCACGCCGATGGCGGAAAACGTCGCTGGCATGCTTGCCTACTTCACCTTCATACCTGCCGTCATTTTTTTACTGGTCGAACCTTACAATCGCAACCGTTTCGTGCGTTTCCACGCTTTTCAGTCACTCTTCTTTCACGTTGCTGTTGTGGTTCTCGAAATTGCACTAATGATCTTGAGTGCCATTCTCCACATCATCCCCGTGATGGGAAGCCTAGTCGCGCTGGTGTTGTGGCCTCTAGTCTGGCTTGGAGTGTTCGGTCTATGGCTTTTGCTCGTCATCAAGGCCTACCAGCACCTAATGTTCAAGCTGCCGATCGTAGGAGACCTGGCGGAGAAACAGGCCGGGGCGTAGATATACTGTATCCGTACATTGGCGGGGCCGATGCGCCCGGCATTTAGGTCTTGCGCCCGCTGCGTGAAATCTGACAGCCCATATAGATGCCGGGTAGGCCCGCCTCAAACTTCCGCTTGCTTCACCTTTTCGAAAATTTCATTTCTATCTATTTTTTGTTTCGCGGAAGCGATATTCTGTGAGGCTTGTTCCGGACCACGTAAGCGAAAGGGTTTGTGAGGGTACGAGTCTTCTACCACGATAAGTGTTTCGATGGCGCTTGTTCGGCAGCGCTGTTTTCGCGTTTCTACCGCGAGCGCATCCGCGACGCGGAATTCGAATATGCGGGGCTGGTACATCGCGCTGGCGCTCTCTTCAACGAAGACGATTTCACCGGCGACGAGAACGCAATTGTCGATTTCAAATACTCGTCGTCGCCCCGTATCACCTGGTGGTTCGACCATCACCAGAGTGCCTTCCTGACGCCGGAAGATGCCTCCCATTTCGAGCAGGAGCTGAGCAATACCAAATTCTACGATCCCGATTTTCGCTCTTGCACAAAGTTCATCGCTGCTGTGGCCGCGCAAAGGTTTGGCTTCAATCCCGCGCCCGTGGCGGAGTTGATTGAGTGGGCTGACATCATTGATGGAGCGCTCTACAGCGATCCGCAGTCCGCAATCGAGATGAAGGAGCCAGCGATGAAGTTGACCATGGTGATCGAGTCGAACCAGGACCCGCAGTTCATCCCCACCTTGATTCCGATGCTGGCTTACAGGTCCCTGGATGAAATCGTGGCGGAGCCAATGATCGCCGGGCGCATCCCGGTGCTGACCGAGCGGCACCTCCGCTCCATCGACATTTTGCGCGAGCGTACCCAGTGCAAAGACGGTACCGTCTTCTTCGACGTAACCGATCATGAACTCGAGGGCTACAACAAATTCGTGCCCTATTACCTTCACCCCGATTGCGTTTACAGCGTGGGACTCAGCAAGAGCAGCTTCCGCACCAAGGTGTCAGTCGGTTCCAATCCGTGGTCGAAGATCGAGCCGGTGGAGAACCTGGCAAAGATTTGCGAGCGCTACGGCGGGGGCGGACACGCACGCGTAGGGGCGATCTCGTTTCCACCGGGGAAGCTGGAAGAGGCGCGCAGGGCGGCGAATGAGATCGTTGCGGAATTGAGGGCCAGCCACCGGAGGCATGCATAACATGATGGTGTCAACCCTGCGGAACGCTTTGGCCCAATTGAGGCTGGCCGCTCGCGCTATTGATGACACCGGCATCGCGGCTCTTAACCGAGAAGCTACAGAATATTCACATCTTGTTGACAACTGCGAAAATATTCACTCGTAACGTTTTCAGCAGAACGCCACGGGCGGATGGGGATTCGACAAACACATCTGTCGGGGCAATGCAGACGAGTTTGGCCATCCGCCCAGGTCTGTTGCAGTCGGAGGTGATGATCCCCAGCCGGCACGACGAGCTGGGGATTTTTGCGCTAATCATCGATGATCCCCTAGGCAGCAGTTCTTACCGTCATCTCCTTTCGAAGGACAGCCCAAAATTTCTCGTAGTAAAATACGCCAATCCTCGGGAGCGCATGCTGCTGGCATAGGCATTGAATCCGGCGGCACGAATGCGACATCCATGCACCGCTGACGCGTGCCCATTGTTCGCGAGAAAGGGAATACAGTATGGCGCCAGAGTTTGTCCCGCATAGTACGAACGATGGCGAATCCCTTCCCGCGTTGCCCTTCGCGAGCTGGAAGGACACTCTGGCGACCGTGCACATGTGGACGCAGATGGTCGGCAAGGTTCGCCTGAAACTTTGCCCGCTGGCAAATCACTGGTGGAATGTGACGTTCTATGTCACCGGCCGAGGCATGACGACCTTGGTGATGCCCTATCAAGACCGGGGCGTGGAGATACGGTTCGACTTCGTGGACCACAAGCTGATCATCGAAGCCTCGGACGGCAGAACGCGAGTCCTGGACTTAGAGCCGCAGAGCGTTGCCGAGTTTTATGGAAGGTTCATGGCAGGGCTCGCCGACCTCGGATTGGACGTAAAGATTTGGACTACTCCGGTCGAAATCCCCGGTCCCATTCCGTTCGAGCAAGATCACACGCACGCCTCCTATGACGCCGAGGCGGTACATCGCTTTTGGGTCATCCTCACGTGGGTGGACGAAGTGTTCAAGGAATTCAGAACGCGCTTCATAGGCAAAGCCAGTCCGGTGCACTTCTGGTGGGGAAGCTTCGATCATGCGGTGACGCGCTTCTCCGGAAGAGTCGCTCCTGAGCGGCCTGGCGCCGATCGGATCACTCGAGAAGCCTATTCGCACGAAGTCAGCAGTGCTGGCTTCTGGCCAGGTGGAGGCGACATCAAGGGGCCTGCTTTCTACTCCTACGCCGCGCCCGAGCCGGCCGGTTTTGCGGAGCAGCCTGTTGGGCCAGCAGCCGCTTTCTACCATCCGCAGATGAAAGAGTTTCTGTTGCTGTATGACGACGTACGCACGGCAGCTTCGCCGAAGGCCGCCGTAATGGACTTTTTGCAAACCACCTACGACGCCGCGGCAACGCTGGCGAAATGGGACCGTAAAGCCCTAGAGCGTTGAGGCGGGTCCGGAGGAACCAGATGGCGGACGTGTGTACTCATCTCGACCAGATCAAGATCACGCACACCAAAATCCATGTTTGCGAAGAGTGCGTCAAAATTGGAGACACATGGGTTCATCTAAGGCTGTGCCTGGAATGCGGCCATGTGGGCTGCTGCGACTCGTCCAAGAACAAACATGCCACCAAGCACTATCATAAGACGCAGCATCCGCTGATACGCTCAATCGAACCGGGAGAAGCCTGGGTGTGGTGTTACGTGGACCAGATTATTGCTGGGGAAATTTCGGCTTAGGCACTTTCACCCAAGGTCCGCCTTTTCCGCAAAACAAATGGCGCGGCGCCGCGAACCTGACATAGGTTACCGAAGGTGATTTGAATCACATACAACTGCGATGTTAGCGTGATAACTGTGATAATCGCGAATTTCGGGAACGCTCGGGACACCAGCTCGCGCGGAGACCGCGACTGATCGCAGAGAGTTTCCGGAGGAAGAATGGGGCAAGGAGAAATCATGAACCAGCGCATTTATATCGCCGCCTACAACCAGTCCAAGTTTGGCAAGCTCATGGCTATGACCGTGCCTCAGATTCTGGCCAATGCAGTCACCGGCGTCTGTCAGGAGATTAAGGTTGAGCCTTCTGTCATCGACACCGGATCGATCGGCTCGGCTTGCAACTTCAGCTTGAACCAGCAGGGGTTGCTCTCCGGCCTGGCGGCCACGGTTCCCGGATTGGAAGGAAAACCGATCGAGTCAGTCGAGAACGCCTGTGCGTCCGGCGGTCAGGCTGTGCTGTCGGTGATTTACAAACTCCTGGGCGGCGTCGGAGACGTGGGAATTGCGATCGGCTACGAGAAGATGCGCGACCAGGAAGGAAAGATGGACGGCAAACGCATCGGCGAGGTGCTGGGATATTATTCGCATCCCGATGAGCGGCCCGGCAAAGTTTTCATCTTCCCGCACCTGTTTGCGGAAATCATGCAGTGCTATATGCAGGTGTATGGCGTCGGCGAAAGCGACCTCGCGCAGATCGCGGTCAACGAATATCAGAATGCGAAATTCAATCCTTGGGCGCAGATGAATAAAGTCCAGATCACGCTCGAACAGGCGATGAAGATCGAAGGCATCAATCGTTACGTGCTGGATGGCCTGCCGCTCAAGACCTACGACTGTTCACAGATTACCGACGGCTATGCCGCGCTCATCCTGGCCACGGAAGAAGGGCTGCGCAAGCTCGGCGTGCCCAAGTCGGAGTGCGTCGAAATCGCGGGTTATGCCCAGGCCACCGATCCTCTGCAGAAGGAAGGACGCAACACCCTGGTTCCTCCCGGGGCCTACCGGGCAATGCGAAAGGCTTATGAAATGGCGGGTGCTCTGCCTGCCGATGTGAATGTGGCGGAGATCCACGATTGTTTCACGGTGGCAGCGGCCATTGGAACGGAAGTCCTGGGGAAAGCTTCGCCTGGCCAGGGAGCACGATACTGGGTGGAAGGCAAAGCCAAGGTCGATGGAGACTGTGCCATCAACATGTCCGGCGGCTTAATTGCGAAAGGACACCCCGTGGGCGCGACCGGCGTCGCGATGCTGGGTGCGTGTTTCCGGCAACTGAAAGGGAAGGCTTCGCCGGAGATTCAGAGGAAAGATCCCAAGGTGGCTGCGACCTTCAACGTCGGTGGTGCGCTGTGCGCTTCGGTATGTACTGTGCTGCGCGACCCGGCATGATTGCGAGCGTTTAGCGCCGCGGTGTTCCGAACGTATGAGTCTTACTGCGCAGCCGCGACTGCGCAGGGTTTCGCCTGTCAATTAGCAGTCAGCACTCAGCCGTCAGCTTTCGAAGTTTGTCATCCCAACCGAGGGCTTCCGCCCGAGCGGAGGGACCCGCTTTTTCAGTCGTCGGCTGTCAGCCATCAGCTAAGCACCAGCCGCCGTGACAATGGAGGGAAAAAGTCCTAATATCAGGGGTAGGAGGCGCAAACTAATGAGCTTGGACATCCCGTCGAACATCGAGCGCGACATTCAGCGGTTTGCGCAGCAAGAGTGCATCACACAGGATGAAGCCGTTTTGCGGCTGATTGAAACTGGCCTCTCAGTCAGAAAGCCGGTTCCGAAAACGGTATTCGAGCAAGGACTGGGATTGTTCGGAAGTCCCGAGGATTCCGCTCTGCTTGATGAAGTTGTCTCCATTGCCTACGAGGAAAGACGGCGGCCATCGAAAACTGTGCCCACGCTATAGACGATGGTTAAATCCATTCTGGACACAGACATCCTTTCCGAATACCTCAAGGGGCATGATCGGGCCGTCATCAAGCACGCGGGTCGCTACGCTAAAGAGCACCGCGTTTTCACCTTCACGAGCGTCACAGTTTACGAGATCGTCTACGGTCTTGAACTGAAGTCCGCCTCCAGTCAGTTGAAAAGGGCGGTGGAATGGCTCAACCAGAACGAAGAAATTACGCCCACTTCCGCTGACTACCTCACCGCCGCCACGATCAAAGCGACAGCAAGAAAGCACGGTTCTGCTCTTGAACTCCCGGATTGCTTGATTGCCGCCGTAGCCGTTCGGCTGGATAGGCCGCTGGTAACCGGCAACAGCGAGGATTTCCAGGCCATTCGAGAAACCGGGATCAATCTGATACTCGAGAATTGGCGGGACGCATAGCCGGAGATAACACGTTTCCGACTCCCGGATCGGTGCGCATTTGCCGCCACACGTAGTTAGAGCTTCATTCAGCACTCAGCATTCAGCCGTCAGCTATCAAGTCCTCGAAGTTGTCATCCGGACCGAGGGCTTCAGCCCGAGTGGAGGGACCTGCTTTTTCAGCCGGGTGCCCCGTTCTAGCCTTCTTTTGGCTAGGGCGGGACAGTAAATTATCTCAACTTGTGGACTCGACCTTCGCCTGCGGTGTCGCTCCCCACACCCTCTGCGCCAGTCAGGTAGTGACGAGAGCTGCTCCGCGCGCACTCTTCCGATTTCTCCACCAGAGCCGCAAGAACGTTGTCAGCGATGGGTGATACCTGCGAACGTGACTGCCCCGCCCTAGCCAAAAGCAGGCTAGAACGGGGCACCCGGATTTAGGGTTTCGTGTGTATCTACGCTTGGCCGGGGTACCCGGCTGTTTTACTTGACGGTCTCGCCAACCAGGGCGAATTTGTGCTTCTTGTTCTTGCTGTCCATGACTATGAACCAGTTGCCGTCTCGGTAGAACTGAACTTTGCCGTTAACAGGAAGAATAATCACTTTGCGGCCAACTTCGCTCCACTGGTACCTGTAATGATCGGTCTCGACTACGACCGTGTTCGACCTCTTATAGAGTGGTACAGCAATGGTGCCGTTTCCTATAGGGGTAGCGTAGGCTCCGGAACGTTGGGAATCAAGGTCTTGGGAAATTACGGTGGCCTGCTCCCAATTGCGCTGTTTTTCGGCACCGAAAGATGCCGCCCCCATTGCGAAGAGGAGAGCTAGAAAGATACACGACACAACTCTCATTCTTATCGGGCCTCTGGTGCTTCAGTATACCCCCCATTTGCTATCCTTGAGCTGGCGACTTTAAGGGGAGTAATCAACCGGGTGACGCCTCAATGACAACAGCTGGCCCCGCTCTCGTCGGCGCGGAAAGGGTGTGGCGTTACATGAGTTTCTCGCGGTTCGTCTGGCTCCTTCAAAAAAAACAGCTCTGGCTATCGCGAGCGGATCTTCTCGGCGATCCGTGGGAGATCACCCTCGCCGGTAACCAGCTCGCGCACGTGATTTCCCGGCACCCGCCCGTCACGCTCCCTTTGCCGGACGTGATGCCGGAAACCGCGATGGAACGATCCGAGAGGATCATCAAAATGTGGCGGCGGCAGACGTTCGTCAATTGCTGGAGCGCCTCGGACCACGAATCGCACGCCCTGTGGCGCATCTACTGCCGGTCCGCTGAGGGAGCCGCGATCCAAACGACGTTTGCTAGGCTGCGGGAGTCAGTCGGCGGCTTACCTCTGTATCGAGTCACTTACGAAATACCTGGAGGCAGCAAGCGGACCCCTACGCTTTGCGATCTGGTGACGAAGAAGCGACCGATGTTCGCGTACGAGCAAGAGGTTCGCGTCGTCCTCTCTACTGACGGGAACGATGGGGCGGATCCCGAACGGGAAACCCTCGGTCATTGTCTCGAATGGGATCCGGAAAAGAGCGTGGAATTGATCCGAATTCATCCTGAAGCCGACTGCTCGTTCATGGAGACGGTAACTGCCGTGGTAGAGCATTACGCGCCCGCGTTGAAGGATCGTGTCGCATGGTCCGCAATGAATGCAGGGCCACCCTTCTAAACTAACCCCGGAATCGCTCAGACCTCTCGACAGCCCGACGAGGAAGCAACCGACAAGAGCTGCGAAGCGCCGCACCAGCCGGACATAAAGGAGGTTACGTTCGAATTCTGCGAAACGTGGTAGGCTTTTCCCATGCGCCAAGGCTGCTGCCTATCCGAGATAACCACATGAGCGACGGAACCGCAGAAAACGATACAAGCGAAATGGGATACGAGATTGATGTTGAACTTTCAGACCGAGAACTTTTATCTATAGGTAAAATCGTTGCTCTCTGGGGTTCTCTCGAATACGAAATATTTTGCCAGACACTGATGTGTTTCGGGGATATGCCACATAGCCAGCTTCCCGAAGAAATGAACAATATGCACTTTTCCCAAGTGTTAGCACTATGGGAAACCCATGTTGTCAATAATGCCGTAGGCAAACGTAAAGAAGTTTTACAGGAACAGTATAAAAGCATACGTCATTATGATGATTTCAGAAATGCCCTCGTGCATGGAATGTGGAATTGGTCTAAAGCTGCGCCCGAAAAAATAACAGCAACCCGTATCCGCAAGAAAGAAGTCCGAAGCACGCATTTCACCGCAGACGATTTAGCGTCGTTTGCCTCAGTTTTGGCAACAATAAATTTTCAAATTAGATACCCTGGCGGGCGCGAAGAATACGCGAAAGCAATGGCGGAACAGGGGCCATATATGAGCCGCCGGGGTTTTTGCCTAATGACGAGCAATCCCCTGACGGATGATTTATTTCCATCGTTTCTGCCCAAGGCACAGGAAGCACTAAAGAAATAAAAAGAGAAGGGAACGGGCGCCGGGTGCCCCACCCAAGCCGCTTTTGCTTGGGTGGGTTTTTGCATCTCGTAGTTTGCGGCTTGACAGTTTCGGTGCTTCCGGATCACTGCTGGCAGGCGCGCGCGTACCCAAATTCACCACAATCCATGTCTCACTGCTCTGTGACCGCCCTCACAGCGCGAAGTTCGCGTTTGGTTCACGATGTCTGTAAGGAGAAAAGTGTCCCCACCTCATGGGTCTAATGACGCTTTTTGCGCGCTATGAAGAGAGTGCTCATTCTGGGAGCTGCCGGACGAGACTTCCACAACTTCAACGTAGTTTTTCGAAACAACCCTGAATTCCACGTCGTAGCCTTCACGGCAACACAAATTCCCGACATCGCTGGCCGCCGTTATCCCGTGCAATTGGCGGGCGATTTCTACCCGGATGGCATTCCCATCCTCGAAGAAAACCGAATGGAAGAGATCATCCACGACGAACTCGTGGACGTGGTGGTCTTCTCCTACAGCGACGTCGCCTATCCGACATTGATGCACCTGGCCTCGCGCGCCGTCGCCGCTGGGGCCGATTTCTGGCTGCTGGGCGTCGAACGCACGCAACTGGTTGCGAAAGTCCCGGTCATCTCCGTCTGCGCCGTCCGCACCGGATGCGGCAAGAGCCCGGTCTCGCGCCGTATTGCCACGGAGCTTCGCAAGCTCGGCTGGAACCCCGTCGTGGTCCGTCATCCTATGCCCTATGGCGACCTTGCCGTGCAGCATGCGCAACGCTTCGGGTCGCTGGCCGACCTCGATAAACATCTCTGCACCATCGAAGAGCGCGAGGAGTACGAGCCTCACATCATGGAAGGCACCACCGTCTACGCCGGCGTGGACTACGAGGAGATCCTGCGCCAGGCGGAGAAAGAGGGCGATGTTGTCCTGTGGGACGGCGGAAACAACGACACTTCGTTCTATCGTCCCGATCTCGATATTGTTGTCTTCGATCCGCATCGGGCGGGACACGAGCTGGCCTACTATCCCGGCGAAGTGAACTTCCGCAGCGCGCACGTGCTCATCATCAACAAGGTGGACACGGCCGATCCCGACGGGATCAACACGGTGCGGCAGAACATAGCGCTGTATAACCCCAAGGCACAGGTCATCGAGACAGCCTGCAAGGTGACCGTTGCCGATCCTGAAGCCGTTAGAGGCAAGCGGGTGCTGGTGGTTGAAGACGGCCCCACGCTCACCCACGGCGAGATGCCTTACGGGGCCGGCGTGGTCGCAGCCAATCGCTACCATGCAGCCGAGTTGGTCGATCCCCGTCCCTATGCCGTGGGCTCCATCCAGAAGACCTTCGAGAAGTTTCCCCATCTCTGGAGGGTCTTGCCCGCCATGGGATACAGCGATATCCAGCGGCACGAACTCGAAGAGACGATCAAGCGCGTCCCTTGCGATTTAGTGCTGGTGGCGACGCCGATCGACCTGGCGCGCACCATCAAGCTGGACAAACCCAGCGTACGGGTGAGCTACGCAGTCGAGGAAATCGGCAAACCGGCAATCACCACCCTGCTGGAGCAGTTCACCCAGACGTACAAGCCAGCGTTGGCGGAAGTCGGGAGGTAGCATGTTGCAAAAAGATTTCCTCTCGATTCGCGACTTCTCGCCGCAGGAGATCCGGCAATTTCTTCATGTTGCCTGCCAGCTCAAATCCTGCCCGGGCGCGTATACCGGCACTCTGAAAGGCAAAACGCTGGCCATGATCTTCGAAAAGCCCTCGCTGCGCACGCGAGTGACCTTCGACGTGGGCATTCAGGAACTGGGCGGACATCCGCTATATCTTTCGCCGGCCGAGATCAGTCTCGGCAAGCGGGAGTCGGTGTACGACGTCGCCAAGAACCTGGAGCGGATGGTGCAGGGGATCATGATCCGGACCTTCGCCCACGACATCGTCGTGGACATTGCCCGGTACGCCAGCATTCCGGTCATCAACGGCCTTACCGATTACAGCCACCCCTGCCAGGCAATGGCGGACTACTTGACGATGCTGGAGGTCAAGGGCCGAATTGCTGGGCTGAAGGTGGCCTACATCGGCGACGGCAACAACGTGGCGCACTCGCTGCTATTTGCAGGCGCGCAACTAGGCGCGGAGGTGTGGGTGGCTACGCCACCGGGATACGAGCCTGACAGCGGGGCAGTTGCCTGGGCGGCCGAGCGCTGTGCCGCCACCGACGCGAGCTGCACCATCACCAACGATCCCAACCTGGCGGTTTCCGGCGCCGACGTGGTTTACACCGATGTGTGGACAAGCATGGGCCAGGAAGCGGAGGCGGCAGCGCGGCGCGAGACCTTCCAGCCGTATCAGGTCAACGCCAAGCTATTCGCCAAAGCCAAGCCCGATGCCATCTTCATGCATTGTCTGCCGGCGCATCGAGGCGATGAAGTTACGGACGACGTAATCGATTCGCCGCGCTCGTTTGTCTTCCAGCAGGCAGAGAACCGGCTGCATGCCCAAAAGGCAATCATGCTGGAACTGATGAAGGGCGACCAAGCCGCAGAACACGAGATGGCTCGCGAATCGCGGTTGGAGTTGGTGAAGTAAGAAGAATTCGCTTTTCGCTCTTGGCCTTTCGCTACGGATTGCAAAGCTCTTTGCAATTGGCGACTTAGGAACCTCTGGCGAAAAGCGAAGAGCGAAAGGCGAACAGCGACTAGCGACTAGCGAAGAGCATTCGTAAGGATCTTCTATGTCAAGAACTGCGCTGGTGGCGGTTGGCGGCAATTCTCTTATACGTGCGGGAGAAAAGGGAACCATTGCCGAGCAATTAGCCAACACTCGCCGCACCGCCCAGGCCATCGTCGGGCTTATCCGCCTGGGATACAACCTGGTGATCACGCACGGGAACGGCCCGCAGGTGGGCGCGCAATTGCTGCGCTCGGAGCGTGCCTCCGATGTGGTTTATGGACAGACACTGGATGTTTGCGGCGCCGCCAGTCAAGGCGAGATCGGCTACCTGCTGGCGCAATCGCTACAGAATGAGCTTGCGGCAGCGGGCATAGACGTTCCGGTCGTGAGCTTGGTGACGCAAACCGTAGTCTCGGCCGATGACCCAGCCATGCAACATCCATCCAAGCCGATCGGGCCCTTTTATTCGCGGGCCGTTGCCGACGAGAAAAAGCGCTTACTGGGATGGCAGATTGTTGAGGATGCAGCCCGCGGCTATCGGCGGGTGGTACCCTCGCCGCAGCCGATCGAGATTGTGGAACTGGATGTCATTCGCCCATTGGTTGATCGGGGAGTGCTGGTGGTGTCAACCGGGGGCGGAGGCATTCCCGTGATGCGCGTGAACGGCCGCCTGCAAGGCGTGGAAGCTGTCATCGACAAAGACCGTGCTTCCGCGTTGCTGGCTGCTCAGTTGGGAGTGGACCTGTTCGCGATCTCCACCGATACAGAATATGTTTTCCTTAATTATAAGAAGCCTAACCAGGTCCCGCTTACTTACGTCACCGCGGCGCAGTTGGAACAGCATCTGCGCGCAGGCCACTTCCCGCCGGGAAACATGGGGCCAAAGGTGGAATCGGTGTTGCGCTTCCTGCATAGCGGAGGCAGCGAAGCCGTGATTACCTCGTATGAGCGTTTGTGCGAAGCGGTGCAGGGCTCTGCGGGTACGCACATCGTGGCGGACGCAGAATTAGGCAGCGAGACTGTGACCCAAGAACAGGAACTTGAGGTGCCGGTTATCCGGTGAGCCATGCTAATGACCGACCGAACCACTAGACTGCAGGAAGCAAAGTCAGGACGTTCGCGCATGAGTTTGAAGCACGTTGTCGAGTCGCAACAGTTCACGGTTCCATTGTTGATGGAGCTGTTCGACCGCTCGCGGCTGATGGAGCGAATTGTCGCGCGCGGCGGGACGCTGGACTATCAGAATCGAATTCTGGCCAGCCTGTTCTACGAGCCGTCCACCCGGACCCGCTTCTGCTTTGAAGCGGCCATGCACCGGCTGGGCGGACGCGTGCTCTCCACCGAACATGCTCGTGCTTTTTCCTCCGAGATCGAGGCCGAACAGGTGGAGGATTCCATCCGCATCATTGGCTGCTACTGCGACGTTATCGTGATTCGTCATCATGAGACGGGCGGGGCGGGCCGCGCGGCCAAGGTCTCGCCGGTTCCGATCATCAATGCGGGGGACGGCGCAGGCGGCCAGCATCCCACCCAAGCCTTGCTCGATCTGTATACGATTTACCGCGAGCGTCCGCTCGATGGATTGAGCGTGGCCTTCATCGGGGAACTCGATCGCGGCCGTACCGTGCGTTCCCTGGCTTACCTGCTGGCAAAATTCGAACGGGTGAAGGTCTTCTTCGTGAGCCCGCCCGAGTTGCAGATGAAACCCGACATTCTACAGTATCTCGACCGGCATGGTGTCCGCTATGAATTGGAGTCGGACATCAATCGGGTGGTCGGAGAAGTGGATGTCATTTACCAGACACGTATCCGCCCCGACCGGCTTCCGCGGGTGACCAGCACACTGTGCTATGCCATCGATTCCAGCGTGCTGCAACGGATGCGAGCCGATGCCATGATCCTTCATCCCCTGCCTCGGACCGTGGAGCTGGACAAAAAAGTTGATGACGATCCTCGCGCTCTGTATTTCCGGCAGGCCGCGAACGGACTGTACGTGAGAATGGCGCTGTTATCGATGCTTTGGGATGGATAGAGCGAGAACTATGAGCATCCTCCAAGGTATCGAATGATGGCCGGGACGCGCCCTTCCGCGGCGGTGGACCTCGCCATTGCAGTCAGCGTCACATTGATCTGCGGCTTCAGCATTCCCGCGATCACTCCCGCTCTCAACCGTCTGGGCGGGATGCGGGAAGTCTTTGCTCTCGCACTGTTCCAATTTACGGCGGAAGGCTTAGTGGTATTGCTGTTAATAGCGATTCGACGCGAACGGCTGTCGAATTACGGCTTCAGATCACGCGGTGTTCTCAAGTCAGTGGCAATTGCCGTGCTCTTCACCATGATTTACGACGCAGCTCTTTCTTCGCAGATGGGTCAACCTGTCTGGGTGCCGCTTCGCCGCCACTTGGCTTTGCGGCTCTCCCTGGCGGCGAAGTTTCCCCTAAACCTGGTAGGCATTGCCGCAACTGTGACAGCGTGGGGCTTTTTCGAAGCCTTGTATGGCGTGTTCTTTGCCAACCGATTGAACCGTATCGTAGGACATGAGGGCCATGGATGGCTCTCCCTAGGCATTGGGATTCGGTCTGTTCAATGGTTTGATCCATGCAGCTCTCGGCCAGGGGGTTTCTGGTCTTCTCGGTAGCTTCGCTTCTGGGTACGCGATCGCGGTCATTCCCGCTGTGGCCGGCAACAGTTGGGGAAGTGTCCTGTTTCAAACACTCACGAACGCGGTGGGCCGGATGTGAACTCTGCAATACTGGAAACACCAACTAAGGATTTGAGGAGCTTATGGAAGTCATCGATCGTTTGCAAACCAAAGATTTTATCGAGCTTGAAAACACCTACGGAGCCCACAACTACCATCCGCTCGACGTTGTCATCGAACGCGCCGAAGGGGTCTGGGTTTATGACGTGGAAGGGAATCGCTATCTCGATTGCCTCGCTTCCTACTCCGCCGTCAACCAGGGACACTGCCATCCCAAGATCCTGAAGGCCATGATCGAGCAGGCGCACAAGGTCACGCTGACATCGCGCGCCTTTCGCAACGACCAGTTGCCGCTGCTCTACCGGGAACTCCACGAGCTGACCGGATTCGAGATGGCGCTGCCCATGAACTCGGGCGCTGAGGCGGTGGAGACCGCCGTGAAGGCCGCGCGAAAGTGGGGCTACCAGCTTAAACGCATTCCCGACGGCAAAGCCGAAATCATCGTGTGCTCCAATAATTTTCATGGACGCACCGTGACCATCGTCAGCTTCTCAACCGACGAGCAGTACCGCGACGGCTTCGGACCGTTCACGCCGGGATTCAAGGTCATCCCCTTCGGCGACGCGAAGGCTTTACGCCAGGCGATTACGCCCAACACCTGCGCCTTCCTGGTGGAACCGATCCAGGGAGAAGCCGGGATCATCATTCCGCCCGCGGGATTCCTCAAAGAGGCCGCTGCCATCTGCCGCGAGAATCGCGTGCTCCTGATAGCCGACGAAATTCAGTCGGGTCTGGGCCGCACCGGCCAGCTCTTTGCCTACATGCACGAAGGCATCACTCCCGATGTCGTGATCGTGGGCAAGGCGCTCTCAGGTGGTTTCTACCCGGTATCTGCGGTGCTGGCGTCGAAGGAAGTGCTGGGCGTGTTCCAGCCTGGCGACCACGGCAGCACCTTCGGCGGCAATCCGCTGGCCTGCGCGATCGCCCGCGCCGCGCTGCGCGTGCTGGTGAAGGAGAACCTGATTCAACGCTCCGCCGAACTCGGCGACTACTTCCTCACCAAGCTGAAAACGTTGAGCAGCCCGCACGTGCGCGAAGTCCGCGGCAAAGGCCTGTGGATCGGAATTGAACTGGACGTTGCAGCACGCCTGTATTGCGAAGCACTGAAGAAGCACGGGATCCTGTGCAAGGAAACTCACGAACACGTCATCCGCATCGCGCCTCCGCTGGTCATTACTCGCGAAGAGATCTTCTGGGCCTTCGAGCGGATCAAGAAAGTCGTCGAAGAATTGCGCTGAGGGCGATCGATGATCGATTGCAGGGAGGGCCGCCGACGAAGTAGTTTCAGCCAGTCTTGAAGGGGCGCACCTTTAGGTGCGCCCCCAAGGTTTCTTGCTTTTGTCATCTCGAGCGGGCTTCAGGCCGCGAAAGATCTGTTTTTCGGATTCTTCTCCGCGGCCCGTAAAGCCCGCAAAAGCATCCGCACGCTTGTTGCTAACTGCTAAGGACTAATTGCTAACGGCTAGTTAGTATTTCCGCATGTGGATTTCGGTGCCGTTGCGCTCGAACTTCACTTCGTCCATCAGTTGATTGATGAGGTAAATGCCGCGGCCGTGGTTGGAGAATACGTTTTCCCCGCGACAGGGATCGGCGATGGCGAAAGGATCGAAGCCGCTGCCCGGATCGCGCACCACGATCAGCATGCCGCGATCTTCCTCGCACCCTACGCAGCACTGGACTTTCTTCGTAGGATCGTTTTTGCAACCGTGAACAATCGCGTTGGCGAGGGCTTCGCGCAGGGCAGTTTCGATCTCAAATTCTTTGCCGGCGGCGCATTCCAGCCGGCGCGCCATCTCCATGATGCCTTCAACCACGGGACTGATGGCCGAGGGGTCGGCGTTGAGCGTGACCTCAATGCGTATCGTCAGCTTGCTGCGATCGAACTCTACCGTCGGAAAACAGCCGGGTTGCATGGCCAGCCCCAATTGGAATCGCGCTCGGGTTACTTTTACAGAAAAGCTTGACCGGGTCAAGCGGGAAACCACGAAACGGGGAAACCCAAATCGGAGTTCTAGCACCTTAGAGCGGTTCCGGGGTAGCTGTATCCGATAATAAATACCCACAGTGGCGAAACCAAGCGGTGGCGTTGTGAGGCGTAACGGCGGCGATCGCTG